>WBZM01000527.1_pt1 | contig 52508 bp, 51 predicted proteins | sample 5204271 | NCBI WGS metagenome assembly WBZM01 (sample SAMN12344346, study PRJNA552823) | activated sludge metagenome | biome: Activated sludge suspended growth; feature: Nitrification reactor; material: Wastewater; isolation source: activated sludge from nitrification reactor of wastewater... | reverse complement strand
TTCGCTCCGCTGCCGGATCAGCGGATGCAGGATGCCTTCGAGCCGTGCCTTGGCGGCAGCGTCCGCGAAGACCAGGCGGCGCATGGCGGCGCGGTCGAGGCTACCGTCCGCACGCACGACGCTACTGCCAAATGCACCGGCAATCGCCGTCATCGCGCCACCATCGGGCCCGGTCAACTGGTGGGCGATCAGATCGGTATCGACCAGCGCCGCGCCCCGTTCGGCCAAGAGATCGGCGACCGTGCTCTTGCCGCTGCCGATGCCGCCGGTGAGGCCGACGATGAAGCTCACGGCGCACCCGTCGCTGGCGCCGCACAGGCCTTGGCCGTGACCTTGGGCAGCCGGGCGGCGATCGAGCGCTGCAAGGCTTCGGCCTGCGCTGCCGGGCCACGGATCTCGAGGATCACGTACGCCGGTCTTCCCGTGCGTTGGCCCATTCTTGCCGACTTGACGCCCTTCGCGCGCAGGGTTTCGAGACCGGCATTGGCTGCCTCCTCTGTTCGGTAGGTGCCGAGCGAGATCGCCAGCTGGTTCGGCCCACTGGCCTGGACGACGAAGAAATCGTCGACGCCAAGCTGCTGCAGCTCCGCCGTCTTCTTGCCGACTTCCTCCTTGCTGGCGAGAGGTGGGATGTAGACCCAGTAGCCACTGTTCTCATTCACCGTGCGACGGTTCGTCCGGAACTCGGCGAAGCTCTCGCGCAGCAGTTGCTCGACCTCGTCGGCCTCGCTGGCTGCCAGATCGCTCCAGATGCGGCAACTCTCGCTCGCCTTCTGCTCTCCGGGCGTGCCGCCATTTGCCTTGGCTTTGGCCGATGGTGGCGGTTCGCCGCGCGAGACGACGACGATGCGCTCGGGCAACAGCTGTTGCTCGACACGATGCGCATCGCCTTCGGCCGGGGCGCCCAGGTAGCCTCGTGCCCAGACGAAAAGCAGCAGGTTGGCGAGGAGGAGGGCGAAGACGAGCGGGCGCAACGTGTTCACCATCAGAGCCTGGGCAGATGCTCCAGTGAAGCCCGGATCGCCTCCTGCGGGTACTCGAAGTCCTCGAGCTGGCCGGCGAAGTAACGGTCGTAGGCCGCCATGTCGAAATGGCCATGGCCGGTGAGGTTGAAGAAGATCGTCCGGCTCTCGCCACTCTCCCGGCAGCGCACGGCCTCGTCGATCGCCGCCCGGATGGCATGGTTCGACTCGGGCGCCGGAATGACGCCCTCGGCGCGCGCGAACATCACGCCCGCCTCGAAGGTTGCCAGCTGCGGTACCGCGACCGCCTCGATCAGTCCGTCGTGATAGAGCTGGGAGACGAGCGGTGAGTCACCGTGGTAACGCAGGCCGCCGGCATGGATGCCCGGCGGCATGAAGTCGTGGCCGAGGGTGTACATCTTCATCAGTGGCGTGAAACCCGAAGCGTCGCCGAAATCGTAGGCATAGGCGCCCTTGGTGAGCGTCGGGCACGATGTCGGTTCGACCGCCACCAGTCGCGTCGGGCGGCCGTTGCGCCCGCCGCTGGCATTGTCGGCGATGAACGGGAAAGCCACGCCGGCGAAGGACGAGCCGCCGCCACAGGGGGCAAAGATCACATCCGGCCAGTCGCCAGCCTTTTCGAACTGTTTCTTCGCTTCCTGGCCGATGATCGTCTGGTGCAGCGCGACGTGATTGAGCACCGAGCCGAGCGCGTAGCTGGTGTCGGAGTGCGCGGCCGCCTCCTCGACGGCCTCGGAGATCGCGATGCCGAGTGAGCCCTGGTTCTCCGGGTCGCGGGCGAGCAGATCGCGGCCGGTCTGCGTCATCGGCGACGGGCTGGCGAAGACCTCGGCGCCCCAAGTCTGCATCATCGAGCGGCGGAAGGGTTTCTGCTCATAGCTGATGCGGACCATGTACACGCGCACCTCGAGACCGAACATCTGGCCGGCAAAGGCCATCGAACAGCCCCACTGTCCGGCACCGGTCTCGGTGGTGATGCGCCGGATTCCCGCCTGCTGGTTGTAGTAAGCCTGCGGTACGGCGGTGTTGGGCTTGTGCGACCCGGCAGGGGAGACGCCTTCATACTTGTAGAAGATCCGCGCCGGCGTCTGCAGCACTTCCTCGAGCCGGCGGGCACGGATCAATGGCGACGGTCGCCAGAGGCGATAAATCTGCCGCACCGGCTCGGGGATCGGAATCCAGCGTTCGGCCGACATCTCCTGCTCGAGGATCGCCATCGGAAAGATCATTCCCATCTGCTCCGGCGACACCGGGCTGCCATCCGCAGCCAGTGGCGGTGGTGGTTGCGTTGGCATGTCGGCGACGACGTTGTACCAGTGGGTGGGGATTTCGGATTGATCGAGCGTGATGCGAAGCGATTCCACAAGGCCTCCCTGTTCTGTTTCGTGTCCGGTTCCCGAGTATACCCCGGGAACCAGCCGCTAATCACTGCTGACGGCGGGGTCGGCAGGGTTGCCGGTGGCCAGGTCAGCCGGGATGCCGCGCTGCACTTCGCGCTGCACGAGTTGGCTCGGCGCGAAAGCGGCAATCAGCTGCCCGCAGGCTTGGCGGGCTGCGCTGCTGTTGTCCTGGCTGAAGTTGCAGACGTACAGATCGAGCGTCACTGCCGCCGACTCCGGCCAGGTGTGCACCGCCAGATGCGACTCGGCCAAGACGACCGCGCCCGTGGCGCCGGCCGGGTCGCTGTCGCTGCCGAACTGGTGGAAGACCTCGGCGAGTGGCGTCAGACCCGGCAACGAACAGACTGCGAGGCAAAGTTCGCGCAGGGCGCCGGCGTCATCGAGCAGTTGCCGGTCGCAGCGGCATCCGTAGAGTTCGGCAGTCAGGTGCAGGCCATGCATCGTCAGTCCCCGGACCGCCGGCAGGCGCCGTGCCGACTGGCGCCGGCGCCGCGCTCGCGCTGGGCGCTCCGGTTCACCTGCCGCGCCAGCCGCCAGCCGCCGTGGGTCAGCCTTTCGGCACGTAGTTGGTGCTGGTTCCGCTGACCCGGCCGTCGCTGTCGAAATGGACGTTGAAATACCATTCCATGCCGGAATCAACCTTCGTCTTCCAGTCCCAGATCGTCTCCCGCTTGAGCGGAAAATAGGTTTCGTGAGCCGGACGAGCGAGCAGACGTCGTACCTGATCCTGCGTCATGCCGACGCGGACCCTGGCGAAGTTCTCCTCCGTCAGCACCTGCTGCACCTCGCGCAGCACGTCGTCCGGGCCGATGAGCACGAGGTAGTTGACCAACCCTTGCGGTGTGCGCGGATACTCCCAGACGCGCGCGCCATCGGCCTCCCGCCACTCCAGCGTCGGCTGGCCCATCACGTCCTTAACCTCGCTGGCAGTCGTGCGACCGGGGCGCAGCTGGTCCAGCCGGTCGGCGTCACAGGCGGCAAGGGTGGCGACCAGCATGGTGCCACCCAAGATGCTGGCCGAGGCGATCCTGAACATGCCGGATGCTCCAAGTCTGGTTGCTGCACGCATTGGTATCAGCCGCGCAGTATAGACGATGACTCACCGGCAATGCTGCCCTTGGTTGCCTGTCGGCGCTGCGGCAAAGGCTTCCACGTCGTGGGCGCAGGGTGTTGATCGCCGTTCCGGAGCAGCGCTCTCGGGTGGTGCGGAGTTACGTCTGCATCCGGGAAGTGCGTGCACCGGACAGGGCCGCAGATCACATTGGCAAGGGATCGATCTTTACTATACTGGAACTGACGGTCCGTCCCATCCCGCAAGCTTTCTGGAAAGGAGCAGATGATGTCGAGAGCAGCATCCCCTTCATCGTGGCGGCGTTTCGCGGCACCGCTGCTGGCGACGATCGTCACTGCCGCGTGTTACGTGGTGCCGGTCGTGGGCCCCGATGGTGGCGTCTATTACCATCATTACCCGCTACCGCCGCCCGGAACCCCGTTGCCGGCAGGTGCACCGCCGCTTCCCGGGCAGCCGGCGACGACGCGACCACAACCGACGGCCGTTGCGGCGCAGGCGACGCTTCCGGTCCGGCTCTATCCGGCCAATGAAAGGGCGACACGGGGTGGCGTCATCAGCGGGTCGGTCACCAACATGATGACCGGGAAGGGCCGTTTCGTGGTCGAGTACGAAGGCCAGGTCCTGAGCGGTGAAGCGACGCGTATCGTGGAGGATGAAAAGCGCGGCGTTGCCAGTGCCTACAGCCCGGGCGGCATGTTCATGTCGTGCGAATACCAGTTGACGACGCCGTATCAGGGAGCGGGGACCTGCACGTTTTCCAACGGCGCCAAGTATCAGATGCACATCGGTGGTTGAGCGCAGACATCGTGATTGACGGGTAGCGATCCCCGCCCGTCAATCCTTCGCAAAGCGACGGTACTGCACTGCTTCGGCGACGTGCCGGGGCTCGATCGTGCGCTGCCCTGCCAGATCGGCGATTGTCCGCGCCACCTTGAGCAGGCGGTGAAAGGCCCGTGCGGAGAGCTCGAAGCGAGTGATCGCCTGCTTCAGCAGCGCTGCTGCCGCCGCCTGCGGCTGGCAATGCTGGTCGATCTCGCGCTCCCCGAGACGGGCATTCGGTTTCCCTTGCCGCTCGATCTGTCGCGTGCGGGCTGCCGTCACGCGCGCACGCACGGCAGCCGAAGCTTCACCGTCGCGCGCTTGCTGCAGGACTTCGGCCGGTACGGCCGGTACCTCGACCTGCAGGTCGATGCGGTCGAGCAGCGGACCGGAGAGCTTGCTGCGGTAACGCAGGATCTGATCCGGCGTGCAGCGGCAGCGGCCGCGCGCATCGCCGTGGTAACCGCACGGGCATGGATTCATTGCCGCGACCAGCTGGAACTGCGCTGGGAACTCGGCTTGGCGCGCGGCGCGCGAGATGTGGATGCGTCCGGAATCGAGCGGCTCGCGCAGCGCTTCGAGAACCCGCCGGTCGAACTCCGGCAGCTCGTCGAGGAAGAGGACGCCCTGGTGCGCCAGCGAGATCTCGCCCGGGCGCGGCACGCTGCCTCCGCCGACCAGCGCTGCCGACGAAGCCGTGTGGTGCGGCGCGCGGTAAGGATGGTGGCGAAAGAGCTGCGGCCGGAAGACACCGGCGAGTGACAGCACGGCGGCCGATTCGAGCGCCGCCGGCAGGGTCATCGGTGGCAGCAGGCCGGGCAGACGGCTGGCGAGCATCGATTTCCCGGTTCCCGGCGGGCCGGCGAAGAGGATCGAATGTCCCCCAGCGGCGGCGATCTCCAGTCCGCGTTTGGCTTGCGTCTGGCCGCGTACGTCGGCGAGGTCCGGGTACCCGTCGTCGTCGCTGCCGTCGAAGGCCGCCGCGCAGGCCGACAGGGCCGCCTGCCCGGTCAGGTGGGCGCAGACCTCGAGCAGGCTGGCTGCCGCCAGGATCGGTATCCGGCCCGCCAGCGCGGCCTCACGCGCGCTGCTCGCCGGCAGCACGAAGCTGCGGCCGCTGTCGCCCATGGCCAGGACCATCGCCAGCGCGCCGCGCACCGGCCGCAGTTCGCCCGAAAGCGAGAGCTCGCCGGCGAATTCGTGCTGCGCCAGCTGCCGCGACGGGAGCTGGCCGGATGCGGCGAGGATGCCGAGCGCGATCGGCAGGTCGAAGCGGCCGGATTCCTTCGGCAGGTCGGCCGGCGCGAGGTTGACGGTGATGCGTTTGCGCGGGAACTCGAAACCCGAGTTCTGCAGCGCCGCACGCACCCGGTCGCGTGCCTCCTTGACTTCGGTGTCCGGCAGCCCGACGAGCGTCAGATTGGGCAGGCCGCTGGCCAGATGCACCTCGACCGCAACCTGCGGTGCGGCCAGGCCGTCGAGACCGCGGCTGTGGACGATGGCGAGAGACACTGGCTGGCGTGGCGCTGGCCCGACGACGGACGCGCTGCAGCGTCGCACGACGCGCCGGCACGTCGCCGCGCGGTTCTCAGTCGGGCTGGGCGGGCGGATTCTCCAGGCGCTCGATGCGTGCCTCGAGCGCCTTCAGTTTCTCGCGCGTGCGTTGCAGCACCTGCGCCTGGATGTCGAACTCCTCGCGACTGACCAGGTCGAGCTTGGCGAAGACGCTGGCGAGGAGCGCGCGCGCGTTCCGTTCGATGTCGGCTGCCGGGCTGGCGGCGATGATGCTGCCAAGGCGTTGGCCGACTTCTTCGAGGATCCTGGGGTCGAGCATGGTATTCACCGTTGGAGCAAGGAGTGACAGGGTGAGCCGAGTGTAACACGGGGACACGGCATTCCATGTCATGCACCACGATGGTGCGGCATGGCGATGAACTGTACTAGGGCAGTGCAGCCGTCCCGCGGACTGCCTCTGATGAAGACCTCAAATCATTGAACAATTGAAAGAACTCATTCTGGCACGGATTATGCTTGGTGATCCCCGGGATGAGTTTTCGAGGCGCGGCCATGGTGACCGGTCTGCCGTTCAAGCCACTCTCTGCCGTTCCGTCGGCAAGCGTGATGGTGCGGATACGGCGCTCGTCGGCGTGACATGCCCGCGTCGGGACGATTTCTCGAGCATTCTTTTCATCAACGATGCAGGGAGGCCACAGGACCTTCCCGACCATGGAGAGCAACATGAAACTGGTAACCGCGATCATCAAGCCTTTCAAGCTTGACGAAGTACGAGAAGCGCTGTCGGCGATCGGCGTACAGGGAATCACCGTCACCGAAGTCAAGGGCTTCGGGCGCCAGAAGGGGCACACCGAACTGTATCGCGGTGCCGAGTACGTCGTGGACTTCCTGCCCAAGGTGAAGGTCGAAGCGGCGATCAGCGACGCACTCCTCGAGCAGGTGATCGAGGCGATCGAGAAGTCGGCCAGCACCGGCAAGATCGGCGACGGCAAGATTTTCATCTCGGCAATCGAGGACGTCATTCGCATCCGCACCGGCGAAACCGGTGAGGATGCCCTGTAAGGAGTAGATCATGAAGCGCTTATTTGCAGTTCTGGCCCTGCTCGGAGTGGTCGCTGTCGCTACCCCCGCGTGGGCTGAAGACAAGCCGGCCGCAGCGCCCGCGGCAACTTCGACCACCGCTGCGACGGCCGAGGCCGCGGCCGCCAACGAAGCCGGTGCCGCGGCCGCGACTCCGGCACCGGTTGCCAACAAGGGCGACAACGCCTGGGTGATGACCAGTGCGGCGCTCGTCATCCTGATGTCGATCCCCGGTCTGGCGCTGTTCTACGGCGGCCTCGTGCGCAGCAAGAACATGCTGTCAGTGCTGATGCAGGTCTTCGTCACCTTCTCGCTGATCAGCGTGCTGTGGGTCGTCTACGGCTATTCGCTGGCGTTCACCGAGGGTGGCGGGTTCTTCGGCGTGTTCGACAAGCTGTTCCTGAAGGGCGTCACCGTCGACTCGGTCGCCGCGACCTTCTCCAAGGGCGTGGTGATCTCCGAACTCGCTTACGTCGTCTTTCAGGGCGCCTTCGCGGCGATCACCTGCGGCCTGATCGTCGGTGCCTTCGCCGAGCGGGCGAAGTTCGCCGCCATCCTGGTATTCATGGTGCTTTGGTTCTCGCTTTCCTACGTGCCGATGGCGCACATGGTCTGGTACTGGGCCGGTCCGGACGTCTATGTCGACGCCGCAGCCGGCGAGGCCGCCACGAAGACCGCCGGGTTCCTCTTCCAGAAGGGTGCGCTCGACTTCGCCGGTGGTACGGTTGTCCACATCAACGCGGCGATCGCCGGTCTCATCGGCGCCATCGTCATCGGCAAGCGGATCGGCTACGGTCGTGAGTCGATGGCGCCGCACAGCCTGACCTTCACGATGATCGGCGCCTCGCTGCTCTGGTTCGGGTGGTTCGGCTTCAACGCCGGCTCTGCGCTCGAGGCGAGCGGTGGTGCCGCTCTGGCGATGGTCAATACCTGGGTCGCAACCGCCTGCGCGGCGATGTCCTGGATGCTGGCGGAATGGATGCTGAAGGGCAAGCCGTCAATGCTCGGTGCCGCTTCGGGTGCGGTTGCCGGTCTGGTCGCGATCACCCCGGCGGCAGGATTCGTCGGCGTCATGGGTGCCATCTGCATCGGTCTTCTCGCCGGCGTCATCTGCCTCTGGGGCGTCAATGGACTGAAGCGCCTGCTCGGTGCCGATGATTCGCTCGACGTCTTCGGAGTCCATGGCGTCGGCGGTATCCTCGGCGCGATCCTGACCGGCGTCTTCGCCGACCCTTCGCTCGGTGGTACCGGCGTCTATGACTACGTCGCGAACAAGGTTGGCGACTACGACATGACGGCCCAGTTGATCAGCCAGTTGTGGGGTGTTGGCACGGTCATCGTCTGGTCCGGCGTCGTTTCGCTGGTGGCGTTCAAACTGGTGGACATGGTGATCGGTCTGCGCGTACCGGAAGAAGAAGAGCGCGAAGGACTCGACATCACGTCGCATGGCGAATCCGCCTACCACTACTGATCCAAATACCTGCAGGTCTCTCCCCCTTCGGGGCGCTTTCGTGGCGCCCCGTTTTTTTTTCTGGCCTTCGATCGTCGTCGTCTGCGGTGGCAGTCGCATCGCCAGTCAGCACCGTCGGCGCGTGCGCCAGTGTCGTCTGGCGCGACCCGGGTGGCGACAGCATATGGACCGCGGCGCAGCACGTCCAGCGGGTTGGACGAAGCCGTCACGCAGAGGAAACGGCGGCGCTGGAGAGGACGTCGCGCGGGCAGCAGTGCGCCGGAAGGTTCCGCTCCCATACTGCCGAGGTTGCCGCCGCTGCCCGGGTGAGGCCAGAGCGCTGCCGGCAAGGGGGCGCGCTGGGCTCCGGATGTTCAATCGGTGAGCCAACCGGCAGCGACCGGCGGCCGCGGCCCGCGGCAAGCGTTCACTGCAGGTTGTGTGCCGAGAGCAGGACTGCCTTGCCGCCCAGGAAGCCGACGCGGATGCCGCGCTCCGGGTTGCCCCAGACGCAGTGGCGCAGACCGAGCATTTCGTCACAGCTGGCCGGATCACCGACGATCTCCCGGACCTCCTCGTAGGACTGGCCGATGCGCAGGCGATTGAACTGGTCCAGGCTGACTTTCGGGCTGCACGCGAGGAGCAGTACGGTCAGTGTGGCGAGGGTGACGTTCCCGTGCGGCGGCCTGCGGCTGCTGCTCACCGGAGTTCTCCCGGCCGGCCGCGGCCGGTCGTCTCAGGCATAGTCCACGCGCACGTTGTCGCTGCTCAGCCAGTCGCGCAATGCTTGCAACAGGCCGTCTTCGAGCCGCACCCGGTTGCTGTCGCCGAGGACCAGCTCGCAGCGTGCCTCGGCATTGTGGTAGCTCAGGCGGATCGGGCACTCGCCGGGGGTATAGGGCGCCAGCAGGCTGCGCAGCCGTTGCACGGCCTGGCGCGCGTTGCTGCCGCCGGCGTGACCATTGAGCGACAGGTGCAGCTGGCGGGCGAAGCGGCCACGCGCTTCGGCAAGCGTCAGCAGGCGCTCGGCGACGACCTTCACGCGCCCCTCACCGGCGAAGTCGTCGCGCTGGATCCGGCCCTCGACGACGAGCACCTCGTCTTCCCGGATCTTGGCGCGTTCGCTGTCCAGCAACTCGCTGAACACCGACACCTCGAGCGAGGCGCTGCCGTCGTCGAGCTGGATGAACGCCATCTTGCCGCGCGCCGTGAGCTTGCTGCGCACCGCGACGACCAGTCCGGCGAGGAGCTGGCTTTCCTTGCGCGCCTCGAGCGCCGCCAGCGGCCGGCGGACGAAGTGCGCGATCTCGCCCTGTACGGCGCGGAAGGGGTGGCCGGAAAAGTAGAAGCCGAGCGCCAGCTTCTCCTCGTTGAGCTGCTGGCGTTCGTCCCAGCGTGGCGCCTCGACGTACGGCGGCCCTTGCTCGCCGGCCGCGTCGCCGGCGTCGTCGAGGAGGTCGAAGAGGCTGACCTGCATGGCGTTGCGTTCGGCCTGCTCGGCGGCCTCGATGGCGATGCCGACCGAGGCGAGCAGGCGCGCGCGATGGCTGTCGAGGGCGTCGAAGGCGCCGGCGCGGATCAGTGCTTCGATCGTCCGGCGGTTGACCAGCCGCTTGTCGACGCGTTGGCAGAAGTCGAAGAGATCCTTGAACGGGCCGTTGGCGGTGCGGGCGCGGATGATCGCCGTCACCGCCTGTTCGCCGGTGCCCTTGACGGCACCGAGGCCGTAGCGGACGGTCTGGCGATCGACCGGGGTGAAGCGGTGTTCGGATGCGTTGACGTCCGGGCCGAGGATCGTCAGTCCGTTGGCGATCGCGTCATCGTGGAAGGTCTTGACGGTATCGGTGAGGTCCATTTCGGACGACAGCGTCGCCGCCATGAAGGCGGCGCAGTGGTGCGCCTTGAGCCAGGCGGTGTGGTAGGTGACGACGGCATAGGCGGCGGTGTGCGACTTGTTGAAGCCGTACTCGGCGAACTTCTCCATCAGGTCGAAGAGCTGCATCGCCAGCTTCTCGTCGTAGCCCTTCCTGCGCGCGCCTTCGCGCATCAGGTCACGGTGCAGCGCCATCTCCTCGGCCTTCTTCTTGCCCATCGCCCGGCGCAGCAGGTCGGCGGCACCGAGCGTGTAGCCGCCGATGATCTGCGCGATCTGCATCACCTGTTCCTGATAGACGATGACGCCGTAGGTCGGTTCGAGGCAGGCCTTGAGATCGTCGATGTAGTAATCGATCTTCTGCTGCCCCTTCTTGCGCAGGATGAAGTCGTCGACCATCCCGGAGCCGAGCGGGCCCGGGCGATAGAGCGCGAGGACGGCGATGATGTCCTCGAAGCGGTCTGGCGCCAGCTTGCGGACGAGCTTCTTCATGCCCTCGGATTCGACCTGGAAGATCGCCGTCGTGTTGCCGTCCTTGAGAACCTGGTAGGCCTTCGGGTCGTCGAAGGCCAGCGTCGCGAGGTCGGGGCGTTCGCCACTGAGCCTTTCGACGTACTGCAACGCCAGCTCAATGATCGTCAGGTTGCGCAGCCCGAGGAAGTCGAACTTGACCAGCCCGATCTTCTCGACATCGTCCTTGTCGAACTGCGACACCACCGAACCGCCGCCATCGGCCGAGTACACCGGACAGAAGTCGCTCAGCTTGCCGGGGGCGATGAGGACGCCACCGGCGTGCATGCCGACATTGCGCGTCAGGTCCTCGAGGCGGCCGGCGAGGTCGAACAGCTGCCGGACTTCTTCCTCGCTGTCGAGCCGGGCCTGCAATTGCGGTTCGGCGGCGAGCGCCTTGGCCAGCGAGAGCGGCTTGTTGGTTTCGACCGGGATCAGCTTCGACAACTGATCACAGAAGTTGTACGGCAGGTCGAGTACGCGGCCGACGTCGCGAATCACCGCCTTCGACGACATGGTGCCGAAGGTCACGATCTGCGCCACCGCCGCGCTGCCGTACTTCTGGCGAACGTACTCGATGACGCGCCAGCGGTTGTCCTGACAGAAATCGATGTCGAAGTCGGGCATCGACACCCGCTCGGGGTTGAGGAAGCGCTCGAAGAGCAGCGCGTAGCGCAGCGGATCGAGGTCGGTGATGCCGAGTGCGTAGGCAACCACCGAGCCGGCGCCCGAGCCGCGTCCCGGGCCGACCGGACAACCGTTGCGCTTTGCCCAGTTGATGAAGTCGGCAACGATCAGGAAGTAGCCCGGGAATCCCATCTGGACGATGGTGTCGGTCTCGAGCTGCAGGCGGGCGTCGTACTGCCGGCGTTCCGCCTGGCGCAGCGCGGTGTCGGGGAACAGTTGCTGAAGGCGCCGCTCGAGCCCGACCTCGGCCTCCCGGCGCAGGTAGTCGGCGAGTGTCATGCCCGGAGGCGTTGGGAAATTCGGCAGGTAGCTCTTGCCGAGGGTGAGCTGCAGGTTGCAGCGCTTGGCGATCTCGACCGAGTTGGCGAGCGCCGCCGGGTGGTCGGCAAACAGCTCGACCATCTCCTCGCTGCTTTTGAAATACTGTTCTTCGCTGTACGGGCGCGGGCGGCGTGTGTCACCGAGCATGTAGCCTTCGGCGATGCAGACGCGCGCCTCGTGCGCGTTGAAGTCCTCGCGTTCGAGAAACTGGATCGGGTGGGTGGCGACCAGCGGCAGCCCGAGTTCCGCCGCGAGGTCGGCGGTTGCCGCAACCAGCGACTCCGCCTGCGGCATCCCGGGGCGCTGCACTTCGAGGTAGAAGGCGTCGCCGAACAGCTCGTGCCACTGCCGGGCGCGCTGCGCCGCCTGGTCGAGGTTGCCCTGCAGGAGGGCTTCGCCGACATCGCCGCCGGCGGCGCCGGAGAGCGCGATCAGTCCGTCGACGCCGACCTCGCGCAGCATCCGGCGGCTGACCTCGGCGCGGCCGCGGACGCGCGGTGCCAGGTAGGCGCGCGACAGCAGCTCGCAGAGTTGCAGGTAGCCATGCGGCGAGCGGCAGAGCACGAGCAGGCGATGCGGCCGATCGGCATCGGTTTCATTGGCAATGAACAGGTCGCAGCCGAATAGCGGCTTGATCCCCTTGCTGCGTGCGGCCGAGTGGAACTTGACGAGGGCAAAGACGTTGGCCAGGTCGGTCAGCGCCAGGGCCGGCATGCCGCAGGCGGCGGCGCGGGCGACGGCAGCGTCAAGGCGGACGATGCCGTCGGTGATCGAGTATTCGCTGTGCAGGCGAAGGTGGATGTACGGCGTCTCGGACATGGGCGCATTCTACCCCGGGTGCTCGGCAGAAGACGCCCTGCGCTGGGGGCTGCGACCAACTGTGGGGCGGCAATCGTCTCCCGGCGCGCGGCCGGCCGCGGCCCCGGAGCGATCCGGGGCCCGGCCTCAGCTATCGACCCAGTCGATGATCGGCTGCCACTGCTCGAGGTCCTTTGCCGCGCGTGATGCCGACAGGTCGAACATGGTCATCCCGTGCATCGTCGTCTGAACGTAAAGCTGCGTCGTGCGCAGATGGGTCAGCACCGGCAGATCGTAGCGGGCGAGAAAGCGTTCGAGCTCGGCGGCGGCACGGGTGCGTGGATCGACGCGCATGCCGACCACGGCGACGAAGGCCTGTTCGTTGCGCACCGCCTTTTCCGCCAGCAGCACGTCGAGAAAGTGGCGGGTGGCGAGGATGTCGAAGAGCGATGGCTGTACCGGCACCAAGACCCTGTTGACCTGCTTGACGACCGTGTCGAGTGCCTTGCCGTGGAGACCGGCGGGCGTGTCGAGGATGACGTGCGTCGTTCCCTTTGGCGGCTTGGCCGTCTTGCCGGGTTCGATCTCCCAACTGCGAATGCTCGGCAGCAGGGATGGTCGCAGCTGCAGCCACTCGCGCGACGACTGCTGGCGATCGACGTCGCCGAGCATCACGCGATGACCCCTGCGTGCGAGATGGCCGGCAAGATTGATCGCCAGCGTCGATTTGCCCGAACCCCCCTTTGGATTGGCAATCAGAAAGGATTTCATCGCTTGTCGTCTCCGTTCTCGTTCTTGTGGTTCCTGGCGGCGAGATTGCCAAGCTCGTTGCGCACCAGGTTGATGTGCTCGCGCAAAGTGTAAAGCAGATCGCTGAAGGCGAGCGGAATCTTGAGTCTGCTCGCCGTCTCCTCGATCGCCTGCAACTGGCGCGCGTACTCGCCGTGTCGCGCCGGGTCGTCATTCCGGCGCAGCTCGTTCTCGAGCAACTTGAGGTCGCCGTAACAGCGGACGATCTTCGAGCGGACGCGCCAGCTGTAGATCGCCGGAGCGAACTTGAGCAGCGGCAGCAGCAGCATGACCAACGGCAGGATCATGACGAACAGGCGCTCGACCAGCACCGCCAGCCAGAAAGGCAGGTAGCGCTGCAGGAATGGTGGTCCGGACTTGTAGAAGCGTTCGGCTTCGGGCGACAGTGCGAAGCTGCGATCGCGGTAGGCGGGAAATTCGCCGGCCCGCTGGAAGAAGCCGCTCTTGCCGTTGACCTCGGTCATCGCCTGCAGCAGCAGGCTGGCCAGCGCCGGGTGCAGGTCCTCGCGGACGATGACGTTGGCGGTGGTCGCCAGCAGGAGCGTGTCGCGTGGCGGCAGGTCGCGGACGAGGCTGACGACACCGTGCGGCAGGATGACCTTCGACAGGAAGGGAAACAGCCGCAGGTAGGCATCGGCCTGGCTGAAGCTGACGACGCGCAGACCCGGCGAACGCAGCATCACCTGTACGACGGGCGCCTCTTGGGCGGCGACGATGAAGGCGGCATCGATCTCCCCGCGCTGCAGGGCCTCGGCTGCGCGCAGCCCGGCCAGCGGCAGCAGGTTGGGGCTGTCGCTCTTGATGTCGTTGGCGGTTAGCAGTTGCAGCGCCAGCCCGCGGATGCCGCTGCCATCCTCGCCGACGGCGATGCGGCGGCCGTCGAGTTGATGGAGCTTGCTCACGCGTGGCTCGCCACGGTAGAACACCCACACCGGTTCGTAGGCGACGCTGCCCAGCGAGCGCAGCGGCCCCGGTTCGTCCTCGTCTTCGCCGGTCGGCCTGGCGACCACGCCGCCCTGGACGAACGCGACCTCGGCTTCGCCGTTCTCCAGGCGCCGGATGTTCTCGTGGGAACCGGCCGAGGTCCTGATGTCGACAGTGATCCCCTTGCTGGCCAGAATGGCGGCGTAGCGCTGGGCATAGGCATGGTAGGCGCCGGCTTCACTGCCGGTGCTGATCGTGATCCGCCGCGGCGGTTCGGGGGCGACGAACTGGTAGGCGACGACCAAGCCGATGGCGGTGATCAGGATGATCGGCCAGGCTGTCGCCAGCACGAAGCGCAGCGCGACCAGGCGTGCGCGCAGTCGCTCCATCAGGGCAGGAGGACCGTCGAGCCCGTGTGCCTGCGCGCTTCGAGGTCGCGGTGGGCGCTGACGACGTCGGCGAGCGGGTAGGTCTGGTTGATTTCCACCTTGAGCTTGCCGGCGGCGACGACCGCGAAGAGATCGGCGCCCAGGGCCAGCAGGTCTTCGCGCCGCGCCGTGTAATGCATCAGGGTCGGTCGGGTGAGGAACAGTGAGCCCTTCTGTGACAGCAGCAGCGGGTCGAACGCCGGCACCGGGCCGGACGCATTGCCGAAGCTGACCATCATGCCGCAGGTTCGCAGGCAGTCGAGCGAGCCGGCGAAGGTGTCCTTGCCGACGCCGTCGTACACCACGGCGACCCCCTCGCCAGCGGTGATCTCGCGCACCCGGCGCGGGAAGTCCTCGCGCGTGTAGTCGATCACGTGATCGCAGCCATGGGCGGCAGCGAGCGCGGCCTTGGCTTCGGTCGAGACGGTGCCGATGACGGTGGCGCCGAGGAACTTGGCCCATTGGCAGGCAAGCAGGCCGACGCCGCCGGCGGCGGCATGGATCAGTACGGCATCACCGGCCTGCACGCGATAGGTGCGGCGCAGCAGGTAGGCGCTGGTCAGCCCCTGCAGCATCATCGCCGCTGCCGGCATGAAGTCGATCGTCTCCGGCAGCTTGAGCAGGCGGTCGGCGGGCAGGCAGCGGACTTGGCTGTAGGCGCCGACCGGGCCACCGGCGTAAGCGACGCGATCGCCGGGCGCGAAGTCGCTGACCTCGCTGCCGACCGCCTCGACGACGCCGGCTGCCTCGAGGCCGAGACCGTTCGGCAGTTGCAGCGGGTAGAGGCCGCTGCGGTGATAGATGTCGATGTAGTTGAGGCCGACCGCCCGCTGGCGGACACGTACTTCAGCGGCTTGCGGATCGCCGACCGTGACCTCCTCCCAGGACATGACTTCGGGGCCCCCGGTGCGATGGATGCGAATGGCGAATGGCATGAAAGTCTCCTCGGCGTGGCGAACGCGACAGTCTAGTGCGCTGCCCACTTCTTAGGCAAGCACTGAAAGTCCTTTCTGCATTGCCACTTGCAGCGTTTCCCAGGCGGCGGTGCACAGGCTTGTCCACAGGATCGGGGGTAAAAGCGGTCGCGGCTCGGCGCGCCGTCTGCTGCCTCGCGTGCGGCATCCCGGACTGCCGGCGAAACCTGTCGCACGCGCCTGCCGGAGGAGTCAGGCGGGAGTCAGGCGGGCGAGGCTGAGGGCGAGCCACTTCATGCCGCCGCTGCCGAAGTTGATCTGCACCCGTGCCTGCTCGCCGGCGCCTTCGCTGGCGACGATCACGCCGACACCGAAACGGGCGTGGCGCACGCTCTGGCCGATGTGCAGGCCGCTGTCGCCTGCCGTCTGCTGCTTCCCGCCCGGCGTGCTCGTCGCGCGCGGGGTGCCGCTCGCACGCCTGCTGCGCTGCAGGAGTTCAGCCGGGAGTTCATCGAGGAACAGCGACGGCAGGCAATAGCGCATCTGGCCATGCAGCAGGCGGGTCTCGGCATGCGTCAGGTAGAGCCTGCGGCGCGCACGGGTGACGGCGACGTACATCAGCCGACGCTCCTCCTCGATGCCGTCGCGCTCCTGCGTGGCGTTCTCGTGCGGGAAGAGGCCCTGCTCGAGGCCGGTGATGAAGACGACGTCGAACTCGAGCCCCTTCGCCGAGTGCACGGTCATCAGTTGCACGGCTTCCTGGTCGTCGCCGGCCTGGTGTTCGCCGGCTTCGAGCGACGCGTGCGCGAGAAAGGACGAGAGCCGGCCGTCATCGCTGCGCTCGTTCTCGTCGGTCGCCGTGGCGGCATCGCTGACGAAGACGGTCGCCGCGTTGACCAGTTCGTCGAGGTTTTCCAACCGGTCCTGGCCATCCCGCTCGCCCAGATAGTGCTGGCGCAGGCCGCTGTGATCGATGACGTGTTCGATGAGCTCGGGCAGCGGCAGCGTGGCGGTTTCGCCGCGCAGTTCCTCGATCAGCCGGACGAAGCGGGCGATCGTGCTGCCGCTCTTGCCGGAAAGACTCGCGGCAGCGTGGTACAGGCTGGACTGGGTGGCGTGGGCCGCTTCCTGCAGCGCCTCGGTGCTGCGGGTGCCGATTCCCCGGGTCGGGAAATTGACGACGCGGGCGAAGGCCGTGTCGTCATCGGGATTGACGATCAGGCGCAGGTAGGCGAGTGCATGCCGGATCTCCTGGCGGTCGAAGAAGCGCAGCCCGCCGTGCACCCGATAGGGGACGCCGGCGGTGAACAGCTGGTGCTCGAGAACGCGCGACTGCGCATTCGCGCGGTAGAGGAGGGCAATCTGCTGCCGGGAGACGCCATCGCGCACCAGTTCGGCGATCTCGTCGACGATCCGGCGCGCTTCGTCGGTGTCGGAAAAGGCCGCGTAGACCCGTATCGGTTCGCCGGCGCCGGCGTCGGTCCACAGATTCTTGCCGAGGCGGCCGCGATTCTGCCTGATCAGCGCATTGGCGGCGTCCAGGATGTTGCCTTGCGAACGATAGTTCTGTTCGAGGCGAATCACGCTGGCCAGCCCAAATTCGCGCTGCAGGTCCCGCATGTTGCCGATCTCGGCGCCGCGGAAGGCATAGATCGACTGGTCGTCGTCGCCGACTGCGAAGAGGCAGGCGGCTGCCTGCGGATCGGTGCTGCCGTATCCGGCGAGCAGTTTCAGCCAGGCGTACTGCAGGCGGTTGGTATCCTGGAATTCGTCGACCAGAATGTGCCGGAAGCGTGCCCGGTAGTGCTGCCGGAGTGGCTCGTTGCGCTGCAGCAGCTCGTACGAGCGCAGCAGGAGTTCGGCGAAGTCGACGACGCCTTCCCGCTGGCACTGCCTTTCATACTCGACGTACCATTCGATGCGGCGGCTGGTGTACCGGTCGTAGGCTTCCGCCTGCGCCGCGCGGACTCCCTGTTCCTTGTGCGCGTTGATGAAGTGCATCAGTTCGCGCGGCGGGTACTTCTGGTCATCGACCGCGAGCGCCTTGAGCAGGCGCTTGATTGCTGCCAGCTGGTCGGCGGCATCGAGAATCTGGAATTGCGCCGGCAGTCCGGCTTCGTGGTGATGCGCCCGCAGCAGGCGATTGCACAGCCCGTGGAAGGTGCCGATCCACATGCCGCGCGTGTTGATCGGCAGCATCGCCGCGAGGCGGGTCAGCATTTCCTTCGCTGCCTTGTTGGTGAAGGTGACGGCGAGGATTCCGGACGGACCGACCTGGCCGGTCGAGATCAGCCAGGCGATGCGCGTCGTCAGCACGCGGGTCTTGCCGCTGCCGGCGCCGGCAAGGATCAGCGCATGCTGCGGCGGCAGGGTGACGGCGGCCAGTTGTGGCGCATTGAGGTGGGCAAGCAGGTCGGACATCGATCGTTCCGGACGCGACGGGTGGCCGTGATTATAGCGGTCGCACCCTCGCCCGCGTGGCCTTTGCACGCGCGCGCAGCCGGTCGTCGCTGGGCCGCGGAAAGTCGATTCCCGCCTGCTTTCGCAACCATTCCAACGAGCGGGCCGCGAGGACCATTACAATGACGATAAGGCGACAGGGCGGCAGGGCGGCAAGGCAGATGCGGCAAGCTGCAGGGGGCGAGCCTGCCCCGCTGCAGGACTGCAGCCGTCGGCAGCGTCCGCGGGAGACGGGAGGGAGTGATGGCAAAGGAGTTGGCACCGGAACTGATCCAGAAAACGCTGCAGGGGATCAACATCCCCGCGCGACCACAGATACTGGTGCGGCTCGACAGCGAAATGGCCAAGGATGATCCGGATCCCCGGACCGTCGTTCGCCTGATCAGCAGCGATGTGGTTCTGTCTGCCGCCATGCTGAAGACGGTGAATTCGCCGTTCTTTGGTCTGTCGCGCAGGATCAGCTCGGTGGCGCAGGCGGTCAGCATGCTCGGCCTGAGGATGACCGCGCGCATCGTCAGTGGACTCGTGCTGCGCGTGACCATGGGTGGCAGGCAGTCGTCATTCGAGCGCTTCTGGGACACCGCCGAAAAGGTGGCCAGCATCTCCGGTTACGTCGCGTCAACCCTGCCGAGGGGACCGCGCGATGAAGCCTACTGCTTCGGCCTGTTCCGTGATATCGGCATCCCGATGCTGCTGCAGAAGTTCCCCGACTATCGGCAGACCCTCGCACTGGCCGACAACACGGTTGATCGTCCGATGACGGTGATCGAGGAGGAACGGCATGCCACCGACCATGCGACGCTGGGTTACTTGGTGGCGCGCAGCTGGCTTCTCCCGGAGGTGATCTGCGAGGGAATCCGCCATCACCATGACCCGTCCATCTTCGACACCAGGGATCTCCCCAACCCCATGTCCCTGACGCTGATCGCGATCAACGCGCTCGCCGAGCACCTGGACGACGAGTATGTCCGCATGCGCGCCAATGCCGGCTGGCAGCTGATGGCAGATCGTGTGCTCGTCCATCTCGGTCTGTCCGAGGACGACTACTGCGACCTGCGGGAGGAGGTGACGACGCTGGTGCGGTGAGGTTCAGCCGCGCGCCAGCCAACTCCGGGTCACGGCTTCATCGCGGCGGGGTTGCCCGCTCGCGTGGCCGTGCAGCGATGGATGCCGCCCTCGGTGACGATCAGGTCGAGCGGCTGGTCGTGCGGCTGGCGATGCAGCCAGTCGAGTCGTGACAGCTCGAAGCCGACACCGATCGCCAGTGGCCGCGGGCGCAGGCTGGCCAGCGTGCGATCGAAGTAGCCACCGCCGTAGCCGAGGCGGAAACCGGCGGCATCGAAGCCGACGAGCGGGATCAGCAGCGCCTCCGGCAGCACCGGCTCGCCGCTCGCCGGCACCGGGATACCGTAGCGGTCGGTGGTCATCGCCACGGTCGGTGACCAGGCGCGAAAGGCGAGGCTGCTGTCGGCGGCGAGGACGACCGGCAGGAGTGCCATGAAACCTGGTTCGCCCTGGCGATGCCAGTCTGCGATCAGCGGACGCAGGTCCGCTTCGTTGTCGCGCGGCCAGCAGAAGCCGACGCGCATGGTGGCGAGTCGGGGCAGCGCTTCCCGCAGCAGGGCACGGATCCGCTGCGAGTATTCCGCCCACTCGCCTGCCGGCAGCGCGCCGCGGCGCGCCAACAGGGTGCGGCGCAGGGCGCGCCGGTCGTCGGCGGTCGCCGCCGCTGTGGCGGCAGCGCTGCCGGGCATGAAGCCGCTGGGCATGTGTTATCCTCGCCGACGCCATCATCCGAAAGTACCAGCTTAGCATGAACCTCCTGTCGACGACCCTCCTGCTGCTGCTCCTGCTGTTCTCGCCGACCGCCGTCGTGGTCAAGCATGCCGCGGCACAGTCGGCCGACGACCAGTTCCTGGCCGCCCGGGAAGCGGCGCGGGCTGGCGACCGCGCCCGCCTCGAGCGGTTGGCGCCAGCGCTGCACGGGTACGAACTCGAGCCCTACGTCGACTACTGGCTGCTCGTGCCCGACCTCAAGGACGCCGATCCGGCGCTGGTCAGGGCTTTCCTGGGTCGCTACGAGAACACCTACATCGCCGAGAAACTGCGGACCGACTGGTTGCGGCAGCTCGCCCGCAAGCAGCAGTGGGATCTGTTTGATGGCGAGTATCCGCGCCTGCTGCAGCCTGATCAGGAGCTGGCCTGCTACGCGCTGCAGGGCCGCCTGGCACGGGGCGACGCGAAAGCGCTCGATGAAGCCCTGCCGCTCTGGCTGAGCGCGCTCGAGCCGCCCGATTCGTGTTACCCCGTGTTCGAGGCATTGATCATCGGCAAGCGCATCCTCGCCGATGCGGTCTGGGCGCGCATTCGCCGCCAGTTCGAGGCGAACAAGATCGCTGCCGCGTTGTATACGATGAACTACCTGCCCCCGGCACAGACGCCGGAGAGGAAGCTGGCGCAAACGGTGGCCGATTCGCCGCTGCCCTGGTTGAGCAAACTGCCCGCTGATTTTTCCGGCAACCGCCTGCAGCGCGAGTTGGCGGCCCTGGCCGTGCAGCGCGTTGCGCGCAACGAGCCGCAGGTGGCTGCCGATCAGCTCGAGCGGATCGGTTCGTCGCTGCAAAGTGGCGAGAAATCCTGGGCGTGGAGCCAGATTGCCCGGCAGGCGGCGCAGCGGCACATGCCGGAGGCGTTGCAGTGGTATCGCCAGGCGGGCGCCGTGCCGTTGTCGGATGAGGTTGCCGAATGGAAGGTGCGGGCAGCATTGCGCGTGCAGGACTGGGGCAGCGTGCGCTCGACGATCGAGAGCATGCCGCCGGCGCTGGCGGCTCAGCCGGCGTGGGTCTACTGGCTCGGTCGTGCCTACCGCGCCGGTGGCCGGACCGACGAGGCGAACGCCCTGTTCGGCCGGATCGCCGGGCAGCCGGACTTCTACGGCAGCCTGGCCAGCGACGAACTCGGTCGGCCGACGGCACCACCGCCGAAAGCGCCGCCAGCCAGCCGCGAGGAACTGGCGCAGGTGGCTGCGCTCCCTGGCGTGCAGCGGGCGCAGGCCTTCTTCCGCCTGAATCTGCGTAGCGAGGGGGTGCGCGAATGGAACTGGGCGTTGCGCGGCATGAGCGACCGCGAACTCCTGGCGGCGTCCGAGATCGCCCTGCGCTCGGGCAACTACGACCGGGCCATCGCGGCAGCCGACCGGACGCGCAACGAGCACGACTATTCGCTGCGCTATCTGGCGCCATATGGCGACCAGGTGCGGCCGGCCGCACGCAATCAGGCTCTCGACGACGCCTGGGTGTACGGCCTGATGCGTCAGGAGAGCCGCTTCATCAGCAGTGCGCGTTCGCCTGTCGGGGCTTCCGGGCTGATGCAGCTGATGCCGGCCACTGCCAAGTGGGTGGCGAACAAGATCGGTCTGAAGGATTTCCATCAGGGGCGGGTCAACGATCCGGAAACCAACCTGCTGCTCGGCACCACCTACATGCGGCTGGTGCTCGAGAGTCTGGACAATCACCCGGTACTCGCCTCGGCCGCGTACAACGCCGGGCCAGGCCGGGCGCGGCGCTGGCGTGCCGAGCGCCCGCTCGAGGGAGCGATCTACGCCGAAACCATCCCCTTCAGCGAAACCAGGGATTACGTGAAGAAGGTGATGAACAACTCGATCTATTATGCGGCGCTGTTCGACGGCAAGCCGCAGACGCTGAAGAACCGGCTTGGCGTCATCGCTCCGCGCACCGGGGGCGAGGTCAGGGGCGAAGATTTGCCTTAGAATGTTGGCTTCCCGACTTCTCTTCCCTCGGCAGGATGCTATGGACCTCGCGAACGTATTGTTGATCGGTGGCAGTGGTTTCGTCGGTGGCTGGATCGCCAGTCGCCTGTCGGAAAGCGGTGTGCGGGTGACGATCCCGACCCGCCATCGCGAGAACACCAAGAAGCTGATCACCTTGCCGACCGTCGAGATGGTCGAGGCCGACGTGCATGAGCCGGCGACGCTCGTGCAGCTGATGCGCGGCCAGGATGCGGTCATCAACCTCGTAGGCATCCTGCACGACGGCGATTCCCGCCTGCCGTACGGCAAGGGCTTTGCCGCCGCGCACGTCGAACTGCCGCGCAAGATCGTCGCCGCCATGCCGCAGGCGGGCGTGCGGCGGTTGCTGCACATGAGCGCCCTGCGGGCGGCGCTGCGCGCACCGTCGGAATACCTGCGCTCGAAGGGTGACGGCGAGATGCTGGTACGAGCGGCGGCGGACCAGCTCGATGTCACGATCTTTCGTCCGTCGGTGATCTTCGGTCCCGGCGACGCCTTCCTCAACATGTTCGCCAGCCTCGTCAGGATGCTGCCCGTCCTGCCGCTTGGCGGCGGCAGCGCCCGCTTCCAGCCGGTCTATGTCGGCGACGTCGCGGCGGCCTTCGTCGACAGCCTGGGCGACCGGACGACGATCGGGCGGAGCTATGATCTCTGCGGGCCGAAGGTCTATAGCCTGCGCGAACTGGTCGACTACACGGCACATCTGGTCGGCAGGTCGCCCTGGATCATCGATCTCGGCACCGGTGGCTGGGCTTATCTGCAGGCCGGCGTGATGTGGCTGCTGCCGAAGCCGCCGCTGTCGCCGGACAACCTGCGGTCGATGGAAGTCGACAGCGTCACCGATGGCACGCATGACTTCCCGGGCTGGCAGCCGCAGGCGCTCGAGGCGCTCGCTCCGGGCTATCTGTCGCCGGCGGAGATTCCGCAGCTTCGCTTTGATCGCTACCGTTTCCGCGCCGGCCGCTGAGCCTTGCGGCGGCTGACGCCACCAGCATGCCGCGCCGGCGCGGCGACCTCAGCCGTTCGATGAGGCCTGGGCCCGTCGCCCTACCGGCGCTGACCTGATCCGGGTTCGCATGCAGATCTTCACTGTCGGCGGCGCGGTTCGCGATGAACTCCTCGGTCTGCCGGTGCAGGACCGCGATCATGTCGTCGTCGGTGCGTCGCCGCGCGAGATGCTGGCGCGCGGTTTCCGCCAGGTCGGCAAGGATTTTCCGGTCTTCCTGCATCCGCAGTCGCACGAGGAGTACGCGCTGGCGCGAACCGAACGAAAGGCCGGTCACGGCTACCACGGGTTTGCCGTCGATGCGGCGCCGACGGTGACGTTGGCCGATGATCTCGCGCGCCGCGACCTGACGATCAACGCCATCGCCCGCGCCGCCGACGGCGAGCTGATCGACCCGCACCATGGTATCGACGATCTGCAGGCGCGCGTGCTGCGCCATGTCGGCCCGGCTTTCAGCGAGGATCCGGTGCGCATCCTGCGCGTGGCGCGCTTTGCCGCACGCTTCACCGACTTCCGCGTCGCTGCCGAGACCCTCATGCTGATGCAGGGGATGGTCGCTGCCGGTGAGGTCGATCACCTGGTGAGCGAGCGCGTCTGGCAGGAGCTGGCCAGGGGCTTGATGGAGGCGCGGCCGTCGCGGATGTTCGACGTCCTGCGGCAATGCGGCGCGCTGGCCCGGCTGCTGCCCGAGCTCGATACGCTGTTCGGCGTTCCCCAACGGGCGGAATGCCACCCGGAGGTGGACACCGGCGTCCATGTCATGCTCGTCGTCGACCTGTCGGCAGAGCGCCGCTGCGCGCTGCCCGTTCGCTGGGCGGTGTTGCTGCACGACCTCGGCAAGGGCCTGACGCCTGGCACCGACCTGCCGCGCCATCCGGGCCACGAGGCACGCAGCGTCACGCTGGCTGGCGAGGTCTGCGGCCGCCTGCGCGTGCCCGTTGCCTGCCGTGATCTGGCGCTGCTGGTCGCTCGTCATCATGGCGAGGTTCACCGGGCACTGGAACTGGCGCCGGCAGCGGTCGTCCGCCTCCTTGAAGGCTGCGACGCGCTGCGTCGCCCCGAGCGCTTCGAGCAGTTGCTCGAGGCCTGCAGCTGCGACTTCCACGGTCGTTTGGGCTGGCTCGATGTGCCCTATCCGGTGCCCGCGCTGTTGCGGCGCGCGTTGGCCGCCGTGCGACAGGTCGATGCCGCGGCACTCGCCGCCGGCTGCAGCGAACCGGCCATGATCGCCGCGCGCGTTTCCGCCGCGCGCATCGCAGCAGTCGAAGCGCTGCTGTCGGGCTGTCCCGGAGCGGCGTAGCGCACCTCTTGCCGAGCAGCCCGGCGGCCTGCCGGCCGCACCGCTCACAGGCTGGCGCTGCGGTCGCCGCTGCGGAAACCGCAGAGCGGCTCGGAGATTCGCCGGCCAAGCGCCATGACCTTGAACAACTCGCCCATCTCGGCTGGCGAGACCAGCTTCTGCACTGCGTTGGCCAGCGGCAGATAGCGCAGCGGGTCGTCGGCGGGTGTCCTGGCGAGGATGTCGGTCAGGCCACAGTTGAAGAGGAAGGTGGACTGGGAGGTGTAGCCGAGCAGGTCGAGTCCCTCGCTGCAGCCGCTGTCGACGATCGCCGTGAAGTCGACGTGCAGAGTGATGTCCTGCAGCCCGGGCAGGTAGAAGGGATCGTCGTGGGCGTGGTGGCGATGGTGGCACATCAGCGTGCCGGCGGCGCGCTGGGGATGGTAGTACTCATGGCGCGGGAAGCCGTAGTCGATCAGCAGCAGCACGCCGTGCTCCAGGATCCTCGCCCATTGCCGGACCCAGGCCGGCGCAGCGAGCGAGATCTCGCTCAGGTAGGGGGGACGGATGCCGCACTCTCCGGCCAGCGCCAGAGCCCGTTCGAGCAGGTGGCCGCTCGCCGGGCGGTCGGCCCAGGCGAAGCGGCCGCCGGCGACCGTCACCCCGCGTTCGCCGATGCCACCTGCTTGCCAGTGCACGAGGTGTGCCGGCATCGCGTCGAGGACCTCGTTCGCCAGGACGACACCGCTGAAGCGCCCGGGCAACTCGTCGAGCCAGTGCACCCGCGGCAGCAGGTGTGGTGCCCGCTGGGCAATGGTGTCGTGCTGTCGGCGACGCAATTCGCCCGACAGCTCGAGGATCGCGTAACTCTCGGGCAGCCGCCGCTGCCGTTCCAGTTCGAGCAGGAGGTCGCTGGCCAGCTTGCCGCTGCCGCCACCGACTTCGATCAGCCGCGCCGCGCAGCAGTCCTGCAGCTGCTGCAACTGGACCGCCAGCGTCTGGGCGAAGGCCGGCGAGAGTTCGGGCGCGGTGACGAAATCGCCCGCTGTGCCGAACTTGCGGGTACCGCCGGCATAGTAGCCCATCCCCGGCTTGTAGAGCGCGAGTTCCATGAAGCGGTCGAAGCCGATCCAGCCGCCAGCGGCCGCGATGTCAGCGGCAATGGCGCTGGCGAGTGCTTCGCTGGCTGCCAGTGCGTCGGCTGAGGGCGTTGGCAGCGTCGCCGCCGTCGCCGGCGGACGCGTCAGCACGCGTCCTGGCGAACGAAACGGACCTGGCCGTAAACTTCGGGATGATGCATGGCCAGCCAGTGCTCGGCCTCGGCGACGGCACGCTCCCAGGTGGCGGCGCGCAGCGGAACCTCCAGCGTGCTGCCATCGTCCTTCTGCCAGTGCAGCCAATGACTGTGAAAACCGCCGCGTTCCTGTTGCCGCAGCGGACAGGCGAGCGCGGGTGGTTCGCGGCGCAGCTCGGCGCCGCCGCTGTCGGGTAGAGATAGACGGTAGCGCGGCCCCTTGCCCTCGTGCTGGACGATGAACTGCCTGTTCCCCTGCGTCTCCTCGACGACGTTCCACTCGGCGCAGCCCTCGATGATCGCAGCCAGGGCCAGTCCGTCCTCGTCACGAACGATCTCGGCAGCCACCTGGTGTGTCGTTTCGGGATGGTCGAGCACGTCGTGCCAGGGGAGGCCATTACGGGTCGGTGGCGGGAAGGCAGCGCATGCTTGCCCTGTCGAATCCGGGCAAGGAGCGATGACTTCCTGACGTCGTCGAGGTCGATCGACGGAAACGCCGAGCGTGGTGCCGAGCGGAAGCTACCGGCACCCATGTAGCCGACGTCCCACAGCGTTCGCAGCCATTCGGCGGTGTCGAGAGCGACTTGGGCGAGCTGGTCGTTGAGGTTCTCGCCGTGCTCGTTCGCTGCGTGCTTGCTCGCCGCCTGCATGGCCAGCAGGTCGGTTTCATGGCGGCGGGCGCGGAGCACTTCGGCGAGCAGTGCATCAACCCACTCCGCATCGGCCGGCGGAAGCCGCGCGATCCGTTCGGCAAAGTGCGTCAGCTCGTCGATGCCGAGAGGAATATCGGACTTGCTCATGGGGCGGGCTCCGTTGGGACGACGTCGCGAGTGTACCGCGGCGGCGACCGCGGCGTTAGCTTTTTCCCCGAATCGAAGCCAGGAATCCGCTAAAATCAGGTCCTTGTCGTCGCCAGCCGGAAACTGGAAATGGAAGGAAGAACGATACTGGTCACCGGCGCTGCGCGGCGCCTGGGCAGGGCGATCGCGGTCGAGATGCACGCGACGGGAGCCAACATCATGGTGCATTACCATCAGGCCGCTGCTGAAGCCGCGACACTCGTCGCCGAGTTGAACGCCCGACGCCCTTCTTCCGCCGCCTGTTGGCAGGTCGACCTGCGACAGATCGACAGGTTGCCGGAGTTGGTGGCGGCGACCGTCGACCGGTTCGGTCGCCTCGACGGCCTGGTCAACAACGCCTCGAGCTTCTTCCCCACCCCACTCGCCGGGATCGACCTGCGGGACTGGGATGAACTCGTCGGCAGCAACCTGCAGGCGCCCCTGTTTCTCACCCAGGCGGCGGCGCCACACCTGATCGCCAGCGACGGCAGCGTCGTCAACATCACCGATATCCACGCTGAACGCCCACTCGCCGGCTATCCGCTGTATTGTGCCGCCAAGGCCGGCCTGCTGGGGCTGACGCGGGCGCTGGCGATCGAACTGGCACCGCGGGTCAGGGTGAATGCGGTGGCGCCGGGACCGATCCTCTGGCCCGAGAGCGAAGCTTTCGACGGCGTGGCGCGGGCGGAGATCGTCGCCGACACCTTGCTCCACCGCGTCGGCTGCCCGCAGGACGTGGCGCGGGCGGTACACTACCTGCTCGTTGCAGCGGACTACGTCACCGGGCAGGTGATCAACGTCGATGGCGGGCGTACCGCGCATCTGTGAACCGCTGATCTGCCGGAGAGAGCCACTCGTGGAACCGTCGAAAACTTTGCTGCGCCAGGGAAAGCGCCTCGAGGGCAAGGTTGGCAAGGCGATTGCCGATTACAACATGATCGAGGACGGAGATACGGTGCTCGTCTGCATCTCGGGCGGCAAGGATTCCTACACCCTGCTGTCGCTCCTGATGACTCTGCGCGAGCGGGCGCCGGTCGACTTCCGTCTGATCGCCATGAACCTCGACCAGAAGCAGCCCGGCTTTCCGGCCGAGGTCCTGCCGGCGTATCTGACGCAGATCGGCATCGACTACCGGATCGTCGAGCAGGACACCTACTCGGTGGTGCGAGCGAAGCTGCCGCCGGGCAAGACCAGTTGCTCGCTGTGCTCGCGCCTGCGCCGCGGCGTCATCTATCGGGTTGCCAAGGAACTGGGGGCAAACAAGATCGCGCTCGGCCACCATCGCGACGACATCGTGCACACGCTCTTTCTCAACCTCCTGTTTGGCGGTCAGCTCAAGGCCATGCCGCCGAAGCTGGTCACCGATGATGGCGCGCATGTCGTCATTCGACCACTCGCTTATTGCGCGGAAGCCGACATCGCGCGCTACGCCCGCGGCATGGCTTTCCCGATCATTCCCTGCAACCTCTGCGGTGCGCAGGACAACCTGCAACGGGAGAGGGTCCGGGCGATGATGGCTGACTGGGATCGGCGCTTCCCGGGGCGCACCGAGGCGGTGTTTTCGGCCTTGCAGCAGGTGGTTCCTTCCCATCTCGCCGACCAATCGCTGTTCGATTTCAGAGGCTTGCGTTCCGGCGTCGAGTTGGCGGCGGTGGCTGGCGGCGACCCGGTGTTCGATCCACCGGGACCGGTGCGCGGCTGGTCGGCGCCGGATGTCCTGCCGCTGCGGGTGTTGTCGTGACTGGCGGCGGCCGACGGGCGGCGCATGCGCCAGTGGCGGTATTTCGTAATCGCGGCGGACCCGCTGCGGCGGAAGCGGAATTCGTTCGATGAGCACCAGTGAGACCAATGCTTCGCTGATCCATGCCGCGGTCGCCGGCAGTTCGCGTCTGTTCGAGCGGCTGGGTACGACCGAGGCCACGCATGCCGTCGAGCGCTGCATGAAGCGGATGGTCCGCGGTATCGACGGTTTCCATGGCCGGCTGGTGGGAAACAAGCGCGATGAACTGAGCGCGCTTTTCGCCAACGCCAACGATGCCTGTCAGGCCGCGATGGCCATGCAGCGCCGGGTCGCCGATCTGCCACCGGTCTCGGGCGTCCAACTGGCGATTCGCGTCGGTGTGCACCACGGCGCAGTGGTTGAGCACGAAGGCGAGGTCTTTGGTGAAGCGGTGCGTGTCGCAGAGTCTCTGGCAGGCCTCGCCGACGCCGGGCAACTCGTGACCAGCGGCGAAACGCGGGCCTTGCTGACGCCGCAACTGCAGTTGCTGACGCGCCCACTGGACAGTCGATCGACCACGGAGTTGCCCGGCGACGGCCCGGCTTTCGAGGTCATGTGGCTACAGCCCAGGGCAGAGCCTCGGCATCCGGCCGTCGACAAGCCGCAGTCGCCAAGGGAACGGGAACTGCGCTTGTGCATACGCTATGGCCACTACGTCAAACTGCTCGACCGGCACCGGCCGAGCGTCGCCATGGGCCGCGACGCCGGCTGCGAGATCACGGTGCACAATCGCCGTGCCTCGCGCCACCATGCCCGCATCGAGCGCCGCGGTGGCAATTTCGTCCTCATCGACCTGAGCACCAATGGCACTTTCGTCACCGTCAACGGCGAGCAGGAACTGTTCATCCGGCACGAGCAGTTCGTCCTGCGCGGCAGTGGCGTCATCTCGTTCGCAGCCTCGGCGGGCAGTGCCGCCGCGGACGTCGTCGAGTACGAGCATCTGTGAGTAGCCAGGTGCCGTGCGAGGCAGCCGAGCGTGCGTTTCCGCACCTGTTCAGCCGGCGCCGCGGTGGGTCACAGGCCAGGGTCTGGGCTGGGCCGGAGACGGTCGTTCAGGAGGGATGCCCGCAGCCTCAGGCGGGCCTGAGTCGATCGCGGCTCGCGCGGACACGCGGTCAGGAGGGCAGCTTGTCGCCCTCGCCGGCTGCGCGACGGGCACCGCTGCGGTGCGGGCAGTCGGGCTTGGTACACTGGGCGTAGAGATGCAGTGCATGTTCGCGAATGCTGAAGCCACGCTCCTTGGCGACGCGCGCCTGCCGCCGCTCGATCTCGGCATCGCAGAATTCCTCGACCCGACCGCAGTCGATGCAGACGAGATGGTCATGGTGCTGACCGTGACTGAGTTCGAACACCGCCTTGCCCGATTCGAAGAAATGGCGTTCGAGCAGTCCTGCCTGCTCGAACTGGGTCAGTACGCGGTAGACGGTGGCCAGACCGATATCCAGGTTGTCGGCGAGCAGCAGGCGGTACACATCCTCGGCGGTCAGATGGCGGACCTCGGTCTTCTCGAACAGGGCGAGGATCCTGAGGCGGGGGGTGGTGGCTTTCAGCCCCATGCTCTTGAGGTCTTCGGGGTTGCTCATCAGCTTACCTTGGTCGGTTCCGGCGAAGGGAGAGGGTCTTTTCGAGTATGATATACCGACGAGGGCGGCCGTGCCGCGCCGCTGCAAGTCTGCAGCCGGTCGACAGGCGCCTCGGCGACTGCCCGTGGTACAGCTCCGGGCGTCCGATCTCCTCCATTCATCACGTTTCGACCAAGACATGATCCTGCCGCGAGTTGCCGTTATGGCCGTTGCCCTCTGCATGCTTGCAGGCTGTTCGTCGGTGCCGCGCATCGTCAAGGAGTACCGGATCGACGTCCAACAGGGCAACGTCCTGACGCAGGAGATGGTGGCGCAGCTGCGTCCCGGGCTTTCGCGCGACCAGGTGCGCTTCGTGCTCGGCACGCCGCTGTTGATGGACATGTTTCACGCCAACCGCTGGGACTACTTCTATTCGCTGCAGAAAGGCCGTTCGGGCGAGATCGAAACACGACGGCTGTCGGTCTACTTCGACGCGGACGGGAAGCTGGTCCGTGTCAGCGGCGATGTTGCGGCGGCCGAGCCCGGGGTGGCAGAGCCGGTGTCGGAGACCCGCAACCGGGAGATCGATCTCGGTTCGCTGCCGGAGGACGGCAGTGCGGTCATGCCGCCGCCCGACGAGAAGGGCTTTTTTGGTCGCATGATGGAAACGGTGGGGTTCTGAAATGACTGAACTGAGGATTGCGGTGGCCGGGGCCGGCGGCCGCATGGGCCGCACCCTGCTCGAAGCGACGCTGCGCGACGGCGCCATGAGCCTGGTGGCGGCGTTCGACCAGCCTGGAGCCAGTGTGCACGGGAAGGATGCGGGAGAACTGGTCGGCAAGCCTTGCGGCGTGCCCGTCAGCAGTGATCACGATGCGGCTATCGCACTGGCCGGCTGCCTGATCGATTTCACGCGCCCAGAAGCCAGTCTCGCGCACCTGGAAAGCTGCCGCCGCCATGGGGTGGCGATGGTCATTGGCACGACCGGTTTCGACGCCGCCGGCAAACGGGCGATCAGGGCTGCCGCCGACGAGGTTCCAATCGTCTTTGCGCCGAACATGAGCGTTGGCGTCAACCTCGTTTTCCGCTTGCTCGACGTTGCGGCACGGATTCTCGCCGACGGCTACGATGTCGAGATCGTCGAGGCGCACCATCGGCACAAGGTCGACGCGCCGTCGGGGACGGCGTTGCACATGGGGGAAGTGGTGGCCGAGGCACTTGGACGTGATCTCGCCGCTTGCGCCGTCTATGATCGCCAGGGCGTCACCGGCGAGCGTGCGGCGGCGAGCATCGGCTTTGCCACGGTGCGCGGTGGCGACATCGTTGGCGATCATCAGGTCATGTTCTGTGGTCTCGGCGAACGCGTCGAGATCGGCCACAAGGCAAGCAGCCGCATGCCCTACGCGCTCGGGAGTCTGCGTGCGGCACGTTTTCTGGCGCAGCGGAAGAGCGGGTTGTTCGACATGCAGGATGTGCTCGGTTTGCGCTGACCGGCCGCCGACGCCATCACGGCGTCGTCATCGGTCGGCCGCAGTGGTTGCCGCGCTGGCAGATGCCCTGTCCCGGGTGGTCTGATCGCCCCAAGAGCGACTGCCTCCGGTATAATCCCCGGGCTGGCGAGGATCCGAGCGGGAAGGCTGAATGCCTGTCCCGCTTTTGCGTATCTACGGCCCGGACCGGCCGCGAGTTCAACCGCTTCCACAGGAGTCTTTCGTGTCCTTGCTACCCACTCTGCCGCCGGCGATTCTCGCCCTGGCTGACGGCACGGTCTTCAGGGGTCTGGCGATCGGTGCTGCGGGCAGCGCCAGCGGCGAAGTCGTCTTCAATACGGCGATGTCGGGGTATCAGGAAATCCTTACCGATCCCTCGTATTGCCGCCAGATCGTCACGCTGACCTATCCGCATATCGGCAATGTCGGCTGCAATGCGGAAGACTTCGAGTCGCGGGCAAACTACGCTGCCGGTCTGGTCATCCGTGACCTGCCACCGCGGGCCGCCAGCTGGCGTCTGCAGCAGACACTGCCGGACTACCTGCAGCAGCATGGAATCGTTGCCATCAGCGGTATCGATACGCGCAAGCTGACCCGCATCCTGCGCGAGCGGGGAGCGCAGGCCGGTTGCATCATGGCGGTGACGGTCGACGAACGGCGTGCGCTGGAGGAAGCGCGGGCTTTCCCGGGCTTGGCGGGAATGGATCTGGCCCGCGTCGTAAGTGTGCCTGCAGCCTATGCGTGGACCGGCGGCGCCTGGACTCTCGGCGGTTACCGCGATGCACCAGCGCAGGTGCTGCACGTCGTCGCCTACGACTACGGCGTCAAGCACAACATTCTGCGCATGCTGGCTGCCCGCGGCTGCCGGGTGACCGTCGTGCCGGCGCAGACGAGCGCTGCCGATGTCCTCGCGCTGCGCCCCGACGGGGTGTTCCTGTCGAACGGTCCGGGCGATCCGGAGCCCTGCGGCTACGCGATCGACGCGATTCGCGAGCTGCTTGCCCGGCGCGTGCCGACCTTTGGCATCTGTCTCGGTCACCAGCTGCTGGCGCTCGCCTCGGGCGCGAGGACGATGAAGATGAAGTTCGGCCACCATGGTGCCAACCACCCGGTGAAGGATCTGCAGACCGGACAGGTACTGATCACCAGCCAGAACCACGGTTTTGCTGTCGACGCGGACAGCTTGCCGGCGAACCTGCTGCGCACCCATGTGTCGCTCTTCGATGGCTCGCTGCAGGGCGTCGCGCGCTCCGACGTACCCGCGTTCTCCTTCCAGGGCCATCCTGAAGCGAGTCCGGGGCCGCACGACATCGCCTGCCTGTTCGACCGCTTTGTCCAGATGATGCAACACGAGAAGAAGCAAGATGCCCAAGCGCACAGACATTGACAGCATCCTGATCATCGGCGCCGGGCCGATCGTCATCGGTCAGGCCTGCGAGTTCGATTACTCGGGGGCGCAGGCGTGCAAGGCGCTGCGCGAGGAGGGGTATCGGGTGATCCTGGTGAACTCCAATCCGGCGACGATCATGACCGATCCGGAAATGGCCGACGTGACCTACATCGAGCCGATCAACTGGCGGGTGTTGGAGAAGATCATCAGCCGCGAGCGGCCGGACGCGCTGCTGCCGACCATGGGTGGCCAGACCGCGCTCAACTGCGCCCTCGATCTGGTCCGGCATGGCATCCTCGCCCGCCATTCGGTCGAGATGATCGGCGCCTCGCGCGAGGCGATCGACAAGGCCGAGGACCGGGAGAAGTTCAAGGCGGCAATGACGCGGATCGGTCTCGGTTCGGCGCGCTCGGCGTTGGCGCACTCGATGGAGGAAGCGCTGCAGGTGCAGGCGATGATTGGCTATCCGACGATCATCCGGCCGTCGTTCACCATGGGTGGTTCGGGTGGCGGCATCGCCTACAACCAGGAGGAGTTCATCGAGATCTGCAAGCGCGGCCTCGAGGCCAGCCCGACGCGCGAGCTGCTGATCGAGGAGTCGCTGATCGGCTGGAAGGAGTTCGAGATGGAGGTTGTCCGCGACCGGCGGGACAACTGCATCATCGTCTGCTCGATCGAGAACTTCGATCCGATGGGCGTGCACACCGGCGACTCGATCACCGTTGCACCGGCACAGACGCTGACCGACAAGGAATACCAGATCATGCGCGATGCCTCGATCGCGGTCCTGCGCGAGATCGGCGTCGACACGGGTGGTTCGAATGTGCAGTTCGCCATCTGCCCGGAAGATGGGCGGATGATCGTCATCGAGATGAACCCGCGTGTCTCGCGCTCGTCGGCGCTGGCGTCGAAGGCGACCGGCTTCCCGATTGCCAAGGTGGCAGCGAAACTGGCGGTGGGCTACACGCTCGACGAACTGGCGAACGAGATCACTGGCGGTCGCACCCCCGCATCCTTCGAGCCGTCGATCGACTACGTGGTGACCAAGGTGCCGCGTTTTGCCTTCGAGAAGTTTCCCGAGGCGGATTCACGTCTGACGACGCAGATGAAGTCGGTGGGCGAGGTGATGGCCATCGGCCGCACCTTCCAGGAGTCGCTGCAGAAGGCGCTGCGCGGGCTCGAGGTTGGCGTCGACGGCTTCGACGAGAAGAGCGCCGACCGTGAGGAGATCGAGGTTGCCCTGAGCGAGGCGCGTCCCGAGCGCATCTGGTATCTGGCCGACGCCTTCCGGATCGGCATGTCGCTCGACGAAATCCATCGGCTGACGGCGATCGATCCGTGGTTCCTGGCGCAGATCGAGGACCTCTACCGCATGGCTGAGCGGATTCGCGGCCGCGACCTTGTCTCGCTGTCACGTGACGAGCTTCTGCATCTCAAACGGGCCGGTTTCTCCGACAAGCGGCTCGCCACCCTGATGCGGACGACGCAGTCGGCCGTCCGCCAGCGCCGCCATGAGTGGCAGGTCCGCCCGGTGTTCAAGCGGGTCGATACCTGTGCCGCCGAGTTTGCCACGCGTACCGCTTACATGTACTCGACCTATGAGGACGAATGTGAGTCGCAGCCCTCGGAGCGGCAGAAGATCATGGTCCTCGGTGGCGGGCCCAACCGTATCGGCCAGGGGATCGAGTTCGATTACTGTTGCGTGCATGCGGCACTGGCGATGCGTGCCGACGGCTACGAGACGATCATGGTGAATTGCAACCCGGAGACCGTATCGACCGACTACGATACCTCCGATCGTCTGTATTTCGAGCCGCTGACGCTTGAGGACGTACTCGAGATCGTTGCCGTCGAGAAGCCGATTGGCGTGATTGTCCAGTTCGGTGGCCAGACCCCGCTGAAGCTGGCGCGTGATCTCGAAGCCAACGGCGTGCCGATCATCGGTACCAGCCCGGACATGATCGACGCTGCCGAGGATCGCGAGCGTTTCCAGAAGCTGCTGCATGCGCTCGATCTGCGACAGCCGGCCAACCGGACCGCCCGCAACGAGGCGGAAGCGCTGCGCCTCGCCGTCGAGATCGGCTATCCGTTGGTCGTCCGGCCGTCCTACGTTCTCGGCGGGCGAGGGATGGAGATCGTCCATGAGGAACGTGAGCTCGAGCGTTACATGCGCGAGGCCGTCAAGGTGTCGAATGATTCACCGGTGCTTCTCGACCGTTTCCTGAACGACGCTTCGGAGGTCGACGTCGACGCGCTCTGTGATGGCGAGGAGGTGCTGATCGGCGGTGTCATGGAGCACATCGAACAAGCCGGCGTGCATTCCGGCGACTCCGCCTGCTCGTTGCCGCCCTATACTCTGTCGGTCGAAATGCAGGACGAGTTGCGCCGGCAGACACGCCTGCTGGCCAGGGCGCTAAAGGTCTGCGGGCTGATGAACATCCAGTTTGCCATCCAGAAGGGTGTCGTCTTCGTTCTCGAGGTGAACCCGCGCGCTTCGCGCACCGTTCCCTTCGTCTCCAAGGCGACCGGGTTGCCGCTGGCGAAGATCGCCGCTCGCTGCATGGTCGGCAGGTCGCTGGCCAGCCAAGGCCTGACCAGGGAAGTAGTGCCGGACCATTTCTCGGTCAAGGAAGCGGTTTTCCCGTTCATCAAGTTTCGCGGCGTCGATACCATTCTGGGCCCGGAGATGAAGTCGACCGGCGAGGTGATGGGGGTCGGACGCAGCTTTTCCGAGGCGTTCGTGAAGAGTCAGATGGCAGCCAGCGTGCGCTTGCCGAGTTCCGGGCAAGTGTTCGTCAGCGTCAAGGATTCGGACAAGTCGAAGGCAGTCAGGATCGCCGGCGAACTGCAGGCAGCGGGGTTCACCCTGCTCGCCACACGCGGCACAGCGGCGGCGATAGCCGCCGCGGGAATTGCCGTGACGCCGGTGAACAAGGTGACCGAGGGGCGTCCGCACGTCGTCGACATGATCAAGAACAACGAGATCGTCCTGATCATCAACACCGTCGACGAAAAGCGCAAGGCGATCAGCGACTCGCGCTCGATTCGCACTTCGGGGTTGGCGGCGCGGGTGACGATCTACACCACCATCTGGGGCGCCGAAGCAGCCGTGGCGGGAATCAGGAACCGTGGCGAACTCGTGGTCTACCCGATACAGGAACTGCACGCGCAGCTTCATTAGTCAATCCATGCAACCGCCTGCGCCGTGCTGCTGCTCGCGGCCGCCGGCGGCTGGCCATTGTTGGCAGCGAACGATATGAGCAAGATACCCGTAACCGTCAAGGGCGCCGAACTGTTGCGTGCCGAGCTGCATCATCTGAAGACCGTCGAGCGTCCGCGGGCGATCGCCGCGATCGCCGAGGCGCGCTCGCACGGTGATCTCTCGGAGAACGCCGAGTACGATGCCGCCAAGGAAAGGCAGGCCTTCATCGAGGGCCGCATCAAGGAGTTCGAGGGCAAGCTTGCCAACGCCCAAATCATCGACCCCAAGCTGCTCGATGCCGACGGGCGCTGCGTCTTTGGCGCAACGCTCGATCTCGAGGACCAGGACACGGGCGTCCGCGTCTGCTACCAGATCGTCGGCGAGGACGAGGCCGACATCAAGGGTGGCAAGATCTCGATCAACTCGCCGATCGCGCGGGCACTGATCGGCAAGTTCGCTGGCGACATCGCGGAGGTGCAGGCGCCGGGCGGTCTTCGCGAGTACGAAGTCATCGACGTTCGCTACGAGTGAGTGCAGGTATGCGCCGCATCGCCGAAATTCTTCATGGCGTAGCCCTGACCCTTTGGGTCGGCGGCCTGTGGTCGATCGGTTACCTCGTTGCGCCGACACTGTTTCATGCCCTGGGCAACGATCGTCAGCTGGCCGGGCAGCTCGCCGGCCGGCTGTTCGAGCTGATCGGCTGGGTGGGCCTGGCTTGCGCGGCGTACCTGCTCGCCTTCTTGCTCGTCCGCCTGCGCGGCGCCGCTTGGCGGCGCTGGGATTTCTGGCTGCTGCTGCTGATGTTGCTGCTGACCGTCGTTGGCCTGTTCGGCGTCCAGCCCCTGCTGGCACAGCTCAAGGCCGACGCCCTGCCACGAGAGGTGATGGCAAGTGTGCTGCGTGACCGCTTTGCGGCCTGGCATGGCGTTTCCAGCATCCTCTACCTGCTGCAGAGTCTTCTTGGCCTGCTGCTGGTTGCCACCGCGGCGCGCGGTGTCCGTTAGGCGATCAGGTTGCCAGACAGGCAACCGGCGGGGCGCGGGTCGCGATCGCGTGTCGCGGTCAGCTGCCGGTACTGCCCTGGAAAGTGCGCTTGCTGCGCCGCGGCGCTCTTGCCGGCGTAGCCGGCTGTTCCGGGCGCGGCCGCCAGAGCACCAGGAGCTTGCCGATATGCTGCACGGGCGCCGCAGCCAGTCGCTCGCAAAGGCTGGCCAGAAAGCTCTCGCGCTCATCCCGGTCGTCGTTGTACACCCGCACCTTGATCAGTTCGTGCGCCGCCAGGCTGGCGTCGATTTCCTGGAGAACCGGGTCGGAGAGCCCCTTCTGGCTGATTGCGACCACCGGTTGCAGGGAGTGGGCGCGGGCGCGCAGCGCGCGGCGCTCTTCGGAGTTCAGGTTGAGCATGCTGGATCCCTTTATGGAAAACCCATTCTAGCGGGTTTACAGGCATGAAGCGCAGCAGATCGAGCAACGCCTGGTTGCGTGAACACGTCAGCGACAGTTACGTCCAGCGGGCGAGGGCGGAAGGCTACCGCTCGCGCGCCGCCTACAAGCTCCTGCAGATCGACGACCGCGAGCATCTGATCCGCCCGGGCGACTTGGTCGTCGACCTGGGTGCGAGTCCGGGAGGCTGGTCGCAGGTGGTCGCGAAGCGCCAGCAGGGTCGGGGCCGGGTCATCGCCGTTGATATCCTGCCGATGGAGCCGCTGCCCGGAGTCGTGTTCCTGCCGGGCGACTTTCGCGAAACGGAGGTTCTCGACCGCCTGCGGCGTCTGCTGAAACAAGAGCGAGCGGGACTTGTACTCTGCGACATGTCGCCCAATATCTCCGGCATCAGCCTGTGTGATCAGGCACAGGGCATGCACCTGTCGGAACTGGCTCTCGATTTCGCGAGTCAATGGCTGCAACCGGAGGGCTGTCTGCTGGTCAAAGTGTTCCAGGGTCTGGGCTTCGACGATTTTCTCGTTCGCATGCGGCAGACCTTCAGGCTGGTGTGCCTGCGCAAGCCGGATGCCTCGCGTGATCGCAGTCGGGAGGTGTATCTTCTCGGCCGGGGTCTGCAAGCCTGACGGGAGCTTGGCGGCGTAATGCTTGATCGCCCGGCGGGGAATCGGTTTAGAATGCAATTCCGCATCCACGGCGGGGCGTCTCGGGAACGGCTGTGCGGGCAGGATGAAGAGGTGACGTATTGAATAACATGTTCAAGAATCTGGCAGTCTGGCTGGTGATCGGTCTCGTCCTGATGACCGTCTTCAACCAGTTCAACAATCGCCAGGTGGCCCAGCAGTCGATGGAGTACTCCCAGTTCATCGAGGAGGTGGGCAAGGGAAACATCGCCAAGGTGGTCATCGAGGGCCGCGTGCTCAAGGCAACGACGACCGATGGGCGCAAGCTGACGAGCTATGCGCCGCCGGATCTCTGGATGGTCTCCGATCTGCTGAAGCATGGCGTCAAGATCGAGGCCAAGCCGGAGGAAGAGCAGTCCTTCCTGATGAGCATTTTCGTCAGCTGGTTCCCGATGCTGCTGCTGATCGGCGTCTGGATCTTCTTCATGCGCCAGATGCAGGGCGGTGGTCGTGGCGGGGCCTTCTCGTTCGGCAAGAGCAAGGCGCGCCTGCTCGATGAGTCGTCCAACACCATCACCTTTGCCGACGTCGCCGGTTGCGACGAGGCGAAGGAGGAGGTGTCGGAACTCGTCGATTTCCTGCGCGACCCGTCCAAGTTCCAGAAGCTTGGTGGGCGCATCCCGAAGGGCGTCCTGCTCGTCGGCAACCCGGGCACCGGCAAGACGTTGTTGGCGAAGGCGATTGCCGGCGAAGCCAAGGTTCCCTTCTTCTCGATTTCCGGCTCTGATTTCGTCGAGATGTTCGTCGGCGTGGGCGCGGCGCGCGTTCGCGACATGTTCGAGAATGCGAAGAAGCATGCGCCCTGCATCATCTTCATCGATGAGCTCGACGCCGTCGGTCGCCAGCGTGGTGCAGGCCTCGGTGGTGGCAACGACGAGCGCGAGCAGACGCTCAACCAGATGCTCGTCGAGATGGACGGTTTCGAAGGCAGTGTCGGGGTGATCGTCATTGCTGCGACCAACCGACCGGACGTTCTGGACCCCGCTCTGATGCGACCGGGTCGCTTCGATCGCCAAGTGGTCGTTCCGCTGCCTGACATCCGGGGTCGCGAACAGATCCTGGTGGTGCACATGCGCAAGGTGCCGCTGTCGCCGGATGTCAAGGCGGACATCATCGCCCGTGGAACCCCCGGTTTTTCTGGTGCCGACCTTGCCAATCTGGTCAATGAGGCAGCGCTTTTCGCCGCGCGTGGCAACAAGCGCCTGGTGGACATGGAGGACTTCGAGAAGGCCAAGGACAAGATCATGATGGGCGCCGAGCGGCGCAGCATGGTGATGAACGAGGATGAGCGGCGCAATACGGCCTATCACGAGTCGGGTCATGCGGTGGTTGCGAAGCTCATGCCGAAGTCGGATCCGGTTCACAAGGTGACCATCATTCCGCGCGGTCGTGCCCTGGGGTTGACCATGCAATTGCCGGAAGAGGATCGCTATGCCTACGACCGCGTCTATCTGATGAGTCGGATCGCCGTTCTCTTTGGCGGCCGGATTGCCGAAGAGCTGTTCATGAACCAGATGACGACCGGCGCCTCGAACGACTTCGAGCGCGCGACGCAGATGGCACGCGACATGGTCACCCGCTACGGCATGTCGGATGCACTGGGGCCGATGGTGTATGGCGAGAACGAAGGTGAGGTCTTCCTTGGGCGATCGGTGACGACGCACAAGAACATGTCGGAAGCGACCATGGAGAAGGTCGACCGCGAGATCCGCCGGATCATCGACGAGCAGTACGCGCTGGCTCGTCGCCTGCTTGAAGAGCACCGCGACAAGGTCGAGGCGATGGCGTCGGCGTTGCTCGAACTCGAGACGATCGACGCCGACCAGATCAATGACATCATGCAGGGCAAGCCGCCACGCCCGCCAAAGCAGACACAGTTGCCGCCGGCCAACAAGAGCGACCACAATGCGCCGGATGCAGCGCCGAGCGCGCCACCGGCGCCCGCCTGAGCCGAGAGCGCTTGCGCTCTCATTCGGCTGATCGGCCGGGCTGCTGCATGCTGCGTTGCGGATCCTTTCGACTCGCCCTAGATCGCCCATTGCTCATGGGCATCGTGAACCTGACGGCCGATTCGTTCTCGGGAGATGGGCTTGCCGGCGACGCGGCAGCGGCGGTGACGCAGGCCCGGCGGCAGATCGACGCTGGCGCCGACCTGCTCGATCTCGGCGCCGAGTCCTCCCGTCCCGGGGCGCTGCCGGTAACGGCAGAGGACGAACTGCATCGGCTCCTGCCGGTACTTGCGGAACTCGCCGGCTGTGGCGTACCCATCTCGGTCGATACCTACAAGCCGGAGGTGATGCGGGCGGCACTGCGGCACGGCGCGTCGATGATCAATGACATCCATGGCCTGCGCATGCCGGGAGCCATGGAAGCGGTAGCGGAGAGCGACTGCGCGGTCTGCCTGATGCACATGCAGGGGCAACCGCTGACCATGCAGCAGCAGCCCTCGTACCGCGATGTCGTCGCCGAGGTGCGGGCTTTCCTGCGGCGCCGGGTCCTGGCGGCGAGGGAAGCCGGGATCAGCGAAGATCGTCTCCTGCTCGACCCGGGCTTCGGTTTCGGCAAGACCCTGCAGCACAACCTCGACTTGCTGCGCGCTCTCGAACAACTGGCCAGCGACGGTCTGCCTGTGCTGGCCGGCCTCTCCCGCAAGTCGATGCTTGGCGCCATCACCGGGCGCCCGCTCGGCGAACGCCTTGCGGCCAGCATTGCCGCCGCGGTGGTGGCTGTCGAGCGTGGTGCGCGTGTCCTGCGGGTGCACGATGTGGCCGAAACACGCGATGCGCTGGCGGTCTGGCAGGCGACGCGCGGCAGTGATGCGCCGGGGTCGGCGGCGGCAGCTTGATGCGCATCACTCCGGAAGTCCCTGCGGGTCGCCCGGGCGACCTCGGGTCGCAAGCGGCTGTTGTCCGGGGCGGCAGCGGCGGGACGTGCATCGCCATGGGCGACAGCGCTGCCGGCAGCCTTTGTGCGCTATTTGGCGATCCGCCCGGCCGGCCTGTGGGTAGAATGTCATTTGCGTGACGGGTGCCACTTGGCGCCTGTGCTCAAGGGGAGAGAAAGCCGTGACGAGAAAGTATTTTGGCACCGATGGCGTCCGCGGGCGCGTCGGCGAGGCGCCGATCACGCCGGAGTTCGTCATGCGCCTTGGACATGCGGCGGGGCGGGTCCTGGCCGCACGCGACAGTGCGCGCAGCCATGCCAAGCCGGGCGACCGGCCAGCGGTACTGATTGGCAAGGACACCCGGATCTCGGGCTACATGCTGGAGGCGGCGCTCGAAGCCGGGTTTTCTGCCGCCGGGGTCGATGTCTGTCTGGTCGGGCCGATGCCGACGCCGGCCATTGCCTACCTCACTCGCGCCCTGCGCCTGCAGGCGGGCATCGTCATCTCCGCGTCGCACAACCCGTACTACGACAACGGGATCAAGTTCTTCGCGGCGAACGGAAGCAAGCTGCCCGATGATCTGGAGTTCGAAATCGAGGCGGCCCTCGACGAACCGCTGACCTGTGTTCCCTCCGCCGGTCTCGGGCGGGCGCGTCGGATCGACGACGCCGACGGGCGCTACATCGAGTTCTGCAAGGGCACCTTCCCATTCGAAATGGACCTGCGCGGACTGAAGATCGTCGTCGATTGCGCCAACGGTGCTGCCTATCATCTCGCGCCGCATGTCTTCCATGAGCTGGGGGCAGAAGTCAGCAGCATCGGTACCGAACCGAATGGCCTGAACATCAACCAGGATGTAGGCGCGACCGCTCCTGGAGCTCTGTCGAGGGCGGTTTTGGCGCAGGCGGCCGACATCGGCATCGCCCTCGATGGTGACGCGGACCGCTTGATCATGGTCGATTCGCTGGGCCAGGTCTACGATGGCGACCAGTTGCTGTTTGCCGTCGTGCGCAGCCGATTGCGGCAAGGAGCGGTTGCCGGAGTCGTCGGCACGCTGATGACCAATCTGGCTCTGGAACACGCATTCGGCGAACTCAAGGTTCCGTTCGCCCGCGCGGCCGTCGGCGACCGCTACGTCATGGACCTGCTGCGGCAGAAGGGCTGGCTTTATGGTGGCGAGAACTCGGGACACATCCTGTGTCTTGATCGGCACACCACCGGCGACGGCATCGTTTCTGCACTGCAGGTGTTGTGCGCTCTGCGCGAGGAGGGCGGCGATCTGCAGCAACTGCTGGGCTGCCTGCGGCTGTATCCGCAGAAGCTGATCAACGTTGCGTTGAGCAAGGGATTCCCGTGGCAGGAGCATCCGCTGATCGCGGCCACGCGCGCCGAGGTGGAGCGCGAGCTGCACGGGTGCGGTCGGGTCCTGCTGCGCGCCTCCGGAACCGAGCCCCTGTTGCGGGTGATGGTCGAAGGGCAGGATCCGCTGCTGGTCAACAGCGCTGCCGAGACGCTCGCTGCGGCCGTGCGCGAAGCGGTTTCGTCGTAGCCTGCCGTTGGGGGCGAAAGCCCCGGCGCTGGCGGCGTCGTCAATGCCACGGCGGCGCAGCGATCATGCGCGCAGCCCCGTCAGCGACCCTCAGTAAAGCAGGAAGTCCTGCCGCATCTGCAGCCAGTCGTCCTCGTCAGCGCGGCTGAGGGAATCGAGGTCGTCGGGCGTGGCCGTCGGGTCATCGACCCACTGTCGCAGCGCGGGCGAGCCGTTGATCAGGTCGATCGCCAGCCGATCCATTTCGTACTCGTAGGGGAAATCCCGCCACAGCGGGTAATCCGGCTGCAATCGCCGCAGCACCTTGAAGGCGAGACTCTGCAATCGCCAAGGCCGGAAAGTTTCGTGCCCGTAGGCGCTGTCGTCGACGTGGATCTGGACGCCGTGGCACAGCTGCCCGGCGTGTTTGTGGAAGGTCGGCTCGAACCAGCACTCGCGCAGCCGGCAGCCTTGCAGCCAGGCGGGCGCCAGCGAATGCATGCCGGCGATCAGCCGGCGAGCGTCGACATCCGGTGCGCCCAACAGCTCCAGCGGGCGGGTCGTGCCGCGACCCTCGGAAAGCGAGCTGCCCTCGAGCATCACCGTGCCGGCATAACAGCGCGCCATCGCCAGACTGGCGGCATTGGGGCTCGGGTTGATCCAGCTGCGCTGGCCAGTCGGCCAGCCGTAGCCGGGTGCCGCGTCGGGTGCCCAGCCCTGCATCCGGATGACCGTGCAGTCCAGTTCGAGTTCGAACTGGCTGATGAACCAGCAGGCGAGTTCGCCCATCGTCAGGCCATGGCGCATCGGCAGCGGTCCGGCGCCGACGAAGCTCTCCCACCCGGGGCGCAGCAGCAATCCCTCGACCGGCCGCCCGACCGGGTTCGGGCGGTCCAGGATCCACACTTCCTTGCCATGTGAGGCGGCCGCCTCGAGAACGTACAGCAGGGTGGTGATGAAGGTGTAGATGCGGCAGCCCAGATCCTGCAGGTCGACCAGCAGGACGTCGAAGCTCGACATCATTTGCGATGTCGGACGTCGTACCGTGCCGTACAGGCTGAACACCGGGATGCCGTGCTGCGGATCGAAGAACTCGGCCGACTCGACCATGTTGTCCTGCTTGTCGCCGCGCAGCCCGTGCTGCGGCCCGAAGGCGGCGGTCAGCTGCACATCCTCGAGCGCTGCCAGCGCGTCGAGCGCATGCGTCATGTCGGCGCTGACCGATGCCGGGTGGGCGAGCAGCGCCAGGCGGCGGCCGCGCAGGGGTTGCCGCAGGTCGCTGTCGCCGAGCAGACGGTCGAGGCCGGAGAGGAAGGCGGGCATCAGGAATCCCTTCGGGCAGATCGGCTTGCCGGGGCGAGTTCGAGGCGGAAGCCGTCGCGATGATGAAAATCGGGCAGAGCGGCGGGATGGTGCAGTGCCCAGTAACTGTGGCTGCCGTCGACGACATCGGACGCCTCGATGACAGCGGCGAGGCCGACCTGCAGGGTCGCCGCGGCGGCATTCGCCGGCAAGGCAGCAGCGGCGATCAGCACCTCGACTTCGAGGCGGCCGGCAGACAGCCGGGCGGTCAGCCGCGGTGCCGGCAGCGGTGTGGCCACGGCTATCGGTTGGCGGTAGCCGGCGAAGGCGTAGCTCGCCCACTCACCGGACGGCGAGAAGTTGAACTCCTGATACGCAGGCTCGCCCGCGATGCCGGTGAAGGCCTCGAAGCAGCTGTGTTCCCAGAGGCCATCGGCACGCCCGGGAGCCGTTGGTGGCGGGATTCGCAGGCGCACCATGTCACCGCGCAGCCGATAGGCCAGCACCAAGTCGCCGTTGGCGGTGCGTTCTGCCCAGGCTTCGACCGATCGCACCACGGGCGCCGGCGTCGCCGGGTGGCAGAGCAGGGTCAGCGGGAATTCGGTGATCGGCATCGGAGATCCCGTGACGGATCGGCAGGAGCCAGGATTCTACTCTCTGTACGGGCTGTCGCGACGGGGCGCACGCATGCTCGCTGACCATCCTGGCCGAAGCCGCCACCTTCCGGCGTGGGCTGCCGACCGCTCATCCGCTGCTGGTCACATTTCGCACTTTGCCGCGGTGCCACAGAACATGATGAAGGCCTGGTCGACGATCTGTCGCTCGAGCGCACGGACGATGAACACCAGCCTGCTCTGCCGGTCGTCGTCCGGCCATTCGGGCAGTGATGCCGCCGGATAGCGCATGTGCTGCACACACTGCACGACGCGCGGCCCGACCTCGTCGGCGACTGCGACAAGGCCCTTGACGCGCAGGATGCGGTCACCACAGGTGGCGAGCAGGACATCGATCGCTTCACTGAAGTCCGGCCAAGCGAAGGGTTCGGCGAAGCGCAGGACGAAGGAATGAACCAGTGCGTCATGGCGATTGACGTCATGCACGTGCAGATCCTGCCGCCAAGTGTCGTGTTCCGCCTTGACCTTTTCCTCGGCCAGCCAGCGCCGGACGTCGGCTGTCTTGCCGGCGGGGTCGTAGAGCCCGCAGCCGAGTACCTGCCCGGCATCGATGTGGCCGTGCGCGACCTCGATTTGCGGTGCGCCGGGGTTCGCCCGGCGCAGTCGTCGCGACAGGGTGGCGAGCTCAGCCGGCTCTGCCAAGTCACACTTGGTCAACAACAGGCGATCGGCCATCGCCACTTGCCGCACGGCCTCGAAATGGCGTCCCAGCTGGCGGTTCGCATGGGTCGCGTCGACTGCCGTCACGACGCCATCGATGCGAAAGCGCTCGGCGATGAAGAAATCCTCGAGCAGCGTGTACAGTATTGGCACCGGATCGGCCAGCCCGGTGGTTTCGATCAGGACGCGCGAAAAGGCTGGGATCTCGCGCCGCAGGCGGCGCATGAACAGGTCGCGCAGGCTGCGTGCAAGCTCGCCGCGGACGCTGCAGCAGAGGCAGCCGGAATCGAGAACGACGACGTTGTCGTCCACCTTGTCGACCAGGTGATGGTCGATCGCGACCTCGCCGAATTCATTGATCAGCACCGCCGCATCCGCCATCGCCGGTTGCCGCAGGAGATGGTTGAGCAACGTGGTCTTGCCGGCACCGAGGAAGCCAGTCAGGATGGTCACCGGAATCGCCCGTTCGGGCGACGGCACTGCGCTCACTGCGGACTGCCCGCGCACTGCGCGCAGCGTCCGCGCAGATCGAGTTCGATGCGTGACAGCAAGAACCCCTCCGGCAGCCTCGGGGGTGGCGGCGGTGCGGCGTCGAGGCAGAACACACGCCCGCACCCGTCGCAGCGGAAATGGGTATGGGCCGAATGCTCGCTGCCGCTGGCGGCGGAAAAGCGGAAGGTCCGCCGCGTGTCCGCGTTCCGGTGCGCCAGCCCGGTCGCGACCAGCCAGTCGAGCACGCGGTAGAGCGTGACGCGATCGAGCGCCAGATCGCCGAGTGACTCTTCGATCTCATGGTGGCTGAGTGCGGTCGGTGCCGATCGCAGCAGGCGGAGGACGCGAACGCGGGCCGGCGTGGCGCGGGCGCCGGCGCGGCGAATCAGACGGGCTGCACGCTCGGTCTCGCTTTCGCTCGGCTGTTCGCCATTGCGGATGATGGCAGGTTTCATGACCGGGAATTAGAACATGGCTGCCGGGCAGCTGCAACTCTGTTGCAGCTGCCCGGCAGCCATGCGTGATCTGGCGTAAGGTGTGGCCCCGTCTGGCGACCAATGGGGGAAGCCTGGCAGCGGGTTTGGCCGCAGAAAGGTCAGGACGGCGGCCCGTGCTGTGCGCGTGCCGTCCTTTTGTCCAGCGGCAACGGGCGGGAACTGCCGCCGCGGCGTCGTTGCCGAAGAGACATGGTCGGTGCGTGTGCGATGAGCGCTGCCGGCGGTCGCGCACGGCCCCAGTTACATTCGGCGCGACACTCGCAGGCGCCGGTTCCAGTCATCGGCGCCGCATGCCTTTATCGTCCTGTTGGAGCGCATCATGAATCGTTGTCAGACACTGAAATGGTTGAACCAGATTTCGACCTGCATCGTCCCGGAGGCGACGGCTGGTCCCGCCGCGACGCGTGACGGCGGTCGGCTCGAAAAATCGCAAGCCGAGTGGGCGACCCTGCTGCCGCTGCCCGCCTACCGTGTCCTCTTCGAAGAGGACACGGAACGCGCCGGAAGCAGTCCGTTGAACCACGAGAAGGGCGATGGCACCTTCGTTTGTGCGGCCTGCTGCCTGCCGCTCTTCGACAGCGCAGCGAAATACGACAGCGGCACCGGCTGGCCCAGCTTCTGGCAGCCGTTGCCCGGCGCGGTTGCCACGCGGACCGACTTCAAACTGATCTACCCGCGCACCGAGTATCACTGCAGCCGCTGCGGTGGGCATCAGGGGCACGTCTTCAAGGATGGTCCGCAGCCAACCGGCAAGCGCTACTGCAACAATGGCGTGGCGCTTCGCTTCGTGCCGCGCGGTGAGCAACTGCCGGAACTGCGCACATGAGCAGGGCCGTCGTCGGTGTGCTGCTGTTCCTCATTGCGGGTTCGCTTGCCGCGGCCGATGGGGCCGCCGCCAAACCGGGCGAGGTGCGCACGGCGATCTTTGCCGGTGGATGCTTCTGGTGCAGTGAGGCCGACTTCGAAAAGCTGCCGGGAGTCATTGCGGTGGAGTCGGGCTATACCGCCGGGCGAACGGCCAACCCCACCTATGAGCAGGTCAGCGCGGGCGGCACGGGCCATACCGAGGCGGTGCGGGTCACTTATGACGCGCGGCGGATCAGCTACGTCCAGCTCCTGGACCACTTCTGGCGCCACATCGATCCGACCGTCAGGAACCGCCAGTTCTGCGACGTCGGTTCGCAGTATCGCAGCGGCATCTACTGGCAGAACGAAGTCGAGCGCAAGGCTGCCGAGAGCAGCCGGGATGCGCTGTTGGCCAGCGGCAAGGTGCCGCGGATCGAAACCGAACTGGCGGCCGCCGCAACCTTCTATCCGGCCGAGGAGTACCATCAGGACTACTACCGGAAGAACCCCGTGCGTTATTCGTACTATCGGCTGTCCTGTGGTCGGGATGCCCGCCTGAAGCAGATTTGGGGAGATGGCTGAGTGCCGCTGGCCCGCTGCAGCGGCGCTCAGTCTGCCTGACAGAGCAGGCCCTTGAGGTACTCCCCTTCGCTGAAGCCGAGTCCCACCGGGTGGTCGGCGGGTGCGGCCAGATGGCGCAGGATGCGGGCCTGGCGACCGGCGGCGATGGCCGCATCGGCGACGATCTCCTGAAAGTGCTGGCGGCTGATTCCGCCCGAGCAGGAGTAGGTCAGCAGCAGGCCGCCCGCAGCCAGCAGCCGGAAGCCGAAGACGTTGATGTCCCGGTAGGCGCGCGCGGCTCGTTCGGCATGCGTGGCCGAGGGAGCGAACTTCGGCGGATCGAGGATGATCAGATCGAAGCGTTCGCCGCGGCTCTTCAACAGCCGCAGCTCGCTGAAGACGTCCGCCTCGCGCCATTCGGCGAGGCTGGCGTCGAGTCGTGGATTGAGGGCGAGGTTTTCCACGGCAGTCGCCAGTGCCGGTGCCGAGGAGTCGATCGACAGCACCTGGCGCGCTCCGCCGGCGAGTGCCTGCAACGAGAAGCCGCCGCTGTAGCAGAAGCAGTTCAGCGTTCGGCGTCCGCTGGCGAGCAGGCGCGTCAGCAGGCGGTTGTCGCGCTGGTCGAGATAGAAGCCGGTCTTGTGGCCGGCGACGATGTCCACCCGCATGCGGACACCATTCTCGACGATGCTCAGCGGGCTGGGGGGCGCCTCTCCGAGCAACCAGCCGGCGACGGGAAGCAGTCCCTCGAGACGGCGGACGTCCGAGTCCGAGCGCTCGTAGATGCGCGCGCAGCCCGTTGCCTGCTGCAGCGCACGCACCAGCGCCTGTCGCCACTTGTCGGCGCCGGCGGACGTCAGCTGGAGGACGATGGTGTCGCCGTAGCGATCGGCGATGACGCCGGGCAGGCCGTCGGACTCGCCGTGCAGCAGGCGCAGTCCCTCCTGTTCGCGCAAGTCGGGCAGCAGCAGGCGACGCTCGACTGCCGCCAGCGCGCGCCGCTTGAAGAACGCGTCGTCGACGATTTCCTGCGGATCGAAGGTCCACACCCGGGCCCGGATCTTCGATTCCGGGCTCCATGCGGCCCTGGCCAGCGGCCGGCCGTTGGCGGCGACGACCTCGACCGTGTCGCCCGGACGAGCGCGGCCTTCCAGCCGGTCGACCGCGCCGGCGAAAATCCACGGATGCTGGCGGGCAAGCTGGCGATCCTTGCCGGGCAGGAGAACGAGTCGAGGCATGCGGAAGGTGCCCGGTGCGGGTCAGAGGCGAGGGGCGCAGTCTACACCACAGCGGCAGCCAGCGAAGCGCTGTTTCGCCGCTTGCCCTCCTCCCGTGCGATCCGGCGGCAGCCTTTTTTGAGCCCGATCAACGCGGGGTCTGGTGTGCCCCGCCTATAATCAGCCCGTTCCGACCACCTGCCAAGCCATTTCCAAGCCATGCCGCGTGCACTGCTGTCGAGTCTGCTGATCGTTCTTGCCGTCCCGGCTGTCGCCGACGCGGATGCCATCCCGGCGGCCGCGCTGGCTGCGATCGGCGACCTCGGTCGGCTCAATGGCCAAGCCCTGGTTTGCGAGGAGATGGGCAGCGCCGGCCAGGCGAAGCTGCTGATGATCCGGCACGCACCGAAGACCCGGCGCTACGGCGAAGTGTACGAGGAGCGAACCAACCAGGCATTCCTCGCCCAGGGTGGCGACCTGGCGTCCTGTCCGTCGGCCGCCGACTTCGCTTCCCGGTTGGACGATCTGTCGCGGCGCCTGCAGTCGCTGCTGCCGGTTTCTCAGACGGCGACGCAGAAGCCGCCAACGCCATGAGCAGGCGCTTCGGCGTCGCGCTGTGCGTCGCGCTCCTCCTCGTCCTCATCGGGCAGCGTGCAGCGGCGGACGGTGGCGCGGCCGACTTGCCGGCGGGGTTACCGGCGCGCTACCTGTTGATGGACGCCAACGGGCGGGCCGTCAGCAACGAGGATTTCCCGGGCCGCCTGCAACTGATCAGCTTTGGCTACACGTTCTGCCCGGATGTCTGTCCGACGACGCTGGCCGAGATGGCGGCGGTGCTCGGCGCGCTCGGTCCGGATGCCGAGCGCCTGCAGGCCATCTTCATCAGCGTCGATCCGGAACGCGATACGGCGAGCATGCTGCGCAGTTACGTCAGCTTCTTCGATCCGCGGATCATCGGGCTCAGCGGCTCGCCAGCCCTCGTCCGGCGTGCCGCAGACCATTTCGGCGTGCGCTACGAACAGGTTCGTGAGCCCGGTGCACCCGCAGATCAGTACGCAGTCGACCATTCGGTGGGGATGTTCCTGCTCTCGGCGGATGGTGGCTATCTGCGCCGCTTCGCCTATGCCACGCCGGTGCCCGAGATCGCCGCCCGCATCCGCGAGATCATGAGCGCGAGCCCGCAGCGGCCGGGGCAGCAACGCCAGCCGGCAGCAACCGGCAGGTGAGTGCCCCCGGCAGGATTCCGGGCCATTGACTGGAGACTCTCCCGATGAAACGCCGCTTCCTCGTCTTCCTTCTGCTGCTCCCGGCATTCGTCGCGTCGGCGGGCGAGCGGCTGTCCTGTCCCGATCCGGCGGCAGCGGTACAGGTCGGCAATTGTCCCGGCGAAGCCGAACTGCGCTACAGCTTCAACGGCTTCTGCAGTGACAATCGCCGCATCTATCAGGACGATGCCGCGTTGTGCGTCGACTACGCAGACTACCGGAAGGCGAAGAACGTCGCCCAGTGGGAGTCGGCGGATGGCACGTTCACCGCCTACCTGTCGTGCGATTCGATGGCGGTCCGGCTGTCCACGGTTCGCGGCGCGCGCATGACCGTCTCTCGGCAGGGACAGATCAGCCGGCTGGCCTGCGACTATGGCGAGGGGATCGTCTTCACGCACCGCACGCGCTTGCAGTGCCGCATCGAAGGCGACGGCAACTGCCCGGACGACCAGCAGCGGTGCATCGCCCGCTGTGAGTGAGGAATCGCCAGTGGCGCGGGTGAAAGGGACGAGCGAGCAACGCCGCGGCGCTGGTCGATACCCGACCGGCCGACGCGTGGCTTACCGGATCAGACCAGCCATGCAGGGGTGAGTGGACAGAAAAACGCGGCGCGGACCCCGCAGGGTGCGCGCCGCGCTGTTTGCATTCACCGACCTGTCAGCTCTTCGGCTTCGCCGGAGTGCTCATTTCGGCCTGCCCATCCTTCGCTTTCTCGCCCGGGCAGGCGATCACGGTTGCACTCGACAGCGCCAGCGCCAGGGCCATCAGGCCGGCGGCCAGTTTCCTCATAAGCGTCTCCTCGTGACTGCCGACATTGGCAAGACCACTGTAGGCCTGTCGGCCGGAAAATTCAACCATGGGTCCGCAAGTGGTTCTCAGCACAGCTTGACGACGATGCTGTCAAGCGCCGCTGCTGCATCGGAGACGCGGTCGGCTGCGTTCGACAGGTGGCGGTAGGTCTCGCGCCGCTTGAACATGTGCAGGTAGTCGTCGCCCTGGAAGAGTTCGGCGATCGCGCGGCGGTAGGCCTTCTCGACCGTCCGCTCGGCCTTGCGGGCCGCTGCCGCGTCGCCGCCGGCGGCCGCCGGATCGCTGCCGAGCCGGCCAAAGCCGCGCGCCAGCGCTTCCGCGCCCTCGCGCAGGTGCATCGCCATCTCGAGGCTGTGCTTGTCGGGCTGCAGTCCGAGGACATCCATCTCGACCACCGTCGACTTGCAGTAATTGACGATGTCGTCGAGCGTCATGATCGCGGCGTGGATGTCCTCGCGGTCGATCGGCGTCGAAAACGCCTCGCTGAGGACGCCGAGGTTGCTCGCCTTGACGCGGTCGGCCTCGTGCTCGTCGGCCCGCACCCGCTGGCTGACCGCCACGTCGCCGGTTTCCATGAACTCGACGAGCAGGCGGGTGGTCTCGGCGGCATTGGCGCTCTGTTCGCCGAGCATTCCGAAGAAATCGGCGACGGTCGGGAAGACGCGTTCGTAGAGCCGGCGGAAGATCGGCTTGTTGGCTTCGCTTGGGTTGGTATCCATGGTTCTCATCTCCTAAGGTTGTTTAGCCGACGATGATCTTGGCTATTGCGTAAATGACGATGGCGGTGATCGCCGATGCGGGAATGGTGTACAACCAGGTCTTGCCGATGTCCTTGGCCTTCTTCCAGCGCACCGCGCGCGGGCGTTCGGAGTAGCCGATGCCCATGATCGAGGTGGCGACGACGTGCGTCGTCGACACCGGGGCACCGGCGTATGAGGCCGAGAGGATCAGCAGCGCCGAAGTGAGCTGCGAATCGAAGGCGTGCAGCGGGCGGACGCGGTAGATGGCGAAACCGAGCGTACGGACGATCCGCCAGCCACCGGAGAGGATGCCGAGGGTGATGGCGATGGCGCAGGCGAGCATCACCCAGAACGGCACCTCGAACTTCGGGATGAAGCCGCCGAGCACGAGAACCAGGGTCAGCATGCCCATGCTCTTCTGCGCGTCGTTGGCGCCGTGCGAGAAGGCGAGGCCGGCGGCGGTGAAGAACTGCATCTTCCGAAGTTTGTCGTTGACCGTCGGCTTGGCGCCCGCGAGCAGGCGTCTCCCCGCGCGATGGATCAGGAAGCCGACCCAGAAGCCGAGCACGGGCGAGACGAAGAGCGACACCAGCACCTTCATCACGCCGAGCAGCTTGCCTTCCTGCATCAGCGGCGTCCACCCCCAGATGACGAACTGTGATCCGGCTGCGGCGACCACGGCACCGGCGACGCCGCCAACGAGCGCGTGCGACGAAGAGGAGGGGATGCCCAGCCACCAGGTCGCGAGGTTCCAGACGATGGCTCCGAGCAGGCCGCAGAACAGGATCAGGATCGCCGTCTGTTTGTCGAGCGACGACAGGTCGACGAACTTGCCGATCGTGTTGGCGACGGCGGTGCCGCCGAGCAGCGGGCCCATGAACTCGAAGAAGCCAACGATGCAGACGGCCTGGATCGGTGTCATCGCGCGCGATGCGATCACCGTGGCAACGATGTTTGCCGCGTCGTGGAAGCCGTTGGTGTAATCGAAGAACAGCACGATCACCACCGTCGCCACCGCCAGCCAGTAGATTGTATCCATACGCCCCCTTCCTGTGGAAGCCGGCCCTGCAGGGTCCGCTTCATGTAAAAAGTTCGCGGATTATGCACGAAAACGGCAGCAGTTCTCATTTCAAACCCACGCAAGGCGGCGGTTGGCGTAGGCTGGCGCACGAGGATTGCCGTGCCTGGGCGGTGAAGATTGAGGGGAACTCC
>WBZM01000525.1_pt1 | contig 52601 bp, 48 predicted proteins | sample 5204271 | NCBI WGS metagenome assembly WBZM01 (sample SAMN12344346, study PRJNA552823) | activated sludge metagenome | biome: Activated sludge suspended growth; feature: Nitrification reactor; material: Wastewater; isolation source: activated sludge from nitrification reactor of wastewater... | reverse complement strand
GTAGCGGGCACCACGCAGGCCCATCGCCTTGGTGACCTTGTACTCGAGATCGCGCAGGTCGGCGACGGTCGCCGTTGCGACGTAGGGGATCTCGTGTGCCATGGCGATCGCCGGTACGAACTTGCCCTGGCCGAAGTTGTTGCCCGGCTCCGGTCCGACCGGCATGGTGGTCGCCGTACGCGCCGCCGGTGGCGTCGCCGAACTGCGCTGGACGCCGGTGTTCATGTAGCCGCCGTTGTCGTAACAGATGTAGAGCACGTCGTCGTTGCGCTCGAACATCCCGGAAAGACAGCCGAAACCGATGTCGGTCGTGCCGCCGTCACCCCCCTGGGCGACGACGCGGACGTCATCCATCTGGCCCTTCTGCCGCTTGACCTTGATCGCCGCGGCGATGCCGGTACCGATTGCCGCCGTGTTGCCGAACAGCGAGTGAACCCACGGGATTTGCCAGGATGTTTCCGGGTAAGGGGTCGAGAAGACCTCGAGGCAGCCGGTGGCGTTGGCGGCGATCAGGCGCCCGCGGGCGGCGTTCATCGCCGCGTCGATGGCGTACCGGGCGCCGAGCGCCTCGCCGCAGCCCTGGCAGGCGCGGTGTCCCGAGTTCAGTGAGTTGGTCCGTTCGACGTTGGCCTGGACGCTGCGCTCTTGGGCGGAGAGCAGGCGGTTGCCGACGGTGAAGGTGCCGGTCTGGTAGAAATGAACGGGTTGGAAGCTCATGGTCGTTCTCCTCAGCCAATGCGGGCGGCAACGACGCCGATGTCGCGCAGCATGCTCTCGGCTGCCGGACCCGAACGGCGCTTGGTGCGCTCGCGTTCGAGCTGCTTGTTGACGACGTTCCAGTCGAGATCGAGGAACGTGAGGTGGCCGAGTTCGCCATTGATCGCCTTGCTGAACAGTCCGCGCAGCGACTTGCGCGTGATCGCGCGGCCGCCGAGTCCGGCGACGACGGTGTGGCCATGCAGTTGCAGGCCGGACATCGCCATGCGCACGTCGGTCGACAGGATGCCGCCGATGCCGACCGCCAGGCTCTTCTCGAGGACCACCACGCGCTGCGCGTTCTGCAGCGCGGCACGGACGCTGTCGAGCGGGAACGGACGGTACGAGGTGATGCCGAGGACGCCGATCCGCTGGCCCTCCTGGCGCATCTCGTCGACGGTGTCCTTGATCGTGCCGAGGACCGAGCCCATGGCGACGACGACGATGTCGGCATCGTCAACCAGGTAACTGTGGGTCAGGCCACCGGAATCGCGGCCGAAAACCGTCTTGAACTGCTCGGCCAGTTGTGGAATCCGCTCGAGCGCCTGCATCTGCTTCGCGTGCGCCAGGTAACGGACCTCGGAAAAGGCCTCCGGACCGACCATCGCGCCGATCGACACCGGCTCCTTCGGATCGAGCACCTGGCGCGGCTCATAGGGCGGCAGGAAGGCGTCGACCTGCTCCTGTGTCGGTACGTCCACCCGTTCGTAGGCGTGCGTCAGGATGAACCCGTCCATGCACACCATGACCGGGAGGCTGACCTCCTCCGCCAGCTTGAAGGCCTGGATGTGCAGGTCGAGCGCCTCCTGGTTGGTCTCGGCAAACAACTGGATCCAGCCGCAGTCGCGCTGCGACAGCGAGTCGGAGTGGTCGTTCCAGATGTTGATCGGCGCACCGATGGCGCGGTTGGCAACCGTCATGACGATCGGCAGGCCGAGGCCGGCAGCGTTGTATACCGCCTCGACCATGAACAGCAGGCCCTGCGAGGCGGTGGCGGTGTAGGTCCGGGCGCCGGTGGCGGACGAGCCGATGGCGACGCTCATCGCGGCGAACTCGGACTCGACGTTGATGAACTCACAGTTGGCAACCTCGCCCGCCTTGACCATTTCGCCAAGGCCTTCGACGATGTGCGTCTGCGGCGAGATCGGATAGGCGCAGATCACCTCCGGCCGACAGAGCGCGACCGCTTCGGCGACGGCGTGTGAACCCTCGGTCTGTTTAAGCATGTGCAGTCTCCCCGTGCCGCGCGTGCGCGACCTCATCGACGACGAACTGGTAAGCCTCGCTGGCGGCAGCGACGTTGTTGCTCGCCACCTTGTCGGAGAACTTGGCATTGATCGCCTGAATCACCGATTCCAGCCGGATGACTCCCGAGGCGGCGGCGAAACCTGCCAGCAGCGGCACGTTCGGCATCGGCCGTCCAACATGCTTGCGGCTGAGGTCGGTGGCTGGTACCGTGCACAGGCGATCCGGCGGCCAGTCGCGGACATAATCACCGAGGCCCAGTTCGTCGAAGCTACGGCTGGTATTGATCAGGATGTAACCATTCTTCTTCAGGCCGCTGAAGACATCGACCTGATAGAGCAGGGTGGGGTCCTGGATGATCAGTGCGTCCGGTTCCATGATCGGCTCGCGCAGGCGAATCTCCTTGTCGGCGATGCGGCAGAAGGCGACGACAGGGGCTCCGGTGCGTTCCGAACCGAAACTTGGAAAGGCCTGGGCGTGGCGGCCTTCCTCAAAAGCAGCAATCGACAACATCTCGGCAGCCGTCACCACGCCTTGGCCGCCGCGACCGTGTATGCGGACCTGGAACATAATTCCTCCGTTGTTTTACATCGTTCTTTCGACGTTCGCGCAGCATATCCGAGTTCCAGGCCGATGAAAACAACGATACCGCGGCGTATGGTGAAAGTTCCCGTCACGATGTGAAGCGAAGCGGCGCCGGCTGCGGCGGCAAGCGTTCCCGGCCGCCAGCACCGCCCGCGGCCAGAGTATGATGTCGCCTATGCACGACCTCGTCGTCGAGCCGTCACCAGGGAGCCAGCCAATGAAAGCCGTGCTGACCGTCGTGGTCGTCACCCTGCTCACAGCGGTCAGTCCGGCAAGCCGGGCAGACCCGCCGGAGCTGTTCAGCTATCGCGGACCGTGCGATGCGTCGGCCGCAGTCGCCCTCGATGCCGAGCATTTCGTCGTCGGCAACGACGAGGATGCAGTCCTGCGGGTCTATCGACGCGGACAGGCGATGGCGGTCGGGCGTGGCCTCGACCTGTCGCGTTTCCTCGACGTGTCTGCAGGCGACGAAGTGGATATCGAGGCGGCGGCACGCGTCGGCCGGCGGATCTACTGGATCAGCTCGCATGGCCGGAGCAGCTCCGGCCGCAAGGAAGAGAGCCGCCGGCGTTTCTTTGCCACCGACATCGTCGATGCCGCGGACGGCCGCCCGCCGTATCTGCGAACCGTCGGCACGCCCTATACGGGTCTGTTGCGGGCGATGGAAAAGGCCCCCGAGTTGCGCCCCTACCGTTTGCGTGACGCCGCGCGGCGGGCGGCCGAGGCGGCAGGTGGGTTCAACATCGAAGGACTGGCGGCAACGCCGGACGGCGGTCTGTTGATCGGGCTGCGCAACCCGCTGCCGCAGCGGCGTGCGCTGCTCGTTCCGCTGCTCAACCCGGCGGCGGTGGTGGCGGGCGAGCAACCGGCAGATCTGGCGCAGGCCATCGAGCTCGATCTTGCCGAGCGCGGCATTCGCAGCATCGAATGGGTGGGCTCGTCGTACCTGATCGTCGCCGGTCCGCCGGCCGATAGCGGCAGCTTCATGCTGTTCCGCTGGTCCGGCGCTGCGGACGATGCGCCGCAGGCACTGCTCGGCGTCGATCTGCAGGATCTCCGTCCGGAAGCCCTGTTCGCCGTCCCCGGCAGCCGGCTCGTCCAGCTGCTCAGCGATGACGGAGGGGTCAGGTCCGCAGGCGGCGGGGAGTGCAAGAAGCTGCCGCGGCAGCAGCAGGGCTTCCGTAGCCTGACGTTGCCGCTGCTGCCACTGGAAGGGCGCTGAGCGCGCCAGCAGCTGGCGGTCCGGGCGCTTCCCAACGGGATGCAGGCGGCGATGCGCGAGCCGCCCGGCGCGGCGAGCAGCGCAGCGATCACCGGCACCGTCAGGCTCGCCGGGGAATCAGCACCGTATAGTCGAGATCGAGAAGTACTCCCGCCTCGTGCGCACCGTCGGCCGTCTTGTACGGAAAGTTGGTACACGGCAGGTCCTTGGTCGCCACGGTGCGCAGGCGCAGTGCGCCGACGTCGCTGCGCCCGGGCAGCGCCAGCGGCTCGATGACTTCCGTCCATGCATAGATGGTGTCGCCGGCAAAGGCCGGGCTGACATGCCGGCCGCCATTGATGGCGGCGATGGTGAAGGCATTGGCCAGCCCGTTGAACGACAAAGCACGCGCCAGGCTGACGATGTGGCCGCCGTAGACGACGCGCCGCCCGAAACGCCCGCCGCGCTCGCTCTGCTGGTTGAAATGGACGCGCGACGCGTTCTGGTAGAGGCGCGTGGCCAGCATGTGTTCGCCCTCTTCGATGGTCACGCCATCGACGTGATCGATGCGCTCACCGGCGGCATAGTCGTCCCAGAGCTCGTTGCTGCCGGATAGCGAAGTGTCGTACTGGTGGAGGCGGATTCCCGCCGGAACGACCAGTTCGCCGACATCGATCGCGTCGGGGAGTTCGGGAACGCAGGTCGGCGGGGCCGGCGACTGCGCATCGCGTTTGCGCACCATCACCCAGCGGCAGTACTCGAGGGCGATCTGTCCGCGCTGGTTGACGCCGCACGACCGGACATGGACGATGCCCGACCGGCCGTCACTGTTCTCCCTGAGTCCGATCACGGTCGAGTCGGCGCTGAGTGTGTCGCCCGGATAGACCGGGTGGCCGAAGCGGCCGGCGGCGTAACCCAGGTTGGCGATGGCGTTCAGCGAGATGTCCTGTACCGTGCGCCCGAACACCATGTTGAAGGCGAGGAGGTCGTCGACCGGCGCGCGTGGGAAACCGAGGCTGTGGGCGAAGGTATCGGCCGAGGTGGTCGCGAAGCGCGAACCGGTGAGCGCCGTGTACAGGGCGACATCGCCTTCGGTGATCGTCCGCGGCGGCGCGTGTGCGATCTTCTGGCCAACCTGGAAGTCCTCAAAGAAGTTGCCGAGTCTGTTCTTTGCGCTCACTGCATGTCCTCCCTCTGCCGTTGATCTGGTGTGCTACAGGCCATAGGCGGCGGCGAGTTCCGGGTCGCGTCGGGCGACCAGTCGCGCCAGATCGACGATGACCTTCGCCTGTTTCCAGGTGGCATCGTCCTGCATCTTGCCGTCGATCGTCGCCACGCCGCTGCCGTCAGGCATGGCCTCGAGGATACGCTTGGCGAAGAGGACTTCCTTGACTTCGGGGCTGAAAACGCGCTTGGCGATCGCGATCTGGTTGGGTGCCAGCGACCAAGCTCCCGAGCAGCCCATCAGGAAGGCATTGCGGAACTGCGCTTCGCACGCGGCTTCGTCCTTGAGATCGCCAAACGGCCCGTAGAACGAGCGGAGCCCGTGCGCGACGGCGGCATCGACCATGCGCGCGACCGTGTAATGCCAGAGGTCCTGCTGGAAGAAGGCGCGCTGATCGTGACCCGCCTCGGGATCGGCGAGGACGCCGTAGCCGGGATGACCACCGCCAACCCGCGTCGTCTTCATGCCGCGGGAAGCGGCCAGGTCGGCCGGGCCGAGGCTGAGGCCATGCATGCGCGGGCTGGCGCCACAGATCGCCTCGACGTTGCTCACACCCTGCGCGGTCTCGAGCAGTGCGTGCAGCAGGATCGGCTTGCGCACGGAGTACTTCGCTTCGAGCAAGGCGACGTACTGATCGACGAAATGGATGTCCCACGGTCCCTCGACCTTGGGAATCATGATGACATCGAGCCGGTTGCCGACATGGCGGATGATCTGTTCGAGGTCGTCGAGCAGCCACGGGCTGTTTAGTGCATTGACGCGTACCCACATTGCCGTATCGCCGAAATCGTGCTGACTCAACAGTTTGATGAAACCGGCACGCGCCGCCTCCTTGGCGTCGATCGGGATCGCGTCCTCGAGGTTGCCGCACAGGACGTCACACTGGCGGGCGGTCTCCGGCGCCTTGGCGCGAATCTTCTCGATGTGCGGCGGAAAGAAGTGGATCATCCGCTCCGGCCGTACGGGCAGTTCACGCAGGGGTTGCGGCGCACCGATGGCGAGCGGTTTGTAGAAATGGACGGGCAGTTTCATGGCGTTTCCCCTGGTGGCAAGAAGGCGTGTGGGTGCAGCGGCAGGATGCGGCCGGCGGCCGCGACGTCAGGCCGGCCCGGCGACGATGCGCGCGTCGTGCAGGCGGCCAACCTCGGCCTCGCTCAAGCCGAGGATGTCGAGCAGGATCTCGTCGGTGTGTTCTCCGAGTCGCGGTGCCGGCATCGGCGGCAGGCGTGGCACGCGACTGAAGTCGAGCGGTGTTGCCGGCATCAGGTAGGAACCGATGCCCGGTTGCTCGACGAGCGCGAACATCGGGTTGTCGGTCGAACAGTCGGGGTCGCGGGCGATCGCTTCACGGACGCTGCGGTATGGACCCCAGGTGACGCCATGCGCATCGAGCGTCTGCGCCGCCTCGGCGAGCGTACGGGCGTGGAACCAGGGCTCGAGCAGGGCGGCGATCTGCTGCCGCGCGCGATAGCGGTTGCCTTCGTCTTCGAGGTCGAGGCCGAGGCGGGCAGCGAGCTCGGCAATCACCTGCCGCAGGCCGGTCGCCTTGAGCAGGCGGTGCCACTGCATGGCCGTCAGGCCGACGATCATCAGTCGCTTGCCGTCGAGTGTGCAGAAGTCGCGGCCGAAGGCGCCATAGAGATAGTTGCCCTGCCGCGGGCGGTCGCTGTCATTGACCATCACCTCGGCCAGCATGCCGAAATTGCCGAGCATCGCCAGCGCCACGTCCTTCAGCGCCAGACGGACGAGCTGGCCTTCGCCGCTGAGTCGTCGATGCCGCTCGGCGGCGAGCAGGCCGACGGCGATCATCTGGCCGCTGATGAAATCCCAGGCGGGAAAGACGTGATTGACCATCTCCGGCGAGCTGATCGGCCCGGTCATCATCGGCAGGCCGACCTGCGGGTTCAGCGTGTAGTCCACTTCCGAGCTGCCATCACGTCGGCCGCTGAGGTTGACCATGATCAGATCCGGGCGGTGTGCCTGCAGTGCCTCGTAGGCCAGCCAGCCCCTGGCCGGGAAGTTGGTGCTGAAGAGTCCTGCCTCCTCACCCGGTGCGCAGATCAGTTGCGTCAGCAGTTCCTGCCCGCGGGGGAAACGGAAATCGACGACGATCGACCGCTTGCCCTTGTTCAGTCCGGCCCAGAACAGGCTGTGCCGACCATCGAGGGTCAGCGGCCAGCGACCCTGGTCGAGGCCGCCACCAGGCGGGTCGAAGCGGATGACCTCGGCACCGAGCTGCGCGAGCGTCATTCCGCCGAGTGGCGCGGCGACGAAAGCCGAGCCCTCGACGACTCGCAAACCGCTGAGAATTCCCTGCATCGTTGGGTTGACTCCCTCGTGTCAGATGACGCGCCTGCGGCGCAGTTGTTCGATTTCGGCCGCGTCGAGGCCGAGCAGTTCGTTCAGCACCTCGTCGGTATGCTGTCCCAGGCGCGGTCCCAGGTGCCTGATGCGCCCCGGTGTCAGCGACAGCCGCGGCAGCACGGATGGCACGATGACCGTCTCGCCGATGTCCGGCTCGTCGATCGCGACCAGGTTGCGCCGGGCATGGAACTGTCGGTCGCCGAAGATGTCCGCGATGCTGTTCAGCGGGCCGGCCGGTGCGCCGGCGGCGAAGCAGCGATCGAGGATCTCGTCGCGATGCAGCGAGCCGCACCAGTCGCGGACGATCTCGTTCACGTCGTGACGGTTTTCCAGCCGTGTCTTCTGGTCGCCATAAACGTGTGGCGCTGCCAGCTCCGGTCGTCCCATGGCAGTCGCCAGCCGTTCGAAGAGTTTGTCGGTGACGCACGAGATCGCCACCCACTTGCCGTCATCCTTGGTCGGGAAGTGTCCGTGCGGACAGGCGAAATCGTTGTGCGTCGGCCCGTGCCGCTCGCGCACGCGACCGAACATGCCGTAAGCCGGAGCCAGTTCGTCGGTGCAGCGAAAGACCGATTCGTAGAGTGCGGCGTCGATGTACTGCCCCTGGCCGGTGCGGTCGCGATGGCGCAGGGCCATCAGGATGCCGAGGCAGCCGTAGAGGCCGGTGAGATAGTCGCCAAGCGTTGTCGATCCCGGTGTCACTGGTGTGCCGCGCGGCATCCCGGAGAGGAAGGCGATGCCTCCGACGGCGTGCGCGACGCGGGCAAAACCGGGCCGGTCGCGGTAGGGGCCGGTCTGGCCATAACCGGTGACGCGCAGCATGATCAGCCGCGGGTTGATCTGCCGCAGCACCTCCCAGCCGAGCCCCCACTTTTCGAGGGTGCCAGGGCGGAAGTTCTCGCACAGCACATCCGATTTCTCGATCAGCGCCTTGAACAGTTCGACACCTTCGGGCAGGCGCAGGTCGAGGGTCACCGATTTCTTGTTGCGCGCTTCGCTCAGCCAGGCGAGCGTGTCCTTGCGCCGCGTCGGCGTGCCGAAGTGGCGCATCGGGTCGCCGCCCTGCGGATTCTCGACCTTCAGTACCTCGGCGCCGAACTCGCCCAGGATGCTGGCGCTGTAGGGTGCGGCAATCACCGTCGCCGCGTCGATGACACGGATGCCGGCGAGCGGCAATCGGCTTTCCGCGTCGTCTGCCTTGGGCATGGCCGTCCTCACTGTGCTTTCGGATCAGATGATCCGGCGCTGCCGCAGGCGCCTGATCTCCTGCGCCGGGATGTCGAGCAACTCGCGCAGGATCTCGTAGGTGGCGTTTCCCAGGGGCGGACCGAGGTTGGCGATGCGGCCCGGGGTCTCGGAAAGGGTGGGAACGACGCCGGGAATGACGACTTCGCCGAGTCCTTCTTCGCACAGTCGGGCGAGGTTGCCGCGAGCCTGGAAGTGCTCATCGACGAAGATGTCGGCGATACTGTTCAGCTTGCCGACCGGCACCTCGCCGTCGATGCACCGTTTCATCACCTGCTCGCGGGTCAGCGAGCCAACCCATTCGATCACCAGCCGGTTGACCTCGTCACGTGCCGCCAGGCGCTGGCGCTGGTTGCCGTAGCGATCCGCGGCGGCCAGTTCGGGTTTGCCCATCACGGCAGCGAAACGTTCGAACATCCGGTCGGTCGTGCAGGCAATCGCCACCCACTTGTCGTCGACGGTGCGAAAGTGTCCGTGCGGTACGGCGACGAAGCTGCCGGCACCCTCCCGCTCGCGGACCTTGCCGAAGAGGCCGTAGGCCGCGGCGATCTCGTCCATCTGGCGGAAGACCGCCTCGTAGATGGCGATGTCGATGATCTGTCCCTCCCCGCTGACTTCACGATGACGCAAGGCGAGCAGGATGCCGATGGCACCGTAGAGGCTCGAAAGGTAGTCGCCCAGTGGCGCGGTGCCCGGGACCACCGGGGTTTCCCCCGGGAAGCCGGCGAGATAGGACAGGCCAGCGAAGCCGTGCGCGATATGGGCAAAGCCCGAGCGCCGGCGGTACGGTCCGCTCTGCCCGTAGCCCGAGACACGCAGCATCACCAAGCCGCGATTGGCCTGTCGCAGTTCCTCCCAGCCAAGTCCCCACTCTTCCATCGTCCCGGGGCGGAAGTTCTCGATCAGGACATCGGACTTGGCGACCAGCTTCAGGAACAGCTCGACCCCTTCGCGTTGCCGCAGGTCGAGGGTCACCGACTTGCGGTTGCGGCCTTCGCTGAGCCACGCCAGGGTCGCGTCGTGACGCTTCGACGCCGTGCCGAAACGTCGCATCGGATCGCCGGCGACCGGATGTTCCACCTTGAGAACCTCGGCGCCGAACTCGCCGAGGATCGATGCCGCATAGGGGCCGGCGAGGAAGGTGCCGACGTCGATGACACGCAGGCCGCTCATCGGCAGCCGGTCGCCGTCCAGCGGGCGTTCATGCTCGTCCTCGGACGACGGCCTGCTTGTCACGACCAGCTCGTCGCTCGCCTCACCCGTCAACGCAGCCTGCTGTCTGGCAGGCTTGGTCGCGGCTGGCTCCCCTGTCATTGCTGATCCTCCCTGCTGTGCCTCGCGTGATCCGGCCATCTCCGCCGGCGATCGCCGCCACCCCTCTCGGTCGCCGGTGGGCCACTGCGATCGTCGCGCGCCGGGCCCGAGCGCTGCGCAGATCGCCAGGCACGTGCCACCCGGCGCCAACGAAGGCTCGCAGTATAGTTTCAAAAAGCAGTTGCCGGTACAGCTTGCGTTGCCTTGTCGCAGTGGGCGGTGGGTAACCGGGCCACGTCTACGGTTTGCCGGTGACGGTCTTGCGCCCGGCAGGACGGCCATTGGGCGAGGTGCCCGAGCGAGTGACGCCGGCAGCTTCCGGAAGTCGGAAAGCGGGCTGGAAAAGTGGTCGGCGATGGGCTATAGTTGTTTCGGTCTTGCGGGAACGGTCGGATCGCCCTGTGTCGCGGGGTCGAGGCGTCGCCGTGGCACCCGCAGTGGCGGCAGTCATCCTCTGTGTGAAAGCGCGGTGGTGTGGATCGCAGGCGTCTCAGGCGCCGGCAAAGGCAATCGGGGGGGCAAGCGGAGCTGGGGCTGCAGGTGGCCCGCAGAGGGTTTCGTTTGCCGGACGACGACATTTGCGAGTCGAAGGTGGAACGGGACCGGCGAAGAGGAAGCCAGGGAGCAGCCTGTGGTTGCCGGGCGGCCTTCCCTCGTCCGCAATCCTGGAACGGACCCGAATGGTGTGGTCCGCGGTCAACCGGCTGCCCTGCCGGTGGCCATTCGCATGCCCGGTTTCTCAGTGGCCACGGCGCCTGCCTGGCGCGCGCGCCGCACGCATCCGGCTCGCTGCCGGAGGTTTCGTCTCCCTGTCGCAGCGGCTGGCCCGCCGCTCCCATGACCAACTCGTCAGCCGCCTGCGACGGCAGTCCTGCAAACGCCTCTGCCTGCCGGTGGACGCCAGACAGCCTTTCCCGATCACCACTTGCTCGGCCGAGCGCGGGCGAGGGGCTGTGCGCGCGTCGCTGGCGCGACTGGCACGCGAATGACGTATTCCCCTGACTTCAGCAACGATTACGGAGGCAACACATGAAGCTCACGCTGACCCCTGACGAACTGAACGCCTGCTATGGCGAGCTGCACGAGGCGAATGCAGCCTTCAAGGGGCATTACCCCGCGGATTCCTCCGAGCGGCAGCCCGTTCACACCGTTTACGGCGGCGCCAACCTGTTCAAGGCTGGCTTTGCCGGCAAACTCGGCGAGGTGGCACTGAAGACCCTCGACACCTATGCGCCGAACTATCACGTCTTCGCCCGCGTTCTCGGTTTGCCGGGTGCGGAGACCCTGCCCAGCAACCCGGTCGAAATCGATAGCCTGACGCGCGCGCTGGAAAACAACCCGGAGCAGGTGCGCGAGGTCAAGCAGGCGGCTTGGTTGGCGTTCACCGTCTATAACCGGGTAGTCAAGAAGCTGCGGACGGAGCCCATCGAGGACAACCGCGTCGACTTCGAGGACGGCTACGGCAATCGGCCGGACGACGAGGAGGATGGTCACGCCGTCGCGGCTGCGGACGAGATCGCCAGGGGGATGAGCGAGAACGTCCTCTCGCCGTTCATCGGCATCCGCATCAAGACCTTTTCCGACGAGTGCAAGGTCCGTTCGATCCGCACGCTCGACATCTTCCTCACCCGCTTGGCCGAGAAGACCGGCGGCCGGTTGCCGGAGAACTTCATCGTCACCCTGCCCAAGGTGACGACTCCCGAGCAGGTCGCAGCCTGCGCCGGCATCCTGGCGAAGCTCGAGACGCGGCTGGGTTATCCGAAGGACTCGCTGCGCATGGAGATCATGATCGAAACGACGCAGTCGATCATCAACCACCGCGGCGAGAATACGGTGCCGCTGCTCGTTGCCGCCGCTGCCGGCCGCTGTCGGTCGGCGATCTTCGGTACCTACGATTACACCGCCTCGTGCAACATCACGGCGGCGCATCAGAGCCACACCCACCCCTCGTGCGACTTCGCCCGCCACGTGCTGCAGGTCAGCCTCGCCGGCACGGGCATCACGATCAGCGATGGCGCGACCACCAGCATGCCGATCGGACCGCACAAGGCGGCCGCCGGGGCAGCGCTCTCGCCGCAGCAGCTGGACGAGAACCGCGCCGTCGTGCATGGTGCGTGGAAGCTGCACTACGACAACATCATGCATTCACTGCAGCATGCCTACTATCAGGGGTGGGATCTCAATCCGGGGCAGTTGCCGGTGCGTTACGCGGCGGTCGACACCTTCTTCCTCAGCGGCCTGCAGGATGCCTCGGCGCGGCTCAACGCCTTCCTCAACAAGGCGGCACAGGCGACGCTCGTCGGCAACACCTTCGACGACGCTGCAACGGGTCAGGGGCTGCTCAACTTCTTCCTGCGCGGCATGGCCTGCGGTGCCATCACCGAGCAGGAAGTGCTGGCAACGGGGATCACGCTGGACGAATTGCGCTCCCGCTCGTTTGTCCGCATCGTCAACAACCGGACGCGGCAATAGGCACCGCTCGGATACCACGCACTTTGAAAGGGATGAGTGATGAGTGAGCTCAACTGCGGGATACAGGGAGCGTTGCCGTATCTCGACGCCGTCGATGCGGCAATCAGGAAGGCGCTGGGCTGGATGAAGCAGCAATGCATGGGCAGCAAGGGCGTGTCGAGCGAGAAGCTGGACGCGCATCAGATGACCAGCTTCGATCTCGCCTGGTGTGCCGCCGAGGCGACCGCCGCGCGCTTTGCTGCCGATTACGCCGCCAGGGTCCTGGCGGCAGGCCAGTACGCCGAGGGCGTCTGCCTCGAGGAGCGGATGGCGCTGGCGTTCTGCGCCGAGGCCCTGCAGAACATCCACAACCGCTTGTGGGCGAGGCCGCAGAGTTTCGGTCTCGGCGAGGCGGACGTTGCCGCGCTCGCTTCGTCCGGCCTCAGCCGTTTCTGCCAGGCGCAGCTCGATGCCGCTCATCTCGAAGCGCTCGGTCGCGATGTCGTGGCGCTGAACGGTGCCAGCGGCGCCTACATGCTCAGCGACGACGCGACGATGATGCAGGATTCATTCCGCAAGCTGGCGACGAACGTGGTGATGCCGCTGGCCGAGGAGATCCATCGCCACGACCGGATCATTCCGCAGGAGATTCTCGAGCCGCTGACCGAGATGGGTTGCTTCGGCCTGTCGATCCCCGAGCGCTACGGCGGCATCCAGAGCGACGACCACGAGGACAACATGGGGATGATCGTCGTTACCGAAGAGTTGTCCCGGGGCTCGCTCGGTGGCGCCGGCAGCCTGATCACGCGGCCGGAAATCCTCAGCCGGTCGCTGCTCAAGGGCGGTACCGAGGAGCAGCGCGAGAAGTGGTTGCCACGCGTGGCGATGGGCGATCCGTTGTGCGCGATCGCCGTCACCGAGCCGGATACCGGCTCCGACGTCGCAGCCATGCGCCTCAAGGCCAGCAAGTGCGAGGGTGGCTGGATTCTCGACGGGGTCAAGACCTGGTGCACGATGGCCGGCAAGGCCGGGTTGCTGCTGGTCCTCGCCCGCTCGAACCCCGACCGCTCACTCGGCCACCGCGGGCTCAGCATGTTCCTGGTCGAGAAGGATTCGTACGAGGGGCACGATTTCGAGTATCGCCAGCCCGGTGGAGGCGTTCTCAGCGGTCGCGCGATCGCCACCATAGGCTACCGTGGCATGCATTCCTACGAGGTCTTCTTCGACCACGTCTTCGTTCCCGACGAAAACCTCGTCGGCGGGCCGGAGGGCGAAGGCAAGGGTTTCTACTTCACCATGGCCGGCTTTGCCGGTGGCCGCATCCAGACCGCAGCGCGCGCCATCGGCGTCATGCAGGCAGCGTTCGAGAAGGCGGTGTCCTACGCGCAGGAGCGCAAGGCGTTCGGCAAGCCGATCGGCGAGTTCCAACTGACGCGCGTCAAGCTGGCACGCATGGCGACGCTGCTGACGGTCTCGCGCCAGTTCACCTATGCCGTCGGTCGCCTCATGGACCAGGGCCAGGGGCAGATGGAGGCGAGCATGGTCAAGCTGTTCACCTGCCGTACCGCCGAATGGCTGACGCGTGAGGCGATGCAGATTCACGGCGGCATGGGTTATGCCGAGGAGACGGCGGTCAGCCGCTACTTCCTCGATGCGCGGGTGCTGTCGATCTTCGAGGGGGCCGAGGAAACCCTGGCCCTGAAGGTCATCGCCCGCTCGCTGATCGACGCGGTCTAGCGGGGGCTGCGGCCGGCACCCCGGGTTTCGCGAAAAGGAGGTTTCAATGTCGCAGGCAATTCGTTTTCCACCGCAGGTCGAACTCGCCCGGATGGTCGGGGTGGATGTCGGCAAGGTTCGTCATCCGCACTATGGCCGCTATCTGGAGGAGTTCGAGCCCGGACAGGTCTTCGTCCACCCGCGTGGCTTCACTTTCTTCCAGGCGCAGATGGAAGCCTTCGCGCGCACCTACATGCAGTGCAATCCGCTTTACCTGAACGAGGAGTTCGCCCGGGCGAGCGGCTTCACGGGTCTGCCGGCGTCGCCGCAGATGGTCTTCAACGTCGTTCTCTCGCTCGGCGTGCAGAACGACTCGGAGAAGGCGATGGCCAACCTCGGCTACTACGATGCGCAGTATCTGCGGCCGGTGTACGCGCAGGATACGATCCGCTCGCTGACCAAGGTGATCGATCGCAAGGAACGCGGTGCCGGCAAGCCGGGGATCGTCACCATCCGCACGCTGGGGATCAACCAGAACGAGCAGGTCGTGCTGCAGTACCAGCGCAAGATCATGGTTGCCGGGCAGGGTGGCCGGCCGCCGACGACACCGTTGCCAGCGTCGGCGGGCGGGCTGATGCCGGCGTTTCCGTGGGTCGATGACGCCGAGGTCTTTCTGCCGCGTTTCCCGGCCGTCCTGCCGGCCGGGCTCAGCGGCCCGCGCTCGTGTTTCGAGGATTTCGCGGTCGGCGAGATCATCGTCCATGCCAATGGCCGGACGATCACCGACGAGCACCTGGCGCTGACCTATGCGGTCGGCAACACCCACCCACTGCATTTCGACCACGTCTTCAGTTCGGGCCTGTCGGGCAAGATGAGCGGCGATCCGATCGTCTACGGCGGCCTCGTCTTCGCCTGGCTGGAGGGACTTGCCAGCCGCGATGTCAGCGACAACAGCGTCTGGGAGCTCGGTTTCACCGAAGGCTATCACACGCAGCCGGCGATCGCCGGCGACACCGTTGCCGCGCTGTCGCGCGTGCTGGCGTGCGAGGATGCTCCCGGCGACCTCGCCGCCGGCTTCGGCGTCGTCAGCTTGCAGCTCATCGGTGTCAAGAACGTCAGTGCCGCCGCCGCGCTGGCGAGGCATGGTGCCGATCTGTTCATCAAGGAGAACGACAAGAAGGATCTCGGCAAGGACAAGATCGACGAAAAGATTTTCGAGATCGAAAGGCGTCTCTTGATCAGGAAGAGGAGATAGTCATGGTTGCCCCGCGCAGGAAGAAGGACCAGCCGTGGTTGATGCGGACCTACAGCGGTCACAGCTCCGCCAGAGCGTCCAACACGCTCTATCGCACGAATCTCGCCAAGGGGCAGACCGGCTTGTCGGTCGCCTTCGACCTGCCGACGCAGACCGGCTACGACGCCGACAGTCCGCTGGCGCGCGGCGAGGTCGGCAAGGTCGGCGTGCCGATCTCGAGCATCGAGGACATGGATCAGCTGTTCGACCAGATCCCGCTCGACCAGATGAACACCTCGATGACGATCAACGCCACCGCCGCCTGGCTGCTGTCGCTGTACATCGGTCTCGCGCAGCGGCGGGGGATCGATCCGAAACAGCTCAGCGGCACCACCCAGAACGACATCATCAAGGAGTACCTGTCGCGCGGCACCTACATCTACCCGCCGGGTCCGTCGATGCGGCTGATCGCCGACACGATCAACTACACGGTGAAGAACGTGCCGAAGTGGAACCCGACCAACGTCTGCAGCTACCACCTGCAGGAAGCGGGGGCGACGCCGGTGCAGGAACTCGCTTATGCCTTGTGTACCGCCATGGCGGTTCTCGACCGGGTCAAGGCCTCGGGCGAGATCCCAGCCGACGAGTTTCCGCAGGTCGTCGAGCGCATCTCGTTCTTCGTCAATGCCGGCATCCGCTTCATCGAGGAGTGCTGCAAGCTGCGCGCCTTCGGCGAGATGTGGGACGAGCTGACGCTGACCCGTTACCAGGTGCAGGATCCCAAGCTGCGCCGCTTCCGCTACGGCGTGCAGGTGAACTCGCTGGGTCTGACCGAGGCGCAGCCGGAAAACAATGTGCAGCGGATCGTTCTCGAAATGCTCGCCGTCGCGCTTTCCAAGCGCGCGCGCGCGCGTGCGATCCAGCTGCCGGCATGGAACGAGGCGATGGGTCTGCCCCGTCCATGGGATCAGCAGTGGGCGCTGCGGATACAGCAGGTGATGGCCTTCGAGACCGACCTCCTCGAGTATGAGGACATCTTCGACGGGTCGCCGGTGATTGCCGCCAAGGTCGCCGAACTGGTCGAGGGAGCCCGGCGCGAGATCGAGAACGTCGATGCGCAGGGCGGCATCATTGCCGCGATCGAGTCGGGCTACATCAAGCGCGAACTGGTCGGCAGCCACATGAGCCGCCTGCGTGCCATCGAGGCGGGTGAGCTGAAGATCATCGGCGTCAACTGTTTCCACGAGACCGCCGAGTCACCGCTGACTGCCGGCAGCGATGGCGCCATCATGAAGTCCGACCCAGCGGCCGAGCGGCAGCAGATCGAAAGGCTACAGGAGCATCGCCGGCAGCGCAGCGATGCCGACGTGCGCGCTGCCCTGCAGGGGCTGGCCGACGCGGCGAAGAGCGGCGACAACATCATGCCGAGCTCGATCCGCTGCGCGCTGGCCGGTGTCACGACCGGTGAGTGGGGTGACTCGCTGCGTGCCGTGTTCGGTGAGTTCCGGCCGCCGACGGGGGTCGACATCGCCATCGACAGTCGCGAGGTGCTCGGCAGGAAGGACCAGGTGACCGACCTCAGGGAACGGGTAGCCCGTACCGGTAGCGCGCTCGGTCGGCCGCTGAAGATTCTCGTCGGCAAACCGGGGCTCGATGGCCATTCGAACGGCGCCGAACAGGTGGCGGTGAAGGCACGCGATGTCGGTTTCGAGGTCGTCTATGACGGCATCCGGCTGACGCCGCAGCAGATCGCCCAGGCGGCGCAGGAAGAGGGTGTGCACGTCGTCGGGCTGTCGATCCTCTCGGGAAGCCACATGGAGCTGGTCGGGTCGGTGCTACAGGAACTGCGTGCCCGTGATCTGGCGGGCCTGCCGGTGGTTGCCGGCGGCATCATCCCGCCAGCGGATGCCGAGCGGCTGCTGGCCCTCGGGGTGCGCGCGATCTACACGCCGAAGGACTTCAACCTGAACGCGATCATGGGCGACATCGTCGACGTGGTGCGCGAAAACAACGGCCTCGAGCGGCTCGGCTCGCTGCCCTGAGAGGTCGATGACGAATCCCGGCCTTCCCGATCCCGAACGGCTTGCAACCCGGATCCAGTGCGGCGAGCGGGCAGCCGTTGCCAGCGGACTGAACCTGCTCGACAACCGGCTGCCGGCAGCGCGTGACCGTGCCGTGCGACTGCTCGCCTGCCTCTCGGGCGAGCGCTGGCTGACGGCTGGCCATCTGATCGGGGTCACCGGTCCGCCGGGCGCCGGCAAGTCGTCTCTGGTGTCGGCGATGATCCGCGAATGGCGGCTCGCCGGCACGACGGTCGGCGTGCTGGCGGTCGATCCGTCGAGCCGGCCACAGCTCGGGGGCGGCGCGCTTCTCGGCGACCGCATCCGGATCAAGACCGTCGGGCAGGACGACGGACTCTTCATCCGCTCGCTCGCCAATCGCAACCAGTTGGGTGGCGTCGCCAGCGAAGTGTGGCCGATGAGCTGGCTGATGCTGGCCTGTTTCGACATCGTCGTCATCGAGACCGTTGGCGTCGGCCAGACGGAGATCGACATCGCCGAGATCGGCGACACCGTCTGCTATGTGGCGCAGCCAGCGTCCGGTGACACGATCCAGTATCTCAAGTCGGGCATCATCGAAATCCCCGACATCTTCGCCGTCAACAAGGCCGACCTCGGCGCCGCAGCCCGCAAGACGGCGAGCGAGATTGGTCGCAGTGCCCCGCGGCAGGATCGCCGCGAGGGGTGGGATTACCCGGTCTGCCTGCTGAGCGCGACCATGCAGACCGGGATCAAGGAGTTTCACGCGCACTTCGATCGACATCGACGCTTCCTCGTCGCGGCTGGCCTCCTTGAGCGGCAGCGCAGCCAGCACCAGAGTGCCTGGGTGTTGCGGCTGCTGAAGGAGGAGTTCGGCACTTTCGGCCTGGGGCTGGTCGGCGGCCGTACCGCCATCGAGGAGCGGCTGGGCGCGTGTCGATCGAGTCAGTTTGAGGAGTACGAGCGTATGCGAGAGCATATTCTTTCCCGTTTGCTGTCGGTCAACCAACCGACCCTTTCACCATAAGAGGAGCATCTGATGAGCAAGCAACTGTATGCACTTGGCGAACTGCCTCCTTTGGGCGAAGTCCCGGAGAAGATGCACGCCTGGCTGATCCGCCCGGAGCGCTTTGGCAAGCCGACCGAGGCATTTCAGAAGGAAGTGGTCAACACGCCGTCGATTGCCGATGACGAAGTATTGGTCCTGGTGATGGCGGCCGGCATCAACTACAACAACGTCTGGGCGGCGCTCGGCATCCCGGTGAACGTCATCGCCGCGCGCAACAAGGGCGGCGAACCGGAAGATTTCCACATCGGCGGCAGCGATGCTTCCGGCATCGTGTACAGGGTCGGCAAGGACGTCACCCATGTCAAGGTCGGCGACGAGGTGGTCATGCACTGTGGCCAGTGGAGCCGCAACTGCGACTGGGTGAAGAACGGCGGCGATCCGATGTACTCGCCCAGCTTCCGCATCTGGGGCTACGAGACCAACTTCGGCAGCTTTGCCCAGTTCACCCGGGTGCAGGGTCACCAGTGCATGCCGAAGCCCAAGCACATGACCTGGGAAGAGTCGGCGGCCTACACGCTGGTGGCAGCGACCGCCTGGCGGATGCTGCACGGCTGGGGAGCCAGTTCGATCAAGAAGGGCGATGTGGCGCTGATCTGGGGGGGGGCCGGTGGACTCGGGTCGATGGCGATCCAGATTGCCAAGGCGGTTGGCGCCACCTCGGTCGCCGTCGTCTCCGGTGAGGACAAGTACGACTACTGCATGAAGCTCGGTGCCAAGGGCTGCATCAATCGCAACGAGTTCGACCACTGGGGCATGTTGCCGCACTGGAAGGACAACGCCGGCTACGCCAAATGGCTCAAGGGCGTGCGCGCCTTCGGTTCGAAGATCTGGGACATCCTCGGTGAGCGACGGGCACCGAACGTCGTCTTCGAGCATCCCGGCGAAACGACGATTCCGACTTCGATTTTCGTTTGTGAAACGGGTGGCATGGTGGTCGTCTGTGCCGGTACGACGGGCTATAATGCAACGGTCGATCTGCGCTACCTGTGGATGCGGCAGAAGCGCCTGCAGGGTTCGCATTTCGCCAACGCGGTGCAGTCGAACGAAATGAATCAGCTTGCGCTGCGCGGCCAGCTGGATCCCTGCATGTCGCGCGCCTTCAGCTACGAAGAATTGCCGATTGCCCATCAACTGATGCACGACAACAAGCATCCACACGGCAACATGTCGGTGCTGATCAGTGCCACCGGCTTCGGTCTCGGTGCGAGCGGCAAGGCGCCGGTGGCAATGGTCCATCCGACGCTGCCCAAGGGCGACGTCCATACCACGCCGGCGCCGTACCCGATGTCCGTTCCGCTGCCAAGCATCGCCGAGGGCGAACCGATCACGATCGCCGACGACGGCACCCGCGTCCGCGACCTGATGCATTTCGGCATCATCTCGTGCTCGCCCGATGACAATGTCGGTTCGGTCGCCAAGATCATGGTGGACAAGGAAATCCACGCGGTCATCGTGATGGACCCGGACGGCAAGGCGATCGGTGTCGTCTCGCAGACCGACATGGTGCTGGCGCGGCAGGGCCGGACAGCGGAGCAGGCGCGGACGATGCTGGCCCGGGAGGTGATGACGCCCGGCTGCGCGACCTGCGACGCCGACATGCTGTTGAGCGACGCGGTCAGCCTGTTGACTGCACGGCGGATGCATCGCCTGGTGGTCACCGAGAACGATCAACCGGTCGGCGTCATCTCGATGACCGACGTCGTGCGCAAGATCATCGGCGAATGAGCTGCGCTTGTTCGAGTTGATCCGATGTCGTGTTTTCCCCTCCCTTTGCGGGGGAGGGGAATGAGCACGAGTCGTGGCGACGTCGCCCGGATCCCTCCGGCTCCCTTCCTTGCCGTCACAGCAGGGAAGGGCGGCCACATGCCCTGACTGCCTGAGCCCCAGCCATGAAAGCCATCGTTTGCCATGCGCTCACCGGGCCCGATGGGCTGCGCCTCGACGATGTTGCCGAGCCTCATCCCGGTCCTGGCCAGGTGCGCATTCGCGTTCGCGCCTGTGGTGTCAATTTTGCCGACAGCCTGATCACCCGCGGCCAGTACCAGAAGCAGCCGCAGCCGCCGTTCAGCCCGGGTTTTGAAGTGGCCGGCGAGGTTGTCGAACGCGGCGCCGACGTGCAGTCTCTCGCCGTCGGCGACCGGGTGATCGCCCTCACACCGCACGGCGGTTACGCCGAGCAACTGGTCGCCGATGCGAACCGCTGTGTGGTGCTGCCGGCAACGATGTCGTGGGAGTATGGCGCGGCGTTTCCGGTCGTCTTCGGCACCTCGCACCTTGCCTTGTGGCATCGCGCGCGCCTGCGTGCCGGGGAAACGCTGGTCGTGCATGGCGCGGCTGGTGGTGTCGGTCTGACTGCCGTCGCCATCGGCAAGCTGTTGCAGGCCAGGGTCATTGCCACCGCCAACGGGCCGGCGAAGCTGCAGGTCGCGCGCGAACACGGCGCCGATCACCTGATCGACAGCAGCGTGGACGATGTCCGCCTGCGGATCAGGGAACTGACCGGCGGCCGCGGAGCCGACGTGGTGTACGATCCGGTCGGCGGCGACCTGTTCACCGCTTCGCTGCGCAGCATGGCCTTCGAGGGCCGGATCCTGCTGATTGGTTTCGCGGGCGGCGGCGTCCCGCAGATCCCCGCCAATCACCTGCTGGTCAAGAACGTCGACGTGATCGGCGTCAACTGGCCCGCCTACGCCGACATGCGCCCGCAGCTGATGAGCGAGAGCTTCCGGAGGCTGATGCAGTGGATGGTCGACGGCGCGATCAAGCCACATGTTTCTGCGACCTATCCACTTGCACGGGCGGTCGAGGCGCTGAATCAGGTGCTCAGCCGCAAGTCGACGGGTAAAGTCGTGATTGTGATGAACTAGCCATGGCAGGCGGCGCCGATCGGGCTTCCGACCGTGCTGAATGCTGCCGGCTCACCGAGGAATTGTCCGTCGCGACAATGCTTTGCTTCCTGCGGTCGTGATCGTCGTCCTGGCGAGAGACCAGGCGCGCGGCAGGACAGGCGGGATGATCAGACGGGCGCTGGCAGTCGCGAGCGCCTTTTTCCCAGGCGCGGCCAAAACCGCGCCGATGTTCAGCAGAAAGGACTGTCATGAATCCACAAAACGGTTACGACATTGAAGACCTGTCGGTCGGCATGAGTGCGGAAACTGCCAAGACCATCACCGATGCCGACCTCGTACTCTTTGCCGGGGTGTCGACGGACGTCAATGCGGTTCATATGGACGAGGAGTTCGGTCGCACGACGATGTTCGGTGGCCGCATTGCGCACGGCATGTTGTCGGCCAGCCTGATCTCGGCGGTGTTGGGAAATCGCCTGCCCGGACCCGGAACGATCTACATGAATCAGTCGCTGCGCTTCCGCGCCCCGGTTCGTCCGGGCGACACGGTGCGCGCCAGGGTCACCGTCAAGGAAGTGATCGAAGACAAGTGCCGGGTGGTGCTCGATACCGTGTGCACCGTCGGCGACAAGGTGGTCATCGACGGCGAGGCCACCTTGATGGCGACCTCCCGCAAGAAGCGCGAGGCCGGCAAGTAGTCTGTTGCGGCGCTCGAGCGTGCGCCGGCGGCCGCCTCCCCGTTTCGCCTCGCGCGAAGCCGGAAGCGGCGGCCAGCGCCTCGCCGCGGGCTGCCGTTTCCGGGCCGAACGGCATGCGGGGAACGCTGTCGGGGACGACGGCCCGGCGCATCATGCAAGGCCGGCGGGTCACCTTCGCTGACCAGGCACTGCGAAAGCCGGCAGTGCAACTTCAATGGACCAGTTCGGCTCGCGGATTCATTCTTGGCTTGATCGGTTGCCGGCCGCCCCTTCTCTGCCTGGCTGGTCATCCGGGCCCTGGCGGTGGCGAACGGGGTGTTCCGCGACGCTTTCCTGTTCCCTCGGCTGGGCAACCCGGCTGCGCTGCTGACCAGCGGCATCCTGCTGGTGCTGTGCAGCCCCGTGGTCGTCGCCCACGTCCTCGTCTCCCGCTGCAGGCCCGACAGCCCGTGCCAGTGCGTCGACATCGGTCTGTTCCGGAAACCGCGGCAGTTCCGCGTCGAGAGGCAGCCAGAAGATCGGTTCGCGACGAAACAGGTACACGGCGACGACAAAGCGCGAGACAATCGGCCTGCGGCGGCAGCAGCGGACGCCCTTCGTCCTCGTGCGGCGGGAACCGCGCCGATGATCAGCAGAAAGGACTGCCATGAATCCCAAGAACCCTCCGGATGTCGAAGCCGTGTCGACCGGCATGACTGCGGCAACGGCGACGATCACTGATGCGGAGCTGGTCCTCCTTGCCGCGGTGTCCAGCAATGAGAGCCCGGTCCATGTCGATGAGGCGGCCCTGCTGCCGACCTCACGCCGGAAGCGCATGGCGGGGTGCCAGTAGATGGGCGACCCCGGCAGCGACTTCAGCGCCTGGATCGGTCGCCAGGACAGCACCGACGACGATCTCGGGCTGGCGGCAGCGCTGGCGGCCGCGGTGACGCTGGGCGATGGCTCGGAGCGCTTCACTTGCGGCAGCGCGCTGCCGCCACTCTGGCAGTGGTTCTACTTCCTGCCCCGCGTGGCGCAGGCTGGCCTCGGAGTCGATGGGCATCCGCAGCGCGGTGGCTTCATGCCGCCGATTCCTTTCCCGAGACGGATGTTCGCCGGCGCCCGGCTGCGCTTTCACTCGCCGTTGCTGCTCGGCCAGCCGGCGCGGCGCGTCACCACCATTCGCGATGTCCGCTTGACGAGCGGACGCTCCGGCGCACTCGCCTTCGTTTCGCTGCACCACGGCTACCATCAGGGCGATCGCCTGTGCATCGACGAAGAGCAGGACATCGTCTACCGCGAACCGGGTCCGGCGCTGCCGGCGCCAACGGTCGTCGACTGGCCGCCGCTGCCAGCGGCAGCCTGCGCACGCATCGTCACTCCCGATCCGCGGCTGCTCTTCCGCTTCTCCGCGCTGACCTTCAACGCGCACCGGATCCATTACGATCGTCCGTACGCGATCGGCGAGGAGGGGTACCCTGGCCTCGTCGTGCATGGTCCGCTGACTGCCGTGCTGCTGATGGAACTGCTGCGGCGGCAAGTGACACGCCCGGTGCAGGAGTACAGTTTTCGCGGCTTGGCACCGCTCTTCGACCTGGCGCCCTTCCGGCTGGTGTGCACCCCCGAGGATGGCGGCTATGCGCTCGCGGCGCAGGGGCCCGACGGCACGTTGGCGATGAGCGCCAGGGCGGTTCTTGCCGAGGCGGCCGGGTAGTCGACGACCGACGGCAGCTCACTCGCCGCGGATCAGTGCCACCAGATCCTCGGTGGACGGCAGCGCGCTCGCCTCGCCGTCGGCGAGGATGCTTTCGGCGAGGGCACGTTTCTCGTGGTGCAGGTCCACGATCCGTTCCTCGACCGTGCCGCGGCTGACCAGACGGTAGACGGTCACCGGTCGCAACTGGCCGATGCGGTGCGCGCGGCCCATTGCCTGGTCCTCGGCCGCCGGGTTCCACCATGGGTCGGTGATGACCACGTAATCGGCGGCGGTGAGGTTGAGGCCGAAGCCGCCGGCCTTCAGGCTGATCAGGAAGAGATCGCCTTCGCCGGCCTGGAAGGCGGCGACGCGGCGGCTGCGTTCGGCGGCCGGCGTCGCGCCGTCGAGGTACTGGTAGCTGAACCCCGCCGCATCGAGTGGTTCGCGCAGGATCTGCAGGAAGTCGACGAACTGGCTGAAGACCAGCGCCTTGTGACCGTTTGCGATCAGTTCGCCAGCGAGGTCGGCGAAGGCCTGCACTTTGGCGCCGGCGATGCCGAATTGCGGGCTGCACAGGCGCGGGTCGCAGGCGGCGCGGCGCAGGCGGGTCAGTTGCGCGAGGACGTTGAAGCGCGCCTGCGCAGCGGGGGCGTCCTCGAGCGTGGCGTCGATCTCGCGCGCAGCCTCGCGGCGCAGCGCTTCGTAATGCGCCGCTTCCGCCGCTTCCGGCGCAACGCTGAGGATCAACTCGGTGCGCGACGGCAAGTCCTGCAGCACCTCGGACTTCGTTCGCCGCAGGACGAACGGGCCGACCAGCCGTTTCAGCACATGTTGCGCCTCGCGGTCGCGGTTGCGCTCGATCGGCCCGGCGAAACGCTCGTTGAAACGGTTGCTCGTTCCGAGCAGACCGGGGTTGGCGAAGCGCATGATCGACCAGAGGTCGGCAAGGCGGTTCTCGACCGGCGTTCCGGTCAGCGCCAGGCGGAAATCCGCGCTCAGCTCGAAGAGCGCCTGCGAGCGTTTGGCGGCGGCGTTCTTGACCGCCTGCGCTTCGTCGGCGATCAGCGTATGCCAGTTGCGGCCGGCAAAGCGCTCCTGCGCCAGTTGCAGCAGCGTGTACGAGACGATCAGCAGATCCTGCGGCCCGGCATCGCCGAGCAGCGATTCGCGTTCGTCCTCACCCGCCTCGCCATAGATGCGGGCGTTGAGCGTCGGTGCGAAGCGCTGGCACTCGGCAAGCCAGTTGCCGCACACCGAGGTCGGCGCGATGACCAGAGCCGGCCCGCCCGCCGCCCGCTCGAGCAGCACGGCGAGGGCCTGCAGGGTCTTGCCGAGGCCCATGTCATCGGCGAGGCAGCCGCCCATGCCGGCGGTCGCGAGGCGCATCGCCCACTGGTAGCCGTCCTCCTGATACGGCCGCAGGCTGGCCTGCAGCAGCTTCGGTGGCTGCGGCACGATCTCCTGGGCGCTGCGCAGGCGATCGATCGCCTGGCGAAAGTCCGCGCCGGCATCGAGCTCGGTCCCGTCGAGGATCTCGTCGAGCCAGGCGGCGGCGACCAGAGGCGCCTTGCCGCCATCCCGGTCGGGCTCGAGTACCGCCGCCAGATCGGCGAGCTTCTGCTTCAGCGAGCGGGTCAGCGCGGCGTAGATGCCGTTGCCCATCGGCACGAAACGCGAACGGTCGCGCGCGGCGCCGAGGAGGGTCGACAACTGCAGCACCAGACCTTCATCGACCTTCGCCTCACCGTCGAGCCGGAACCAGTCGCGCTCGCGAGCCACGCGCATGCCAAGCTGCCGCGGGCCGAGCGAGACGACGCGCACGCTCTTGCCCTTCGGCCATTCGACGGCGGCCAGTTCGGGCAGGGTTGGCAACTTCTCGACCGCAGCAAGCGCGTTCTCCGCATCGTCGATCAGCCATTCGCAACTGCGCTCGCTGCCGTCGAGGAAGGGCAGGGCGTCGAGGATCGCCTCGAGATGCCGTCTCTCGCCGGCCAGATCGCGCTCGGTGCCGACCGTCTCGCTGCCAATGACCGCCATCAACTGCCTGCGGCCGCTGCCCGGCGTCAGTCGCGGACCATCGCTGCCGAGGGGGGTCACGACCAGGCGCAGCGAGAGATCCGCATCGACGGGCGCCAGCTCGGCGCGCAGGCGCGAGTCGCTGGCGACCTGTCGTGTCGCCTGTGCCGCGTCGGCATGGACCTGAAAGCGCGCCGCCAGCGCGCGCAGCGTCTTCTCGACCTCTTCCTGTACGCCAGGGGCGTTGGCGGGAATGGCAAAGTGGCCGCCGACGAGCCGCGCGGCCTGCTGCTGTTCGGCCGAGAAGCGGACCAGCCGCAATCGCTGCGGGCCGTCTGGAATGAGGGTGATCAGGCGCAGCGCTTCGGCCGCGCGAATCTGCTCGCCGTCCAGGTAGTAAGCGTCGATGTCGATGTCGGTCTGGAGCCGCAGGGGTGGATCGATGCGCATCCGGTAGCGGTCGCCATCGCGGATCAGTTCGAGTTCCGGCGGGCTTTCGGTCAGATCGACGAACTGCTCCGGCGCGCTTGCCAGGAAGACCGTCGGGTGTCCGACGAGGGCGACGATCGCCGCCGCCAGGTCGAGGTACATGCGGTTGCCGTAGCCGGGCTCGACTCGGATCGCCCTCGCCACCTTGGCGTCGGCCGCCGAGAGCTGCTGGTTGTCGACGAGTCGCGCCAGACTGATGGCGCGCGGCCGATTCCAGCCGCGCTGGCCGCGCTTCTGCTCGAGCGGGCGGATGCCGGCGAGTTGCCCCGCGTTGCCGATGCCGACTTCCCACAGCAGTCTGGTGGCCGCACCGGCCGCCGCCTCGCCGTCCTGGCCGCCAAGCGACTGCAGCGTGACAAGGACTTCGTGCCAGCGTTCGCTGCTGCCGGCGATGAAGGAACCGGCCGGCGGATCATGCCCCTCGAGTACCGCAGCGGCGTGGTCGAGCTGGCGCAACAGCGCTTGCATCCGGCAGGCGCGCAGCTTGCCACGCAGCAGTGCGATCGGATCCCGCCATGCCCGCTGCGGGTCGGCTGCCCCGGAACCCGTGATGGTTTCCCTGCTCAGCCAGGCGGCGAGAAGGATTCCCCACAGGGCGTCGAGCGGCGCCCCGAACAGCGTGTCAGGCGAAGCCCGGAGGGGCAGGACGGCGCTGCCGATGAGTGAAGCCCGGCCGAGACGGACGTCGATCACGTGCACCCAGCGACCCCAGCCGGATTCCGCATCAGGCTGGCGTCGGCCGGACTCGGTGGCACAGAACTTGCGCGCCAGCTCGAGATGGCGCGTTGTCGCCTGCGCGAGCAATGACAGGGGGTAGAACCAGGCGATGCTGGCCGACAGGAAGTGCTTGCTGCCGCCGATCTCGGACCGGCGTTGCTTGAGGGCTGCTTCGAAGGCTGCCTGCCCGCCGGCCCATTCGCTTTCGAGTACCCGCTGCGCGGCCCGGATGCCGGCAACCCAGCCATTGTCGATGCCGAGCAGAGCAGCCTGCAGCAGGTCGGCATCGGCGCGCAGCAACGCCAGGTCGGCGAGAACGAGGCGCAGGTTTTCGGGCACGACAGCCGCGTCCCGGGCGAGTTCTGCGCACGCCCAATCGACGATTGGCAAGTAGCTTTCAGTGTAGTTCAGGCAGACGCTGACGGTCGCCTGGTAGGCGATCGACCAGCGTTCGGGCCCATCGATGCGGGCAAAGCTGGGGCCGTCGAAGCCGGGCAGGATCGCTTGCAGGACCATGCTCTCCCAGTTGAACGAGCGCGACACGAGGCTTCTGATCGACTGCAGTTCGGTCGTCGGCGCACCGCTGAAGTACTTGGCACGAACGTAGGCGACGGTCGTTGCCATGCTGCCAGTACTCCAGTGGTAGCTGGACTGGCCCGGGTGGAAACGATCGGCTTGACAGACCAGATCGACCAGCGCGCTGCCCGTGGCGGCATCGAGCCACTGTCGGTAGAGTGCCGCGCGCAGCGTGTCCACCAACTGGAAAACACCGTGGCGCGACGGATCCTCGAGCAGCAGATCCCGCTCCGCCAACTGTAGCCACGCCTTCCTGACGTCGGCGAGGCTGAAGGCATGGCCGTTTCTCGTCTTCAGGCCGCTGACGACGAGCAGCCGGTGCACGTCGGTTGCCGACCGGCCGGCCCACAGCAGCGCGCAGGCGAGCGCCACCCTGTGCGTGTCGGGAGCCAGGCCGACGGTGTCGAGCTGGTCGAAGGCGCTGCTGTTCAGCGGCTTCCTGGACATCGTCTTTCGGGGTTCAGATGGCGTGACGAAGAGGCGACGGGCCATGCCGAGTCAGCAACATCGCATCACCGTAACTGAAGAAGCGATAGCGCTCGCGAATCGCATGTTCGTACGCGCTACGGACGGGCGCATGACCGGCGAAGGCGGCGACCAGCATCAGCAGCGTCGACCGCGGCAGGTGGAAGTTGGTCAGCAGGCGGTCGACCACCCGGAATTCGTAGCCAGGGGTGATGAAAAGATCGGTCTCGTCCGTGCCGGCACGCAGTTCACCCGTTCGCGCCGCCGCCTCGAGCGCGCGCAGACTGGTCGTGCCGACGGCGACCACACGACCACCGCTGCGGCGCGTACGGGCGATCGCGGCGACCGTCTCGGCGGGAAGGTCGAAGCGCTCGGTGTGCATCCGGTGTTCGCGCAGGTCGTGCGTGCGCACCGGCTGAAAGGTCCCGGCGCCGACATGCAGCGTCAGCCAGGCGCTGCCGACACCGTGCCCGGCGAGTTGCTGCAGCAGCGGCTCATCGAAATGCAGCCCGGCGGTTGGCGCTGCCACCGCGCCGGGTGAGCGGGCGAAGACGGTCTGGTAGCGAGCCTCGTCGGCAGCCGTCGCGGCATGCTTGATGTAGGGCGGCAGCGGCAGCCGCCCGTGGCGCTCGACGAGGCTCCACAGGTCGCCATCGGCAGCGAGTTCGAGCGCGAAGAACTCGCCCTGCTCGCCGCTTCGCTCACCGACGAGCATCGGGATCGCCTCCTCCAGCAGGATCCGGCTGCCAGGCTTGGGCGACTTGCTGGCGCGAATCTGCGCGAGTGCATGGCGGGCGTCGATGATGCGCTCGAAAAGGACCTCGATGCGGCCGCCGCTCGCCTTGCGACCGAACATGCGGCCGCGGATCACGCGCGCGTCGTTGAAGACCAGCAGGTCACCGGCATGGAGCAGCGCCGGCAACTCGTCGAAGCGGTGGTCGCTGATGCCCGTGTCGAGCAGCCGCAGCAGCCGGCTGCCGCTGCGTTCGGCGGTGGGCTGCTGGGCGATCAGCTCGGCCGGGAGCTCGAAGTCAAAGTCGTCGAGGGTCAGCATCGCAGCGTGATGGACGGCAGTTCGGCACCGCCGGTCTTGGCTTGTTCGCGGTCGTGGAATGCGCGATAATCGCCGCCTCATGCCGCGCGCAGATCGCGCGCTCAGGCCGAGATGGCGGAATCGGTAGACGCAGCGGACTCAAAATCCGCCGCCGCAAGGCGTGGGGGTTCGATTCCCCCTCTCGGCACCACGACACAACAACGACCCGTGCGTTCAAAGCGGCCGATTATAGCACCCGGCTTGGCAGTCCCCCGACAGGTTGCCCGCGGCGACGGTACCGGAAGCCTGGCGAGCCGACGCCGGCGTGCGGCGAGAGGGGACGACGAGCCAGGGCAAGTGGTCTGGCGCCGGGTGTGTGGGCGGGCAGTGCCGCTGCTCGGTCGCACGCTCGCGTTGCCGGTGAACGCAGGGCGAAGGCTCGCGGCAGCTGTGGCGCTGGTCGCTGGATGGCGATGAGGCCGGGCGGCACGACCCCGTGCCGGGGCTACGCCTGGTGGCTGGCGGTGCGTCCGAAGACGCTCGGCGTGTCGCTGGTGCCGGTGCTCATCGGCAGTGCGCTGGCGTGGTCGCAGCAGGCGGCCGTCCTCTGGCTGCCGGCGCTGGTCGCGCTGCTGGCCGCGTTGCTGATCCAGATCGGCACCAATCTGCACAACGATGTCGCCGATTTCGAGCGTGGCGCGGATGGGCCCGAGCGCCTCGGACCGCCCCGGGCGACGGCCATGGGCTGGCTGCCCGGAACGGTGGTGCGGCGCGGTGCTTGGGTCGCCTTTGCCCTGGCATTCATTCTCGGCGTCTATCTCGCCGATCACGGTGGTTGGCCGATCGTCGCCATCGGTCTGGCATCGCTGGCGGCTGGCTGGGCCTACACCAGCGGGCCGCGGCCAATCGCTGGCACGCCGCTTGGCGAGTTCTTCGTGCTGCTCTTCTTCGGCGTGCTGGCGGTCAGCGGCAGCTACTATCTGCAGACCCTTTCTCTGGCGCCTGCTGCCGTGCTGGCCGGCACGATCGTCGGCCTGCTGGCGGCCGCCCTGATCACCATCAACAACACGCGTGACCGTGAAACCGATGCCCGTGCCGGACGGCGAACGCTGTCGGTTCTCTGCGGGCAGCGGGCAGCATGCGCCATCTACTCTGGCGAAATACTGCTGCCCTTCGCGCTTCTGCCATGGCTGGCGGCGCTGACTGACCGTGGTCTCTGGCTCGTCCTGCCGTGTCTGGCGCTGCCGTTGGCTGCGCGTCAGATCGTGCGTTTTCGCCGCGCTGCTGGATCAGAGTACAACACACTGCTCGCCGGCACTGCCGGGCTGCAGATGGTCTTTGCCTTCCTGCTTGCCCTCGGCTTGCTCGTGCGCGTGCCCTAATCCTTCGCCTCGTCGCTGCCCGGGCGAGGGAACCAGGCGAGCGTCGCTTGCAGGCGAACCACCGTGCCGACGATGATCAGGGCCGGTGACCTGATGCCGGCAGCCGCCACCTTCGCCGGCAGGGTCGCGAGGTCGGCGGTCAGCACGCGCTGTCGCCGCGTCGTGCCATTCTGGACGACCGCCGCCGGGTGCTCGGCGGGCAGTCCATGCGCCATCAACTGGCGGCAGATTTCGGACAGCCCGCCGACTCCCATGTAGAAGACGACGGTCTGCCGCGGACGCGCCAGCGACGGCCAGTCGAGATTGATCGTGCCGTCCTTCAGGTGGCCGGTGGCGAAGGCGACCGCCTGTGCGTGATCGCGATGCGTCAGCGGGATGCCGGCGTAGGCGGCGCAACCGGCGGCCGCGGTGACGCCCGGGACGACCTCGAACGGGATGCCAGATTCGACCAGCGCCTCGATTTCTTCGCCACCTCGCCCGAAGACGAAGGGGTCACCGCCCTTGAGGCGGACCACGGCCTTGCCACTGCGCGCCAGGCGCACGAGCATCCGGTTGAGTTCCGCCTGCGGTACGCTGTGATTCGAGCTTTCCTTGCCGGCGTAGATCCTTTCGGCATCCGGCCGTGCCAGTTCGAGCACGCCATCGGCGATCAGGTGGTCGTAGACGATCGCGTCCGCCTCGCCGATCAGGCGTGCGGCGCGCAGCGTCAGCAGGTCGATATCGCCAGGCCCGCTGCCGACGATGTAGACGGTACCGCGGGTTGCTGACGGAGGCGACTGACTCATGGCACGGTTCCCGATTCTTCGTTGAGGCGCAAGCATAAGCGTCCGCGCCAGCATGTTCAACTGATCTGCTGCCGCCTGCCGTCGGCCTTGCGAGTTTTGATGAAAGTCAAGGATCCGCGCAGGGGTGGCATGTCATCCTGCGCGGAGTCTGACACGGGTCTGACCGCGAGCGCTGAACAAGCAACTTCAAGAGGAGAGGAATCGAACAATGCAGAAGGGAATCCGTAACGTACTGATGCTGGCAAGTCTGCCGCTGGCGATCAACCTGGCGTTCGCCGCACCAGCCGCCAGTGCCGCTCCGGCTGCAGGCCCGACACTTTCGGCAGAGGACAAGGCCGCTGCCGGCAAGACCTACTTCGAGCGCTGCGCCGGCTGTCACGGCATGCTGCGCAAGGGCGCCACCGGCAAGAACCTCGAACCGGCCAACACAACCAAGCTGGGCACCTCGCGGCTCGAGAAGATCATGTCCTACGGAACCGAAGGCGGCATGCCGAACTTCGACGACATCCTGTCGAAGAAGGAAATCGCCAACATGGCGACCTATATCCAGATGCCTGCCGAAGCGCCGCCGGAATGGGGCATGAAGGACATGAAGGCAAGCTGGAAGCTGCACGTGCCGGTCGCACAGCGGCCGACGAAGCAGATGAACAACGTCAACCTGAAGAACGTTTTTGCCGTCACCTTGCGTGATTCGGGCGAAGTGGCCCTGATCGACGGCGATACGAAGCAGATCTGGGGCATCGTCAAGACCGGCTATGCTGTCCACATCTCGCGCGTCTCCGCTTCCGGGCGCTATGTGCACGTGATCGGCCGCGATGGTCGTTACGATCTGATCGACATGTGGTACGAGAAGCCGACGATCGTCGCGACGATGAAGGCCGGCTACGAGGCGCGCTCGGTCGACACCTCGAAGTACAAGGGATTCGAGGACAAGTACGCCGTCGTCGGCGCGTACTGGCCGCCGCAGTACGCCATCCTCGACGGCGAAACCCTCGAGCCGCTGAAGCTGATTTCGACGCGTGGCGTCACCGTCGATGGCGAGTACCATCCGGAGCCGCGCGTGGCGTCGATCGTCTCGTCGCACGACAAGCCCGAGTGGGTGATCAACATCAAGGAGACCGGCATGATCAAGCTGGTCGACTACTCGGACATCAACAACCTGAAGGAAGTGACCGTCAACTCGGCCAAGTTCCTGCACGATGGCGGCTGGGATGCTTCCAAGCGCTACTTCCTCGTCGCCGCCAACGCGTCGAACAAGGTCGCGGTCGTCGACACCAAGGAAGGCAAGCTGGCAGCACTGGTCGATACCGCCAAGATCCCGCATCCGGGCCGCGGCGCCAACTTCAACCATCCGAAGTATGGTCCGGTCTGGGCTACCTCGCACCTGGGCGCCGACGTGATCAGCATCATCGGTACCGATCCGGCGAAGAATCCACAGCATGCGTGGAAGGTCGTGCAGGAAGTGAAGAACCACGGCGCCAATTCTCTGTTCGTCAAGACGCACCCGAAGTCGAAGAACCTGTGGGCCGACGCGCCGCTGAACCCCGATCCGAAGCTGGCCGGTTCGGTCACGGTCTACAACATCGACGACCTTGGCAACCCGGATCCGAAGCCGCAGGTGATCGATCTCGCAGCCGCCGCCAACCTCGGCAAGACGAAGGGCATCCAGCGCGTCGTGCATGGCGAGTACAACGAAAAGGGGGATGAGGTCTGGTTCTCGGTGTGGACCGGCAACAAGACCGAGCCTTCGGCGATCGTCGTCGTTGATGACAAGACGCGGACGGTCAAGGACGTGATCAAGGACCCGCGTCTCGTGACGCCGACCGGCAAGTTCAACGTGTACAACACGCAGCGCGACATCTACTGATCACAGAGACCGCAGTCGAAGCGAACGGGGGGCTGCGGGCCCCCCGTTTTTGTCGTACGGTGCGGTGGACGCGACAGTACCGCGCCGTCTGCCACAGGAGAAGCGATGAAAGCGAAGGCCCTGACTCTCTGTTTCGCTCTGCTGCCGTCGATCACGCTGGCAGCGCCGCCGCCGGTCGATCCGGCGATGCTCGAACTGGCTGACCAGAGCCGCTGCCTGACCTGCCACGACGTCGATGAGACGCTGCGCGGTCCCGCCTGGCGCGACGTCGCCAAGCGCTATCGCGGTCAGTCCGAGGTCGAGGAAATCCTGGTCAAGAAGGTGTACGAGGGTGGTGGTGGCGTCTGGGGCAATGACTACATGTCGGCCAACAAACGTGCCGGCATCGACAACATCCGCATTCTCGTGCGCTGGATCCTGACGCTGCCCTGAGCCGACGAGCTGGTTGCTCGTCCGTTGCTGGCTCGCCCGGTCAGTCGAAGAGCCCCTTGTCGAGGCGGGCTGCCAGTTCTGCCGTCGCCTCGCCGAAGGAGACAATGCGGCGGCCGCGGTGTTCCTTGAGAAACTCTTCCGCATCGGCGCGCGTCGCGAAGGGAACGAACTCGTGCCCCATCGGCCCGGGTACGTCGGAACCGATGACATAGAAGGCGCGCCGGGCGTCGATGCGGGTCAGTCCGTAGTACTCGGTGACCCAGATGCTGGCGATGTCGCCGGTGCTGCGGCCAGGCGCGTGGCGCGTCAGGTTGCCGAGGTACTTGAAGAGGTCCTTGGCGCCATCGAAGAAGTGCGCTTGGCCATCACGGTAGGCGACCACCGCGATCCAGTTCGGGTAGCGCGAGACGAGCATGCCGCAGACCGGGCAGAGGTCACGCTCGCCCGGCTTCGGTGGCAACGCGCTCGCCAGCGCGAGGCCGGCGGCCAGCCAGAGTGCGCCGGCAACCAACCAGCGCGCCAGTCGTGACGACATCGCGGCAGCGTTCAGCCCTGCGGTCGGCCGGCCGCCCGCTGTCGCCGCTCCTCACGGCTCTTGCGGATCATCGCGACATCCTGCGACATGTCGGTGTAGGCGGCGAGCAGCGCCTGGTCGAAGTTTGCGAGTTCGCCGCCGTTTTCCGCCATCGCCGCCCGCGCCGCCGCTTCGCTGCCGTATGCCACCTTGCTGCGCCTGCTCATCACCGCCCTGATGCGGCTGCCGACCAGAAAGGTGGCCTGATCGACGACGAGCAGAGGCTTGATCTCGGCGCTTGACGCGTTGTCGGCGACCCAGATGGTCTTCGGTTCGCGGTCGACGTTCACTGCCAGGCTGATCGCCGCGCAATGCAGTGAGCAGACGCCGTCGGGCAGATCGTCGCTGTACTGCAGCAGCATGCGCGAGTGATGGAACTGGCGACGATCCATGCCGCAATACGGGCATTTGGGGAATTTCTCGAGGTCGTTGTCGGCGGGTCGGGGATCGGCCGCCTTCTTCGGGACGAACTGAGCCGGGGTGCCGTCGGTGGCACAGGCTGTCTGCGCTTGGGTGCCGGTGGCGAGCAGGCCGCTCGCGGCCAGCGAGAGTTTCAGCAGATCACGGCGTTTCACGATCATTCTCCTGTCCGGGGATGGGGGGGAGTGCGGGGTGGCGTCAAGGCGCATGGTAGGGCCTTTGCCCGACGGCGAACTGCGGCAAATGGTCGCAGAGGCAGTGTGAGGCTCGGGCGCGCTGGCGCGCCCGGCGTAGCGTCGTCTGCCGCACCTTTCCGGCGCCGTTGGCGCTGGCGAATCGCGTCGCCCGCGGGCGTTGCCGTGAGCTTGCCGTGGTCCGCGGCGCGTGTCGTCGGCAGCGCTCGCGACACCGACGCCGGCCAAGGCGCAATCGGGATCAGCCGGCCAGTCGCTGCATCACGAGGTAATAGCGGATGCCCTGCCAGACGGTCGTCAGACCGAGGACGATGACGAACAGCGCGGCGCCGCGCAACAGCCAGCCGCGCGTGCGCACGCCGAGCCTGCCGAAAAGGAAGCTCGCCGAGAGCATCGACGGCAGCGTGCCTGCGCCGAAGGCGAGCAGCAACAGGCCGCCCTCGACGACCGAGGGTGCGGTGGTGGCCTTGATCGCCATTGCCATGGTCATCGAGCACGGCATGAGACCGTTGATCGCGCCGCCGATCATCGCTCCCGGCAGCACGCCGCGCGCGCTGGCACTGACGAACTGGCGGCGCAGCCAGTCGACCGGCGCGAAGACGAGCGTGTTGCGCCACGGCGAGACGCCGAGCAGGTCGAGGCCGAGCAGGAAGACGATGCCGCCGGCGACGATCTGCAGCAGTCCCTGCAGCCTGCCGAAGGCGCCGGTCTGCACGAGGGCCGTGCCGAGCGCCGCCGCCAGCAGGCCAATCAGCGCATAGACGCCGACACGCGTCAGGTGGTAGGCGAGATAGGGCGCGAAGCTGCGCGCGCCGAGCTTCATGAAGAAGCCGGAGACGAGCCCGCCGCACATGCCGAGGCAGTGACCGCTGCCGAGGATGCCGGTCATGAAGGCGAGCCAGTAGGAGAACTCGGCCAGTGCCTGATGCTGCGTGTGGTCCAAGCTCAGTTTTTCTGCAGGCGCAGCGAGTTGCTGACGACGGAAACTGACGACAGCGCCATCGCCGCCGAGGCGATCATCGGGCTGAGGCGGCCAGCGGCGGCGACCGGAATCGCCACGACGTTGTAGCCGAGGGCCCAGAACAGATTCTGGCGGATGATTCGCATCGTCTGCCGGGACAGCTCGATCGTCGCCGTGACGCGGCCGATGTCGCCACCGACGAGGGTGATGTCGGCCGCCTCGAGGGCGATGTCGGCCGCGCTGCCGATGGCCAGCCCGACGTCGGCGGCGGTCAGCGCCGGCGCGTCGTTGATGCCGTCGCCGATCATGCCGACGCGCCTCCCCTGGCGCTGCAGGTCGCGGATCAGGGCCAGCTTGTCGGCCGGCGTGGCGCGCGCGACGACGCGTCCGATCCCCACCTGGCGTGCGATCTGACGGGCGACGGCGGCGACGTCGCCGGTGGCCATCACCGTCTCGATGCCGAGGCGGTGCAGCCGTTCGATCGCCTCGCGCGCACCGGCGCGCGGCTGGTCGGCGATCGCCAGCAGCGCGAGCGCATGGCCGTCGACGGCGACGAAGACCGGTGTCCGGCCCTGGTCGGCGAGCGCCGCCGCCTGGGCCTCACTGGCAGCACAGTCGATGTCGGCCTCGGCGAGCAGCGCCGAGTTGCCGATCAGCACCGTCCGATGCTCGCAGACGGCGCGCACACCGCGCCCGGGGATCGCCGTGAATTCGCTGCATTCCGCTGGAACGATCGCCTGGGTCGCGCACCAGGCGGCAATCGCCCGGCCGAGGAAGTGCTCGGAGCCGGCCTCGGCAGCCGCCATGAGCGCCAGCAGCCTGACCCGGTCGGCGCTCGCGTCCGGGAAGAAATCGGTGACCACCGGTCGGCCTTCGGTGATCGTCCCGGTCTTGTCGAAGACCAGCGTGCTCAGCCCGGCAGCGCTCTCCAGCGCCTCGCCATTGCGGATGTAGATGCCGCGCCGCGCGGCTTGGCCGGTACCGACCATGATCGCCGTTGGCGTCGCCAGACCGAGCGCACATGGACAGGCGATGAGCAGGACGGCGATGGCGTGCGCCAGCGCCGTCGCCGGCGGACTGCCGGCGAGCAGCCAGCCGCCGAGGGTCAGCCCGGCGACGCCGCCGACGGCTGGGACGAAGCGTTGCGCGATGCGGTCGACCAGTTTCTGCACCGGCAGCTTGCTGCCCTGTGCCTGGTCGACCAGGCGGACGATGCCGGCGAGCACGGTATCGGCACCGACCGCGGTCGCACGCAGCGTGAAGCTGCCATTGCCGTTGACGCAGCCGGCATGGACCGGATCGCCGCAGCCCTTGCCGACCGGCAGCGACTCGCCACTGAGCAGCGCCTCGTCGACTTCCGAGCTGCCGGCGACGACGACGCCATCAGCCGGAATGCGCTCGCCGGGGCGCACGCGCAGCAGGTCGCCGACGACGACCAGATCGATCGGCACCACCTCTTCGCGACCGGCGCGCAGGACGACGGCGGTCGTCACCTGCAGCTCGATCAGCTTGCGGATCGCTTCGCTGGCCTGCCCCTTGGCGCGTTCCTCGAGGAAGCGGCCGAGGAGGACGAAGCTGACGATGCCGGCGGCGGCCTCGAAATAGACATGGTGCGAGCTGAGGAACAGGCCCGGCAGGCTGTACAGGTAGGCGGAACCGGCGCCGATCGCGATCAGCGAGTCCATGTTGGCGCTCCGCTGCCGCGCCATCTGCCAGGCCTTGCCGAAGATGTCGCGGCCAGGGCCGAAGAGCACCGGCGTTGCCAGGGCGAACTCGAGCAGGCGCAGCGCGGGTGAGCGATGCATGGCCATGCCGAGCGCCATCACCGGTGCGGTCAGGGCTGCGGCGACGACAACGCGCCGCTTTGCCTGGGCGAGTCTCTCTTTCTCGCGTTGGACGAGCAGGCGGCGCTGGGCCACCGTATCCATCGCCTGCGCCCGGTAGCCGAGCCGGTTGACCAGCGCGAAAACCGCGTCGCGGTCGATCGTGCCGCGAACGACGGCCGTCTGCGCGGCGAAATTGACGTTCGCCAGATGGACGCGCGGATCACGGCGCAGCGAGAGTTCGATCAGCAGGGCGCATGAGGCACAGCTCATGCCTTCGATGGCCAGTGAGAACTCCTGCAGTGGTGCATCGCCGCCAGCCGGACTGGCCACTGGCGGTCGAGCCGGCGGGCAGGCAGCGAGGCGGCCGATCAGGTCGTCGACGCTGGTCAGCAGGCGGGCCTCGGGCAGTTGGCACGGATCGTAGTGGATCGCCAGCGAGCCGAGAGCGGGAACAGCGCGTACGTCGCGAACTCCGGGCCGCTTGCGCAGCAGGATCTCGACGATGCAGCAGCGCTCGTCGTCGCGTGCCAGCAGTGGTGCCACGACGCGCATCCGGCGCCGCAGCCGGTGCACGACGTGCAGGTTGCGGTAGCCGCCGGAAGTCATTTCCGGCCGCCGCCCTTGCGGTAGCGAACGAGCAGGAACACCAGGTAGAAGACCGTCAGCCACGCGGAGCGGAACTTCAGCGGGTCGCGCAGCCACTGCTGGTTGATGAGGTCCCAGTGTACGCGGATGAGATGGAAAGCCAGCAGGTCGTTGAGGAAGTTGACGATCGCTCGTTCGCTCAGCGCGCTCTCGAGCACCGGTTGCATGCGGCTTCGCACGCCCTGCAATTGCGGGTAGCGGTCCAGGCCGCGCAACAGGCGGCGCAGCGAGCGCCGGGCGGCAGCCTCGAACTGCGTGGCCGTGCCGACCCGGTGTGCCCGGCCACGTGCCGCCGCCGCTGACGCCGGGTCGGCGGCGGTCTCGCGCGCGGCAGCCTGCGGCGGGGCATCGGTTGCCGGCAGCCGCGGCAGCACCTGCTGCAGGCAGCGGGCGATGGCGCCGGCGTCGCAGACGTGCGCATCGTAGAACACGGACAACTTGCGCTCGCCGGCGTGCAGTCCGACGCGATAGACCCCTTCTTGCCGACGCAGGGCCGTTTCGATGCAGTGTGCGCTGGCGGGCGAACAGATCGCCGCCGGCAGTTCCAGCCGCAGGTGGCCGGCTGCACGGTAGCGAACGAAAATCCGCCGCGACCAGTCGTCGGCAGGGTCGGTAGACGGAATCACCATGGCTGCCTCCGCTGGTATCGGACTCAGCCGGCCGCCTGCGGCGGAACCTCCGCATCTCCGGTTCCGCCAGCCGGCAGCGCCGCATCGGCCTCGCGTTCGCGGGTTTCCTCGATCAGGTCGGCGAGGCTCTCCTTCTGCTGCAGGACGAAATCCTTGCCCATGCCGCACGCCCGCGAGACCGACAGCGCGATCTCCTTGCGGTAGCGGTAGAGCAGGAAGCCGGCGACCATGCCGCCGGCGGCGCCGACGGCGAGCAGGGTCAGCGGGTTGAGCAGCAGCGTGCGCGCCGCGACGACGCCGTGCGCGGCGGCACCGCCGATCGCCGCCGCGTGTGCCGCCGGCCTGTTCATCACGTGTCCCAGTGCTTCCATCGTGCTTCCGTTCATCATCGTGCACTCCTCCCTGTCAGCCGGTCGGCTTGTCCCCGCCAGCGTGCGTCGAATTTCCCGGCACTTCCTTGATGTCGTGCAACATCAGGAAGATTCCCTTGCAGCCTTCGCAGCAGAAGCGCAGCTCCGCCGCCGCCGTCTGCAGCAGCAGCGGCCTCTTGCCGCAGTCGAGGCCGCACAGGTGGCAGTCGTTCCGTTCGCTCATCGCAGCAGCTCGTCCGCCAGACGCTCGAAGGTCGCGGCATCGGCCTCGCCGAGAAGTTTGCCACGGATGCGGCCATCGCCGGCGACGAAATAGGTCGTCGGCAGACCGACGACCCCGTACTGGCGCGAAATCGCAGCCTGGGCGTCGAGCAGCACGGGATAACCGACGCCGATGCGACGGATGAAGGCCTCGACCTCCTGCCGGCTCTGGCCGGCGTTGATCGCCAGCACGACCAGCCCCCGTTGCCGATGACGCTGCCAGACGCCATCGATCGCGCGCATCTCGTCGGCGCAGAAGCGGCACCAGTCGGCCCAGAAGCGGATGACCACCGGTTTGCCGCGCAACTCGCCGGGGAAGCTGAGCGGGCCGGCGTCGAGGGTGGGCGCGGCAAAGGCCGGTGCCTCGTCGCCGATGTTCAGCCGGACGCCGCCGCTTCCGTCGCAGCCAGCCACGATGAGGGTCAGCAGGGCGAGCGCGAGGTGGGTCTGCCGGCGCCGCGTGTTCAATTCTCGACGAGGAGCAGGCGGGAGTTGATGACGATCAGCGAAGCGACGACGGCGACGGCGATGAACATGGCTGCCGCGAGCCCGGCCAGCCTGCCGGCGAAGGCCGGTATGATGGACTGCAGGCTGGGAACTCTGGCGAAAGCCTGCACCGCTCCGACGCCGAGACCGGCAGCCGTGCCGACGAACAGTGGCACGTAAAGCGCGTAACCCTGGTAGGAGTAATCCGGCTTGAGGATGCAGAAAGGGCAGTGGTGGTGCGGGTGTTCGTACACGTAGAGCGAGATGAAGGCCAGCAAGGCCGCCATGGTGACGGCAAACGCGACCGCCGACAAGAGGGCAACGAGGTAGCCGGCGCGCTGCCCTCTGCGATACAGCAGCGCACAGCCGCTGGCCAGCGCCAGACTGAGGTAGAAGGCGAGCATCGTCGGCAGCGGTGGCGCCGCAGCCAGGTCGGCGGTGACTCCGGGCGTCGCGTCGGAGAACAGGCTGCCACAGCACGACGTGATGACGTCAGCCCGCAGCGCGAGGAAGAAGCGCCACTGCAGCACGGCGGCGGCGAGCAGGAACGGCAGCAGGCAGAGCAGCAGGACGTACTTGATGCGCAGCAGCGGGTAGTCCGGAGCTCGCGTGTCGACGTGGTTGATCACCAGCCAGACGGCGGCGAGAAAGAAGACGAGGATCTGCGCCAGCAGCGCCGGGAAGCCGAAAGCGTTGGCCTGCAGGGTGCCGACGGCGCACATCGCGCCGACGAACAGCGACGCCATGCGATCGGCGTTGAAGACGAAGAGCAGCAGCGCGACGAGCTGTGTCGCGAAGACGAAGGCGAGCAGGGTCGACAGCAGATAGGTGCGGCGTTCGCGCAGCAACTGGCGTTCGCTGCCGCTGGACAGGTCCCAGTGGCGGATGAGGTCGATGGCATACGGCGTCGCCGCCAGCAGCAGCCCGATGCAGAGCAGCGAAGAGAGCAGCAGGGCGAGGATCGCCGGCTGGAAGATCATCGGCCGGCCCGGGCCGGCACTGCCGCGTCGACGATGCGTCCGTCACGCATGTCGACCACGCGGTCCACCAGCGACGATTCGACGAGCAACGGGTCGTGGCTGCTGAGCAGCACCGTGCGGCCGGTGCCGGCGAGTTCCTCGATGATCGCCATGAATTCCATTGCCAGCGCCGTGTCGAGATTGGCCGTCGGTTCGTCGGCAATGATCACCGGCGGTTCGTTGATCAGCGCGCGGGCGATCGCCACGCGCTGCTGTTCGCCGCCGGAGAGCAGCTCGACGCGCGTCGTCCGCCGGTGGGCCAGGCGCAGGCCGGCGAGCAGTTGCTCGGCACGGGCCTGCAGTGCGTGCCGGTCGCCGCCGAGCGGGTAGGCGGGCAGCATGACGTTCTCGCTCGCAGAGAGGCCACCGATGAGGTTGAACTGCTGGAAGACGAAGCCGAAGGTGCGGCGCCGGACTTCGGTCAGGAAGCGTTCGGGCAGGCCCGAGATGTCGCGCTCGAGCAGGCGGACGCGACCACTCGTCGGTCGCGCGAGACAGCCGATGATCGACAGCAGCGTCGTCTTGCCGGAGCCGCTCGGGCCGCGCAAGGCCGTCACGCGCTCCGCCGGCAGGTGCAGGTCGATGCCGTTGAGGGCGCGGAACTCGTTCTCGCGTCCGGCGTTGAATGTCTTGTGGATCTGCCTGAGTTCGATCATCGCCGGTTCAGCCGCGCATCACCGCGTCGGGGTCGCTGATCGCGGCGCGCCAGATGGGTACCAGTGTCGCGGCCGCATAGGGGAAGACCGTGAAGAAGAACAGCGTCGTTACCTGCAGGCCGTCGATCACCGGACTGAGTTCGAAGCGCGGATAGAGAACCGCCCACCCCATGAGCACCGGCGCGAGCAGCGATGCGGAGAAGTGGAAGACATGCACGTAGGCGGCAAGGTAGCCGAGCAGGAATGCGCCCAGCGACAACAAGGCGCCTTCCCAGAACTTCATCCGCAGGACGTCGCCGGTCTCCCAGCCGATCGCCTTGAGGATGCCGATCTCGCGCCGCTCGTCGGCCGACAGTCCAGAGGCCTTTTCCCAGGCGAGGATGGCGAAGGCGAGCAGGGCGAGCGTCGCAAGGGCAAGAACGATGCCTTCCCGCCAGCTGAAGATCGAATCGTAGGTGCGCAGGATCTCTTCGCGCAGGATCGGACGCGAGTCGGGAAACTGCTGTGCCAGCTTGCCTGCGATGTTGCGCACCTCGAGCGGATTGGCGACGCGCAGCGTGATGTCGGTGTAATGGCCGGGCGGGATGTCGAAGAAGGCGCGGAAGTCTGCTTCGCTGAGCAGCACCAGATCGGCGCTGACCAGTTCCGACTTCGCCGGCAGGATGTCGGCGATGCTGAAGGTGAACAGCTTGCCGGAATACGCTCGGAAGGAAATGAGGTTGCCCGGCGCGACGCCGCGCGTCCGCGCGAGCCCGGCGCCGACGACCAGCGTACCGGGCGCCAGCAGCCGGTCGTCGGCGACCATGAAGGTGTAGTTGGCCTTGACCACCGGGTCGTAGTAGTAGCCCCAGAGCCGTCCCTGTTTCTCCAGGACGCCGCGCAGGCGAGCGATGCGCTCGAGGTAGCCGGGCGGGATCAGGTCATGACGGCCCGCGACCATGCGCTGCAGGACGATTTCCGGAGCACCGGCGAGGACCTCGTTCGCAGCCTGGCGCAAAGCGTGCGTGAACAGCATGACCGAGGCGAGCAGGAAGACGATCAGCGAGTAGACCAGCAGCAGGCCGAGGTTCTTCGCCTTGCGCCGGGCGAGCGACGCGAGGGTGAAGTCAATCAGGTACTTCTGTTTCTCGATCCAGACGTTCATGGTGGCCGCTCAGGGTGGCGGGTGGCAACAGCAGCGAGCCGCTGGGAAAGTGTTCGAGTGCCAGCGGGTGGTCCTGAAAAGCCGAGTGCAGGTCGGCCTGCGACGGGTGGCGGGTATAGCGGGCCTCGGTGAACAGGCAGAGGTCGGTGAGCTGCAGCTGCCGCACCAGCGCCTGCATCGCCTGACCGGAGTCGGCACGTTGCTGCCGCAGGCGGGCAGCGTCGGCAAGGCTGACGGCGAAGAGGACGCCGCCGCAACAGAGCAGAGCCAAAGCGAGGTGGCTGGGACGCGAGACAGGCATCAGGGCAGGGACTGCGGACCGCTTCGCCCGCCAGCTGCGGAAGTCAGTGCAGGTGCAGCGGCTCCGGGCCCGTCTTCAGACGCGGTTGGCAGCGCGCATGAGGGCGCCGCGCAGGGCGATCGTCAGGCTGCTGCCGATGCCGACGCGCTGGGCGATGGCCGGCAGGATGATCAACGACGCCAGGGCGAAGCCGGCGCCGAGCAGCAGTGACGCCAGTTCGCCGTCGTTGTCGTCGTTGTACGGATGATCGTTGTCCTGCATCGTCGTCTCCCTGGACTGTCTCGGCGCTTCGGCTAGAATGATGCAATCTTAGTGTTCTTCGCCATCTCGCCGGCTGCGACATAGTGTCGCAGCCGGCGTTTGATCGGCCTCGTCACGCATGCGCCATCTCGTCGTCTTCTGCGTTCTCGTCGCCACCACGCCGCTACGGGCAGAGCCGCTGCCCACGGCAGCCAGGCAACGCGAACTCGTCCATCTCGTGCGGCAGGACTGCGGCTCGTGCCACGGCATGACGCTGCAAGGGGGGCTTGGCCCATCGCTGAAGCCCGAAGCCCTGCGCGACAAGCCGGCCGACTCGCTCGTCGCGACGATCCACGGCGGCCGGCCGGGAACGCCGATGCCGCCCTGGCACCGCTTCCTCAGCGAAGCCGAGGCGCGCTGGATCGTCGAGCAACTGCTGGCCGGCTTCCCGGAAGAGCCGTAGCAGCGGGACCGGCCGCATGAGCGGCTGATTCCACGCCGTTCCCTGCTGGCGGTCGCACCGGCTCGCAGCGCATGCGGCTGCCTGGCCAGCGGCGGGCCTTGTACGGACATGATCGCGCGCTGCCGTCGAGGCCAGCGGGAACCTCGCCGTGTTCCATCTTTTGGCCTGGTGAGCCAGCGGGCTGTCCGCCGCTGGCGAGCCACCCTTGAAGCGTCGGCTTTTTTTACAGTTGCTCTAGCCGTCGACGCCAAGCCACCGCAGGCGGGAGAACAATTGTTCATAAAAACAGCTTGTTGTGGTTCCGCCAAATTCCTGGCACGCATGTTGCTTTTATCCGGTTGCGCACCCAGGTGCGAGAAAACCTGGGGTCTTTCTACTATAAGGAGTATCAATCATGAACAAAACTGGCATCGCTCTCGCCGTTGCTCTCGCCATGGGCGCGGGTGTGGCAGGCGCGGCAACGGTCAACGGGGTTTCGTTCGCTGGGGGCGCCTATTTCGAGGTGGGTGACGTCTATGAGGGCACTCTCGCCTCCGACGGCAAGCTCGCCATCACCGCTCCGGGGCAGATTCTGGCTGGCGTCGGTCGCATCGACAACTTCAAGGATTCGCAGGGCAACGTCACCTGGTCGCGCGGCCAGAACGGCGTGTTCCTGAGCTACTGGTTCGACGGTTACAAGACGCAGGCGATCAATTCCGCTGTTCCGGCGACGCCGCCATTCAACGTCCTGTTCTCCGGCGGCTCGATCCACTTCTACACCTCGGCGACCGAGTTCGTGCCGACCGGGAGTTTCGCAGCCGATAAAGCCACCATATCGGCGGGCAATCTCTGGGTTGACGCCACCGGCGCCACGACCCGGCTGTGCACCGCCGCCGACGCGTGCCTTGATGGTGTCGGCACGCCGATCGCCCTCGACTCGTTCATCCTCAGCGGCAGCCTGGGCTCGATCGGCAGTGGCGCTGGCAACGGTCTGCTGAACTTCACAGGCGGCCCCGCGCAGCTCTACCTCGACACCAACGCCTTCCCGGGTGGCAGCGATGCCGCCCTGGGCAGCAGCTTCAACAGCGGTTCGGCTACCGCCGGTTATGCCGCCAGCGGCAGCATCGACATCCGCGGTGTGGCGCTGCCCGAGCCGGCAACGCTGAGCGTGATGGGCCTGGCGCTTCTCGGCATGGCCGGCATGCGGCGTCGCAAGGCAGCCTGAGCAAGCATCGAACGGGCCGCCAGATCGGGCGGTGGCCCGACGCGGGCGAGAAGGAAGCCGCTTGGCGACGCAGCCAGGCGGCTTTTTCTCTTGCCGCTCGCGAACCGCGGCAGCCGACAGAAGTCGGTGGCGTGCGGCCCTCGGAGCTTGTGGGGCACCTGTTGCGCGAAGCGACCCCTTCGCCCTGGCTGCTGCAGTGCCAGGACATGCCATGCGGCGAATCGATCAGGCTCCGGTCTGCGGTAGCTGCAACGCGTGCAGGTCGCCGGGGCGATTGACCTCGACCGAGATGTGCGCCAGCTCGGCGTGTCGCGACAGTACGTGGCGCACGGCTGCCGGGGTGAGCGAGGGATCATCGCTCGCCAGACTGGCGATCACCGCGAAGCTCTCGCGGCCAACACGCCAGACGTGCAGGTCGTCGATTCGCGGCGGCGATCGCCAGGCGGTGTTGGTGACCAGTTCCCGTCGCACCTGGTCGACCACCGGATGGTCCATCTCGCGGTCGAGGAGTACGCGGGCGGTGTCGCGGATCAGGCCCCATGCCCAACGCGCGACAAGCAGGCTGCCGAGGATTCCCATCACCGGATCGAGCCACTGCCAGCCATAGACCATGCCGCCCAACAAGGCGACGATGGCGAGCACGGAGGTCGCGGCGTCAGCGACGACGTGCAGGTAGGCGGCGCGCAGATTGAGGTCGGAAGCGCCGCCGTGGTCATGCGCTGCGTGCCCGTGTGGTGCCCGCTCGCCAGGCGGGTGCCCAAGGGCTCCGGCCTCCCGATCGGCGTGGCGTGCGTGATCATCGTGCGCGTGGCGATGGGTGTGCCCGTGGTCGTGTGCCGCATGCAGGATCAGCGCCGACACGATGTTGACCGCCAGTCCGAGCGTGGCGACGACGATTGCCTCGGCGAACCGGATCGGCTGTGGCGACAGCAGACGTTCGAGCGAGCCGCTGACCATCATCAGCGCCACGCCGAGCAGAAAGATGGCACTGGCGAAACCGGCGAGAATCTCGATTTTCCACGTGCCGAAGGCGAAACGCCGATCGTCCGCGTAGCGCCTGGCGGCGCTGTAGGCGAGGGCCGAGAGGCCGATCGCGACCGCATGTGAACTCATGTGCCAGCCATCGGCGAGCAGTGCCATCGAGTTGAACCACCAACCGGCGACGATCTCGACCAGCATCGTTGCGGCGGTGATCAGCATCACCGCGCGGGTACCCCTCTCCGCTGCCAGGTTGCCTTCGTCGAAGACGTGCGTGTGGCGCCAGGAAGATGTCTCGGCTTGCTGCATGCGGTTGCTCCTCGGGCGCGTCAGAGATACTTGCAGATTTCCTTGAACTCGCGGATGGCGTCATGCGGGCGGCGCGGGCCGTCGCCGCTGGCCTGGTCGAGACAGTGATCGATGTGGTCGTGCACCAGCGTCTTCTTGGCGCTGGCGATGGCACGCTCGACGGCCTGCAGTTGCTGCGCGATATCGAGGCAGCCACGGTCTTCCTCGAGCATGCCGACGATGCTGCGCAGGTGGCCCTCGGCCCTTTTCAGGCGTTTGATGATCTCCGGATGGGAGGCGTGTGTGCTCATCCGCCTATCCTATCCTCCCGGATAGGATAGATCAAGGAACACGGTGCGAGTCGGTGCGCGTCGGGAATTGGCGCTGCGCTGGCGATGGCGCAACAGCCGGGTGTCCGTCCGGCAAGCGGCGGGCGTGCGACCGAACGCGGCGGGCCGCAGGCATGCCGGACGGTGACGTCGGTCGTTGCTCTCCGCCATCGTTTGGAGAGGGTAGGGCTTATCGGCTACAATCGGGCTTTCCCGCTGCAGCCATCTCCATGATCAAGTACGTTTTCGTCACCGGTGGCGTCGTTTCGTCCCTTGGCAAGGGAATCGCCGCCGCCTCGCTCGGGGCGATCCTCGAGTCGCGCGGAATCAGGGTCACCCATCTCAAGCTCGACCCCTACATCAACGTCGATCCCGGCACGATGAGCCCCTTCCAGCATGGTGAGGTCTTCGTCACCGAGGACGGCGCCGAGACCGACCTCGACCTCGGCCACTACGAGCGCTTCACCAATGCCCGCATGGAGCGGCGCAACAACTTCACCACCGGCCAGATCTACGATTCGGTGATCAGGAAGGAACGGCGCGGCGAATATCTCGGCAAGACCGTGCAGGTGATCCCGCACATCACCGACGAGATCAAGGCACACATCCGGCGTGGCGCCGAGGGCGCCGACCTGGCGATCGTCGAGGTGGGCGGGACGGTCGGCGACATCGAATCGCTGCCCTTCCTCGAGGCGATTCGCCAGATGGCGCTGCAGGAGGGACGCACCAACGCCTGCTACATGCACCTGACGCTGGTGCCGTACATCGCCACCGCCGGCGAGCTGAAAACCAAGCCGACGCAGCATTCGGTCAAGGAACTGCGCGAGATCGGCATCCAGCCGGATATCCTGCTCTGTCGTACCGACCGGCCGATTCCCGAGGACGACAAGCGCAAGATGGCGCTGTTCTGCAACGTGCAGCGCGAAGCGGTGATCGAGGCGCGCGATGCCGATTCCATCTACAAGATCCCGGCCATGCTGCACGACCAGATGCTTGACGAGATCGTCTGCCACAAGCTCGGGATCCTTGCCCGGGCGGCCGATCTCGGTGTCTGGAAGAACATCGTGCAGGCGCTGGAGAACCCGGAGCGGGTGCTCGACGTCGCCTTTGTCGGCAAGTACGTCGACCTCACCGAGTCGTACAAGTCGCTCACCGAAGCCCTCGTCCACGCCGGCATCGCCACCCGCAGCAAGGTCCGCATCAGCTACATCGACTCCGAGGAGATCGAGCGCGACGGTTGCCACGCCCTGCAGGGAATGGATGCGATCCTCGTACCGGGGGGCTTCGGCCGCCGTGGCACCGAGGGCAAGATCGCCGCGATCCGCCACGCCCGCGAGCACGGGATCCCCTTCCTCGGCATCTGTCTCGGCATGCAGCTGGCGGTCGTCGAGTTTGCCCGTGACGTCGCCGGCATGGCCGGCGCGCACAGCAGCGAGTTCGACCCGGCTTCGCCGCATCCGGTCGTCGGCCTGATCACCGAGTGGCAGGACGCATCGGGACGCGTCGAGACACGTGACGAGAATTCCGATCTCGGCGGCACGATGCGGCTCGGTGGCCAGCTCTGCCGCTTGGCAGAAGGGACGATGGCGCGGGCGATCTACGGTCGCGAGGAGATCGTCGAGCGGCATCGTCATCGTTACGAGGTGAACAACAGGCTGCTCGGCGAACTCGAACGGGTCGGCCTTGTGGTTTCCGGGCGGGCGCCGGTCAGCGGACTGTGCGAGATCGTCGAACTGCCGAAAGAGGGCCCCCATGCCCATCCGTGGTTCCTCGGTTGCCAGTTCCACCCCGAGTTCACCTCGTCGCCGCGCCGGGGTCATCCGCTCTTCACTTCCTTCGTCCAGGCAGCGGCGGCTCGCCGGGGTGCGGCATGAGGCTCTGCGACTTCGAGGTCGGGCTGGGCAAGCCGCTCTTCCTGATCGCCGGTCCGTGCACCGCCGAGTCTCTCGGCCTCTGCCTCGAGGTCGCCGGGCAGATGAAGGAGATCTGTTCCCGCCTGGGCCTGCCGTACATCTTCAAGGCCTCCTATGACAAGGCGAACCGCAGTTCCGGGCGGTCGCCGCGGGGGCCCGGGATCGACGAGGGGCTGCGCATCCTTGCCGAAGTGCGACGGCAGATCGCCGTCCCGGTCCTCACCGACGTCCATCGCGAGCAGGACATCGCCGCCGTCGCTGCGGTCGTAGACGTCCTCCAGACACCCGCCTTCCTCTGCCGGCAGACCGACTTCATCGAGGCTGTCGCCGCCTCGGGCAAGCCGGTCAATATCAAGAAGGGCCAGTTCCTGGCACCGGCCGACATGCGCAACGTGGTCGACAAGGCGCGCAGCGCCGCTGGCGCCGCTGACACCATCATGGTTTGCGAGCGCGGCGTCTCCTTCGGCTACAACAACCTCGTCGCGGACATGCGCAGCCTGGCGATCATGCGCGACAGCGGCTGCCCGGTGGTCTTCGACGCCACCCATTCGGTGCAGCTGCCGGGCGGCCAGGGAACGGTCTCGGGGGGGCAGCGCGAATTCATCCCCGTGCTCGCGCGGGCGGCGGTCGCCGCCGGGGTTGCCGGCCTGTTCATGGAAACCCATCCACGTCCGGAACAGGCCCTGTCGGACGGCCCCAACAGCTGGCCGCTGGCACGCATGGCGAGCCTGTTGGCGATCCTGGTCGCCATCGACCGCTTGGTGAAGACGGCCGGTCTGGCGGAGAACGGGCGGTGAAGGCCTATCTGCTGGTCGAGGCGGAGGTTTCCGACGCGCAGGCCTATGCTGCGTACAAGGATCTGGCGGCGGCGGCGATCGCTCGCCACGGTGGCCGCTATCTCGCACGCGGTGGGCGAATCGAGGTGCTGGAAGGGAACTGGCAGGTGCCGGAGCGGCTGGTGATCGTCGAGTTCGATTCGCTCGAGCAGGCGAAGAGGTTTTATGATTCGCCCGAGTACCAGCAGGCGCGAGTCGCACGCCGCGACGCGGCGACCATGAACATGCTGGTCGTCGAAGGATTGCCGCTTTGATTGTGTTGCGATCTACAAAGGAAAGACCATGAGCTCAGTCGTTGATGTCGTCGCCCGCGAAGTGCTGGATTCGCGCGGCAACCCAACCGTCGAATGCGACGTCCTCCTCGAGTCCGGGGTGATGGGCCGGGCGGCGGTCCCGTCGGGTGCGTCCACCGGCTCGCGTGAGGCAATCGAACTGCGCGACGGCGATGCCGCCCGCTATCTCGGCAAGGGCGTCCTGCAGGCGGTCGAGAACGTCAATACGGAGATTTCCGAAGCGATCGTCGGTCTCGATGCGCAGGAGCAGGCATTCATCGACCAGACGCTGATCCATCTCGACGGCAGCGACAACAAGGGCCGCCTCGGGGCGAACGCGATGCTCGCGGTGTCGATGGCGGTTGCCAAGGCGGCTGCCGAGGAATCCGGTCTGCCGCTCTACCGCTACTTCGGTGGCTCGGGGCCGATGCAGATGCCGGTGCCGATGATGAACATCATCAACGGCGGTGAGCATGCCAACAACAGCCTCGATTTCCAGGAATTCATGATTCTCCCGGTGAGCCAGGCGTCGTTCCGCGAAGCACTGCGCTGCGGCGCCGAGGTCTTTCACGCCCTGAAAAAGCTCCTGCACAAGAAGGGTTTCTCGACCGCGGTCGGCGATGAGGGCGGTTTCGCGCCCAATCTCGGCAGCCATGCCGAGGCGCTGCAACTGATCATGCAGGCGATCGAGAACGCCGGTTACGGCCCCGGTGAAGACGTGCTGATCGGCCTCGATTGTGCCGCGTCCGAACTCTACCGCGATGGTCGCTACCATCTGGCCGGCGAGCACCTGCAACTGAGTCCGCACGAGTTGGTCGATTACCTCGCCAATCTGGCCGATCGCTTCCCGATCGTCTCGATCGAGGATGGCATGGCCGAAGGCGACTGGGACGGCTGGAAGCTGCTGACCGCCCGCCTCGGCAAGGGGGTGCAGATCGTCGGCGACGACGTCTTCGTCACCAACACGCGCATCTTCAAGGAGGGCATCAGGCAGGGAATCGGCAACTCGATCCTGATCAAGATCAACCAGATCGGCACGCTTTCCGAAACCTTCGCCGCCATCGAGATGGCCAAGCGCGCGCGCTATACGGCGGTCATCTCGCACCGCTCGGGCGAGACCGAGGACAGCACGATCGCCGACATCGCGGTCGGCATGAACGCCCTGCAGATCAAGACGGGTTCGCTGTCGCGTTCCGACCGCATCGCCAAGTACAACCAGTTGCTGCGCATCGAAGAGGATCTTGGTGACACTGCCGGTTACCCCGGTCGCGACGCCTTCTACAACCTCGCCTGACCGCCGGTCGCGGTCGACACACGGTGCGCTGGCTGGCTATCGCGCTGCTGGTCGTCATCGTCCTGCTGCAGCACCCGCTGTGGCTGGGCAAGGGCGGCTGGTTGCGCGTCTGGGAGGTTGACCGGCAACTGGCGGAGCAGAAGGAGACCAACAAGGTGCTCGAGTTGCGCAACGCCGGGCTCGATGCCGAAGTACGCGACCTCAAGCAGGGCTATGACGCGATCGAGGAGCGGGCCCGCTTCGAGCTCGGGATGGTCAAGCAGGGCGAGGTCTTCGTCCAGATTCCGGAAAAGCCGGCGGCAGACCAGAGGGCGGTGGTGATGCCCGGGAAGTCGCCGCCCGCGCCGGTCGCCAAGGCGGCAGCGTCGGCACCCGCCAAGGCCGCAGCCAGCAATCCGTCCGCAGCAGCGGCGCAGACGGGGAAGACGGCCAGGCCCTAGCAGCCTGCAGCAGCGGCCCGCCGAACGAGCGGGAAGCGCTATTCGATCAGCTCGATCTGCCCCGAGACCGTGCTGCTGACCAGGCTCTCGCCGGCTTCCAGTGGCATCGGCGGTGGCGCCGCGTCGGCCGCCATTGCCGCGGCGCGCATGACCGGCATCACCGGTGGCCGCCCGCTGCTGCTGACGCTCAGGTGCCGGATCCGGAATGGCTTGCCGAGTGCATCGGCGATCACCTTGGCGCGTTCGCGGAAGGCCGCCAGCGCGGCGAGCGTCGCCTCGGTCTCTGCCTTGCGACGGGTTTCGGCTGCGGGCAGCATGCTCAGGTTGGCAACGCCGAGCGAGGCTTGCAGCTTGCCAAGCAGTTCCGACAGCGCTGCCGCGTCGGTGGACTCGAGTGTCAGATCAGAGCGCATGCGCCAGCCTTCAATCCGGTTGCCCTTGCCGTAAACGGGATGCGTGTGGGTGGCGCCACTCTGTACGCGGACGTTGCCGTAGGAGCGGGCCATCTTCAGCCCCTCCGTGATCAGGCCGTTGACCCGTTTGCCCAGCTCGCCCGGCGTCGCTCCGCTCGCTTCGGCGAAGACGGTCGCGCGCGCCAAGTCGTTGGCCGCTGGCCGGCTGGCTTCGGCAGCCAGCTCGATGGTCGTCTGGCGGTCGGCTGCCGCCAAGGCGGGTGACGCAGACAGCAGGGCGAGGACGGGGAGGGCGTGGCGCAGGGCGGTGAGTGCTTTCATCTTCTCTCCAGTTCGGACGCTTGCTACGGATGAGGTCTCTCGTGGTCGCCGCCCCGCTGCTCGCGGCACTGTTGCGCGGGCGGGCCGCCGGCCGGCGGAGGGGAACATTCTAGCCGCATTGCAGCTTTTCTTTCCGGTAGTCAGATCCGGGAAGCTTGGTTAGAATCTGCTCAGCCCGCGCGCGATCCGTGCGCGGTGGGGGTCTTTGAGGGGGTAGCATGCTGAAAGCAGGACAGGCGGCGCCGATGTTCGTCCTCCCCGATGCGGACATGGAACTCATCGATATGGCCCGCTTTCAGGGCAGAAGCAATGTCATCCTCTTTTTCTACCCGAGGGATGGCGCGCCGTGCTGTACCCTGCAGGCAACTGACTTCTCGGATCACGAGGACGAGTTCGCGCGGCTCGATTGCCAGATCTTCGGCATCAGTCGCGACGATTGTCTGAAACATGCCGAGTTCCGCGACGAGCACGGCATCTCCATCAGCCTGCTGTCGGACGAAGACGGGCTGGCGTGCAGGCAGTACGGTGTCTGGCAGGAGAAAGAGGTGAATGGTGTCCGGAGATCCGGAATTGTCCGCTCGACTTTCATCATCGACAAACAAGGCGTCCTTCGGCTCGCGGAGTACGGAGTCAGCGCCAAGGGCCACGCGCTCGCCATGCTGCGGGCGGTGAAGGAACTGAATTCATGAACATGCAAG
>WBZM01000524.1_pt1 | contig 52730 bp, 42 predicted proteins | sample 5204271 | NCBI WGS metagenome assembly WBZM01 (sample SAMN12344346, study PRJNA552823) | activated sludge metagenome | biome: Activated sludge suspended growth; feature: Nitrification reactor; material: Wastewater; isolation source: activated sludge from nitrification reactor of wastewater... | reverse complement strand
TCTAGAAGAGCACCCAGGTGTTGCGCGTAAGATAGTAGGCAAGGCGTTATTGGCTGCACGAGCGCGAAAAGCAGCAAGGGCTGCTAGAGATAACATCATTCGCAAAGGTGTGCTTGAAGGTTCTGGCCTTCCTGGCAAGCTTGCGGACTGTTCGAGTAAAGATCCAAGCAATTCGGAGCTATACATTGTAGAGGGTGACTCTGCGGGCGGTTCGGCAAAGAGCGGCCGAGACAGTAAAACCCAAGCAATTTTGCCCTTGCGAGGCAAGGTTTTGAATGTTGAGCGGGCTCGTTTAGACAAAATGCTGGCAAATAATGAGATTGTGGCTCTGATTAAAGCCTTAGGTGTCGGTATAGAGGAACAGTTCAGTATTGATGGGCTTCGATACCATCGTATTATTATCATGACTGACGCCGATGTGGACGGATCTCATATTAGTACTTTGCTATTGACGTTCTTCTTCCGACACATGCAGGAGGTTATTGACGGCGGTTACCTGTATCTTGCAAAGCCACCTCTGTATTTGCTTAAAGCATCGGGCAATAAACGTTGGTATGCTTATAGCGACAAAGAGAGGGACAGCATAGTTGATCGGCTTATTGACGAGCGAGCCAAGCGAGGCACTGCTATTAATCCTAAGGAAGATCGCAAGAAACAGGCTGGCCTTACGGATATCCAGAGATATAAAGGTTTGGGTGAAATGGATGCCGAACAGCTCTGGGAAACTACTATGAACCCCGAGAATCGAGTGCTTGTGCAAGTTAGGTTGGAGGATGCTGAAAAAGCGGATGCAATCTTCAATAAATTGATGGGAACAGAGGTGGAGCTTCGAAAGAACTTTATTCAGACACATGCAAAATTTGTGAAAGATTTGGACGTATAGTATGGAAGACGATAAACAAAACAACTCGGCAAACAACACAGATAATCAGTTCGATAACGCAGAGGTTATCAATAGCGATCACTCCAGGAGCCTTGAGCTGCGGACTGTCGAGGACGTTATGGAGGATAGCTACCTCCGTTATTCTATGAGCGTAATTGTCTCTCGAGCTTTGCCAGATGTACGTGATGGACTGAAGCCCGTACACCGCCGTATCTTGTATTCAATGGATCGTAACGGCTGGAAGCCTGGTAGTAAGTTTGTAAAAAGTGCACGTATAACAGGTGATGTCATGGGTAAGTATCACCCACATGGTGACACTGCAATTTATGATTCTATGGTTCGTCTGGCTCAAGACTGGTCTACTAGATACTTGTTAGTAGATGGTCAGGGGAACTTTGGCTCTATGGACGGAGATCCACCAGCTGCTCAGCGATATACAGAGGCGCGTATGGCAAAGGCTGGGTTAGCTTTGCTCGAGGATATAGATAAGGAAACGGTTCCATTTCGCGATAACTACGACGGATCAGAGAGAGAGCCAGAGGTGTTGCCGGCCAAGTTACCAAACTTATTACTGAACGGTCAGATGGGTATTGCGGTAGGTATGGCTACTAATATACCTCCACACAATCTAAACGAGATAGTAGATGCAATTATACAGCTTATCAATAAGCCAGATGCTACCCTGGAAGACTTACTGGAGCACGTCAAAGGTCCAGATTTCCCAACGGGTGGCATTGTATACGGGGCAGATTCTATCCGGACCGCCTTTGCTACTGGTAAGGGTGGTGTCGTCGTGCGTGGCGTGGCAGAGATTGCAGAGGGCAAAAAAGGGCGACATCAGATCATCATCACAGAGATACCATACTCTCTAAACAAAGAGAGTCTTATTATCAAGATTGCGGATCTGGTCAAAGAGAAGAAAATTAGTGGCATTAGCGACATTCGAGATGAGACAGCTAGAGGATTGGTGCGTATTGTCATTGATATCAAAAAGGATGGATATCCAAAAAAGATACTCAATCAATTGTATAAAATGACTCCACTTCAGATGACATTCCACTACAACATGCTCGCATTGGTGGATGGTATACAGCCTCGTGTGCTTGGGCTACAGGATATATTGCAGGAATATCTTAAGCACAGGCAGAATGTCGTTAGAAGGCGTACAGAGTACGAGCTAAGGAAGGCCAAAGAGCGAGCTCATATTTTGGAAGGTCTCAAGATTGCCCTTGATCATATTGACGAGGTTATTGCTACTATTCGCGCCAGCCAGACAACAGATGAGGCACAGTCGAACCTTATGAAGAAGTTTAGTCTGACAGAGATACAGGCTAAGGCAATTTTGGCTATGCAGTTGCGTACTCTGGCAGGCTTGGAGCGACAGAAGATAGAAGATGAGCTGGCTGCGCTACTAAAGACAATTGCCGAACTAGAGGCAATCTTGGCCGATGAGAACAAGGTTCTGGCCATCATCAAAGATGAACTCAAGGCTCTAAAAAAGCAATATGGTGACGACAGGCGAACAAAGGTTGTTCCTCAAGAGCTAGGTAAGATTAGCGATGAAGACTTGGTACCGGATGAGCAAGTTGTAGTAACGCTTACATCAGCAAACTATATAAAGCGTAGCCCAATCGTCGAATACAAGAAGCAGGGCCGTGGTGGCAAGGGTCGACGAGGCATGGCAACTAGAGAAGAGGATGTAATCGAACATGTTGTAAATGCCTCTACACACGACTACTTACTTTTCTTCACAAACAAGGGTAGAGTATTTCGTATCAAGACCTATGAAGTTCCGGCTGCAAGCTTGAGTGCAAAAGGTATCGCTATCGTTAACCTTCTACAGCTCCAGCCTGAAGAAACAGTTAGCTCCGTAAAGAATATAAGCAAAGAAACAGATGGTGGCAATCTACTGATGTGTACGGTTCGTGGCGTTGTAAAGAAAACACCTTTTGAACAGTACAAAAACGTTCGTCAGAGTGGATTGATTGCTATCAATCTAGACGATGGCGACGAACTAAAGTGGATCCGTATGACAAATGGCGACAATGAAGTTGTTATTTCTACACAGCAGGGTCAAGCTATTCGCTTCCACGAGCAAGACGTTAGACCTATGGGAAGAGTTTCCAGAGGCGTTCGGGGCATTCGTTTACGTACTGGTGACCGTGTTATTGGTATGGACGTTGTAGAAAATGATTCAAACATCTTCGTTATTAGTGAGTTTGGCTATGGAAAGAGAACAAAGATAGCTCAGTTCGCGGCTCATAAGCGTGGGGGGGTAGGTATTCGATCGGCGGTTGTGAACAAAAAGACCGGCGACCTAGTTGGCGTAAAGACCTTGATAGATGATTCACAGGAAGTAATCTTGATATCTCAAAACGGACAAACAATCAGGCTAGGACTGAAAGATATACCAGCTCTAGGCAGGGCAACACAAGGCGTACGTATCATGCGCTTAAACGATGGTGACAGTGTCGTGTCTCTAGCTCTAGTGGACAAGGCTCTGGAGGAAGACCTAGACGCTTCTGAGTAAGATTTTGTTCCACAGATTTAGGGAATATATCTAAATACTACCTAGAAGGTCTATGAGGTGGACTGTGCTTATGCTTTTATGGTAAAGTTATCGATGTAAAGATTATTGGTGTGATTCTGTAAAAAGCGCATCACAGAGTGTTAAAGCGAATAATCTAAAGCCATATGGATAACCAAGGATTTAAAGTATCATCTGGTAGTGTTCAAAGTTTAGCTAGCGATACTGCTGGCCATGCTTTTAGACGCTTGTTAGTTATAGTCATTATAGTGAGTGTTGCATGCCTTGCGATGCTGTCGGCTTTTGTGATTTATCATAGAAGCAATGTTCATGAATCCAAAAGCGCTCATGATGACCTGCAATCAAAACTTGCAACATCCGATTCACGGAAAAAGGAGAGGCTAGACCAGCTTGCTCTCGAGATAGAGCAAATAAATTCGGACATCAAGCAAGACTTAGACCGGGATATTAATCAAAAATACGAATCCATATCTAAAGAACTCAAAGATTTGGCAAATGCATCAAACAAAGAGATTGCAATATCAGCACAGTCGCTGATGCAGTCCTTATCAAATGTTGCAGGAGAAGGAATTTTCGTATCTGGAAGTAATGGCACGACTATTAGAAATACGGGAGTGTTGTCTGTAAATCAACAAACTGGCGAATTAAGCCTACAAGGGGTAATGAACCAAACAACAGTCAATCAATCAGGAAAAATTACAACAATAGGCACAGCCCAGGATATCTCTCCTGGCTCTAGCCCAACTTTCAACAGTCAGACATTGAACGGCAATCAAACCATAGCCGGCAATGGTGAGATTCAGGGTAATATGATTGTTCAGGGATCTATCACTGGTGATACTCTCGCAATTGGTACTTCGGGAACACAAAATGGTTATGCAATTTGTGATGCCTCAAACAACTGTGGATATTCTGGTGCAGGTAGTTCGTTTGTGCAGGGTGGCAATAGCTTCGGAAACCCAGCAAATATCGGCACAAACGACACACAACCGTTAAATGTCGAGACTAATGGTGTTACGAGGTTGAGTATTGACGCGTCTGGCAACTCAGCTTTTATTGGAAATGTTTCATCTAATGGGACGATCTCAGCAAATAGTTTGAGTGGTAATGGCAGTGGGGTTACGAATGTAAATGCTACTGTGCTAAATGGCAATACTGCAGGCAACAGCAACGGGCAGATAGCGATAAATAACGGCACAGTAAACACAAACTTGAATGCAGACCTGCTAGATGGGCAGCATGGTAGTTTTTATCAAGATGCTTCAAACATCAACAGTGGTGTTGTGGCTGACGCAAGGCTCTCGGGGAATGTTACGTTACAGGGTAATGCATTTAACGGTGCTAATCAGCTAGTGCAGCTAACCGCTAGTGGCTTGCTGCCAACTCTGGATGGTTCTAGTTTACAAAATCTCAACGCCGGAAACGTAGGTATTGGCACGTTGGCGGATGCTCGACTGTCCAGTAATGTAGCGCTCAAAAACACCACAAATACATTTACAGGAACGAATAACTTCGCCGGACTTACGGCAACCGGCATATTGCAAAATGGCTATCAAGTCTGTGACGCTAGTAATAACTGTGGCTATGCTACCAACACCCAGTTTTCTAACGCTATCTTGCAAGGTGGCAACAGCTTTGGGGCGCAGATGACTATCGGTACGAATGATAACCAAGCCTTTGCAGTCAAAACCAATAACACAGAGAGACTGACCGTTCTTGCGAATGGCAATGTTGGTATTGGCGTAGCACCTCAAAGTAAACTACATGTCGAGGACTCATCTGGAAATACTTCCGACACATGGGTGGCAAGATTTATTAATAACAGTACAGTTTCAAACAGTGACGGCGTTTTGATAGAAACGGGGGCTACTTCTGACTCTAGCAACCCACTGGTCGTTAGACGCACAGGGGGCACTAATTATTTGAGTATCCTTTCAAATGGTTTTACAAATATTGGCAATGTAAGTCATCAGACTAGTACGGCTAGGCTGGCTGTTTATAGCAATAGTGACTTTCTATCATATCCGGTTATTGTAGCTAAGGCTATAGCTGGGCAAACCGGTGACTTATTGCAGGCTCGTGACTCAACAAATAATAATTTGTTTCGAGTCACATCTATGGGTGCTATCTACCAAGGTACGAACCAGGTATGTGATACTAGCAACAACTGTAATTATGCCACGTCTGGACAGTTTGCTAATGCAATCTTGCAAGGTGGCAACAGCTTTGGTACCCAGATGACTATTGGCACGAATGATAACCAAGCCTTTGCAGTCAAAACCAACGGCACCGAACGCTTAATAATAAATTCAAACGGGAATATTATCGTAGGGTCTAGTTCCTTTCAGGCGCTCTTAAATATCGGTGTTAATAGTTCAAGCTTATATAGTGCAAGTAGCCTTCCATCCGATCAGACTACATCCTTACTAGTTCGAAATGCTAACGATACGGTTGGAACAGGCTCATTTATCAGACTAGTATCTGGTACATCTGCAGAGAATATAGCTTATATAGGTACCCTTAAGAGTAATAGTGGGGCAAGTAGTTTGCTATTTGGCACACGAAATAATGGAGGCACTGGCTATGGTGAGAAAATGCGTATTACTGAGTCAGGCAATGTTAGTATAGGTACAGTCTCAGATTTAGGGCAGTTAGGAGTAGTATCTACTGCAAGTAACAAAGTGGGCTTGGTAGTTCAAGGTGCTTCGGGCCAAACAGCAAACCTGCAGGAGTGGCGGAATAGTGGCGGTAGTCAATTAATACAAATTAGCAAAGACGGCTATCTGACGCTAGGAACCAATATTGTTAGTGGAATGCCTTCTGTATTAAAGGTTAACCTGCCATCGGGATCTAATGGTGATTATATGAGAATCCTATCCGGAACGGGCTATACAGTTAACGGTGTGTCTACTCATAGGGTTTTTGCTGGTGATTTTGCTTCTCCAGGTGTTGTTGGCATAGGTATTCCTGGGGCAGTTCCTGACATACAGGGTTTAGGAAACTGGGGGGATGTCGGGGTGATGGGTGCGGCAGGTGGTAATACTGGTGGCAGGTTGCATGTTGGTGTTTATGGCCATTCTTATATTTCGCAAATCTTAAGTGGCAATAGTGGTAATAGTGCTCAGGCGGGTGTTTTCGTATCGAGAATAACAGATGCTGTTACAGATTTTAATGGATCACTTTATGGAGTTAGGGCTTCAGCAGATAGTACAGCAGGTATTCAAACTGGCGGCACCCTATACGGCGTAAATGGACAAGCCACTGGTGAAACTAATAATACTGTGTACGGTGGCTATTTTCAAGCAAGTGGTACTGGGACTAATGTATCTCTGCAAGCAACAGCTGGTACGTCTGCTACTGTTGGTATGGTGGTTCAAGGGGCGTCTGGCCAGACCGCCAATTTGCAGGAGTGGAGGGGTTCGGCTGGACAAACCCTAAGTTATCTTAACGGTAACGGTGATCTCTCTATAGGAACTAGTAGTTCTATATCAACATATGCAAGAATGCAAATAAAGAACGGTACTACTATTATGTCGTTTGATCCGGATAGTTCATTAAAAGTAAATGGGGTATCTAATACTACTAAGTTATTTACTAACGAAAATAAAGGTCCTGCTTCTTTAGCATTAGCTGGTATTGGCCCTAACCAAGAAATAGCACCATTAAGTACATATGGTAGCATTGCATCATATTCTCTAGCTCAAGGTTGTTGTAATAGATTAGTTATAGGTAGTCGTGGTGAGGCACTAGAATATGGTGGTTCATCAAATATACTTTATGGCACTCAAGGAATTGCAAAGTTTGGGGGTGATGGTGTGACCGGTTATAGTAATGGCGTAGGTGTGTATGGTGAGGTTAATACGAATCAACTAGGAACAGCAATATCACGTATAGGCTATGGCGTACAGGGTGTTGCAAATAGTGGTTCAGGTACAACTGTATACGGGGGGTACTTTAAGGCTCAGGGTACTGGCAACAATATATCTTTACAGTCAACGGCGGGCAGTGCTTCGACTATTGGGATGGTGGTGCAGGGTGCGTCGGGTCAAACTGCCGATCTATTCCAAGCACAAAATAGTGCTGGTACGGTTTTAGCTAAAATTGATGCCAGTGGCAATTTGACCGTGAAATCAGCCACGGTGCAGGGCGATTTGTCTGTCTCTGGTAATGCTACCTTTTCTGGTAGCCACATCTCCTTTAGCAACAATATTCGGGGTTATAATATAGCTGTTTCGGCTTCGGCGACCTCACAAGTCGTTACATTTGGCACAGCACACCCAGACGCCAACTATGCAGTGTTCTGTACGCCAGATTGGAACACTACTTGCTATGTTACCAACAAGACGGTCAATGGATTTACATTAAACTACGGTACATCCGCACCAGCTGGTCAGCTTGTTGATTGGTTTGTTGCAAGATAGCACCGCCGTGATCAAATAGCAGTTTACGGTAGGAAAACGTTGTAAATGACACTGCTTTTTATTCCAGAAATAGGGTTGACACTATTGTACTTGTCAATGTAAGATAGTCTGAGTCTTTTGGAGCATATATTGAAGTGTCTCTGAAACGATCATTAAAAACTTATGTAGTGCAACGTTCTTCTGGGCTTTATACCTGGAGGGACAAATCAACGTCAGTTCATATTATGTGAATTGTTTGGAACAGTAAGTCAGGGTTTCTGACTGAATCAGATGAATTCTTTTTTGGAGAGTTTGATCCTGGCTCAGGATGAACGCTGGCGGCGTGCCTAATACATGCAAGTCGAGCGGAAAGGCCTCTTCGGAGGTACTCGAGCGGCGGACGGCTGAGTAACGCGTAGGAACGTACCCCAAAGTGAGGGATAACTGCTCGAAAGAGTAGCTAATACCGCATGTGGTCTAAGGATTAAAGCTTCGGCGCTTTGGGAACGGCCTGCGTAAGATTAGCTTGTTGGTGAGGTAACGGCTCACCAAGGCGACGATCTTTAGCTGGTCTGAGAGGATGATCAGCCAGACTGGGACTGAGAACGGCCCAGACTCCTACGGGAGGCAGCAGTCGGGAATTTTCCACAATGGGCGAAAGCCTGATGGAGCAACGCCGCGTGCAGGATGAATGCCTTCGGGTTGTAAACTGCTTTTATATGTGACGATTATGACGGTAGCATATGAATAAGGATCGGCTAATTCCGTGCCAGCAGCCGCGGTCATACGGAAGATCCAAGCGTTATCCGGAATTACTGGGCGTAAAGAGTTGCGTAGGTGGCATAGTAAGTTGGTAGTGAAATGACGTGGCTCAACCATGTGTCCATTACCAAAACTGCTAAGCTAGAGGGCGAGAGAGGTTACTAGAATTCCTTGTGTAGGAGTGAAATCCGTAGATATAAGGAGGAATACCGATGGCGTAGGCAGGTAACTGGCTCGTCCCTGACACTAAGGCACGAAAGCGTGGGGAGCGACCGGGATTAGATACCCCGTTAGTCCACGCCGTAAACGATGGATGCTAGCTGTTATGCGTATCGACCCGCGTAGTAGCGAAGCTAACGCGTTAAGCATCCCGCCTGTGGAGTACGAGCGCAAGCTTAAAACATAAAGGAATTGACGGGGACCCGCACAAGCGGTGGAGCGTGTTCTTTAATTCGATGGTAAGCGAAGAACCTTACCCAGGTTTGACATCCTGCGAAGGTCTCCGAAAGGAGACTGTGCCTTGTGAGCGCAGTGACAGGTGTTGCATGGCCGTCGTCAGCTCGTGTCGTGAGATGTTTGGTTAAGTCCATCAACGAGCGCAACCCTTATAGTTAGTTGAATTTTTCTAGCTAGACTGCCCCGGCAACGGGGAGGAAGGAGGGGATGATGTCAGGTCAGTATTACCCTTACACCTGGGGCTAGAAACACGCTACAATGGCCGGTACAAAGGGCAGCCAAGTCGCGAGACGGAGCAAATCCCATCAAAGCCGGTCTCAGTTCGGATAGCAGGCTGAAACTCGCCTGCTTGAAGTTGGAATCGCTAGTAACGGTAGGTCAGCACACTACCGTGAATACGTTCCCGGGTCTTGTACACACCGCCCGTCAAACCATGAAAGTGGCCAATACCTGACGTCCTAGCTTGCCTAGGCCTAAGGTAGGGGACATGATTGGGGTTAAGTCGTAACAAGGTATCCGTACCGGAAGGTGCGGATGGATTACCTCCTTTCTAGGGAGTTTTACTAGCATCAAGCGTGTTTACACCTTGAGAGCTAGGTCGATCTTGGTACATCGTAAATACAGTACTGACGATGTACGAATTCTACATCGGTATAAGTTATACCTTAAGGTATAACTTGCCTTGCAGGACAAGATATCAGTTTCTGTGCTTTATACGAACAGACGTTGATTGCACTACATAGGTTTTTAATTCCCCATAAGGGGGCGAGAAGCCAAAAAACAAAAGAGCCCATTTGCGAGAGGGCTCTTTTCAATTTTATGGCGACAAACTATTGTTTATGAAGAGGGTTTCCGGTACAATATGTCGGTATTTCATGAGGGCGATTAGCTCAGCTGGTTAGAGCGCGTCACTGATAATGACGAGGTCGGAGGTTCGAGTCCCTCATCGCCCACCATTTAAATACTTTGGGGCAATAGCTCAGTTGGCTAGAGCACCTGCTTTGCAAGCAGGGGGTCCGGGGTTCGAGTCCCCGTTGCTCCACCAAATAAAGTGCCGGTATAGAGCCGGTATTTTATTTGGTATTATATTTAGCTGTTATACTCGGAATATGTCAGAGCAGCTGAAGCAACAAACACCTATCAGCCATAGCGCAATCTTATTTGCTGGACAGCAGCTTGGAGTAGATACTAATAAACTGACTATTGAACCGGTATCTGGTGGTTTTTCACTGAACCAAAGGGCAATTGTTCGATGTGGCAACAAATCGCTGTTTGTTAAGGAAGTTGAAGACACGCTTCTAGAAGGAGATGGGAAGCAGGAGCGTGCATGGCTTGCCAAAGACCAAGGAGTTATGGAGCTTCTAAGGTCTGAGGATATAGATGTCGTACCAGAATGGAGCGTTTTGTCGGATGACTCGACAGTGCTTGCCATGACCGCATACCCAACTGTTGAGGGTTGGTACTGGACTTTGCCGGACGATACAAGTGTCCAACGCTCATACATTAGTGCGGTAATCACCGCAGCAAAAACACTAGAGACGGCTACTTTTACTTCTAGGGATGTAGATAACCTCAGTCTTCATCCGTATTTTCGTGAAAAAATTGGTGATGTAGATTCATTCTCTAATTTTGTAGCTGACAGAGACAATTTGGACCGACTGGCCCATAAATACCAGTTCCTTGAACAAACTACGAAAGAACAGTTGCATAGCATGAAACTTCAAAGCATCCTGGACGCCTTACATAATCCAGCAGCAATCACAAATATACGTCGTGGGATTCAAGACCTTCTGGTGCAACCCGACGAGGTGTTTGGACACTGTGATGTACGCTCCGATAACCTTGCCTACAACCTGAAACATAATAAAGTTGTGCTGGTAGATTGGAACTGGGCGTCGCAAACGCCAAGAAAGTTTGGCTCTACGGAGTTTCTTATTAGCGTTGCAAAGCAGGGAGCAGATATAACAGAGTGGCATGATGAGTTAAACCCAGGGTTACTAGCTGGTCTGGTTGGTTTCTGGTGGGGGTGTTGTTTGCGACCTGAGTTTAACGAGGGAAGTAATCTGCGTAATCATCAGGCTGTTTCGGCTGCCATAGCCTACGACTTGCTTATGAAAATATCCTGATTACTTCTTAAATATCGTAGCAAGTTTTACACCATTATATGGTTGACCGCCTCTGTTATAGGTGATATTATGTCTTAGCTGCTTGAGTTTAGGTCAATTGGATGGCCGTAAACCGCCAAGCCAGAAACGTAAACTCAAGTTTAAAACAGCAGCAAGACAAGTTCGTTTTGATGAAATGTCTTGAGTTCGTATCTTAACAATTAAACAACAAATTTTTGAGATTAAGGCAAACGGCATAGAATTGGTTTTACCAATAACTAGTCAATTGCACTAATTTGCTTACTGATTGTCAGCAGACATTTAATTGTTTGTGTCGATCAGTAGCAATATCGTAAAAAGTTACTCAAGCGCACACAAGGGATGCCTTGACATAAGATACCGATGAAGGACGTGAGGAGCTGCGAAAAGCTCCGGGGAGCTGCTAACTAAGCTATGAACCGGAGATGTCCGAATGGAGAAATCCGGCTAGGGTCATGCCTAGTCATCACGAGTTGAACACATAGGCTCGATGAAGGAAACCGGGGGAACTGAAACATCTTAGTACCTCGAGGAAAAGAAAGTAAACAACGATTACCGGAGTAGTGGCGAGCGAAACGGTAAGAGCCCAAACTTTTTAGGTTTCTGTCTGTTAATTCAGGCGGATAAGTTGATAGACGAATATCTAAAAGGGGTTGTGACATAACAAACAACCAAGACGGAGCACTAGATAATGCACCCCATGAAACAGGTTTCATGGGGACCCCGCAGTCTAGAATTCCGTTTTGGAAGCAGGTGCTATCACCAGCCTGCATAAGGTAAGAAATCAGCGTTGCGAGCAGAACAATCTGGAAAGATTGGCCATAGACAGTGAAAGCCTGGTATGCCAAGTTTCGCTAACCTTATATTTGTTAGGAATCTGATGATTCCATTCAGATTTCTGGATTCGTTCAGAAATCTGAATTTGTCGAGTAGGTCGGGACACGTGAAACCTTGACTGAAGCTGGGACGACCACGTCCCAAGGCTAAATATATCTTATGATCGATAGTGAACTAGTACCGCGAGGGAAAGGCGAAAAGAACCCCGAGAGGGGAGTGAAATAGAACCTGAATTTGTGTGCGTACAAGGAGTCGGAGCCGGGATAAGGTAAATCTACCTTTCTTGTATAACTCTTGACCCGTTATAGGGAAAAGAGCAGCCAAACAAAATGTATTCCATTTTGTCTGTGTGATGAGAAAAATCGTAGGTTTGTCTCATCCCGGTGACGGCGTGCTTTTTGTAGAACGATCCAGCGAGTTACTGTTGTATGCAAGCTTAAGCCATCTGGCGGAGGCGTAGTGAAAGCGAGCCTGAATAGGGCGAATAAGTATACAGTAGTAGACCCGAAACCAAGTGACCTAACCATGGGCAGGTTGAAGCGTAGGTAAAACTGCGTGGAGGACCGAACCAGGGACAGTTTCAAATGTCTTGGATGACCTGTGGTTAGCGGTGAAATGCCAATCGAACTTGGAGATAGCTGGTTCTCCTCGAAATAGCTTTAGGGCTAGCGTTGTACGGTAGCATTCTGGGGTAGAGCTCTGTTTCGGACTGGGGCCCTCACGGGTACCCACCCTTGACAAACTACGAATACGATCAGTGGAACTACAGCAGTTAGAACGTCGGGGCTAAGCTCGGCGCTCAAAAGGGAAACAGCCCAGACCATCATCTAAGGTCCCTAAATTTACGCTAAGTGGGAAACGAGGTGAGATTTCTTAAACAACGAGGATGTTGGCTTAGAAGCAGCCATTCATTTAAAGAGTGCGTAACAGCTCACTCGTCAAGAGATCTTGCGCGGAAAATGTAACGGGGCTAAAGCATAGCACCGAAGATATGGGCTTGTGTACAACATAAGCGAGTTCAATGACTTAAGAGCTCAAGCGGTCCAATTGTCAAAAAGTTTTTTTGACACAGGGACAGGGAGCTACAAGTAAATCTGGCGAGTTTCGTCAGATGTGAACTTGCTTATGTTGTACATGAGCGGTAGAGGAGCGTTCCTCTCTGCGTTGAAGTCGGACTGCGAGGTCTGGTGGAGCGTGAGGAAGTGAGAATGCTGGAATGAGTAACCACAAGGCAGGTGAGAATCCTGCCCGCCGAAAGAGCGAGGTTTCCTGGGCCACGGTAATCGTCCCAGGGTTAGTCGGTCCTAAGCCGAGGCGCGTAGCGTAGGCGATGGACAACGGGTTAATATTCCCGTACTAGTCATGCATTGTTATCAGTGCGCATCATGTTAGTAGGAGCGGATTCATGGTTATATCCGTCTAAGCAGCGTAACAACTGCGAATGAAAGGCCTTTTTGGCCGATTCCTATGAGAGTGGTGACAAGAAAAGCTTGATAACGCGTGTGTATGGCTATCCGTACCGCAAACCGACACAGGTGCTCAGGTCGAGAAGACCAAGGCGTACGAGTGAATCTTCGTTAAGGAACTCGGCAATACAGCGACCGTAACTTCGGGATAAGGTCTGCCTGGGTATGCCGCATTGTTTCCAATGAACGATCAGAGTAACAATTGTCCAAAAGACATTTACGATACGACTCAAGATTGAGATAGACACAAGAATTGGAATCGATGCGGCATATCTAGGCCGCAGCTAAAGAGCCCACGGAACTGTTTACCAAAAACACAGGTCTCTGCTAACACGAAAGTGGATGTATAGGGGCTGACTCCTGCCCGGTGCTGGAAGGTTAAGGGGAGCGCTTCACGGTGCGAACTGAAGCCCCAGTGAACGGCGGCGGTAACTATAACCGTCCTAAGGTAGCGAAATTCCTTGTCAGGTAAAGAATTGCCTGATTAGCAAAGTGATTTGCTAAGAGTAAACCAACTAATAACGGGGAAATCTAAAGCATAATATGCAATGACAATCCCGTGGCAATCACGTACGAGAGTACGTGGGAGCCGTAACGACTGATCCGAAAGGAGAGGTACATGAAGCAAAATGTACAATACGTTGGCTCTCGCTCTAAAAAGGAATCTATGGATTTTTCTTGGTATATAACAGGTTTTGCGGATGGAGAAGGTTGTTTCTCGATTAGTTTTAATCGGAGAGCAAAACTGAAGACTGGCATAGAAGTAAGACCAAGCTTTAGTATTGCTCAGAACAAACGTAGTCTTCAGGTGTTGAAAGATATTCATACCTATTTCGGGTGTGGTGCGATTCGTTTTAGTAAGCGCGATCAGATGTACAAGTATGAAGTACGTTCTATCGGTGATCTACGCAAACGGATTATCCCTCACTTTCAGAAATATCCATTACGAACTAGTAAAGCGCATGATTTTGAGATATTCGTTGAAGTATGTGATTTGATTTTTAAATCTTATCACCTGAATTCAGAGTATCTTGGCCGCATTATTCAGAAGAGTTATCTGATGAATGAAGCTGGCTTACGACGCAATACGCGAGAGGAACTCCTAAAGATTCTAGCGAGATGAAAATATAGTCTGATCTGTTTGGAAACGAACAGCTAACTAACTATGAAGTTCTGACCCGCACGAATGGAGTAATCATGTGGGCACTGTCTCAACGAAGAGCTCGGTGAAAGTGCATTGACGGTAAAGATGCCGTCTGTCCGCAGCAGGACGAGAAGACCCCGTGGAGCTTTACTACAGTTTGACATTGGGCATAGGTACAACATGTGTAGCATAGGTGGGAGACTTTGAAGCCAGAGCGCTAGCTCTGGTGGAGTCACCGGTGAAATACCACCCTTGTTGTATTTGTGTTCTCACCTCAACCGTTATCCGGTTTGGGGACAGTGTCTGATGGGTAGTTTAACTGGGGCGGTTGCCTCCTAAAGAGTAGCGGAGGCGTTCAAAGGTTGGCTAACTTCGGATGGAAATCGAAGTGATAGTGCAAGCGCATAAGCCAGCTTGACTGTGAGGCCTACAAGCCAAGCAGACACGAAAGTGGGAGCTAGTGACCCGTCGTATTTAACTTCGGTTATATGAAAGTGGGATCGACGACGCAAACGGATAAAAGTTACCCCGGGGATAACAGGCTTATAGCGCCCAATAGTTCACATAGACGGCGCTGTTTGGCACCTCGATGTCGGCTCATCTCATCCTGGGGCTGGAGCAGGTCCCAAGGGTCCGGCTGTTCGCCGGTTAAAGAGGTACGTGAGCTGGGTTCAGAACGTCGTGAGACAGTTCGGTTTATATCCGCTGTGGACGATAGGAAATTTGAGAGTAGCTGTCCCTAGTACGAGAGGACCGGGATGGACGCACCGCTGGTGTACCAATTGTTCTACCAAGAGCATGGTTGGGTAGCTATGTGCGGAAAGGATAAGCGCTGAAAGCATATTAAGCGCGAAGCCTCACTCAAGATTAGATTTCCCCATGAGGACACTGAAAGACGATCAGTTTGATAGGCGCAAGGTGAAAGTGCGGTAACGTATTGAGCCGAAGCGTACTAATAGTCCCATTGACTTTTTACGAACTCTGACGATAAGGGCTTGCTCTTGTCATCAGAGGCACGTGCATTGACTAGTTATTGGTGTATCCAAACACCACCGTTCGCCTTAACAATTCGAAACTACGACTATTTATATCAATTGTGATATAAATATGGACTTCGACTTCCTGAGATAGGTAAGAAAAGCCGTAAGGTTTGTCTCATGAGGTCGGTGCCCATGGCGTGAGGGAGACACCTGTTACCATACCGAACACAGAAGTTAAGCCTCATAGCGGTTACAATACTTGGGGGTTCACCCCTGGGAAAATAGCACGGTGCCGAATTATAAGAAAGACCTCCTAACAGGGGGTCTTTTTTCTATTGCAAATAGTGCTATTTTCCTTAGTAAAGTAGAAGAAAAAGAAATGAAAAATTATAAACGTTGTATAAACTACTGTGAAATGTACTTTACTTAGTTGCACAATACAAACATGAAGTTTACGAATATTTTACTCTGGGTTCAGGAAAACAAATTATCAGAGAAGTTCTATAAAAAACTGGGTTTTGAAGTAATTGTTTCGACTGATGAATACTCAGAGGTTAAGCTTGGCTATTTATATATTGTATTAGTAAACATGAGAGATGAGGAAGAGTTCAATAGTGATTCACTTTCAGGGGTAAAGGGTAAGGGGATGTATATATACATACAAGTAGATGACGTAGACGTTGAGTATCGGCATCAACTGAAGAAAGGCTTAGTGCCAGCTTCTGAGCCGCGTAACTGGTCATGGGGAAACAGGGAGTTTATCCTTAAAGATCCTGATGGATACAAGCTGTGTTTTTGGAATACTGTCGGCAAAAGTTGACATATGCTTACGCTTGTGTTAACATAAGTATATTCTAATGGAACAAGAGGGTTCAGCCAGCTTTGGTTGAACCTTTTGTTTTCCTTAGAGAAGCCTCACTAACCAACCAAAAGGAGTTTTGGACATGGCAGGTACCAAGGATGGCGGCAAAGCTGCCGCTTCAACAAACAAAAGCAAGTACGGTGCTGATTTTTATGCACGTATAGGCGCTATGGGTGGTAAAAAGGGCAAAACTGGCGGTTTCTATGCAAACCGTGAGTTAGCTCGTATTGCTGGTGCAAAGGGTGGTCGCATTAGCCGTCGTACTAAAAAGTCGGCATAGTAGTTGCTAGCTTTAGCGGAAAGTCGCTTGAGAAATTGTCTCTGGCGACTTTTTGTTTGATGGGTTGCTTAACCGATAGGATCGGCAGAAGCGTGCTTTGGTAACTGTCCACGTGGCTTGGCAATTGTGACATTGGTATTTACTAATCGAAGCTTGTAGGCTTACGGTACTGCAACGTGGACAGGTGGCGCGCTGATGCAGCCAGTCTCTATATGTGTCCAGGCAGTCTTGAATATGATCCTCACCAATATAAATATTGAATTGCTTTGCTAGGATTTTGGATTTTTCCCAGGCATCTACCTCTAGTAATAACAATTCAATATCCCTTTGATAGTTCATATGGCCTAAAAGGGCATGAGAGGCTTCATGTAACAATGCCCACAAATTGTTGCTATTGGGGTTGTTACGGTTTCTAGAAGATAGGTATGTGATAGTAGATGTTGCGGGAGACCAAGAGAATTGCTGGCCAGCTTCAAAGGATACTTGCGGAAGTAGATGTCTAAGATTTTGCAGTAGTAGGTCTTGAGTCATGTGATTTTGCTATTTCATAGCATCCATAAATTACTGCTTCCTCTGGTCGCTTGGCTTGAACTATCGGTGGAATGGTTAGCATGGGGTTTTCGTAAATTTTCATCTGTTCGTCGAGTCTGTCTTTGAATTTAGGCAAGTTGCTACTGACTCCGCCTCCAAGCACAACGATGTCAGGATTGAGGCTAGCGATTACATCGATTAGGCCAATCGCAATATTTCGAGCAATGGAGTACCAAGCTTCTGAGTCATCTTCGGTTATCTCGCTCACTTTTTTGCCAAGTCTTTTATAAATGGCGCTACCGGACGCAAAATCTTCCCACCTTACTAGTTTATTATTGTGCTCAAGCAACATGTGTCCTACTTCTATATCTTCAAAGTCAGGTTCAATCTTGTTGTCTATTATGTATCCACAGCCAATACCTGTACTTATGGTGATGTATAGTACTTTGCGGTAGTTTCCGTCTAAGGCTCTTGCTTCGGAGAGGCCGGCGGCCTTGGCGTCATTTTCCAGTACACCGGGTGCACCCATGAATTGCATAGCATCAGATAGTATCGGGACGCTTTGCCATGGCAAATTACCGAATCTTACACCAATTCCATTTACTCTATCAATTCGACCCGGGGCAGCGACGCAAAAGCTATCAAAGTTTTTTGTAGATAATTTCGCAACAGTTGTAGCCAATTCAGATTTGAAATCACTATAAATTTTCGGTGTAGGGAATTTTATTTGCTCGATTACTTTGCCTTTTCTGTCAAAGACAGCAACGAGTGTTTTAGTCCCTCCTATGTCTATAGCCCCATACATTGCACTAAGTGTAACATAGTTCTGGCTAGTTCTAGTTTTGGACACCTTTGACGTGCGGCGTAATAACAGATATAATACCCGGTAAGTCTGGCGGAGTAATAGTCTACGGGCTACCGCAGAACATAAGGAGGCATGAATCAACATGTCAAAATCTAGCATTACTATGGACGAATTGCTAGCGTCCGAAGATATCAAACAATTAAAGGTGGGCGACGTTATTGAGGGCGTTGTTGCCTCAGTACACAAGCACGAGGTTTGGATAGATCTTGGGGCTAACGGTGTAGGTGTTGTTATGCGTCGTGAAATTAGCCATGGCCAACAGCTCGAAAAGGGTCAACAGGTGGTGGTTAGTGTTATTGATCCAGAAATGGATGAAGGGCACGCATTGCTAAGTATGCGTCGTGCTGCCAAGGACCGAGGCTGGGATCAGCTACAAAAGGCCTTCGAGGATGGAGAAGTTCTAGACATTAGTCCATATGACGCTAATAGAGGTGGACTACTGGTTGAGCTAGAGGGTATTCGTGGCTTCTTGCCAGTTTCGCAGCTTGCTGCCGGTAACTATCCGCGTGTTTCTGGAGCGGACAAAGATGAGATTTTGCAGAAGCTGAACCAGTTGGTTAACAAGACCTTAAGGGTACGCATCTTGGACATTAGTCGTAAAGAAAATAAACTGATCTTCTCTGAAAAAGAGGCTGTCAAAGATGAAATGCAAGAGAGATTCGGTAAGCTAAAGGTTGGTGACGACGTGAAAGGCACGGTTACTGGAGTTATCGATTTCGGCGCTTTTGTGAACGTTGATGGCATAGAAGGCCTAATCCATATATCTGAGATATCCTGGGAGCGTGTAGAGAACCCTAGGGATTACATAAAGACTGGCGATATTGTAGAGGCAAAGATTATTGCGATAGACAAAGATCGACTGAGCCTAAGCCTTAAGCAAATGCAAGAAGACCCATGGCTACACGAGGTTAAGTCATTTAAAAAAGGCGAGCTTGTAGAGGGTAAGGTTACGCGTATCACACCATTTGGTGCCTTCGTACAGCTGAGTCCATCGGTTGAAGCCTTGGTCCATGTTTCCGAAATGAGTAATGATGAAGGTGTTGATCCAGAGAAGATATTCCAGCTCAACGAAAAAAAGAAGTTCAAAGTGTTGGATATCGATACCGAGGGTCGTAAAATCGCACTAAGCCTAAAAGAAGCAAAATAATGTAAATCGGTCGGTAGACGTTAGAAAGAAGTTGGGTATGGCCACAAAGATTGAAATTGAAGATATGATTACCGTCGGCAGCCTAGCGGAAAAGTTGATGCTACCGGCCACCAAGCTGATCACCGAGCTAATGAAGAACGGTGTCATGGCAACGTTAAATGAGCGCATAGACTTTGATACTGCGCAGATTATAGTAGGTGAACTAAATCTAGACATTGAGCTAGTTAGGAAAGTTGTTCAGGCTACTCCAGTTCGCGAAAAGCGGTCTATAAGCGACAAGGCCGAAACAAGACCGCCAGTTATTGCGGTTATGGGCCATGTTGATCATGGAAAAACAAGTCTACTAGATGCAATTCGTGGAGATCAAGTTGCAAAAGGAGAGGCCGGTGGCATAACCCAGCATATCTCTGCCTATCAAGTTCAGCATGGAGGCCGTGCAATAACCTTTTTGGACACACCTGGACATGAGGCATTTGCGGCCCTTCGAGAGCATGGGGCTCAGCTAACCGATCTAGTGATTTTGGTAGTTGCGGCAGATGATGGTATCAAGCCTCAGACGATTGAGGCAATTCGTTTTGCTAATAAAGCGGGCGTAAAGATTATTGTTGCTGCAAACAAAATTGATAAAGAGAGCGCTGACATCAATCGCTTATACAGTCAGCTTAGTGAGCATGGGTTAATGTGGGACGGCTGGAAAGGTGGGGATACTCCAGTAGTTCCTGTTTCGGCTAAGACCAAAGAAGGCATACCCGAGTTGTTGGATATGGTTTTGCTGGTTGCGGATGTTGAGGAACTTAAGGCCGATGTTGATGTACCGGCTGCTGGCTTGATTATAGAAGCTCATATGGAGCAAGGCAGAGGACCTGTCGCTATTGCTTTGGTAGAGGCTGGTAAATTACATCCGGGTGACTATATTATTGCAGGCTCCGCCTACGCGCGTATTCGCAATTTGGAAACAACTGACGGCAAGCCACTGAAGGAGGCGGGTCCATCAACACCAGTGGTGATAACAGGATTCAAAGCGTTGCCAGAATTTGCTGATGAGTTTCAGCAAATGAAGGACGAAAAAACCGCCCGGCAAGTGGCAGCAGGCGCAGCTAGTGAGCGAAAAAACAACGGTGGACACCTGGACATCAATAGTAGTGAGCTAATCCGTATTATAAATCGTAGCAACAATGTTACCGATTTGAATATCATTGTTAAGGCAGATGTTCAGGGATCATTGACATCGGTTATTGACAGTCTTAAGGCTTTAGACACCGAAGAGGTAGCCGTACGGGTCGTAGGTTCTGGCGTGGGCAATGTGAATGACAATGATGTGCATCTGGCGCATACCAGCAACGCAATTATTTATGGATTTAATATTTCTGTGCCAAGTAGTATCAAGCAGATTGCCAGCCGAGATCGCGTGAGTGTTCGTCTGTACAGCGTCATCTACGAGCTGATTGATGACACCAAGGTAGAAATGAGTAAATTACTAGCCCCAGAAATAGTTGAGACAGAGCAGGGAACATTGGTGGTTCGGGGTATCTTTAAGACGACTAAAACAGAAGTGATTTGTGGGGGGGAGGTCACGAAAGGTAAACTGACGTGTCCAGCTCTTGCTAGAGTCAAGCGCGGTAAGGAGCAGCTTGCAGAGGTGGAGATTACTAACCTTAAGCGTGGTCCGCAGGATGCAAAAGAGGTGTTCGAGGGTGAAATGTGCGGCCTGAGCTTCAAATCAAACAGCAGAGTAGATATAGAAGAAGGTGATAAAATACAAGTATTTATAAGGGAAACGATTGCTCGCTCACTGTAAATAAGACCAAAAGAGTTATATAATAAACTTTTTGTATGGAATCTGGTAAATCTACATGGTTCGAAAATGAATCCTCCATCTCGCGTATCAGAGAGACGTCCATTCGTCATGAGCTGGAGCCCCAGGCTATACTTTCCGTGGCAGTAGACGAAAAGAATGTAGTAGCGGATGGCATCATGAACCAGCCGAATAGTTTAGCAGAGTCATCTACAACAGAACGAAAGCTAGAACGAAAACATGAGGTTCGAGATGAAGCCTCTTCTTCCGGTGCCCAATCTGTAGGAAGTATTGTGGCATCTCTGCAAAAGGACCAATTGAACTCAGCAATCAAAAGTCAGCAAAGTACAGAAAACCAGAAGCAAGATACTAACACTGCATCTACACCAAAGCTAGCGGTTAATGACAGGCAAGTCTCAGGCAGAGGTAGTCTATATAAGCAATCGGTACGCATTGGTTTTGTCGCGGGGCTATGTGTATCCACACTGCTTTTAATGATATGGATAACGCTTCTAAACCAATAATAGACAAGTTTACAAATACGTTACAAAACACTTGATTTATTTTAGCTTTTATGCTTTAATGGTTTTGTAAGAAAATAAATAATAAACAAAAACTATAGATTTGATTATCAATTGAAAGGAAGCCTCACAAATGTCAGAACAAATTAATGTCGATCAAGCCTTTAATCCTGAGCTACGCCAAGCTCAGGCAGACTTTGATGCGTACCTAGAAACACGCCCGTATCAGGGTGATGACGGTAAGATTTATGCGCCCGACGGCGAAAGAATTAAGAAGAAGGCTGTAGATGCATATTTTGATCAAGCTCGTGATAGTTACTACGAAGAAAGTCAAGGCACCTCTTATGAAGAGCTGACAATGAGTGAGCTTGCTGATGAGCTTGCCTACGCAGAGCTGACAGAGGACGAGACTAAGATTGGCGACCTTTCGGATGCTTTACTAGACAAGATGGAAGAGTTCTCTAGCTCTCAGGTTACTGAACGTAATCCTGATGGCATGGACGGCGATGCTCAGATGAACCTGTTTGACAGGGTTATGAGACTAAAGGACCAGAAGAAGTTACGATACCTAGAGACCAATGGTCATGAGATTAGCGACCGGGTGCGTAACGAATTCCTTGCAACTATGCCTACGACTACAACAACTACTGTTCCTGAAACCACGACTACAACTTCTACAATCCCACCAAAACATGATGGATACTTGCCTGGTGAGATCCCAGTAAACCCTGTTGAGGCTTCTGAAAAGCCAAGTATCGAAGAGATGGAAGCGAAATTTATTGATTTACTCAAGCAAGCTGGTCAGGCTGACGCTGAGGGTAGAGAAGACGCCGGAAAGTTACTTGAAGAGGCCCAGGCTTTAGGTAATCAAGTATACAAAGCTCAGATTGCTGAACTGCTTGCTGGTGCTACAGAAGCAGCAAAGGGCGGAAATTTTGAAGAAGCAGATAAATTAGAAAAAAATGCTCATCAAATTCTTGAACAATACTTACGTTTAAACGGTATTGATGGTGACAGTGACGAAGCGCAAGCTATGCGGGAGAACCTAGATAATGCTATCGCTGGTGATGACAAAGACATCTTTATAGCCACCAAGTCCGATGATGAAGCTGATAACGACTCTATTCCGGCTGGCTCATTTGATGGTAACGATGCCCCTCCTTTAGTTTCCGCTTCAGATCGTGATAGCGCGCCACGGCCAAAGACTCGCTGGGATAGAATTAAGAATGTTCTAGGATTTGGCCGAGAGGATGAAGAGCGACAGGGCCGTGGCGTATCTCGAATGCGTCGCTTCATGGGCGGAGCCGCACTTGTGGGTGCAGGTCTAGTGGCCGGATTTCTGATTGGCAACTCAAACAACACTACCGATGCTGTACCGGCATCTTCAACAACTACTACCGAAGCTCCGGCTCCTACAGATACTCTTCCAAAATCAGTCCAAGAAGAATTAGATCAACACAAAGCTCTTGAGGAGGCTGGTGTAACCGACGAGGCAACACGTGTGAATATTATTCATAATCCTGAATCGTTCAAGCGTATGGTAGAAGATCCAGAAAGTTTTGCCTCTGTGGTGAAATGGTACGAAAATCGTGTGACTGAATTGATGCAAAATGATCCAAGTTTGAGCAATGATGAGGCGCGGTTAATTGCAGAAAAACAGTTTAACGACTATTTCGAAGATCTTGATGATGAGAATGCGTCTTAAATAGACAAGTGTTCTCTGATAAAATAAAAACTGTAGAAAAGGAATAATCATGTTTAAGCTAGACGACAATTTGCTGAAAGAGCTTGGTTTGGGTAGTTTGCCTGCCGAGGAAAAGAACAAGATGCTGGCGCATATCTATGAAACTCTTGAGATGCGTGTAGGAATGAAGCTTGCTGAGCAAATGACCAATAATCAGCTTGATGAGTTCGAAGCATTCATTGATAAAAATGACGAAGCCGGCGCCCTTCAGTGGCTGGAGACCAATTTTCCAAACTATAAGCAAGTCGTGGCAGAAGAGCTTGAGAAGTTAAAAACAGAGATCAAGCAATCTGCGCCACAGATTATTGCAGCAAGTCAAGACCCACAGCAACCAGCAGCAAATTAGAATATTTGTTTAAATACACAGGACTTACTTTTGCGGTAAGTGCTTATGACCGGCGAGGAATGCCTCGACGGTCATTTCTTTTTTGCCAGCGGGCTTTAGCCTTTCTATCCAAAGAGAGCCATTTGCTGTTGTTATGTATATAGATTTTGCTTCTAGCACAACGCCTAAATCACCTGGTTTTTCGTTGGGTCCAGAACTCGGCACGGCGTAGGCTTTTGTAACAATTACGTCCTTGCCAGCAATTGTAGTGCGACTTTTGGGCCAGTCGTAGTATGCACGTACCTCGCGTTCTAATTGTTCGGCTGATTTGTTGAAGTCTAGGATGCCATCTTGTTTGTTGAGTTTGCGAGTGTAGGTTGGTTTGATGTCTTGTGACTGTGGTTGGGGAGTGATCGCTCCAGAAATGTATAGAGGTACGCTTTGCGTGAGTAGTTCGTGACTTAAATTGATCAGGTTATTCGTCAATGAGGGGGTTGTCTCCTCTGTTGTAATATCGTAGCTTCTTTGTGAGAGGATTGGCCCTTCGTCCATAGCTTGCACCAGAAGCATCAGACTAACCCCTGTTGTCGCTTGGCCAGAGAGTATGGCAAAAGCTATGGGATCGGCACCGCGTAACTCTGGTAGGAGTGAGAAGTGACTGTTGATTATTCCTAGAGGAAAGGTGTTTATGACGGATTGTGAAACGATGATACCAAAGTCAATCAGTATGCCAAGGTTGCTGCTGAAGGTATGTGAATTGATTAGTGTGTCTAGCTCGGTTTTGTTGGCAACGGCGAAAACCGGTGATGTTCCGATAGTGTCCTGCATTTCTTGTATGGTAGTAGGTTTTGTAATGATGGCTTCGATGTCAAAGTCGTTCTGCAACAGGGAAAGAGATCTTGCCGCTACAGGGCCACTGCCAAAGAATACTACACGTGGCTTACCAGAGGTTTTTGTTGGATTTGATGTCTTTGTCATAATCTAGCTTTTCTAAATGCCCATCTTTATCAAGTTTGAAGAATGCATCTGGTTGGTCTTTGATATGATCGACGAAGACTATACCGTTTGTATGGTCGATCTCGTGCTGGAATACTCGAGCCAAGAAATCCTCGGCCGTAAGGCGCACTTCCTTGCCTTCTAAATTAGTGGCGCTGATACGTACTTTGGAATGCCTTTTGACTTTACCATAGATATCCTTGACACTTAGGCAGCCTTCGTAGTCTTCGACAAGCTCGCCCTCGTACTTGGTGATCTTTGGGTTGATAAAGGCATGAAACGTCCTGTCTGATTTGTCGTCAAAGTTGTTACGTAACACCACTACTCGTAATTTTTTGTCTATCTGAATAGCCGCTAGGGCAACGCCTACTTCGTGCGAACGGCTGTCCTCCCAGTCTAAAGTTGCCATTTCCATGTCGGCAACTAGGTTTCTGATTTCGTCGGTTATAACGCCAACTTTCTGTGACCGTTCGCGTAGATGCTGATTTGGCAATGTAATAATATCGTCTTTTGTCTTGTTCATTGGTTTAATATTATCAGAGAAGGTTCATGGGGTCGATATCATATGACCAGCCTGTCGGAAGGTTATGTATGATTTCAACCAAAGCATGCCTGTCGACTGACTTAATTACAATTTGCCAGTGATAACGTCCATGTGTTTTGTTTATGAATGCCGGATTGGGTCCTATTATCTCAATTGGAAAATCGGCAGACTTAATTTTATTGCTGAGTTGCTCGCTGGCACGTTGAGCGCTAGCATTACTTGCGCGGGAGCAAGTCAGTTTCAGCAGGTGTCTAAAGGGAGGAAATTTGTATATTTGTCGTTCCTTGATTTGGCTTTCGTAGAACAAGTTATAGTTTTTATCAATAACAGCTTTGAGTAGTAGGCTGCGGGGTTGATACGTTTGGATGACGGCAGTGCCTGGGGTGTGTCCTCGATTTATCCTACCCAGGGCCTGGGCAAGCTGTTGGAAGGTACGTTCCTCTGCAGTAAAGTCGGGGAAAGAAAGGCTTGTTTCTGCAGTAACGATACCCAATACGGCCAGGTTGGGCAGATCTAGGCCTTTGCCGAGCATTTGGGTGCCGACAAGTATATCTATAGAGCCATTCTTGAGCTTGGAATACTGCTGTTCGAGTCTTTCGGGCTTAAGAGTATCACTATCAAATCTGGCAATAGTTGCGTTAGGAATTAGGCGTTTTATCTCTGACACGATTGACTTAGTACCGATATTACGAAATATGATGTCGTTTGCACTACATTCTGGGCAATTCGTAGGTGTTTTGGCTAAGTATCCACAGGTATGACATTGTATGTTGTGAGTGTCACCATGATAGGTGAGGGGTAGGTCGCATCGAGGGCACAAGGCCTGCCAGCCACACTGTTGACATAGTATTAGTCGGGCGGTGCCACGCCGGTTTAGTAATACCAGAGCCTGCTGTTTGTTATTGATGACTGTTTGAACGGCTTTCAATAGAGTGTTCGACAACCAAGCAGATTTGGTAAAGTGCTGTTTATTCTTCAGGTCGATGACATCAATTTTTGGTGCTCCAAATGGATTTGTCACTGCTTGTTTCGTCATGCGTAGAATAGGCAGGTTTTTCTTGGAAAATATGTAGTAGTCGTCAACGGAGGGGGTGGCACTTCCGAGAATGAGCTGAGCATCATGGAGTTTTGCAAGTTGGGCGCCAATCCGCGTGGCTTGATAATGCGGTGCCTGTTCTTGTTTGTAGGTACTTTCATGACACTCATCGATTATCACCAGGCCAACATCGTTCAAGGGAGTGAATAGGGCGGAGCGGGGGCCGATAACTATCAGAGGTAATTTCGCTTCCAGTATGCTCATCCATATATTGCGACGTTCTGCTACGCTCAAGCCAGAATGAATAACTACTGTCTGGCCAGGGAATAACTCTTGGCATTCATTGGCTAGCTGGGGAGTTAGTCCGATTTCGGGAGTTAAAAGCACGACCGAACGTTTTTGCGAAAGGCTTTCTTGGATTAGTTCCATGTAAACCCTAGTCTTACCGGTGCCTGTATCACCGTGCAGCATTACACTTTGGCCAGAGGCTCGAATCTGCCCGAGTACTGAAGCTTGCTCATCGTTGAGTGGTGGCAAGGTAGCTTTTGCGTTGGTGACGGGATTTTTGGGGTTTGGTTGCCGGCTTTTTGATGTCAGTGCAACGGGTATTACTGTAGAGACAATTTGTCCAAATGGCGCGGGATAATAATCCTTCATCCATGAAATTAGTTCGATTAGCTGAGCAGGAAGTGGCGCATCACTGATAGCACGAACAATGGCTTTCGTTGTGAATGATGGCTTATTGACGGTATTTACCACAATTCCAACGACGTTCTTGTTTTGTAATGGGACTACAACAATAGACCCAATAGGCAACTTGGCAGAAAAACAATATGTCAGCGGCTTGTCACTGTGGTAGCGTTGGCTTCTTACCCAAGTCTCGTAATAGAACATATAAAACATTATAAGGATATTTGGAAAAATATGTTGAAAGTCAGCGCCAGGTGATTTATACTTGACGTTGTCTGATTGACAATAAGAGCTTATGTTAGATGTATTTATAACTTCACGAGTTAGGCGCAAGATAATAGTCGTATACGCAAAGTATCCGGACTTCAAGACCCATGTGCGTGGTTTGGCAAAGTTGATTAAAGAAGACGCCGGTAATATTCAGAGAGAGCTGAAACGTCTGGAGAAGATCGGCTTTCTTATATCCGAACGTCAGGGTAATACCAAGATATATCATACGAATAAGCATTTCGCGATCTTCAAAGAATTGCAGAGTATAGTGTTGAAATCACAACGAATGAATCAAAAAAAGCAATCTCCTGGCGCATAGAGGTCGAAGTACAGGAGTTACTTGCGTATCCATCCCTGTTATCGTATAATGCTGATATGATACAAGTTAGTAGAAAAGATTCCAAAGAGTCCACAGAGAACCTGCTTCGTCGTTTTACGCGTAAGGTACAAAGTTCTGGTGTTTTGGCGACCGCCAAACAATCTCAGCGATTTGAGAAGCCTCTGAGCAAAAGGGATCGACGTGAAAAGGCTATCCAGCGTCGTGACCGAAAGTCTCAGAAACTCAAAAAGATTAAGCTTGGCCAACGTTAAGATTATTGGCGACTTGAAAATAAGGGTTTAATTATCTAAACCCTTATTTTTCTGATAAAATTTTCTTTGAACAGGAGATATATGAATATAAAACAACGTATTGATGCAGATCTAAAGACGGCAATGCTGAATGGCGACAAAACCTTAGTAACTACTTTGCGCACACTAAAGAGCGTCATTTTGTATGCTGAGGTTGCCGCTGGGTCCCGGGAACATGGTTTGAGTGACGAAGATATTGTGAGCTTATTGCAAAAGGAGGCAAAGAAACGACAAGAAAGTGCGGATCTCTTCTCTCAGGGGGGTAATCAAGAGAAATCCGATGCGGAGCTTAGCGAAATAAGGGTCATCAATAACTATTTGCCAGCTCAGATTGATGATGCAGAACTGCAAGCTTTGATAAGTGCAGCAATAGATGAAATACAAGATACCTCACCACAGGCTATGGGAAGGATAATTTCCAGGGTAAAAGAAAATGTTAACGGTGGTGCAGATGGCGGAAGAATTGCATTAGCCGTTAAAGAAAGGCTGGCAAACTCGTGATTGTATTTATTGGTGTTGCAGGCTCCGGCAAGAGTATTCAGGGCAGAATGTTGGCTGACGAACTTGGATTGCCTTGGCTATCAACTGGTGAGTTTTTGCGTATGTTAATATCAGGTGAGCGTCGCAAAGAAATGTTAGCTGGTAAACTGTTGGAAGATCGTGAGATCATTAAGCTTGTTCAGAAAATTTTTGCTTTGATTGATGTGCATGAAGAATTCATTTTGGATGGCTTCCCAAGGACGGTTTCGCAAGCTGATTGGCTATTGAATCAACACAAGCATAATCAACTAGATGTTACGGCTGTGGTGCATTTAACTATAAGTAAGCAAACAGTTTTGGATAGGTTGTTACAACGAGGGCGTCAGGATGATAATCAAGAGGCGATTATGGAAAGACTGCGTGAATTTGACGAAGTTGTGCGCCCAATCTTGGACCACTTCAAGTCTGCAAATGTACCGGTTTTTGACATAAATGGTGATTCAGCGGTAGAAACTGTACATCAAGAAATAAAACAAGCCATCGGCTCACAAAACCAATAATTCATGCAAACAAGAATTAAAACAGAAGCAGAAATTGTAGCTATGCGTGAGAGCGGTAGGTTGCTCGCTACAGTTTTGGCTACCCTAAAAGAAGCGCTTGAGCCAGGCATGACCACTAAGGACCTGGCTGAGATTGCCAAGCGAGAATTGCGCGGCACTGGTGGAATACCGACTTTTCTAGGCCAGTACGGCTTTCCTGATGTTATATGTATTTCACTGAATGATGAGATAGTTCATGGCATACCGAGCACTAAGCGGGAAATCAAGTCAGGGGACATTGTCAGTCTGGACTTTGGCGTTACTTACGATGGCATGATAACTGATTCGGCTACATCCGTTGTAGTAGGCGGGGTAAAGAATAGCAAGATTGATAAACTTTTGATTGATACTGAGGCGTCACTGTTTGCAGGTGTGGGCGTATTAAAGAACGGTGTGAGGGTTGGTGATATAGCAAATGCAATCCAACAAGTTCTGGACGAGGGTAATTATGGCATTGTTCGCGATATGGTTGGCCACGGGGTTGGTCATGAATTGCATGAAGATCCAAACATTCCGAACTATGGCAAAAAAGGAACAGGGCCAAAGCTTGCAGCCGGCATGACAATAGCAATTGAACCAATGGCCACACTAGGCGATTTTCGAGTATATATTGATGTCGACGGCTGGACCGTGCGATCAAATGATAAGTCTTTGGCTGCACATTTTGAGCATACGGTGCTTATCACAGAAACTGGCGCAGAAGTACTTACTCAGTTGTAGGTTTTTACAAGAAATATCTATATGTTGATTGCTCTTATGGTATACTTCCAGCATGCGCGAATCTTCGCAAAGTCATTTTTTTGGACTAGATATCGGTACTAGCACGGTTCGGTGTGTGGTCGGCATGGTAGATGCCAATGATCCGACACACCCTTCGATAATCGGCCACGGTAGTGCTCCAAATTTAGGAATGCGGCGAGGGGTTGTGGTGCATATCGAAGATGTCGTAGAGTCCGTGATACAGGCCGTAACTGAGGCGGAGCGTTTATCTGGTGTACAGATAAACAACGCAACTGTGAACATCAATGGTTCGCATGTTACGGGTATGAACTCTAAAGGTGTCGTTGCTATTAGTACAGCAAATCGTGAAATTTCTGCCGATGATCGTCTACGAGCAGAGGAGGCGGCCACGATAGTAAAGCTTCCCCCAAACCGAGAAATAATTCAGGTTTTTGCTAAGAATTATCGGCTTGATGGACAAGACAATATTAAAGACCCTGTTGGAATGCAGGGTGTGCGCCTAGAGGTAGATACTCATATTGTTACGGCCGCCTCACCGAACCTAAAGAGTCTCAGTTTGGTCATGGAAAAATCAAATGTCGTCCCGAGTCATTATACGGTTACCAGTCTAGCCGCTGCGGAGGCAGTATTGAATCGTCAGCAGAAGGAGTCTGGTACTCTATTGGTTGACATAGGTGCCGGTACGACTAATATTACGGTTATTGAAGATGGTGAAGTTCAGCATGTTGCGGTATTACCACTGGGTGGACTCAACATTACGAATGATTTAGCTATTGGCTTAAAGACCGATCTGGATATTGCCGAAGAAGTTAAACTCAAGCACGCTAGCCTAGAGGGAGAAGCAAAAATAGGCAGTGTATCTGTGGTACACAATGAAAAAACGCACGTTTTTGATGCCGAAGATATACGCATGATTACCGAAGCTCGAGTAGAGGAGATTATTGAGTATATCGACAAAGAGCTCAAGAAAATTCATCGCTCACGTAAACTTCCTGGCGGTGTAGTGTTGGTTGGTGGTACGGCGAATCTACCTGGGTTGGCAGATTTTGTAAAAGAAAAGTTAGAGCTTGCCACAAGAGTTGGTACACTGCAACCACTGTCCGGGTTAGTTGACGTAGTGCAAGATCCGTCCTTCGCAGGTGCGGTTGGGTTAATGATGTTGGATATGTTGTTTGTGCCAATGAACGATCAAGCCGTTGGTCAGCCAAGTGACAGTATGTTTGGGCTGATTAATGGATTTATGAAGCGCTTCAAACGATAGAGCTAATACTGTAAGCTTTGATGTGATATACTTTTTTCTATAAAGAACGACAAGGAAGAGGAATCGTATAAGATGCCACAAGTTGCACCAGCTATAGAGACTTTTGCGCGGATTAAAGTAATTGGGGTAGGCGGCGCGGGTGGCGCAGCCATCAACCGTATGATAGAGGCTGGCGTTGACGGTGTTGAATTTATTGCTGTTAACACAGACGCTCAGGCATTGCATCACTCTTTGGCGCAACACAAAATTCACATCGGAAGTGACACCACACGTGGCCTAGGGGCTGGTGCCGATCCATCTGTTGGCGAGAAAGCGGCTTCAGAATCAATTGATGATATTAAGAAGGTGGTCGAAGGCGCTGACATGGCATTTATCACTATTGGTGCTGGTGGCGGTACTGGTAGTGGCGCCGGTCACATAGTGGCTAACGTGGCTCGTCAATCAGGCGCTCTCGTAGTAGGATTTGCAACAAAGCCATTTGCTTTCGAGGGCGATAAGAGGCGGCGAAACGCGGAGACAGCAATTAGTAACCTCCGTAATGCAGTGGATACACTTATTGTGATACCAAATGATCGTTTATTGCAGACAATCGATCGACATACTCCACTTCTTGAAGCATTTAAGGTAGCTGATGACGTACTTAGACAAGGTGTACAAGGAATCTCTGATCTTATTACCGTTCATGGGTTAATAAATCTAGACTTCGCTGACGTAAAGGCTGTTATGCAAAATGCTGGCTCTGCACTTATGGGAATCGGTAGGGCTAGTGGTGATGACAGAGCCGTAAAGGCTGCACAACAAGCTGTCGAGTCACCTCTGCTAGAGGTCTCTATCGATGGCGCTAGGGGTATCTTGTTTAATGTTATTGGTGGCATGAATATGTCTATGCATGAGATCAACACAGCCGCGGAAACAATAACTGCAGCTGCCGATCCGGACGCAAATATTATATTTGGGGCTACAATCAGCCCAGACCTAGAGGATGAGATAATTATAACAGTTGTGGCGACAGGTTTTGATGCTGCATATTATGCAAACCGAGATTTGGCTAATGACGCCACGCAAGTGATTGATGCACAGCCTGTTATTACGACTAATGATAACGAGCTGTCCGGAATAGATACTACACTTGATGAGCCAAATGATGCGGCAAAAGCTTTTGATGATAAGCCGATGCCAAATATTTGGCACATGGATGGCAATGATGGCAATGATGGCAATGATGATAATGATTTAGGGTCTAATAGTGACTCACAGACGAGTTCTGAGATACAGACTTCACAGACCTTTGTTAGCTCCAGTGCAGAAGAGGATGAACTGCAAAAACCATCATTTTTACGTCGTTTGAAGAACCGTAGGCAAGCTGCGACAGATAAGTCTGACGACAAATCAGATGACACGCAAAATGAGTAAATAATACACCACATTCTGCTTGCAAAACGCTATAGCTAGGGTTATTCTAATAAACATAGACACTATATATAGAACAAGGAATATAGTGATAGTACGTTCAGATGAATAAAAAGTTTACGCATTTGAGATACTATTTGTTAGGTTCTTTATTCCAAACTTTTGGAGACAAAGCCAACAACTAGAGTATAAATGTGTAAAGCAAGGAGGGTGCAATAGATGAAGTGCGGACAGTGTCAGAAGGCTGATACTAAAGTCATTGAATCACGCGAGGTATCTGAAGGTGATGCAATTCGTCGTCGTCGTGCATGCACTAACTGCCGGTATCGTTTTACTACTTATGAGCGTATCGAACGGCCACAGATAATTGTTATCAAAAACGACAGCACAAGGGAGCTGTTTAACCGTGATAAACTACTGGCTGGTTTGTATCGAGCTTGTGAAAAGACTCAGGTAACAAGCTTGCAGCTTGAGCGATTGGTTACTGATATAGAGCAGCACATACATGCATGTGGCGAACAAGAGACACCAACGGCCAAAATTGGCGATATGGTGATGGAGCGTCTTGCGCCACTCAACGAAGTTGCATATGTTCGCTTTGCGAGCGTTTATCGAAGATTTAAAGATATCGCTGGCTTTGAGCATGAACTACTTCAGATTCGTGAGAGGAAGGTTAACCCCGTCAAGTCGTAGAAGGCTTGACATCTCTCCTTGATACTAAAGCTCGCAGGGCAGCGTTTATTGCCGGTGAAGTCTTGAGTGTTGAGGAGAGTATCAATCGGTGGTGCTAGAGAGCGGCATCACCAAGGACTCTAAATAAAAAATTATAAAATCTAACAAATGGTTGCCGCAGAAACGGTTTCTTCGGCACCGGTAAAAGTGAGGGTACACTACAATGGGACAAACAACAATCCTGGGGCACAGGCGGTTATTAACAGCCCCTAAGAGCAAGGCATATGAGGAAATCAGTTGGGTTAAACGAGACTCAGTGATCATGAATCCTATGACCGGAAAGCCAGTGTTTGAACAGAAGGGCGTAGAATTCCCTGAAGGCTGGTCACTGAATGCCATAAACATAGTTGCGCAGAAGTATTTTAGTGGTACTCCAGGGACATCTGGGCGTGAAAGTTCGCTCAAGCATCTGATAGATCGAGTGGTAGACACCGTAGCTCGTCAAGGACTCCAAGAAGGGTATTTTGAGTCAGAGGCCGAAGCCGAGGATTACCGAGAGGAGTTGAAATATATTCTTGCTACTCAAAGGGCAGCATTTAATTCTCCAGTGTGGTTTAACATTGGTGTACCTGAACGATCTCAGCAAGCGAGTGCTTGCTTTATCTTGGCGGTTGAAGACACCATGCCTGCAATTTTGAACTGGTACAAAGAAGAGGGCATGATATTTAAGGGTGGTTCTGGTTCGGGAATTAATCTGAGCTCAATACGCTCATCGGCTGAGAAACTTGGCAAGAGTGCTGGTACGGCATCCGGTCCAATGAGCTTCATGAGAGGTGCCGACGCATCGGCTGGTGCAATCAAGAGTGGTGGCAAGACGCGCCGAGCTGCAAAGATGGTTATCTTGAATGCAGATCACCCTGACGTAGAAGAGTTCATCTGGGCAAAGGCTATCGAGGAGCGTAAGGCACGGGCTTTACAGGAAGCTGGTTTTGATATGAGTCTGGATGGCAAGGATGCCTTCTCTGTGCAGTATCAAAATGCAAATAACTCGGTACGTGTAACGGACGAGTTCATGCAAGCAGTTGCCAACGATGAAAACTGGGATCTCAAAGCTGTGACGACCGGTAAGACTGTCAGGACATTAAAGGCTCGTGATTTGTTCCGTCAGATTGCTGAGTCTGCTTGGGAATGCGCTGATCCGGGTATGCAGTTTGATACGACTATTAACAAATGGCACACTACGCCTAATGCGGGTCGTATAAACGGAAGTAACCCTTGTTCCGAATACATGCATCTAGATAATTCTGCTTGTAACCTAGCATCAATCAACTTACTGAAATACCTTAATGACGATGGTACATTTGATATCAAATCGTTCATACACACAGTAGAACTTGTGTTTACAGCGCAAGAAATACTTGTCGGTTATAGTGAATATCCAACAGAAAACATTACTAAAAACGCTAAAGCATATCGTGAATTAGGTCTAGGCTACGCAAATTTAGGTGCACTGTTAATGGCTCAAGGATTACCATATGATTCAGACGAAGGTCGTGCACAAGCTGCTGCAATAACGGCGCTTATGACCGGCCAAGCCTATGCAACAAGCGCAAAGATTGCTAATCGTGTTGGACCGTTTGCAGGTTTCCACAAAGACCGCGAAGGCATGTTGAATGTTTTGCGCATGCATAGGGCAGAGGTGTCGAAGATTGATGCTAGTTTAGTGTCCGAGGAGCTATTGAGTGCTGCGGCTGCGGCTTGGGATGAGGCAGCTGAGTTGGGTGAAGTTTATGGTGTACGCAATTCCCAGGCTAGTGTGCTTGCTCCGACTGGTACTATCGGGTTGATGATGGACTGCGACACAACTGGTATTGAACCAGATTTGGGACTAGTGAAGCTCAAGAAGCTAGTCGGCGGCGGTACGATGAGTATAGTAAACCAGACGGTTCCGCGAGCTCTGAAGGTTTTGGGCTACACAAAAGCTCAAATAGACAAAATTATTGATTATATCGATGTAGAAAAGACAATAATTGGTGCTCCCGGATTAAAGAATGAGCACGAGCCGGTGTTTGCATGTTCTATGGGTGACAACGCTATCCACTACATGGGTCACGTAAAGATGATGTCTGCAGTACAGCCATTTTTGTCCGGTGCAATTAGCAAGACCGTGAATATGCCTGAAGATGCAACAGTAGAAGAGATTGAGCAGCTGCATATGGAGTCATGGAAGTTAGGCCTGAAGGCAGTTGCTATATATCGTGACAACTGTAAAGTAGCGCAACCGTTATCGATGGCCAAGAAAGACGAGGATAAGGCTGAGACTAAATTGGTTGGCGATACCGCACCTCAAGATAAGATAATTGTAAAATCTACCGTACGTAGGAAGTTACCAAGAGTTCGCAATAGCCGTACCTACCACTTCGAAATCGCAGACTTAGACGGTTACTTTACAGTAGGTGAGTATGATGACGGAACTCCAGGAGAGTTATTTGTCAGCATATCAAAGCAAGGCTCTACATTGTCAGGGTTGATGGACTCATTCGCTATATCTGTAAGCCACGGGTTGCAATATGGCGTGCCACTAAAGAGTTATGTAAAGACACTTCGGGGCACAAGTTTTGCGCCTGCAGGCATTACAGATGACACAGAGATTCGTACGGCTAGTTCAATCACAGATTATATTGTTCGTCGGTTGGCATTGGATTACCTGTCGTTTGATGATCGACTAGAGCTAGGCCTAGCCTCTATTGAAGATATGCCAGATGAGCAGGTTAGCTTACTGGAAGAGACCGAGAATGATAGCACAACAGAGGTCTCTGGTACAGTTAGCGAGATTCCAGTACAGCCAGAAGAGCCAAAGATTGATGGTAAGACAGAAGATACTGCTCCTCTGTGTTATAACTGCGGCAACCAGACACAGCGTTCAGGTAGCTGTTATGTCTGCACAAGTTGCGGTAGCACTACAGGTTGTAGCTAGGGTATTGCCGTATAACCTAAAGAGAGGCGAGCTTTCGCCTCTCTGTTTGTATGTGCTAAGATTTAATCATGAAAGTGATTATGTTATATCGACCAAAGTCAGAGTTTGCTAGGATGGCAGAGGATTACATTCGAGATTATGAACGTCGTAATGGCCAGACTATAGAACTGGTAAGTTTGGATACAGTGGAAGGGGCTGATAGTGCTAGACTGTATGGTATTACCCAATATCCTGCACTGTTGGTGATACGAGACGATGGTCAGTTGACTGCACAGTGGCAGGGAGAACGTTTGCCGCTTATGGACGAAGTTGCAGCCTATGCACGGAGCTGATTGTCAAATATACGTCATTTGCGATACAATATAGTATATAAAAGCATTCTGTCATCAGATGAGTGGCTATCAACCACGAAGCTGCGAGAAGAAAGTCATTAGATAAGTAGACCTTGCCGGGTAAGCCCGTTATAGCCGTCAAACAAGAGCTAAAAAAGTGTTAAGCACTTCTTTTAGAAATCGGATGGTACCGTCCCGCAAAACGCAGGATTCCGATAGTCTAAAAGAAGTGTTTTTAATTTCAAAAAGGAATAATTTGGCTATGGCACAGCGCACACTCCACAAAGCAAAGCAAGCGAAGAAAGATGAGTTTTATACTCAGTTAGTTGATATAGAGAACGAACTCAAGCATTACAAAGATCAGTTTAGGGATAAAACTGTATATTGTAATTGTGATGATCCGTACGAGAGTAACTTTTTCCGCTATTTTGTACTAAATTTTAAACATCTTGGTTTGAAAGCGCTGATAACTACTAGCTACAAACCATCACCTATAGCCAATACCCAGCTAGGACTATTTGGTGACGACAAAACACTTACACCGCAAAAGGGCAGACCAAAGGTAACGGCAAATAAGTTCATCATCAAAGATGTGGGTGATATCGATGGTAGTGGGTCGTATGACTTGAAAGACGTTGCTCGGCAACTCAGAGAAAACAAGCACAACGAGTGGTCGCCTCTGGACGGTGATGGTGATTTTAGAAGTGAGGAGTGTATAGAGCTACTCGTGCAAGCCGATATTGTAGTAACCAACCCACCGTTTAGCTTGTTTAGAGAATATATTGACCAAATAGTGCGCAATAACAAAAAGTTTTTGATAATTGGTAACGTCAATGCAATTACCTACAAAGAGTGTTTTAAGTTAATTAAAGATAATAAGTTATGGATGGGAGCTAGTATTCATAGTGGTGATAGAGAATTTCAGGTACCAGATGATTATCCTTTAACAGCCGCTGGCTACAGGATTGACGAGGAGGGTAAAAAATATATTAGAGTAAAGGGCGTCCGCTGGTTTACTAACTTAGATTATGAAGAGCGCCATGAAGATTTAGTATTGTACAAAAAATACACCCCAGATGATTATCCAAAGTATGATAATTACAATGCTATAAATGTTGATAAAACTGCTGATATTCCGATGGACTATAAGGGGGCGATGGGTGTGCCGATAACTTTCTTAGATAAATATAATCCTGAACAGTTCGAAATAATTGGATTGGGTATTTCAAACTCAGGTTTAGAAGTCGGAGTAAGACCTTATAAGCCTGAACATAAAAAATACAGGAAAGAAGTTCAAGGCAGAGGAGCGGTTGATGGTGATCTATACATGATTGTTGATGGGGAAGTAAGCGTTCCGTATGCAAGGATATTGTTAACAAATAAGAAAGTACAGAGGTAATTTATGAAAATTGATTTGCATCGTATCAAAGTGCGAGACGCTCTAGCTGGCTACAAAGACAGCCAAGAGCTAGGTGTAGTAGCCTACGAAGGCAAGCTAGATATTCGACCTAAATATCAGCGTGAGTTTGTCTATAGTGGTAAACAGCGTGATGAAGTTATCAACACTGTTCGGCAAAACTTCCCGCTCAATGTCATGTATTGGATGGTGCGCGATGACGGTGGCTATGAAGTGCTAGACGGGCAACAGCGAACTATCAGTATCGGGCAGTATATAAACGGTGATTTTTCGGTCAATGATTTGTTCTTTCACAATCTAACCAAGGAGGAACAAGAGCAAATACTGGATTATGAGCTGATGATTTACTTCTGTGAGGGCACAGACAAAGAGCGACTAGACTGGTTTAGGATTATCAATATTGCCGGCGAAAAGCTGACTGACCAAGAGCTAAGAAATGCTGTTTATACGGGCCCGTGGCTAAGTGACGCCAAGCTGAAGTTTAGTAAAAACAACTGTGCAGCGTATCTACTAGCACACGACGGCGGACAACTGGTGTCTGGTGCACCGATTCGCCAAGAGATATTAGAAACAGCGCTAGATTGGATTAACCACGGTAAGATAGAAGATTATATGGCGCGTCATCAGCACGATGATAACGCCGATGAGTTGTGGCAGTATTTCCAAGACGTGATCGCTTGGGTGCGCAAAGTTTTTCCGAACTACCGCAGAGAAATGGCTAAAGTAGCTTGGGGTGAGCTGTATAACGAATATAAAGACGCTAGCTTGAACCCTGATGAGTTAGAAAAGCAGGTCAGCAAGCTAATGCAGGATGAGGATGTGACTAGCAAGCCGGGTATTTACACGTATGTACTGACAGGTAAGGAGAAGTATCTCTCGATTCGTACTTTTACCGACAAGATGAAGCGCGAGGCGTATGAACGGCAGGGTGGTAAGTGTGTGGCTAGAAATGCGGTGTGCAGCAACGCGCAGTTTGACATCTCCGAGATGGAGGCAGACCATATTACGCCTTGGGCTGAGGGAGGTCCGACTGTCGCAGAGAACTGCCAGATGATTTGCAGGGAAGATAATAGACGAAAAAGTGATAAATAGGAGCAGAGATGAAATTTAAGCACGGTACGAGAAGACGAGCGTTAGAATACGAAAAAGATTGGGCGAAGCGCTGGAAGGAAAACAAAACTTTTGAGAAGTCTGTAGACCAGCGACCAGCTAGTGACGCTTATGTGTTTTATGACGGGCCGCCGTTTATCACAGGCGTGCCACATCACGGCACGCTCCTCAGCTCGATCGTCAAAGATACTGTACCACGCTACTGGACGATGAAAGGCAAGCGTGTCGAGCGGGTGTGGGGCTGGGATACACATGGTTTGCCGGCCGAAAATTTTGTCGAAAAACAACTGGGCATCATCGATCGCAGGCAAATTGTCACTAACGATAATGCCACTGCGCCACTTGATAAAGATGGGAATACACTGCCGACGATTGGTCTTGAAAGATATATCAACAAAGCCCGTGAATCGATGGTTGCCAATGCCGCTACCTGGGAAGATGTCGTTGACCGGATTGGTCGCTGGGTAGACTTTAGCGGTGCTTACAAAACCATGGACAAAAATTTCATGGAAAGCGTCTGGTGGGCATTTAAAGAGCTATATGAAAAAGGCAAAATCTACGAAGGCGAAAAGGTGCTGATGTTTGACACCAAGTTTGCCACGCCGGTCAGCAAAAACGAGGTCACTATGGACAACGATGCTTACCAGACCGTGACAGACCCGAGTTTGTATACCAAGTTTAAGCTGATCGGTAGCGACGTGCATATTCTCGCCTGGACGACAACTCCGTGGACACTGCCGGCCAATCTCATGCTAGCCGTCAGTCCTGAGCTGACTTACTGCGAAGTCGAAGTCGGTGACGACAAGCTCATTATCGCTCAAGAAGCCCTCGATCGTGTTCTCAAAGACGATAGAAACAAGCCGATCGACTACAAAGTCGTCAGAGAGTTACTCGGTAGTGAACTGGTCGGCAAGAGCTATGAGCCACTCAACACCGGTAGCACCTGGCCAGATAGCGATGCAATTCACAAGGTTTACGCCGCCGATTTCGTGTCACACAAATCTGGTACAGGAATTGTTCATATTGCGCCAGCTTACGGCGAAGACGACTTTAATCTCGCCAAAATTTATGGTATCGATGCATTTCACGTTATCGATGACAACGGCTACTACACCGACACCAATTACAAAGGTCTCGAAGTTTGGGACAATAACAAGCGCATTGCTAAAGACCTGATCGAAAAAGGTATTGCCTGGAAAATAGAATACATTCGTCACGAATATCCGTTCAACCCACGCAGCGGCCAGCGCATAATGTATCGAGCGATTCCGAGCTGGTTCTTTGACATCCAGGGCTCTAAGCCACTAATGCTCGAACAAAACGAAAACATCAACTGGTTCCCTGAGCATCTTAAGCATGGTCGTTTCGCCAAAAACATTGAGCAAGCCCCCGATTGGAACCTTAGTCGCGATCGCTTTTGGGCGACCGCTATGCCGGTCTGGAAAGGTGACCGGGGCACCGTCAGAGTCATCGGTAGCTATGCGGAGTTAAAAGACCTCAGTGGCGTTGAGCTCGACGATTATCATCGTCCATGGGTTGACGATATCACCTTTGAAGTTGACGGCGAGAAATTTACGCGTGTCGACAAAGTCCTCGACTGTTGGTTCGAAAGTGGCAGCATGCCTTTTGCTCAACTGCACTATCCCTTTGAAAACAAAGACAAATTTGAGCAAAATTACCCAGCCGATTTTATTGTTGAGTATGTTGGCCAAGTCCGGGCCTGGTTTTACTATGTTCATGCTGTAAATACGGCCTTGTTTGGTGAACACGCCTTTAACAACGTCATCACTACTGGTGTGTTGGCTGGCAACGATGGTCGCAAGATGAGCAAAAGCCTTGGCAACTACACTGACCCTAATGAGCTGATGGATAAGTTTAGTGCCGACAGTCTGCGTTTTTTGCTGCTCAGCAGCCCGTTACTTAAAGGCGAAGATTTCGCACTGCACGACAAAGATGTCGGCGATGTGGCACGTAAGCTGACCATGATATGGAACATGTACGATTTCTTTACCATGTATGCCGAGGTCGACGGCTGGGAGTTTGACGCCACTGAGCAATCTACCCTCAATCCAGAAGTCGTCACAAACCCGCTTGATAAGTGGATTATCAGCCGTGTCCACCAACTCAATCAACACGTCATGCGTCACATGGATGACTATAACATCCCCGAAGCACTGAGCGACGTCTTGCCGCTTATTGAAGACGCAAGCAACTGGTACGTACGCCGTAGCCGTCGTCGCTTCTGGAAGAGCGAAGATGACAGTGACAAGGCCGATGCATACAAGACGTTACACTACGTTCTTCTGAGGTTATCTATAACTCTGGCTCCCTTTACGCCATTCTTGGCCGAAGAATTGTACCAAAAACTCGACGGGGAGGCTGAGTCAGTGCATTTGCTAGATTGGCCGAAGCTAGGTAAGGTAGATGATATAGTAATCAAGAGAATGTCATACATTAGGGAGGTTATTAATGATGGTCTCAGCCAAAGGGCTGCTGCTGGCATCAAGGTGCGACAACCTCTCTCAAGCATCAGTGTGCCTGGTTTTGTTGACCAACTTGGGGAAGATTTTGAAGAGCTTCTGCCGATTGTTCTAGATGAACTTAATGTAAAGACTGTGAATGATACTGGTAATGACATATCTCTGGATATGAATATCACGCCAGAACTCAAGAGAGAAGGTCTCATGCGAGAAGTGGTTCGAAATATTCAGAGTGCACGGAAGAGTGCGGGATTAGAGGTCGATGATCGAATTAGGCTGAGTCTTACTACTGATAGTTCTAATTTGCGAAGTGCGATAGATGAACATTTGGAGACGATTAAGTCAGAAACCTTGGCTATTAAGTTTGTTCATGAGCTGGACGGGTTTAAGACGGCTGCAAAAGTCGATACTGAAGACCTAGTGATCTGCATAGCCAAGCTTCACTGAATCATGCTTTGACAAAGTATCCTATCTCTGTTAAACTCTATCGGTAATTCATTTTCTAAGCAGAAAGTAATAATAGTAATGAAAAAAGCTGTAATTGCAACAGGTGGCAAGCAGTACCTCGTTGCAGAAGGTGAGACCATTGAAGTTGAGCTATTGAAGCAAGAAGGTAAAACTGCTACTTTTGTCCCCCTTCTTGTCATAGACGGAGATAAGACAACTGTCGGTACCCCCGAGATCAAAGACGCTAAGGTGACCGCTGAAGTTGTATCTGATAACGTTCAGGGTGATAAAGTAACAGCCATCCGCTACAAACCAAAAAAGCGCGTACGCAAAGTCCGTGGACATAGGCAACGTCATACAGTGTTGCGAATCTCGAAGATCGCGTAACTTGGGTATATGCGAGAGAAGAGAGTTCATCCGTAAATGAACTCTCTTTTTATTGTCGCTCTGGCATCCTGAGCGACAACTCTGGCGGACATCTTCGGATAGCTACTATAGGCAACAGCTGGCTGTGGATAATTTTAGATAGAATTCGTAATATAAATTGTTGTTGTTGTACTAATTCCTACAGTCATCACGTTAAATTTCTCTTTACTGTGCCTAATAAGTAATATAAACAGGTTATAATGTACAAAAGTTATTAAAAACACAACGAAAAACTATAATATTGCAACAAAAATGTTATGAGATTTTATATTTTATCAGAGTGTAAAATTTATTCATTTAGTACTTGCTTGGGTGTTCGTAGCGTTGCATACTGTCTATGGGTCAAGTATCTGTTAGGTAAAATACCTAACGACCCAGGCATCGAAGGCTTTGCCTTGGATAGATACAAAACTCCAAAATTAAAAACACACATGCCAAACTAGTACTGACATTTAGTAGATCAAAACGTCAGTATGGTCCATGCTGGCACCCAATGCTTAGTAATTGGGTGCCAGTTTCATTTTGCAATCGCCAACCTTGTCATTACAAGATCATGAGACTATAGACATGGCTGCAGATATCGGCCGAATATTGTTAATAGTCTTGTGAGATGATAACCTTAAGGTATTGAGTCGAGGAAAAATAGATAGTGTCAAAAGTTATTGCAATACTAAATCAGAAGGGTGGAGTTGGTAAGACCACTACGGCTATAAATTTGGGTGCTTATCTGGCGAAGGCAGGTAAGCAAGTATTAATAATTGATTTTGATCCTCAGGGTAACGCTTCGAGTGGGTTAGGTATAGCGAAAGAATCCGTCGAAACAACTAGCTACGACATACTGTTTAGGCCTAGTGAAGTTGCGACGGCGATTATCGAAACTGAAGTACCAAATCTGAATATTATTCCAACAAATACATCTCTTGCTGCGGCAGAAGTTGAGTTGGTGAGTAAAACAAATCGAGAGCTGTTGCTCGGTCGTGTCATACAAAGACTGGATTATGATTATGTACTGATCGATTGCCCACCTTCTTTAGGTCTACTAACGGTAAACGCATTATCGGCTGCAAGATATCTGCTGATACCAGTACAAGCAGAGTATTACGCACTAGAGGGTCTGAGCCAGTTACTTTCTGTAATGCAGAGAATAAGAAGAGGCTTGAACACGGATCTAGAGCTTATGGGTGTCGTAGTTACTATGTTCGATAGTCGGACTAGCCTGTCTGAACAAGTATACAATGAGCTAAAAAAGCATTTTGGGAGCAAGCTATTTAAGACCATTATCCCTAGGAATGTAAGGTTGGCGGAAGCGCCGAGTCATGGCAAGCCGATATCAGAACATGACAGATGGTCTAAGGGTGCTAGGTCATACAAGCAACTAGCTAAGGAGGTGATAAGCCGTGAGTAAGGGACTAGGCAAGGGTCTTGATGTATTAATGCCGACAGATTTTGACAAAACAATTCTGACAGAGGATAACGATCGAATAAAAAATGTATTCATTGATGATATCGAGCCAAATCCGGATCAACCACGCAGAACCTTTGACACAAAGTCGCTAGAGGGTTTAGCGAATTCTATTGCCCATTTTGGTATTATTCAACCAATTATTGTTTCACCAAAAGGTAAAAAATATATTTTGGTTGCTGGCGAGAGGCGGTGGCGCGCTGCACGAATAGCTGGTCTTAATTCGATTCCAGCGATTATCCGCAAGCGCGAGGAGCTAGAGCAATTAGAGGTTGCGCTCTTGGAAAATGTCCAGCGTGTTGATTTATCACCTCTGGAACAGGCACTTTCCATCGAAAGACTTCACCAACAATTTAATCTTAGTTATCAATCAATTGCTGAACGTTTAGGTAAGGCCGTGTCTACTGTCCACAATACGGTACGTCTATTGAAGTTGCCGAAAGATGCGTATAAGGCTCTGCAAGAAGAATTGATTACCGAAGGCCACGCTAGATCGATATTGGCCCTAAAAGGCGATGATGCAAAACAGTCTGAATTACTTGCATATATCATCCGGCATAAATGGACAGTCCGACAGGCCGAGCAGTTCGTTACGAGTGTCAAAAAAGGTGCAGATGCAAAAGTAGCAAAGAAATCGACAGTGGTTGAAACACCTCAAACAAAATCATTAAGCCAAAGATTGCACACAAAAGTCACAGTGAAGCGTACTGCAAAAGGTGGCCGTCTAGAGATTTATTATGGCAATGACAGCGAGCTGCAAGCTCTACTCAGTCGTTTCGAAAAAATATAAAAAGAATAAGTACTAGTTGATCATGGTACGTGTGCACAAATAGTCTAGAATGATTTTGCTTTGTTGATAGGAAAAATCCTGTATGCGAGTGTACCGACAATATCCTTCGCTGGTACGGTACCAAAAGCTCTAGAGTCTAGAGAGTTTGGACGATTATCTCCGGCAACAAATATCTCGCCATCGGGCACAACCAGATCGACATTTGCCTGGGCGTCAGTGTTAATAATTTTGTAATCACCATTCTTGTCCGGGTTGAAGCCTTTTGGATGATCGCTGTTATATATGGTTACATCATTACCATGAATTACTACTCGTTCACCTGGCAGTCCGACAACTCTTTTTATTAGCTGTTTGTCTTGGGCGGGGTCAAAAGCTTCAATGCCATGTTTTACAAAAATAACAATTTGTCCACGTTTGGGGATAAAAAGCTTTCCTGTAACTCGCTCCATAGTGCGCGGCAATTTCCACACGATTAATCGATCACGGTTCTGTAGAGTGTTTTCCATGCTAGGTCCATCTACTTCATAGGATTGAAATACAAAAGCCGTTAAGAATAGAGCAATAAGTGGTGCGATAATTAAGATAAGAATTGTAGAAAATGCGCTTTTCCAGCTTTCTCGTCGTTGGGATCGGGCAAAATCCTGCCTAGCCGTGGGGGGCGGTGTATTGCTCTGTGGCTCTGTTGTTAATGGTGTTTCTGGCTGCATCTTAGAGTCCTTGGTTTATGTGATTTGTATTTGAAGGTAGATAATCGTATATGCTAGTAGGTAGATTTGAGTACTTTCGTAACGTCTTGAACTCTGATCACTAATACTATTTTCTACCCTCGCTTACAACAGTGTTGCTTAATCGTTTGCCTACGTTCCAGATAATCACTATATAGCATTATGCTATGATATTCCATCCACAGGAATCGCCGAAAACGATTTTACTTGTTATTAGCATAGACGATATACTGTATTGGCATTCGTATGGATAATTTTCGTAGATATAGATCACATCCAAATAAACAATCATCTATGGATGGCTTTGTTCGAGCAACACCAAATAGAAAAGTTGGTCAAATTCCTGAACTAAAGCATGGTAACGCTTACGAGTCAAAGCGATCAAGGGTTGGTAACTTTAAGTCTACTGACGGCTTTCATCCGATAGAACGCGAAATGTCACGTGAATTGAATAATTCTTCACGTGCTCGGCAGCCGGTCAGAGATTTCAATGGTGATATAAAAATAAGCCAAAATATTGGCGTCGACGACACGAAAACTAAAAACAGTAGGTTTAGAAGGTTACGTAGCAAAAAGACAAAGCCTGGTAAATTGCATCGTATTTGTAAGTTCTTTGTATTTAACCCGCTCAGACGCAAGAATTGGACAAAACAACGAGCTTTTGCTCACGCACTTATACTGATTATGTTGTTTGGGGGATTTTTTGGCGGAAGAGCTTGGTGGCTGGCTAATAAAATCTTCCAGGGTGGTGGTGGTGCTGTAGCGATGCAGGACAATGTCGATCCATCACAGCTAAGGGGCGAGGGTGATGGACGGGTAAATGTGTTATTGCTAGGTCGGGGCGGTGAGGGACATGACGGTGCCGATCTGACAGATACTATAGTTATTGCAAGCATCAATCCGATTCAAAAAGAAGCAGCCCTGCTTAGTATACCGCGCGATCTATATGTTCAATCCGGTAGCTATGGTGGGCATTCAAAGATTAACGCGGTATTTGCTAACGCCAAAAACAATGCACTGGCAAACTCTAGTCCGAGTGATAGTGAGAGGGTTGCAAAAGCGGAAGCCGCCGGGTTTAAGGCAATAGAAGATATAATCCAGTCAAAAATTGGTATACCAATACACTACCATGCAGTAATTGATTTTGCTGGTTTTGCAAAAGCCATCGATACTGTCGGTGGTGTAGACGTTGACGTGTCAGAAAGTCTGTCTGTATATGAAGGCAATATGTGGCTCATGGGCCAGCATTACACGCTAAACGTCCCACAAGGTAAATCTCACTTCAATGGAATAAGGGCATTGGCATTCTCTCGTTCGCGTCACACTAGCGCCAGAGGGGATTTTGATCGTTCAGAACGGCAGAGATTAATAATGGTTGCGCTCAAGGATAAGATATTTAGCGCAGGCACCTACGGAAACCCTCTGAAGATAAACCAGTTGATGGGTGATTTCGGCAACCATATACGAACTAATCTTGGTCTGAATGAAGTGAAACGCTTGTATGAGATAGGTAGTGAGATCCCCAGTAACAAGATTGCATCTGTTGATCTTGCTACGCCACCAAACAACTATATCACTACGGGTATGATTGATGGACAATCTGTCGTATATCCAAGAGCCGGTTTGGATAACTATAAAGAGATTCAGTACTATGTCCGTAATCGTTTGAAAGACGGTTTTCTAGCTCACGAGAATGCTGTTGTTGCGGTATACAACGGTACAGAAATTGCTGGTCTTGCTAGTAGGACATCCGATGACCTTAAGTCGTACGGCTATAATATCAGCACAGTTGCTGACGCACCCACAAAAGGCATTCAAAAGACAGTGGTTGTCGATTTGCGAAATGGAGAGAAGAAGTATACCAGAAAATATTTGGAAAATAGGTTCGGCACATTAGCGGTAGGGCAGTTGCCGTCAGACACCAAAATCGTGCCAGGCAACGCAGATTTTGTTATAATACTAGGTCAGAATGAACAAACTCGCCTTGCGAATTAAACCCAAGAGTGGTTTTGCAAACCTAGCCCATATTGGCCTAAACGCTTTGCTGCCATTTTTGCTGTATGTTCTTGTAAAAATAGATTTTGCTATTTTGGCGGTTGCTCTAGTCATACTGAGCAAGTGGCGAATGTTTGCGGTGCGTCCTAGGTATTGGTTAGCAAACTTTCGGGCAAATGCTATAGATATTATGGTTGGGGCGTCTGTTGTGGTATTCATGTCGTCCACGAATCTTGGCGTGTGGCAGCTTACCTGGGCAATTTTATATGTGCTGTGGCTTGTGTTGTTGAAGCCAGGATCTGGCACGGTATACATAGCCTTACAAGCAGGTTTTGGTCAGCTTGCAGCGTTAATGGCACTATTTTTATTGTCTGGTGACTTACCGCTTGCAATACTCGTGGTTGCTGCTTGGGCTATCTGCTATTTGAGTGCTAGACATTTCTTTACTGGCTTTGATGAGCCATACACACAGCTATATTCTCATGTTTGGTCATATTTTGCCGCTGCCTTGGTATGGGTACTTGGGCATTGGTTGTTGTTTTACAATGTTTTAGCGCAGCCAACATTGTTGCTGGCGGTTATAGGCTACGGACTTGCCTCTATATATTACCTTGATCAGACCGATAGACTTTCTGCTGGGTGGCAGAAACAATTTATTCTTATGATGGTGGCTATCATATTTATTGTTTTGACGCTCTCTGACTGGGGCGACAAGACTATGTAGATAGTGGTGATTGTTATACTGTGGTAAATGGTAAGGAGGGTGTTCATGGAGCAAACAACAGATATCAAGAGCGAAGCAACGAGTCCAAAACAAGGTACGCATAAACCACGTCGTTTGATGCCTCTTGGTATAGCATTATTGATACTAATCAGCGCTACTTCGGGTTTTGCGGGTGGCTGGGCAGGTTCTCGCTCAAATAGCAAGATATCTATAGACGAAACAACGAATAGACAAATAATATCTAATGAAAGCCAGCTTTATAGTAGCTTGGCAAAAGAGGTTGGGCCAAGTGTTGTGTCGGTTAATGTAACTTCTACGAGCAGAGGAGGCGGTGGATTCTTTGATCTGGGTCCGTCGCAGGTTCAAAGTGCTGGTACGGGGTTCATTGTTAGTAAGGACGGATTGATTGTTACTAATCGTCATGTTGTACAGGGCAGTGATAAGGTGACGGTCACGCTTTCTGATGGTACTGAGCTTGATAATGTTGAGAAGGTTGGGCAGACTAGCAGTGGCGATCCTCTCGATATAGCATTCCTTAGGATAAAGGACGCGAAGGGCAAGGAATTACGCCCAACTAGCCTGGGTGATTCTTCGAAAGTTCTTGTTGGTGAGAAGGTTCTGGCAATCGGCAATGCCTTGGGTCAGTTTCAGAACACTGTTACCGCAGGGATTATTTCGGGCTATGGTCGCAATGTAGAAGCTTCTGATGGTACGGGTAGAAACTCGGAGACACTCCAGAATCTTTTTCAGACAGATGCTGCCATCAATCAGGGTAATTCGGGCGGTCCACTTATTAACATGAACGGTGAGGTTGTCGGTATAAATACTGCTGTCGCAGGTGATGGTGCTGAGAACATAGGTTTCGCTATACCAATCAATGATGCCAAGGGAATTATTGAAGGCGTCATTAAGACGGGTCGACTAGAGCGTCCATACCTAGGAGTTAGATATGTGTCGTTAACAGACGATTATGCATATGAGCTGAATATTGATACCAAGCGCGGTGCATATATTGTTCCGGGCAGTGGGGGTGAACAGTCGATAGTCAAAGGTAGTCCCGCTGATAAAGCTGGTTTGAAGCCCAAGGATATAATCGTAAGGATTAATGATCAGTCAATCAACGAAAAAAATAGCCTAACATCATTGATTAGCAGGCATAATGTTGGTGATGAGGTAACTCTAACTATAATCAGAGATGGCAAGGAACAGCAGGTCAAAGTAACCCTAGAAGCTATACCTGATAGTGTGAATAATTAACTTTCCGTATTATAGGCGACACCTTGTTGGTGTCCGCCCTGAAAGACTTGAATGAAGTCGTCTGTTTGAATTTGACGGAACCCATGACGAGCGGCTATGAGTGCTAGTTGTTTTTGCTGTGGCGGCAATGACTCGGTCAATATATAGCTCGGTTTGTCGTAGAAAGATGCGGCCTGGGCGAATAGTTTGCGATACGGATCGAGACCGTCGCTACCACCAAAAATGGCAAGACGAGGTTCTTGCATGGCTGCTTGGTTTATTTGGTAATCATCTGGAACATAAGGTAGGTTAGCGAGAGTTACTACCGAGAGACCTGGGGCGTTCGAGATTGGTTCGAGCAAATCACCCTGGGTGAAGTTAATGTCTACATGATGTTTTGATGCATTGGTTGCAGCAACCTGTAAACAGCCGGGGTCAATATCGGTAGCGACAACGGTGGCCTGAGGTAGTTCGAGTTTTGCGGTAATTGCAAGTGCGCCAGAGCCGGTGCCAACATCTATAATTTCTAGATTTGATTCGTTTGACCCTGGAAGCTTTTTTAAGATATCAATCATGGTTTCGGACTCTGGCCGTGGCTCTAGCACTCTTTTGTCGACCAAAAATTCGCGGCCATAAAACTCTGTTTTGCCACGAATGTACGCCAAGGGTACATGCTTCGCACGTTCCAGAAGCTGTGGTTCTAATTGTGCACGGGTTTCATCAGTTACAATGGTGTCCAGATGTGCCATAAGCCAACTGCGATCTTGCTGGAGTATGTCAGCTAGAAGTAGCTGGCTATCAAGTCTAGCTGTACCGATTCCTGCGCTTTCTAGTTTATCTTTTGCATATGCAAGCCATACACTAATCGTCATGGGACTTTCCTTTTTGCTTGTCGCCAACAATTGTAACACAACTGGAGATTAGTAAATAAAATACAATTGACAACATTACTATATTCTGTTACTATTAAGATGGTATCAAATAAAAGAAAAAGTAGAACAATGCCAGAAATTTTTCATAACCCAAGCTATAATCCAGAGGTTGGACCTGAGCTAAGAGAGGCTGGTCGCGCAACCGATGATAGTGCGAGGATTTCTAGTGAGCTAATTGGCCACATTGATCAAGGCGCTGTACCGCTGCTGTCGTCAGTGGAAGGTCTCGAGCCACATGATCAGTCCAGGGTTATCGATGCTATTATCAACAGTCCGAATCCAAGCTTGGCAGAATCCATGGATGAGCAAGTCAAGCGAGCTGTTCAATTGGATCAGTATGACGATCGAAAATAATCCACGAATAAACATTGACCAAGAACCTTATGTTGCGGTTCGCCATTTGATAGCGGACGATATAGATAGTCTATCGTCAATCATGGAGCAGTGGGTGCGTAACCCTGAAACTGGCGAGGTTATAGATGAAGAAATTGGGTCAATCAAGCAATTAATGGTAGATAGTTTACTGGGTGGTAACATAGACCGTCAGTATTTAGTAGCCGAAGACGCTAGCGGAGAGCCTATTGGAGTCATGGGCATGGCATATCCAAGTGACGATATGCTGACCTTCACAAGTACCGAGCGACCTATAGAGATCGTAAACGCTTTTGTAGATGGTGACTCAAGAGGCATGGGGGTAGGTAGCCAGCTGCTCGATAGTGTTTTTGCTATTGCAAAAGGCCTAGGAGCCACAGAGGTTATTGTTAATAGTGGACCACGGTACAAAGAAAGTGCCTGGGATTTTTATGATAAGAAGTTCGGTGGAAGGATCACAATCCTAAAAGACAAATACGGCCCTGGCCTAGATGCCCCTGTGTGGGAAAAAATCCTATAGAAATAAAGCTGCCGGTGAACAATACAGTCTATTCTTGAGCTAGGAGTTCGTGTTCAGCCTTTTGGAGCTGTTCGATAATGTCATCGATATTGCCATCAAGAGCACCCGGAATATTACTCCTGGAATAGCCGATCCTATGGTCGGTTATTCTGTCTTGTGGGAAGTTGTAGGTGCGTATCTTTTCACTCCGGTCGCCACTGCCAATTAAGTTTTTGCGCTGAGCCGAGGCTTTGGCATTTTCTTCATCTATCTTCATCTGCAGTAATCGTGAGCGAAGCACACTCATGGCTTTTTCTTTATTCTTGATCTGGGATTTTTCGTCTTGGTTTGTCACCACAATGCCTGTAGGCAAATGAGTAATACGGACCGCAGAGTCAGTAGTATTTACAGACTGACCGCCGTGACCGCCAGACCTAAATACATCTACCCGTAAGTCATTGGCGCTTATTTGGACGTCGGTTTCCTCAGCTTCGGGCATAACGGCAACCGTTGCCGTACTGGTGTGGATGCGACCTTGGGATTCTGTGGCGGGAACTCGCTGTACGCGGTGAACGCCACCTTCGAATTTGAGATTTTTGTATGCTTCCGGACCATGCACGGCAAAGATTACTTCCTTGAACCCACCGGCATCTGATGGGTTGTCGCTGTGTAGTTCTATGCTGTATTTGTGAACCTCCGCCCATCGGACGTACATGCGGTATAGCTCGCCAGCAAAGATTCCAGATTCATCACCGCCAGCTGCGGCCCTTATTTCGATGATGACATCCTTGTCGTCGTTCGGGTCTTTAGGAGTAAGAGCTTCGGCGATTTTGGCTTCATTAGCCAAAAGGGCTTCTTTCGTGGATTGCAATTCCTCTTGCGCAAGTTCTGCGAGTTCATCACCGGAGTTGATGAGGTCAACGGCTTGGCATCGTAGTTTTTCTAGTTTTGCTCGTTCATCAAACAACTCTACAATATGCTCTAGTTCGGAAACTCGTTTCGCGAGCTTCGGGTATTCCTTGGAAGAATAAATTGTAGGATCTTGGAGTTTGGTGCGCAGTGATTGCAATTCTTCACGAAGGGGTTGTTCTTTTTCTCTCATATCTCAGCTAAATATTATAAAAGAAAACATTAGTAAAAGCTACGATAACCCTCTGCTTCTTGGTCGCATTTAGCATAAGCATTGTGTGTTGTATGTAATGTGGAGTATTCTATATATAAATCGACGGGATTTGTGCGTGAAAAAGCTACCAAAAATACACATTGATTTACTACGGAGGAGTACCTTTTCGGGTTTTGTTAGTAGACACTGGCGTGTGTTGATGTTTATTTCCATACCTTTTATATCGTTTCTTGTTGCTTGGTGCGCCTTCCAGATCCCTCAAGTTAGCCAGTTCTTTAGAGGGGAGATGTTGGCTGGCGGGGGTGGTGGTGTATTCGAACTTTCTTGGCTCTATCTTGGGTTATTACTATTATCGACATCTCTATATGTATATTTTGATTACGGGCATCACAAGAAGCCGCTTGATTTTGAGCAGCCGGGCGTGCGATATTCACCTTATCATCACGTAAAGGTCGTGATTATTCCACTTGTGCGACACAGGCGGAAAGAGCTGAGTTACTGGGTAACTGCGGGCACGAGTACTTTAATTGTATTAGCTTATATGCTTAATATTGTTGCACCGGCCGTTTTTGCGGCAACCCCTACGGTTGTTACAAATAGCGCTAGTAATATTATGCACGGCGCAGCCAGATTGAATGGTACTATCAGTGATGATGGTGGAGCA
>WBZM01000522.1_pt1 | contig 52819 bp, 53 predicted proteins | sample 5204271 | NCBI WGS metagenome assembly WBZM01 (sample SAMN12344346, study PRJNA552823) | activated sludge metagenome | biome: Activated sludge suspended growth; feature: Nitrification reactor; material: Wastewater; isolation source: activated sludge from nitrification reactor of wastewater... | reverse complement strand
GCAAGGACGCTCATGCAATCGACAGCCCGACGCCCCCTCCTCTGCGCTCTCGCCGCCATCGCGCCGGCGCTTGCTGCGTCGCTTGCCGGCTCCTGGGCGACCATGCCCGCGATCCCGACGTGGTACGCCGGCCTCGCCAAGCCGTGGTTCACGCCGCCGAACTGGCTGTTCGGCCCGGCCTGGACCCTTCTCTACCTCCTGATGACCTATGCCTTCTGGCGCATCCTGACGTTCGGGCGGCCGCCGGCGGACAAGCGCGTCGCCATTCTCGCCTACCTCGCCCAGATATTTCTCAACGGGCTGTGGTCCTTCGCCTTCTTCGGCTGGCGTTCGGCAGGCGCCGGCCTCGTCGTCGTCGCGGCGCTGTGGCTTGCGATCGTCGCGACAATCGTCGCCTTCGCGCGGCTCGACCGGGCAGCCGCCTGGTTGCTTGCGCCCTATCTGGCGTGGACGAGCTTCGCCTCGGCGCTGAACGCCGGAATCCTTCTTCTCAATCGTTGACGTATTACGCCTTGTCGCGCTCGTAGCGCGCGCTGCGCGTGCGCATGGTGACGAGTTCCTCGGCGGCCGTGGGATGCAGCGCCATGGTCGCGTCGAAATCGGCCTTGGTCGCGCCCATGCGCACGGCGATGGCGATAAGCTGCGCCATCTCTCCGCTGTCATGCCCGAGAATATGGACGCCGAGCACCTTGTCCGACGTTCCGCAGACGACGATCTTCATCAGCGTCCTTTCGGCGCGGCCGGACAGCGTCGCCTTCATCGGCCGGAACGTCGACTTGTAGACGTCGACGACCTCATATTCGCGGCGCGCGTCTTCCTCCGTCAGGCCGACCGTGCCGATTTCCGGCGTCGTGAATACGGCGGATGGCACGTGGCGGTGATCGACCACGACGTCCCTGCCGCCGAAGACCGTATCGGCGAAGGCGTGACCCTCGCGGATCGCGACGGGCGTGAGGTTGACGCGATCGGTCACGTCGCCGACCGCGTAAATCGACGGCACGTTCGTCCGAGAACGCTCGTCGACGATCACGGCGCCGTTCTGGCGCAGGCCGACGCCCGCCGCCTCGAGGCCGAGACCGGCCGTGCAGGGCGCGCGTCCCGTCGCGACCAGAACCTGATCGACGTCCGCGCTCGAGCCGTCCGACAAGGAAACGCGCAGCGCCCCGGACGCGCGCTCGATGCGCGTCGGCAGGAGTCCCGGCTTCAGCGCAATGCCGGCATGACCCATGGCTTCGGCGAGCGTCGCGCGCAAATCGCCATCGAAGCCGCGCAGGACATTGTCCGCGCGAAAGACCTGCGTCACCTGCGATCCGAGGCGCGCAAAGACGCTGGCGAATTCGACCGCGATATAGCCGCCGCCGACGACCATGAGGCGTTGGGGAAAATGCTTGAGATCGAAAATCTCGTTCGAGGATATCGCGAGCTCAGCGCCGGGGATGGCCGGATACATGACCGGCGCGCCGCCCGTGGCGACGAGGATCACGCGCGCCGAGACCACGCGGCCCGTCGAAAGCCGCACCTTCTGCGGACCGTCGAGCGCGGCGCGCGCGGCGATCGTCTCGACGCCGGCCTTGTCGAGATTGGCCGCGTAGAGGCCGGAAAGCCGCGTGATTTCCTTTTCCTTGGCCGCGACCAGGGTCGGCCAGTCGAAGCGCGCGGGCGGCACGCTCCAGCCGAAGCCGGCGGCGTCGTCGAAGTCGTCACGGAAGCGGCTGGCGTAGACGTAGAGCTTCTTCGGCACGCAGCCGCGGATCACGCAGGCGCCGCCGATGCGAAACTCCTCGGCGACCGCGACCCTCGCGCCATAGCCGGCGGCGATGCGCGCGGCGCGCACGCCGCCCGATCCGGCGCCGATGACGAAGAGATCGTAGTCGAAATCGCTCACGCTGCCGTCCTTCCGGACACCGTCACATTTCGTGACCCTTCTTCTTCATCTCCTCGCGCACGCGCGTCATCATGTCCTGCGATATCTGCTGCTGCCAGCCCTGCATGGCCACGTAGAGCGCGTTGAGGACGAGCGGCTGCTGCTCGACATATTTCACGCCGCTTGCGCTCTTGAAGAAGGCCGAGACGTCCTTGAGCTGCGCCTCGGTCAGGCGTTCGGCGTAGAGGCGGCCGGCGATGTCGACCATCTGCTCCACGCGCTGGTCGAACTCCGGCTTGATCTGCTCCATCACCACGTTGAGGTCCTTGATCAGGTCGGGGCGGGTCTGGGTGACCTGCGTGCCGATACGATCGAGAAACTGCGGGATGACGATCGCGAAGGAGCGCGACACGCCGGAGCTGACGACGATCTCCTTGCCGAGCGCAATCTGCGCGGCCGTCGGCGCGGCGGGGGCCGGGGCGGCGGCGGGCGCGGAGGTCTGCGCATGAGCGGGCGCTGCCGCAAGCAGCGCGACGAAGCAAAGGGCGCGAGCAAAATTTCTGGCGGACACGTTCTTCTCCTGGTTGGCCGGAGCGAGGAACATCAGACGGAGGCGCCGATCAGGCGCACCCCGTCCGAGCCGGCAATGACAATCGCCGTGGCGAGCCCGATGAACAGGCCGTGCTCCACCACGCCGGGAATGGCGACGAGACTGGCGGCGAGACGTTCCGGATCGGAAATCTCCCCCAGAGCGCAATCGAATATGCAATGCCCGCCATCGGTGACGAAAGCATGGCCGTCCGCCGTCGTACGCAAGGTCGCCGGCCCGGCGAGGCCGGCCTCGGCGATGGCGCGCAGGATGTGCCGACGCGTCGATTCCATGCCGAACCGGTCGACCTCGACCGGCAGCGGGAAACGGCCGAGGGTTGCGACCTCCTTCGAGGCGTCGGCGATGACCACCATGCGCGCCGAGGCCGCGGCCACGATCTTTTCGCGCAGAAGCGCGCCGCCGCCGCCCTTGATGAGACGCAGGGCCGAATCGAATTCGTCCGCCCCGTCGACCGTCAGGTCGAGTTCCGGGGTCTCCTCCAGCGTCGACAGGCGGATGCCGAGCGATTGCGCCTGGGCGCGGGTGCGCTCCGACGTCGGCACGCCGACGACATCGAGCCCGTCGCGCACCATATGGCCCAGAATGTCGACGAAGAAGGCGGCCGTGGAGCCGGTGCCGAGCCCCAGGCGCATGCCGGGGCGCACGAATTCCGCGGCGCGGGCGGCCGCCCGGCGCTTGGCTTCATCCTGAGAAATTTGAGGGGATGCGTTCATGCCTGTCCCGCGCTGTCGCAGCGGCGGGATAAAGGCTCCGGGCCCAAAACGCAATCGCCGCGCCGAAGCCGGCCGGGCCCGCCTCTCAGCGCGACGGCGGCGTGCAGACCGTGGCGTCGTTCAGCACGTAGCAGATCGACATGGCGCCGGAGCGCAGATCGACCCGAAATACGCCGCCCTCGCGCTCGTGACGGGAAGCGACGAGGCCGTACTCGCTCTGCTGCATCGCGGTCGCGCCCTCGCCCGGCGGATAGCAGAGGGTCGCGCCGACCGAGCCTTCCTTCAGTCCGTACTGGCAGGCGCCGATTTCGCCGGTCGCCTTGTCGAGGCGGTAGACGCGGTTGAGATCGGTCTCGGGCGCGGCGAGGAATTCATAGTTGGAGGCCGCAAGCGCTGCGGACGCGCCGACGCAAAACGCGAGCGCGGAGACAAACCTGAGAAGCGGACGATTCATGACGCAGCCTTCGAGCGGGAGCCCGGCGGAATCGAGCACGAACATGGTTAATAATGCGTTGATCGGCTTGCCCGGGGCCGCCGTTGCGGGATAGTCCCGGGCCATGTCCGCTCAAAAGCTCCTTGTTTTCGACCTCGACGGCACGCTGGCCGAAACCGCCGGCGACCTCGTCGGCACCCTCAATTTCATCCTCAGGCGCGAGGGCGTCGCGCCCATCGACATGTCGGACGCGCGCTTCATGCTGGGCGCCGGCGCCAAGGCGCTGATCCAGCGCGGCTATGCGGCGCAGAACATCGCGCTGGCGCCCGCGAGGCTGCAGCAGTTGTTCGGGGATTTTCTGGCCCATTACGAAGCGCATATCGCCGACCACAGCTTTCTGTTTCCCGGCGTCGTCGCGGCGCTGGACAGATTCGAAGCCGCCGGCTGGGCCTTCGCCGTCTGCACCAACAAGATCGAGGCGCCCGCCCGCAAGCTGCTCGTGGAGCTCGGCGTCGCGGATCGTTTCCGCGCGATCGTCGGGCAGGACACGTTCGGCGCGCCGAAGCCCGACCCGCGCGTTCTGGAACAGACGATCGCGCTTGCCGGCGGCTCCCCTGCCCGGTCGATCATGGTCGGGGATTCGCGCACCGACATCGATACGGCCAAGGGGCTCGGCATTCCCTGCGTGGCGGTCGATTTCGGCTATACCGACGTCCATGTGAGCCAGCTCGGCCCCGATCGCGTGATCTCGCATTTCGACGAACTGTGGGATAGCGTCGCCTCGTTGCCATTGCAGGAGACCGCGCCATGAAGCTCCGCATCCTGTTCGTCGCCGGCGCCATCGCTCTCGCGCCGGGCGCGGCGCTCGCCGCCTCCGGCGTCAAGGCCTACGATCCCGACAAGGACGGCACGATCGACCTTGCCGAGGCGAAGGCCGCCGCCTCGCGCGCCTTCGACCGGCTCGACCGCGACAAGGACGGCACGCTCGACGCGCGCGAGATGAAGGGCCGCATGACCAAGCGCGCCTGGACGACGGCCGACCCCGACAGGGACGGCACGCTGACGAAGGACGAATATCTGTCGGCGGTCGAGGCGGCCTTCAAACGCGCCGACAAGGACGGCGAGGGCACTGTGGACGCGAGGGAATTGCGCAGTCCCGCCGGCCGCGAACTGGAACGCCTGATGCGCTGACGGCGCGCGCGGCGAGATCGCGCTTGACGGGGCGGGGGCGGCCCGCCTAAACCCTGCCCCACTCCGGTCGCGCTCGCGCGACCGAGGGCGCGTAGCTCAGCGGGAGAGCACTCCCTTCACACGGGAGGGGTCACAGGTTCAATCCCTGTCGCGCCCACCATTTCAATCTCGAAAGCCGATGCATCGCGCCTGGCCGCATGAGGCGGCGCATAAAAAAGGCGCAGCCCGCGAGAGGGTTAAACGCGGGCTGCGCCGTCGCCCCGCGATCATCGGCGCGATCACGGAACGAAATCTACGCCGGGGTCCGGCGTTGCGGGATACAAGCCAGCCGAGCCCCATCCGGCGTCCTTGCTCCCCATATCGACAATTATCGCCCGACGGCTTCACCGCGGTTTGTCTGGCCGCGCCGGTTCTTGTCTGGATTGTGTCTGGCATTTCGCCGCCCTGCAGAATCGGGGTCGACAGGCCGGCTGGCGCATGGCTTGGCTGTCGCAATCGCTGGCGTGGACGATGTTTTCGCGGGGACGCACGCCCTCCGCTTCGGACCGATCGGCTTTCCAGCACCGGGCGATTCAGCTCAAATGCAGGCTGATTCAGAAAGAACGAATCCTCACCGTGACCGACGCCGCATCCGTACTGCTGGTCGAGGACGACGCCGAGATCGGCGCCCTGATCTCCCGCTATCTCGGCGCCAACCAGATCGCCGTCACGTCCGTCGAGACCGGCGCGGCGATGGACGAGGCGCTGCGCCAGGCCGACTACGATCTCGTCCTGCTCGATCTCAACCTGCCGGGCGAGGACGGACTGTCGATCTGCCGACGCCTGCGGCGCGAAAGCTCGATCCCTATCGTCATCGTCACGGCCCAGAGCGAGGACGTCGACAAGATCGTCGGGCTGGAACTGGGCGCGGATGACTATGTCGCCAAGCCTTTCAATCCGCGCGAGCTGCTGGCGCGCATCCGCGCCGTGCTGCGCCGGACCGCGGGCCTGCAACCTGTCGCCGACGACAATGCCCGGCAGGTCTACCGCTTCTCCGGCTGGCGCGTGGACGTCACCGCGCGCGAAGTCGTTGCGCCATCGGGGTCGCGCATCGCCATGACGGCGGCCGAATTCGACCTGCTCTACGCGCTCTGCGAGCACCCCAACCGCGTATTGACCCGCGACCAGCTCATCGGCCTCACGCACGGCCCGGTGGAAGGCCCGCACGAACGCAGCATCGACACGCTCATCAGCCGGCTGCGCCAGAAGATGGAGACCGATCTGCGCAGCCCGCGCCTGATCCAGACGGTCCGCTCCGAAGGCTACATGTTCTCCGCGCAGGTCTCGCGGCGATGAAGCGCTTCTGGCGCTGGCTGCGGCCCGACAGCCTCGGCGCACAGATCGCGCTCGTGCTGTTTGCCGCCATCGCCCTGTTCCAGATGGTGGTGACCTCCACCTATCTCTTCACCGAACCGGAATTGCGCCTCGCCATCGTCGAGCCTTCCGAGATCGTGGCCAGCGCGGTCACCGCCATCGACGCCGTCGCTCCCGAGCAGCGCGCGGAAATGATCGCCGACATGCAGCGCGCGGCGCCCTGGCTGAAATTCACGGTTCTGGAAAAGGCGCCCAGCGGCAGCCGCATCGCCTCGACCGTCGGCACGGCGGAACTTATCCGCAAGCGGCTGTGGCCCGACGCGATCGTGCGCACGCCCATCGCCAAGATGTCGCAGCCGGACGCCGATTTCGCCGTCGGCCTGCGCAAGGGCGGCTATCTCGTCATCGCCGTCACCGAGCCACGGCGTTCGCAGGCGCTGGAAGACGAGCGTCGGGGCACGGGCGTCAGGCGCCTGGCCAGCTCGCGCAATCTGGAGAGCTCGGCCGCGCTGTTTCTCGTCTCGGCGCTGCTGCTCACCATCTGGCTGACGCTGGCGGTGATCGCGCCGCTCTATCGCCTCGTGCGACAGGCCGAACGGCTGCCGGTCGACCGCGGCCGCGCGGCGCCGATCAAGGAAACAGGCCCCAAGGAAATGCGCGAACTTTCGCGCGCGTTGAACCGGATGCAGCGGCGCATCGATTCCATGATCGAGTCGCGCTCGCGCGCGCTCGCGGCCATCAGCCACGACCTGCGCACGATCATCACCCGGATGCGGCTGCGCTCCGAATTCATCGGCGACGAGGCGCTGAAGTCCAAGATGCTGAAGGACGTGGAGACGATGGATTCCATGCTCCACAAGAACCTCGTCTATCTGCGCGGCGAGCAGACGGGCGCGGACGTCGGCCTCATCGATCTCGACAGCGTGCTGCAGACGATCGCCGACGAATTCGCCGATCTCGGCCACGAAGTCTCCTATGCCGGCGGCAAGCACCAGACCGTCTACGGCTCGCTCGAGGACCTGCAGCGACTGTTCTCGAACCTCGTCGAGAACGCGGTCAATCACGGCGCGCATGTCGTGGTCAGCGCCACGCCGCCGCAGGACGGTTTCATCGTGGTGGACGTCGCCGACGACGGCCCCGGCATTCCCGCGGACAAGAAGGAGCAATTGCTCGAGCCCTTCGTGCGCGGCGAGCCCGGCCGCACCGTCGACGCCAAGAGTGGCTTCGGCCTCGGCCTGTCCATCGTCGCCTCGCTCGTCGAAAAGGCCGGCGGCCGTCTGCAATTGCTCGATCGCGCGCCGAACGGCTTGATCGCGCGGGTCGCCCTGCCCGCCGCCTTCAGTTGAACTCGGCTCCCCGCCTGTGCGACACGGGGGCATGACAAAACGCTTCTTCGAACTGCGCGGCTCGCACAATCCCCACCGCTGGAACCTGCCGCTGAACCCGACGATCTGCGTCGGCCCGCCCGACCTCATGTTCATGTACGGCGGCGTGGGACTGGCCGCCGCGATCGAGGCGCTGGAGCGCACCTGCGAGCGGCCGGTCGTGTGGGCGACGGCGCAATATCTGTCCTTCGCGCGCCCGCCCTCCGTGCTCGATCTCGACGTGCGCATTTTCTACAAGGGCCGCCACACGACGCAGGCGCGGGTCTCGGGCCATGTCGGGGAAGCCGAGATCATCACCGTTTCCGCCGCGCTGGGCGAGCGGCCGGGCGGCGCCGCGCATCAATGGGCCGTCATGCCCGACGTTCCACGCCCGGACGATTGCGAGCGCGTGCAGCTCTGGCCCGACCATGGCGACAATTACAATCGCCGCGTGGAGCTGCGGATGCCGAAGGGCGCGCTGCGGCGCGACGGAACGCCCTCGCCGGACGGGCGCCTCGCGCTCTGGGCGCGCACGGTCGAAGACTACGAGATGACGTCGAGCATGTTGGCCATCTTCGCCGATTACGTGCCGTCCGCCATCGGGCCGGCGCTGGGCGAAGCGAACTCCGGCTCCTCCAGCCTCGACAATACGCTGCGCGTGCGAAAGGTCGTGTCGACGCGCTGGGTGTTCTGCGACATCACGGTCACCGGCATGAACGCCGGCTTCGCGCATGGCGACATGCGGCTGTTCGCCGAGAACGGCGAGCTGATGGCGACGGCGAGCCAGTCGATGGTGGTGCGGCGGCGGGGGGACTAGCGCCTCACGCGCACACCCCCGGCTTCCTGTCCTTCCACGGCCGCTCCTGCTCGAGCTGCGCGGCGAGGCGGAACAGCGTCGCCTCGTCGCCGAAGCGGCCGGCGAACATCATGCCGAGCGGCAGGCCCGCCTTGTTCCAGGCGAGCGGCACGGACATGGCCGGCTGGCCGGACATGTTGAACATGGCCGTGCCGGGCATGTAGGCGGCGAGCGTCGCGGCGATGGTCTTGAGATCGCCCATCGTGTCGAGCACGCCGAGCTTGAGCGGCGGCAGGCACAAGGTCGGCTGCAGCATGACGTCGATGTCGGTGAAGAATTCCGCGAGCGCGCGCGAGATGCGGAAGGCGTCGAGCTGGGCGGCGACATAATCGACGGACGTGCGCTTGCCGGCGTTGTGCGCGGTCACCAACGTCAGCTTCTCGAATTCCTCTTCGGTCGCCTTGCGGCCGAGTTGCTGTTCGGCGAGCCGCACCGCGAGCGCCGTGTTGGCGCCGGTGATGACGGCCAGCGCGTCGCCGGGCGGCACGGGCAGGACCGGCGCCTTTTCCACGACTTCGTGCCCGAGTTTCTCCAGCATTTTCGCAACGTCGCGCACGGCGGCGGCGATTTCCGGGTCGATCGGCGCGCCCGACGGCGCGCGGTCGGTGAAGGCGATGCGCAGGCGCCCCGGCTCGCGCCGCACCTCGTCGGCATAGGCGCGCGCGTGCGGCGGCGCGTGATAGGGACTGACGAGTTCCGGGCCTTCGGTCGCGTCCAGCATGGCGGCGCTGTCGCGCACGCTGATCGACACGACATGGCCGATGGAAAAGCCGCCCCAGCCTTCGCCGCGATCCGGCCCCATGGGCGTTCGCGCCCGCGTCGGCTTCAGGCCGAACACGCCGCAGGCGGAGGCGGGAATGCGGATCGAGCCGCCGCCGTCCGAGGCATGGGCGACGGGAATGATGCGCGCAGCGACCGCCGCCGCCGCGCCGCCCGAGGAGCCGCCGGAGGAATGATCCGTGTTCCAGGGATTGCGGGTCGGCCCGTGCAATCGCGTTTCGGTCGTCGGCATCAGTCCCCATTCGGGCGAGGAGCTCTTGCCGTAGATGACGAGCCCCGCGTCCAGATAGCGCTGCGTGAGCGTGTCCGTGTGATCGGCCAGATAATTCCTGTTGAGCGACGCGCCGAAGGTCGTGCGCGTGCCGGCGAGCAGGTTGAGGTCCTTCAGCAGAAACGGCACGCCCCGGAACGGGCCGTCGGGCAGGCCCCTGGCGATCTGCTTGCGCGCGAAATCGTAGTGCTTGACGACGACGGCGTTGAGCTGCGGGTCGAGCCTGTCCGTGCGCGCGATCGCCTCGTTCAGCAGGTCTTCCGCGCTCACCTGGCCGCGGCGCACAAGCTCGGCGAGGCCGACGGCGTCGTAAGTCCCGAATTCCCTGATCGGCATGGCGTTTTCCTTCCCTTGCGCCCAGCGTAGAAGGGAAAGCGGCAGAGCGCCAGCCGCGCCGCGCCTGCGCAGCGCACTCGACGCTCGCTGCGGATGCGCTAGATTAGCGGCCGGTTCAGCGCTCCTTCGCCGAGAGCGCCGCGCGCTGTCGCAGACGAAGGGGGATCGCGCTGCTGTCGCCGAGTCAGAGGTCCGGGCATAACCCTCCCGCCGGGCGCGGCGCCGCGCGCGACCTGCCGAGCCTTGCGCTCGGCATCGAGCGGCTCGGCCTCACGCCGCTAGCCCATCCCTGGGTCGTCGGCGTGTTTGCGCTGGCGTGCGCCATCGGCGCGGCCTTCGGGCTGATGCGCGTGAAGGTCGACGATTCCCTGTCGCAGCTCTTCCGTTCGGACACGCCCGCCTTCCGGCAATACGAGGATGTGACGCGGCGCTTTCCGTCGACCGAGTTCGACGTGCTGGTCGTGATCGAAGGTCCCGTGCTCGAGCGCGAACCGCTGGAGAAAATGCGGGATCTCGCGACCGACCTCCAGCTCGTGCCCGGCGCGCGCGGCATCGTCTCCATCTTCTCGGCGCGCGAGCCCGGCGAGAAAGGCGGCCTGCCGCCGCCGCTCTTTCCCGAGACGCTGCCGCAGGGCGCCGATTTCGCCAAGCTGATCGCGCGCGTGAAGGCGAACGAGATCATCCAGGGCAAGCTGATTTCGAAAGACGGCCATCTCACGCTGATGGTTCTGTCGCTCGAGCCGGAGGCGACGGCGCAGAACCGGCTCGGCGACGTCATCGCAGAAGTGCGCAAGACCATCGCGCAGGATCTCGAAGGCGCCGGCCTGACGGCGGAGCTTTCGGGCGTGCCGGTCATGCAGCTCGAAATCCGCAACGCCGTGGAGCGCGACCGCATCCTCTACAACGCCGTCGGCTTCGTCGCGGGCTGCCTCATCGCGATCCTCTTCTTCCGGCGCGTGTCCTTCATGATCGTGGCGGCCGGGCCGCCTCTCGCAGCCATCCTTCTGGCGCTCGGCGCGCTCGGCTGGCTCGACTTCCGGCTCAACATGTTTCTCAACGTGATGACGCCGCTCATCATGGTCATCAGCTTCTCGGACTCGATGCAGCTCACTTTCGCGGCGCGGGACAGGCTGATCGAAGGCAAGGACAAGTTCACCGCATTTCGCGAATCCGTGCTCGTCGTCGGGCCCGCCTGCGTGCTGACACACGCGACGGCCGGCTTGTCGTTCGCGGCGTTGCTGGTTTCGGATTCCGATCTCATCCGCGTCTTCGGCAAGGCCGGCCTGATCGCGACCGCCGTCGCGCTCGTCACCGTGCTCTTTCTCGTGCCGCTGTTCGGCATCCTGTTCGTTCGCAACGAAGCGGACTTCGCGCGCGACGCGCGCGAATCCGACATCGGCGTCGATGCGCTGCGGCGTTTCTGCGGCGCGATTGCGACGCGCATGACTCATCGCCCCGATCTCATCACGCTTGCCGGGCTTCTGGTCGTCGTCGCGCTCGGCATGGTCTACGCCAGCCTGCAGCCGCGCTATCGCCTCGCGGATCAGGTTCCCGACAAGCAGAACGCGGTCGCCGCCGGCAGCCGCCTCGACCAGAAGCTGTCAGGATCGAACCCCGTCGACGTCCTGATCGAATTTCCAAAGGATGTGTCGCTCTACGCCCCCGAGACCTTGCAGGTGGTCGCGGCAGTGCACGCCGCGGTCGAAAAGCAGGCGGGGGTCGGCAATGTCTGGTCGCTGGAAACGCTGCGGCGCTGGCTTGCGGAGAAGCAGGGCCGCGCAGATGTCGCGACGCTGAAGGAATATGTCGACATTCTGCCAAAGCATCTGCGGCGCCGCTTCCTTGCCGAGAGTCAGGATGCGGCCTTGGTCAGCGGGCGCATCCCGGACATCGACGCGAGCGAACTTCTGCCTGTCGTCAATACGCTGGACGCCAATCTCGAAGCGGTGCGCAAGGCTCATCCGAATTATCAGATCGCGGTCACCGGGCTCGCGGTCATCGCCGCGCGCAACAGCGCCGGTATGATCGAAAAGCTCTCGCGCGGACTGACGATCGAATTCGCATTCGTCGCGCTGTTCATCGGCCTTGCCTTCCGTTCGGGCATCGTCGGCGCGGCGACGGTCATGCCGGCGATCTTTCCCGTCGTCGCCTGCGGCGCGCTGCTGAAAATCAGCGGGCTCGGCCTGCAGTTCGCCAGCATCGTCGCGCTTATCGTCTCCTTCGGACTGGGTCTCAGCGCGACGATTCACTTCTTCAATCGCATGCGGCTCGAGCAGGCGCCAGGCGACGATCCCGCCGTTGCCGTCGAGCGCGCCACCGTGCTGGTCGGCCCGGCGATGATCCTGACGACCGTGGTGCTGGCCTGCGGCCTTGCCGTGACCGTCCTGTCCGACTTGCCGTCGCTGCGGCTGTTTGGCTGGCTCAGCGCCTTTTCCATGCTGGCGGCTCTGACCGCGGATTTCCTGATCCTGCGGCCGTCCATCGCCTTTCTGGCGCGCGTTGTGGCGAAACGGTCCGGTCAACCGCCCTTCTGAAGGGTCATCGATACGCGACGGATGCTCGAAGCTCCGGACGAAATGACGACGGTCTGTCGGCTGGACGAAGAGTTGACGCTGATGTTTGCCGAGAACCCGCCGCCGGAGACGCGGGCGTTGTAATGGCCGCCGGCGGCCGAACCGCTCAGCGTGCCGTTGAGCGAGCGCGTCGTCTCGCTCCATGAGCCCGATATGCTCGACCCGTTTGCGATGACGTCGCTCACGACCTCGAAGCGATAGCTGTCGCTCGCGCAGGTCAATCTTTGCGTAAGCGAACTGCCTGTGCCGTCGACCGCGTAGGAGGCGCGACAGCGAATTCGTTCATCGCCATTGGTGGTCGAAATCGTGCCGGACCCGCTCCAACTGCCTTGATAGCCCGTGAACGGACCGGCGGCGGCGGGCGCCGCCTGCACGGAAAGCGCAAGCGCAAATATGGATACAGCCGCTGCGAATTTGCTTGTCACGTCGCCCCCCATCTGTTGACACACGTTCGATATAGGCAGGCGCCTGCGCAATTCCATCGCCGTGAAATGCGCAAGCATTGCGCTAACGGCAGCGCTTCCCGATGACCATCTGCACGTCCCCCATCGAGGCCTCCATCTGCCCGACGTTTTCGCGCAGCGAATGGCCTGTCATGCAGCGTTTCATAATGTCGTTCGATTCCTTCATGTCGCGCAAGTTGGCGCGCAGGACGCCGCAGATCGCCTCCGGCGGATAGGGGCCGCCCCGATCACGGCGCGCAACCACGGAAACGAGATCCCAGGCGCGACGCAATTCGGCGCCGCAGCGCGCATCTTCTTGCGCCGCAACAAGCGACGGCGCGGCAGAGAGCGCGACAACGAGAACGGCGAGCAGGCGCGGCATGCGAAATTTCCTTCGCAGCGTTCATGCCTGCAGCGCGCGCGATGCGATGCGCGTTTGCGCACATGGCCTTCGAGCGGGCCCGCCGTTGACGGCGCGGCGCGCCCGCTCCTATCGTCCTGCCAACAATCGGACCGCGCAAGATTGTCGGACGGTCCCGGGAAACATCAAACGCGGGGAGCGAACCATGCAAGGACTGATGATGGACATGCCGCTGCTGATCAGCGGCCTCATCAAATATGCCGCCGACCATCACGGCGAGGCGGAAGTGGTGGCGCGCGAGATCGAGGGCGACATCCATCGCTACACCTATGCCGACGCGCATCCGCGCATGCAGCGCATGGCGCTGGCGCTCAAGCGACTCGGCATGAAGATGGGCGACCGCGTCGGCACGCTCGCCTTCAATACGCACCGCCACTTCGAGATGTTCTATGCCGCGCCCGGCATGGGCTACGTGCTGCACACGGTCAATCCGCGCCTGTTCCCGGACCAGCTCGTCTACATCATCAATCACGCCGAGGACCGGCTCTTGTTCATCGACCGCGCCACCCTGCCGCTGGTCGAGGCCATCGCGCCGCGTCTGGAGACGGTCGAGGCCTTCGTCTTCATGTCGTCGCGCGAGCGTATGCCGGAGACGAAGCTGCCGAAGCCTGTCCATTGCTACGAGGAATTGCTGGCGGCCGAAGACAATGCAGGCTTCGAATGGCCGCAGTTCGACGAGAAGACGGCCTCGACCATCTGCTATACGTCCGGCACGACCGGCAATCCGAAGGGCGTCGTCTATTCGCACCGCGCCGCCATTCTGCAGACGCTTGTCTGCTCGAGCTTCGAATTCATGCCCGGCCACAAGGAAGGCGTGCGCGAGGTCATGTTCCCCATGGCGCCGCTGTTCCACGGCAACGGCTGGAACATGCCGTTCACCGCGCCCTTCACCGGCTCCAAGCTCGTGCTGCCCGGCCGCAACTACGAGCCTGACAAGCTGTACGAACTGATCGAGGGCGAGGGCGTGACGATTTCGGCGGGCGTGCCGAGCTTCTGGCTGATCCTGCTCGACTGGCTGGCGCGCACGGGCAAGAAGTTCTCGGCTCTGCGCGTAACGCTGTCCTCAGGCTCGGCGCCGCCGCGCGCCATGGTCGACAAGCTCAAGCGCGAATATGGCGTCGACTATATCCAGGCCTGGGGCATGACCGAGGCGCTCGGCTGCACCATGCCGACGACGCGGCCGGGCTCGGACGCGCTTTCGGACGCCGAAAAGCTCGACCGCCGCATGGTCTCCGGCCGCGCCTGTTTCGGCACGGAGCTGCGCATCGTCGACGACGAGGGCAGGCCGCTGCCCAACGATGGCGTCGCGGTCGGCCACCTGCGCGCGCGCGGGCCGTGGGTAGCGTCGGGCTACATGAAGCTCGACGAGGGCATCGATCCCGACGGCTGGCTGATTACCGGCGACATGGCCATGATCGATCCCCTGGGCCACGTTTCGCTCACCGACCGCTCCAAGGACGTCATCAAGTCCGGCGGCGAATGGATTTCCTCCATTCAGCTCGAGGACGCCGCGCTCTCGCATCCCGACGTGCTGCAGGCGGCCGTCATCGCCGTCAGCCACGACAAGTGGCAGGAGCGGCCGCTTCTCCTGATCGTCAGGCGCCAGGGCGCGACCGTCGAGGGCCAGGCGATCCTCGATCACATGCGGCCGAAGCTTGCGAGCTGGTGGATGCCCGACGCCGTGGAATTCCTCGACGAATTTCCCATGACTGGCACCGGCAAGGTGCAGAAGATGGCGCTGCGGGCGAAATTCCGGGATTACCGGGCCACGTGACACGCGCCGGCGATCGGGATTGCTTCGCTTCGCGCGCGAGACGCGGGACGGCGTCCTCGGCGTCCGGTGTGGCGCGCGCGACACGATCCGCGGATTCCCGGCAGAGCTTTAGCTGCGCCTCGTTGCAACAAGAGCGTCCATTGGCCAGAATACGGCCGGAATCAGGCTGCCTGCGCGAGCGGGGCCGGGTGTCTGAACGATTAAGGAAACTCTCATGCGGCGACAGATCATCGCATATGCCTGCGCGCTGACCGGCCTCTTGGCCGCCGGCGTCGCCAACGCGGCCTCGGGCGTGGAATACGACCCGCTGACCCATCAGCCGCTGATCCAGCGTCCGGGCGCCATGAGCGCGGACGGCCGCCCCCTGGCCACCGCCATCCCGCGCGAAACCGTCTATTTCAATGGCAAATATGCGCCGGGCACGATCGTCATCTCGACGGCCGAGCGCCGCCTCTACTACGTGCTGCCCGGCGGGCAGGCGATCAGGTACGGCGTCGGCGTCGGCCGTCCGGGCTTCGAGTGGTCCGGCACCAAGACCATCGCCATGAAGCGGGAATGGCCGGACTGGACGCCGCCCGCCCAGATGCTGCGCCGCCGTCCCGACCTACCGCGCCACATGAAGGGCGGCGTCGACAATCCGCTCGGGGCGCGCGCCATGTATCTCGGCGGCACGCTCTATCGCATCCACGGCTCCAACGAGCCGGAGACGATCGGCCAAGCCGTATCCTCGGGCTGCATCCGCATGACCAACGACGATGTCGTGGACCTCTACAATCGCGTCAGCGTCGGCACCAGGGTCGTCGTGATGCGCTGAGCGGCGTTCCGCCAGAAAACAAAGGCCCGGACCAGTCCGGGCCTTTTTCGTTCAAGGGGCGCCCTACGGCGTTTGACGAAAACCGAGCCGTCTCGCGAGGCGATCCATCCATGTGGATAGGCACGGTGGATGGATTGTTTCGCGGAGCCTGTCATCGGGCGCACTTCGCGCGACCCGTCGGCTCGCAATGACGACCGCCGATAGCAAATCCCATCCTGCGCTAGCGCGTCAGTCCCTTCTGCGCGAGCGCCGCCACGTACCGGCCCCAGATCGCATCGTGGTCGCGACCGAGTTCGGCCAGGTATTTCCAAGAGAAAATGCCGGTGTTGTGCCCGTCGTCGAACTCCAACCGGATCGCGTAATTGCCGACCGGGGCAATTTCCTTGATCCTGACATTCTTCTTGCCGCCAATCGTCTTCCGCTCGGCTGCGCTGTGGCCCTGCACTTCGGCGCTCGGACTTTCGACACGCAGATATTCGGCCGAATAGTCGTAGTTGCTCGCGTCGTCGAACTGGATGGTCAGACGGGCGCCGTTGTCGTGCAGCCTGATCTCGCTCGGCCAAGGCTCGGCCATTGTGCTCTCCCTCTCGGTCTCGGCCCAAAGGCCGCTTTTCCCCTTGCCGGGGCGCTATATATTCCTCGGCCACAAGGATATAAGGCGCCCATGAACGTCCCCGCTAGCCCGTTGGTCAAAGACGCGCCTGCCCTGGTCGATCCTTTCGGCCGGGCGATCACCTACGTGCGCGTGTCCGTGACGGACCGCTGCGACTTCCGCTGCGTCTACTGCATGTCGGAAGAGATGAAGTTCCTGCCCAAGCGCGATCTCCTGAGCCTGGAGGAACTGGACCGCCTCTGCTCGGCCTTCGTCGCGCGCGGCACGCGCAAGCTGCGCATTACGGGCGGCGAGCCGCTGGTCAGGCGCGACATCATGACCCTGTTCCGACGGCTGTCGCGGCATCTCGCCTCGGGCGCGCTGAAGGAGCTGACGCTCACCACCAACGGTTCGCTGCTGTCGCGCTACGCCGGGGAACTCGCCGATTGCGGCGTGAGGCGCATCAACGTCTCGATCGACACGCTCGACCCGATGAAATTCCGCGAGATCACCCGGCGCGGCGACCTGTCGGTGGTGCTCGCGGGCCTCGACGCCGCGCAAAAGGCCGGCCTTGCAGTCAAGATCAACGCCGTGGCGCTGAAGGGCGTGAACGAACGGGAAGTCTTCGATCTCGTGAGATTCGCGCATGGACGCGGCATGGACATGACCTTCATCGAGGTCATGCCGCTCGGCGAGGTGGAGGGCGAGCGCTTCGACCAGTACTGGCCCTTGAGCGAAGTACGCGCCAAGCTCTCCGAACAATTCGCGCTGGAGGCGACTGACTATTCGACCGGCGGACCGGCCCGTTACTACAAGGCGGCGGAAACTGGCGGACGCATCGGCTTCATCACGCCGCTGACGCACAATTTCTGCGAAAGCTGCAACCGCGTGCGCGTGACCTGCACCGGCACCCTATACATGTGCCTGGGCCAGGAGGACGCCGCCGACCTGCGCGCGCCGCTGCGCGCTTCGCCGACGGACGAGAAGCTGCACGAGGCGATCGAGGCGGCGATCCGCCGCAAGCCCAAGGGCCACGATTTCATCATCGACCGCGCGACGAGACAGCCGGCGCTTGCCCGCCATATGAGCGTCACCGGCGGCTAGCCAGGCGCCGCCGACTGGCGGCGCTCCCTTCCGGGTGCTAAGCATCTGGCACAAGCCTGCGACATCGCAAAAGCCGGGCCGAACCGGTTGCGTTAGGCGAAAGGGGAGCTGGATGAATTTCCTCCTGAGCATCAGCCGCGCCATCGACTCCACACAGGAGCGTTTCGGCAAGGCTCTGAGCTGGCTGATTCTCGCGGCCGTGCTCGTCTCCTCGATCAACGCGATCATCCGCTTCACATTCAACATCAGTTCGAACGCCTGGCTCGAATTGCAATGGTATCTGTTCAGCGCGGTCTTCCTGCTCGGCGCCGGCTACACGCTGATGAAGAACGAGCACATCAAGATCGACATCGTGAACTCGCATCTGCCGAACGGCCTGCGCAATGCGATCGAGCTGTTCGGCCACGTCTTCTTCCTCGGCACATTCAGCGTCGTGATGATCTATCTCGGCGCGCCGTTCTTTTTCCGCTCCTTCGCAGAGAAGGAATATTCTGCAAGCGCCGGCGGCCTGATCGTGTGGCCCGCCAAGATGATGATCCCGATCGGCTTCGCCATCCTGCTCGTTCAGGGCATCTCCGAATTCATCAAGCGCGTCGCCGTCATGCGGGGAATGATTCCCGACCCACACGCAGGCGCGCGCGGCCACGGCGTCGAAGGCTGAGGAGCGAGCCATGGCCCACTTCATTGCGCAGAACATGGCGCCGATCATGTTCGCTTCGCTCGTCGTCGTGCTGTTGCTCGGCTATCCCGTCGCCTTCTCGCTCGCCGCGGTCGGACTCTTTTACTTCCTGATCGGCGTCGAACTCGCCCCGCTGTCGGGCGGCAGCATCAGCCTCGACTGGAACCTGCTCGCCGCCCTGCCCGAGCGCGTGTTCGGCGTGATGAACAACGACACGCTGCTCGCCATTCCATTCTTCACATTCATGGGGCTCATTCTCGAGCGCTCCGGCATGGCGGAAGACCTGCTCGACACGATCGGGCAATTGTTCGGGCCGGTGCGCGGCGGCCTCGCCTACGCGGTCATCTTCGTCGGCGCCCTGCTCGCGGCGACGACCGGCGTCGTCGCGGCCTCCGTCATCTCGATGGGCCTGATCTCGCTGCCGATCATGCTGCGCTACGGCTACGACCGGCGCCTGGCCGCCGGCGTCATCGCGGCGTCCGGCACGCTGGCGCAGATCATCCCGCCTTCGCTCGTCCTGATCGTCACCGCCGACCAGCTCGGCCGCTCGGTCGGCGACATGTACAAGGGCGCGATGATCCCGGGTCTGGTGCTCTCGGCGCTCTATGCCGGCTACGTGTTCCTGGTGACCGTGGTCAAGCCGGACGCGGCCCCCGCCCTGCCGAAAGAAGCCCGCACGCTCGGCTCGGGCGTCGGCTCGCTGCTCGTGCTGATCGCGGCGTCCGCCGGCGTGTTCTATGCGGCGACGCTTTGGCTCGCGCGCTCCCATCCCAACATGCCCTCCGACAATGCGGCGATCTGGGCTGGCACGATCGCGATCATCTTCGCCTACGGCCTGGCTCTCATCAACGAGACGCTCAAGCTCGGCATGCTGTCGCGCCTGGCTTCGCAGGTGGTCATCGTGCTGGTGCCGCCGCTGGCGCTGATCTTCCTCGTGCTCGGTACGATTTTCGTCGGCATCGCAACGCCGACCGAGGGCGGCGCGATGGGCGCGCTCGGCGCGCTGATCCTGGCGGTCGCCAAGCGCCGTCTGTCGATCGACCTGCTGAAGCAGGCGATGGACACGACGGCGAAGCTCTCGTCCTTCGTGGTGTTCATCCTGCTCGGCGCGCGCGTGTTCTCGCTCACCTTCTACGGCGTGAACGGCCACACCTGGGTCGAGCACATGCTGACCTCGCTGCCGGGCGGCCAGATCGGCTTCCTGATCTTCGTCAACCTGTTCGTCTTCTTCCTGGCCTTCTTCCTCGACTTCTTCGAACTGGCCTTCATCGTCATCCCGCTGCTCGGGCCGGCGGCGGAGAAGCTCGGCATCGACCTGATCTGGTTCGGCGTCATTCTCGGCGTCAACATGCAGACGAGCTTCATGCATCCGCCCTTCGGATTCGCGCTGTTCTATCTGCGCTCGGTCGCGCCCGTCACCGACTTCATCGACCGCGTGACCGGCAAGAAGACCGCGCCTGTCACGACGGGCCAGATCTACATGGGCGCGATCCCCTTCGTGGTCATTCAGCTCATCATGGTCGCTCTGGTGGTCGCGATCCCCTCGATGGTCATGGTCTACAAGTCCGGCGACGTGAAGCTCGACCAGAAGCAGATCGACCAGCAGTTCCAGCAGATCGCGCCGGCCCCCGGCTCCGACGAACCGCCGCCGCTGAAGTTCTGAGCGGCGCGCGCCGCGCAAGTGAAAAGGCCCGGACTTTCGTCCGGGCCTTTCTGTCTGCGGGTCCTGATCCGTTGCGATCAACCCTTGGCGCGCTGGCGCACCATGAAATTGTCGTAGCCGAATTCGGCGACCTGCCACCAGAGATATTCGTCGTTGCGGAAGGCCATGTAGGAATCGTGGATCTTCTTGAACTTCTCGTTCTTGGCGGAAAGTTCCGCGTAGAGCTCGTTCGACGCCTTGTAGGCCGCCTCGAGGATTTCCGTCGAGAACGGGCGCAGCTTGGTGCCGCTCGCCACCAGACGCTTCAGCGCGGCCGGGTTCACGGCGTCGTACTTCGCCTGGATCGAGACGTTCGACATGGCGCAGGCGGTCTTCAGCACCGTCTGGTACGCCTTGGGCAAGGCGTTGAACTTCTCCTTGTTGACGACGTAGTGCAGGCAGGTGCCGCCTTCCCAGAAGCCGGGATAATAATAGTAAGGCGCGACCTTGTTGAAGCCGAGCTTCTCGTCGTCATACGGCCCCACCCATTCGGCGGCGTCGATCGTGCCTTTCTCCAGCGCAGGATAGATGTCGCCGCCCGCGATCTGCTGCGGCACCGCGCCGAGCTTCTGCATGACCGCGCCCGCCATGCCGGCGATGCGGAACTTGAGGCCCTTGAGATCGGCGACGGTCTTGATCTCGTTGCGGAACCAGCCGCCCATCTGCGTGCCGGTGTTGCCGCCGGGGAAGGCCACGAGGTTGTAGCTCGACAGGAATTCGTCGATCAGTTCGTTGCCGCCGCCATGATAGAACCAGGCGTTCTCCTGGCGCGCGTTCAGGCCGAATGGAACCGCAGCGCCGAAGCAGAAAGTCGGGTCCTTGCCCCAGTAGTAATAAAGCGCGGTCTGGCCGATCTCGACCGTGGCGTTCTGCGTCGCGTCAAGCGCTCCCGGCCCGGGAACGATTTCGCCCGCGGCAAAGCACTGGATCTGGAACTTGCCGTCCGTCATGTCGGCGACGGCCTTCGACAGGACTTCGGCCCCGCCGAAGAGCGTATCGAGCGACTTGGGAAAGCTCGACGTGAGGCGCCATTTCACTTCCGGAGCGGACTGGGCGATGGCCGGCGCGGCAATGCCGGCGCCGGCGCCTGCGAGCGCGGCCGTCTTGAGAAATCTTCTTCTTTCAACCGTCATGCTTTTCTCCCTCAGAAGGCGCTCATTTGCGTGCCTTGTGCGACCACATGGCCAACGCCGGCAGCGAGATAAGCACAGAAGCGACACAGCGCGAAGTCTGTAGACGCAAAAACGCCGCCGGGGGCGCCGGCGGCGTTAATGGCTATGATCGCTCGATCAGTAGCAGGGGACGCTCACGCGCTGGTAGCCGAGGAACTGGCCCCAGTCGTCGTAGACCGGCTGATTGGCGACGCAATAGCCTCCGCCGTAACCGTAGCCGTTATAGGCGCCCGCCGCGACGGCGCCGAGCGCCAGGCCGCCGATCGCGCCGGCCACCCACGGGCCAGGCCCGCCCCAGCCGCGATGATGGCCCCAGCCGCCGCGAGCGAAGCCGCCGCCACGCCAGCCGGCGCCGCGCCACTGCGCGTCCGCGGGCGTAGCCGTCGCCGCGATGCTCGCGCCGAGCGTCAATGCGGCCAGACCGGCAGTGAAGATTTTGCGGATGCGGGTCATTGGAACTCTCCTTTCCTCCGGCGTTACGCCAGGAACTCCCTCTTCGGAAACGCGCTTGTGATCCTTTTGATCCATTGCGGGTGAACCCGGCCTGAATGGTTTACGGCGGGATAATGGCGCATGCCTGCGAGCGCGCTTGCCCGGCGTTCGCACACGTGGCATGCCAGCTCCGAAATCAATGGGGAGAAGCGCGTCCAATGACCAAAGTCGCATTCCTGGGCCTCGGCGTGATGGGTTTCCCCATGGCCGGTCATCTCAAAACCAAGGGCGGCTGCGACGTCGTCGTCTATAACCGCTCGGCCGCCAAGGCGAAGGCGTGGGTCGAAAAATTCGGGGGCGTCTCCGCCGCGACGCCGCGCGCGGCAGCGGAAGGTTGCGACATTGTTTTTGCCTGCGTGGGCAATGACGACGATCTGCGCTCTGTCGTGCTGGGCCCGGACGGCGCGCTCGCCGGCATGAAGAAGGGCGCGATCTTCGTCGATCACACGACCGCGTCCGCCGAAGTCGCGCGCGAATTGCACGCCGCCGCGGCAAAGCTCGGGATCGCCTTCATCGATGCGCCGGTCTCCGGCGGGCAGGCCGGCGCCGAAAACGGCGTTCTGACGGTGATGTGCGGCGGCGACGCCGAGCCCTACGCCAAGGCGGAACCCGTCATCGCCGCCTTCGCGCGCGCCTGCCGCCTCATGGGCCCGTCTGGCGCGGGGCAACTCACCAAGATGGTCAACCAGATCTGCATCGCCGGCCTCGTGCAGGGGCTGTCGGAGGGCCTGCACTTCGCCCAGAAGGCCGGCCTCGACGGCGAGGCCGTCGTCGCGGTGATTTCGAAGGGCGCGGCGCAATCCTGGCAGATGGAGAACCGGTTCAAGACCATGCTCGACGGCAAGTTCGATTTCGGCTTCGCCGTCGACTGGATGCGCAAGGACCTGTCGATCTGTCTCGAGGAAGCGCGCAACAACGGCGCGAATCTGCCGGTCACCGCGCTGGTCGACCAGTTCTACGCCGAGGTGCAGAAGATGGGCGGCAAGCGCTGGGACACGTCGAGCCTGATCGCGCGCCTCAATCGCTGATCGCGCTTCGCACGACCGTCCGCAGGTCCGGCAGCAGCTCGCTCTCGAACCACGGGTTGCGCTTCAGCCATCCCGTGTTGCGCCAGGAAGGGTGCGGCAGCGGGAAGAGACGCGGAGTCGCCTTCTCGAATTCGCGCCAGCGGCGCACGATGTCGTCGACCTTCGTCGCCTTCGGCAAGGGCCGTCCCAGCCGCGCGAAATGATAGCGATGGGCGTAACCGCCGATCGCCAGCACCGCCTCGACCTGCGGCAGGAGCGCAAACAGCCGGTCATGCCAGCGCGCTGCGCATTCGCGGCGCGGCGGCAGGTCGCCGCCGCTGGCGTCGTATCCCGGAAAACAAAAGCCCATCGGCGCGATGCAGACGCGGCGCGTGTCGTAGAAAGTCTCGCGATCCATCCCGAGCCAGGCGCGCAGCCGGTCGCCGGAGGCGTCGTCGAACGGCAGTCCGGACTTATGCACGCGCAGTCCCGGCGCCTGGCTGGCGATCAGCAGGCGCGCCGTACCCGACACGCGCAGAACGGGGCGCGGCTCGTGCGGCAGGGGGCGGCCGTCCGGCCGTTCGACGCACACGCGGCACCGCCGGATTTCGGCCGCGAGCCTGTCGAGATCAGAGCTTGACGACGAGGCCGTCATGGGCGGCGTCCAGGCCGCTCTCATCGCGGATCAGATCGAGATTGGCGAGGACTTCGGGCCCCATATGCGTGATCATGACGCGGCGCGCGCTGATGTGCGGCAGATTTTCCTGCAGGCGCGGCCAGTCCATGTGCCCCGGCGCCTTGGGCGCCATCGAATGGCATTCGCAGACGAAGAGATCGGCGCCGGCGGAAATGTCGATCAGGGCGTCCGTCCAGGCCGTATCGCCGGAGAAGGCGAAGGACTTGCCGCCCGCCTCGATGCGCACGGCCGTGGCCGGCGCGCCGGAGGCGTGAACGACTTCCTGCGTGCGCACGTCGAATCCCGCGAGGGTCTCACGCGAGGGCGGCGAGATCTCGTGGATTTCCCAGGAGAAGCGCCATTTGATGCCCGTCGAGCCGGGGAAGAACGCTTCCATCGCCATGGCGAGGCGGGAGCGCAGGCCGGGCGGCCCGAAGATCGGCAGAGGCTTGTCGCGAGGATCGACGAATTGCGCCTCGAGCAGCAGGAACGGCAGGCCGCCAAAATGATCGCCATGCAAATGGCTGATGAGAATTCCGTCGATGTCGTTGAACGAGAACCCCAGGCGGCGCCAGCCGATAATCGATCCAGCGCCGAAGTCGATCATCATGGCCCGGCCGTCGCGGTCGAGGCGCAGGCAGGTGTGCGCGCGGCCGCCGCTGCCGAATGCGTCTCCCGTGCCGACGAAGGTCACGCGCATTCCAGTCAGGCCTTCGCGCTCGGGCGCGCGGACAATTCGCCGTGCCAGCGCGCCACATTGGTCAGCTCGGCGGGCGGCTGAATGCGCGCCAGCCGCAGGAAATCCATCGACACGAGACCGTCGACATCCGCGACGGAGAAATTGTCGCCGCCAAGCCACCGCGTTTCGGCGAGCCTGTAGTCGAGCACCGCAAGAAAATCGAGGACACGCGGCCGGTTGGCTTCGGCGACCTGCGGGATCTGCGGAACTTCGAGCGCCGCCATGGCCGGATGCGTGTGGCGGAAGACCATAGCGGTCGGCATCATCAGGTTGAGTTCGACGCGCCGGCGCCACATCTCGACGGTTGCGCATTCCAGCGCGCCCTGCCCGAAAAGGTTCGGCTCGGGATGTAGCTCTTCGAAATAGCGGCAGATGGCGATGGATTCGGTGATCACCGTCCCGTCGTCGAGAACGAGCGAGGGCGTGCGCTGCAGCGCGTTGATTTTCGAATATTCCGCCTGCTTGTGCTCCATCTTGCCGAGGTCCACCTGGACCATCGGAACCTGGAGACCTTTTTCGGCGAGGAAAATACGGACGCGGCGGGGATTGGGAGCAACCTTGGTATCGTAAAGGATCATTAACCACACTCTCCGGCGCAGCGCGGCCGCCGCGCGCCCGCACAGCATTAACACCCCCCCATATCTGTTGAAAGCGACAGACGGCCGGCTGCTCCGGCGGGTCGTTCGGGATGTGCGGGCGCGCACGCGGCAGATGGGCCGAAGGGTCGAGCCTTAGCGGCATTTAAATCAAATCCGGGGCGCGGAATCAGCCAGTCGTTAAGTTTTGTCGCGCAAATTAAGCTGTCTTAGTCGTGTTGCGTCGTCGCGTGGATCGGTCGTAATGAGTCAAATCACCGCCGAGATGATCGAGCGCGGTCGCGGCGCCAATTCCCGTCCATCGACCGAACGCAGACGCCTTGCCACCAAGGTGCGCGAGGCGCGCGAAAAGCTGACGACCGGCGGCGCGGGACACGGCGCCTTCGAAGGCGAGTTGCTCCGCATCTACGCCGAAAACCGGATTTCGTCGGCGCTCTGGGCTGTCCTTATCGCGCTGGCCATCGCCGCCGTTTCGACCTTCTGGGCGCCCGTGCAGTTCGTCGGCATCTGGACGGCGACCGTGTGGGTCGCGGTCGGCGGAGCCTTCCTTGCAGCCAAGCTCTTCCTGCGGCAGGCGGAAATCACCTCCGTGCGCGCATGGCGGACGAAGATCATCCTGATCGAAGCCGCGCTCGGTCTCGCCTGGGCCTCGATCGTCGTCCTGGTCCTGATGTTCGGCAAGGGGGAGGCGCGCGGCTTCCTGCTCGCGATCCTGCTGATGCTGGGCGCCATGACCGCCATGGCGACGGCGACCATTCCCAACGCGGTCTATGCCGCCGTCACACCGTTGTGTCTCGCGATTGCGGGCGTGGCCGCCAGCTCGATGAACGATACGCCGGTCCTTGCGACGACCGCCTTTGTCTGCGGCGCCGAGATCTACTTCGTCGCGCTCGCGCGCCGCCTCTATGAAACATCGCTCAGCGCGCTTTACGCGCAGGCTGAAAAGGACGGGCTGATCGCCGAACTCGAGCAGGCGAAATCGAACTCGGACGAAGCGCGGCGGCGCGCCGAGGAAGCCAATCTGGCCAAGTCCCGCTTCCTCGCCACCATGAGCCACGAGCTGCGCACGCCGCTCAACGCCATTCTCGGCTTCTCGGAAGTGATGAAGGACGAATTGTTCGGCGCGCACGCCATTCCCGCCTATCGCGACTATTCCAACGACATTCATTCGAGCGGCCAGCATCTGCTGGCGCTGATCAATGAAATCCTCGACCTGTCGCGCGTGGAGGCGGGACGCTACGAGCTCAAGGAAGACGCAATCTCGCTCAGCGCGATCATCCAGGACTGCGAGCACCTTCTGCTGCTGCGCGCGCAAAAGCGCGGCATCGCGATCAACGACGCGATCGAATCCGACCTGCCGCGGCTGTGGGCCGACGAACGAGCCATCCGCCAGGTCGCGCTCAACCTGCTGACCAACGCCATCAAGTTCACGCCGCAGGGCGGACAGATCACCATCAAGGTCGGCTGGACGCAGGCGGGCGGCCAGTATTTCTCGGTGCGCGACACAGGCACCGGCATTCCCGAGCACGAGATCCCGATCGTCATGTCTTCGTTCGGGCGCGGCACGCTCGCCCAGAAGAACGCCGACGAAGGCTCGGGCCTCGGTCTGCCGATCGTGAAGGGCCTCGTCGAGTTGCACGGCGGCACGTTCACCCTGCGCTCGAAGGTGCGCGAGGGAACGGAAGTCGTCGTCGTGTTCCCGCCCGAACGCGTGATGAACGCCCTGCCCCGCTTCGGCGAGCATGAGACGGACGCGCACGCGACGCGCGCCCCGCATCGCAACGCCGCCTGACGCCGATCGCGGCATGAGTTGACGCGCGCGCTCCCGCCCGCGAAGCTCCCCTCCTCGACGAAAAAGACTTCGCGTGGAGGAAAAATGACGGCGCAAACCCGCATCGTGAAAGCCAACGGCCTCGACATGCAGATCGTCGAGCAGGGCAAGGGTCCCCTCGTCCTGCTCTGCCACGGCTGGCCTGAGCTTTCATACTCCTGGCGTCACCAGATTCCGGTGATCGCGGCGGCTGGCTACCGCGTCGTGGCGCCCGACATGCGCGGCTATGGCGGCACGAGCGCGCCGAAGGACATCGGCGCCTACACAATCTTCCATCTCGTCGGCGATGTCGTCGCGCTCGTCGAGGCGCTCGGCGAAAGCCAAGCGATCATGGTCGGGCACGACTGGGGCGCGCAGGTCGCGTGGAGCGCAGCCATGTTTCGCCCGGACGTCTTTCCGGCCGTGGCCGCACTCTCCGTTCCCCTGCGCAATCGCGGTCCGGCCGCGCCGCTCGACATTCTGAAGCAGCAGGGAATCTCGACCTTTTACTGGCAGTATTTCCAGGCGCCCGGCGTCGTCGAGGCGGAGATGGCGCGCGACTGGAGCCATACGTTGCGCGCGATCTATTACGGCACGGGGCTCGGGCTGATGCTGAAGCCCGGCCGCGGCATGGTGGAAGACGCGAAAATTCCGGAGAAGGCGCCAGACTGGATCAGCGAGGCGGAAATCCAGCATTACATCGAGACTTTTTCGCGCACCGGCATCGCAGGCGGCATCAACTGGTATCGCAACATCGACCGCAACTGGGAACTGAGCGCGCCCTGGCAGGATGCGAAAATTCATCAGCCGTCGTGTTTCATCGCCGGCGCGAAAGATCCCGTCATCACCGGGCTCATCGGCGCGAAGTCGCTGGAGACGATGGATCTCTTGCTGCCGAACCTGCGATCCAAGGTCATCATCGAAGGCGCGGGCCACTGGATCCAGCAGGAGAAGCCGGCCGAAGTGAACAAGGCGCTGCTCGATTTCATCAAGGGGCTTTAGCCGGGTCCGTCGGCATTGCGCCCTCGCGCTAGGTCAGGACGATTCTTGACGAAAACGGCGCCGTCATCGCAAGGAGCTCAGGCGAAATCGCCGGAGGCGATTTCTGCCGAAGCGACGTGACGATCCATCCATGCGGACAGGCAAGGAGATGGATTGCTTCACGAAGCCTGTCATCGCGCGCGCGAAGCGCGGCCCGTTGGCTCGCAATGACGACGCTGTTTCCATTAAAGGGTGAAATGCCCTAGCTGCGGTCGCTGACCCCCGCGCTGTCGAAGGTCGCCATATCGCGCCAGCAGGCGAGCGCCGCCTGGATGATGCCGATCGACAGCGCCGCGCCCGAACCTTCGCCGAGCTTCATGCCGAGATCGAGCAGCGGCTTCTTGCCGAGACGCTTGAGCACGTCGCCATGCGCGCCTTCGGCCGAGACATGGCCGGCGATGCAATGATCGAGCGCGCCGCGGTCAAGCGCGTGAAGCACGGCGGCGGCCGCGCCGACGACATAGCCGTCGAGCACGACCGGTACGCGCTCGATGCGCGCGGCGAGAATGGCGCCGGCGATCGCCGCCATTTCGCGGCCGCCGAGGCGGCGCAAAACCTCGAAAGGATCGCCGAGATGATCGCGATGCAGCGCCACCGCGCGCTCGACGGCGTCGATCTTGCGCTTCAGGCCGGCGTCGTCGACGCCCGTGCCGCGTCCCACCCAGTCGGACGCCTTGCCGCCATAGAGCGCGTGATAGACGGCGGCGGCCGGCGTCGTATTGCCGATGCCCATTTCGCCGGGCGCGATCAGGTCGGCGCCTGCGATCGCCTCCATGCCGAAGGCCATGGTGGCGGCGCATTCGGCTTCGGTCATCGCCGCGTCCTGCGTAATGTCCTTCGTCGGGATGTCCAGCGCCATTTCGAACACCTTGAGGCCCGCGCCGAAGGTTCCGCAGATCTGGTTCACCGCCGCGCCGCCGGCGCCGAAATTGGCGACCATCTGCTGCGTCACGTCGCGCGGATAGGGCGAGACCCCCTGCGCCGTGACGCCGTGATTGCCGGCAAAGACGACGACCGTCGGCCGCTCGACCGTCGGCTGCGTCTTCGCCTGCCAGGCGGCAAGCCATTCGACGATTTCCTCCAGCCGCCCGAGCGAGCCTGGCGGCTTGGTCAGTTGCGCGTCACGGGCGCGGACGGCGGCGACCGCCTGCTCCGAGGCCTCCGGCATCACATCCAGAAGATTGCGGAAATCGTCGAAGGGCTTGCCGGAAATGGTCATGTCGCGTCTCGAATTGGCGGAGCGGTCGTTGCATAGACGTCAGCGCGATGCTTGGAAAGCGAAAGGCGCAATTGACCGAAAGACTTGTCGACCGCGTCGTCATGGCGCATGGGAAGACCATGTCCTACCACGCCGACTTTCTTTCCTGCCTCGCGTTCTGGTCTCGCTTCCCGGTCGGGACGACAGAACCCCTGCCGGAGTTCCGCACCGCCGTTCGCGCGCTCCCGGCCGCCGCGCTGGCGATTGCCGCTCCTGCAACGCTTGCGCTGGCGTTGGGCCTGGCCTGCGGTCTGTCGCCACTCGTTGCGGCGCTGCTCGCGCTCTCCGTGCTTGCTGCGACAACAGGCGCGCTGCACGAGGACGGCCTCGCGGATTGCGCCGATGCGCTGTCCGCCTCCACGCCCGAACGCCGGCTGGACATCATGAAGGACAGCCGCAACGGCACGTTCGGCACGCTGACGCTGATTTTTTCGGTCGCGTTGCGCGCCGCCGCGCTCGCCGCGCTCGTGCAGGCCTCGACGCTGCTCGCGTGTCTCGCGTTGCTTGCCGGCGCCGCCGTTTCGCGCGTCGCCTGCCTCGCGCCGCTTGCGCTGCTGCCCCCGGCGCGCGAGGCGGGCGCCGGCCGGGCCGCCGGCGCGCCGGACAGCAATGCGTTGCGTGTCGCGATCGTCGGCGCAATCCTCTGCGCCGCCTTGCCGCTGATCGCGGGCGCATCCGCCGGAATTACGGTTCTCGCCGCGATCGTCGCCGCCGCCGTCGCGTTTCTGGCGGCCTCGCAGGCGCGCCAGAAACTCGGCGGCCAGACAGGCGACGTCGCCGGGGCCGCCCAGCAACTGGCCGAGATCGGCTACCTGCTCGTTCTTTCGGCGGCGGCATGACCGGCGTCGTTCGCCCGCGCGCCACGCAATCGCCCTGCAACGGCGTCTGCCGCATGGATTCGGAAACGGCGCTGTGCACGGGCTGCGGCCGTACGCTTTCGGAAATTGCCGACTGGGGCTCGATGAACGACAGCGAGCGCGCGAATATCCGCGATCTCCTGCCCGAGCGCATGGCGCGGTTCAGACACGGAAAATCAGGCTCGCCAGAAAGCGCGCAATGATGACGACGAGAAACAGGCCGAAGGCGATTTCCAGCTTGCGCTTGGGCCAGGCGTGCGCGAGCCGCGCGCCATAGGGCGCGGCCAGCGCCGCCATCGGCGCAATGAAAGCGAAGCCGATCAGCGAGACGAAGCCGATCGAGCCGGGCGGCAGTTCGAGCTTGCCGAAGCCCGCGATGGCGAAGCCGACGGCGCCGGGCGCCGAGATCAGCGCGCCGACGCCAGCGGCCGTGCCGACAGCGACATGGATCGGCGCGCCGAACAGCGACATGTAGAGATTGACGAGCTGGCCGCCGCCGACGCCCATGAGCGCGGACAGAAGGCCGATGAGGGCCCCCACAACCCAGGACAATGGGCCTTTGGGCGGCTTATCGCCCAGCCGCCAGTCCGTAAGACCGCCGAGCATCCGCACGGCCGTAAACATCGAAATGCCGACGAACACCAATTTGAACAACGCCGCCGGCGCATTGCGCGCGATCGCCGCGCCGAGAGCGACGCCCAGTACGACCGGCACAATCCAGCCCCGGATCGTCGCCATGTCCACAGCGCCCTTGGCGAAATGCGTTCGCGCCGAAGCGATGGACGTCGGCACGATGACCGCGAGCGAGGTGCCGACGGAGACGGGCATGGCGACCTCGTCGTTCACGCCCATAAAGCGCAGGGTTTGATAGAGAACCGGCACGATGATGGCCCCGCCGCCGACCCCGAACAGGCCGGCGAGAACGCCGGTGGCGACGCCGGCAATGGCGAGCGCGGGAGCAAGCCAGATGAAGTCCGAATGGAGAAGCGACGAGAGATTCACGCGCCGCCGCTCCCGTCCTTAAGCCAGACGCCTATCATCGTCGCCAGCATGAGCGCGACGGGCTTGCGCGCGCCATCGGCGCTTTCGGCCAGCACTTCGCCTTCGACGACGCTGATCTGATTGCCGGCGCGCTTCACCCGACCGATGGCGATAAACTTTTCGCCAATGGCGGGGCTGAGGAAGTTGACCTTGAACTCGACGGTCAGAACCTGCATGCCCTCGGGCATCAGGGTCATGGCGGCGAAGCCGCCGGCGTTGTCGACAACCGTCGTCAGTCCGCCGGCATGCACGAAGCCATGATGCTGCGCGATGTGAGGGCCGAAGGGCAGGACGATTTCGACTTCGCCCGCCTCGATGCGCGTCAGCGACGCGCCGAGCGTCTGCATCATGCCCTGAGTTTCGAATGCGGCGCGAATGCGCGCCGCCTGCGCGGGATCGAGCGTCTTCCCGGTCATGCCGCGTGCGACCTCGCTGCGGGACCGACCTCCGCAACCGCCGCGCGCAGCACATCGACGCCGGCCCCGTGCTTGACCGCCTCTACCGCAAGACGCCGGCGGAACGCCCGGGCGCCCGGACGGCCGGCGAACAGGCCGAGCAAATGGCGCGTCATGGAGGAGAGTCGCACGCCCTCGGCAAGTCGTGCTTCGACGTAGGGAATGAAGGCTTCGATCGCTTCGTGCGCGTCGGCGACCGGCGCGGGAACGCCGAAAATCTCCGGATCGACCGCAAGCAGGAGTTCGGGCTCCTGGTAGGCCGCACGGCCCAACATGACGCCATCGACATGCGCCAGATGTTTGCGCGCTTCTGCGATAGTCCGGATGCCGCCATTGATCGCGACGGGCGTCGCGGGCATCGCGCGCTTCAATTCATAAACCAGCGCATAGTCGAGCGGCGGAACATCGCGGTTTTCGCGCGGCGACAGGCCCTGAAGCCACGCCTTCCGCGCATGGACGACAATGGCGTCGGCGCCAGCCGCGACCGCGCGGGTCGCCAGATCGAACAAAGCCGCGCGAGGATCCTGGTCGTCCACCCCGATCCGGCATTTGACCGTGACCGGCACGTCGACCACGCTCTTCATCGCAGCGACGCAATCCGCCACCAGCGTCGGCTCGCGCATGAGACAGGCGCCAAAGCGTCCGTCCTGCACACGGTCCGACGGACAGCCGACATTGAGATTGATTTCGTGATAGCCGAAGTCGGCGCAAATGCGAGCGGCCTCCGCGAGCTCCCGCGGTTCAGCGCCGCCGAGTTGCACGGCGACGGGTTGTTCCGCAGCGTCGAAACCAATGAGCCGCACGCGATGGCCATGAACGACAGCCGCCGATGTGACCATCTCCGTATAGAGCAGCGCATGGCGCGTCATGATGCGATGGAAGAACCGGCAATGCCGGTCCGTCCAATCCATCATGGGCGCGACGGAGAAGCGCCAGGCAGAAACGGCGCCGGTCGCAGCAGGCGATCCAATCGGCAATGACATCGGGTCGATTTCGAAGCGCGGAAGGCGCAGGGAAAAAGCTGTATTGCAGCCGCAGGTACGTTTGTAAATTTTTAACTACGCCGCCGGCCTCACAATCGGGGCAGAATCGGCCTGTAACGCTTGCAACCCGGCCTTTCCAGGGCATTCGGGCGTTTCCAAAAATTCACTCTGTCGCCGCATTTTGCTTGCGAGGCCGGACATTTAGTCCCGATTTAACCGGGCAAGTCTAGCTTCGCATCACACGTATTGCGTCCGGCCCGCCGGACAGTGCAACCGGAGGCGAAAACAATATGCTGGATAATCTTCGACAATTGCTCGACAAGCACGCGCGGCTGCCGGTGAAAGCCGCCACGCTCGGCTCCGACCAGGACCTCTACGCCGCAGGACTGACGTCCTTCGCCGCCGTGCAACTCATGCTGGCGCTGGAAGAGGCTTTCGACATCGAATTCCCCGAACGCATGCTCAATCGCCGCAGTTTCGCGACCATGGACTCGATCGCCGCTTGCATCAGCGAATTGCGTCCGCAGGCTCTTGCATCATGAGTTCGCTTGTCGCTCGCGCGCAGCTCGTCGGCGCCGTCGCTGCGCAATATTGCGAACATGTCGACAAGGAAGGACGGTTTCCGTCCGAGGCCGTGAGGGCAATGAAGGAGGCCCGCCTCCTCTCCGCCTTCATCCCGCGGGAGTTCGGCGGCGAAGGCGCCGAACTCTCGGAGATCGCGGAAGTCGTCTCGATCATCTCGCAGGCCTGCGCCTCGGCGGGGATGACGTACGCCATGCATCAGATCAAGGTCTCTAGCCTGATCAGTCATGGCGACAAGGACGCCTGGCACCAGGACTTCATGCGGCGCATCTGCCACGAGCAGTTGCTCGTCGCTTCCGCCACGACGGAAGGCGGCGTCGGCGGCAACCTGCGCAACAGCATCTGCGCCGTCGAACGCAATGGCGACCGCTTCACGCTCGTCAAGGACGGCACTTGCATTTCCTATGGGCGCGACGCCGACGCCATTCTGATCACTGCCCGCAGCGCGCCGGACGCGCCGGCCTCCGACCAGGTCATGGCGGTGCTGACAAAGGATCAGTACAAGCTCGAACTGACCGGCGCATGGGACGCGCTGGGAATGCGCGGCACCTGCTCCGACAATTTCAAGTTTTCCGCCGAGGGCGACGTCGCGCAGATCCTGCCGAACGATTTCGGCGAGATCGCCGCGAAGTCGATGCTCGCGATCTGCCACATCCTGTGGAGCGCGGTCTGGTACGGCATCGCCTCCAGCGCCGTGTCGCGCGCCCAGTCCTTCGTGCGCGCCGAAGCGCGCCGCAATCCCAACCAGACGCCGCCCGGCGCGCTGCGTGTGGCGGAAGCGGCGAACATGCTGCAATTGATGCGTTCCAACACGATTGCCGGCCTTACGCGGTTTTCGCGCGCGCAGGCGAACGAGGACGATCTCGGTTCGGTCGGCTTCATCGTCGCGATGAACAACATCAAGATCGGCGCGTCGCGCATGGTCGTGGACATCATCAACCACGCGCTGCTGATCACCGGCATAAACGGCTATCGCAACAACACGCCCTACAGCGTGGGGCGCCATATGCGCGACGCCCTGTCGTCGCAGATCATGATCTCGAACGACCGCATCTTCGGCAATGTCGCGAACCTGCTGTTGATGCATCGCCTCGATCCGTCGCTGGCGGCCTGAGCATGTGCGAGGCCTGCCCGACCCTGCTCGACAAGCTCATTCATCGTGGGCTTCTCGTCGAAACCGGAATCGACGGTCTCTATGGCCGCAGCGGCCAGTTCGAACAGGTGATCGACGGTTTCGACCGTCTGATCTCCAGAACGGGCGCGGACCAGAATGCGGAGGTCCTGCGCTTTCCGCCCGGCATGAACCGCGCGCTGTTCGAAAAAAGCGGATATCTCAAGAGCTTTCCGCAGCTCGCCGGCACCGTGCATTCTTTCGGCGGCGGCGACAAGGATCACGCAATCCTGCTCGATCGTCTCGCCGAGGGTCAGCCCTGGTGGGAGAAGCAGGAGATCACCGACATCGTACTCACGCCCGCCGCCTGCTATCCGCTCTATCCGACGGCCGCAAAGCGTGGACCGCTTCCGCAGGACGGGCTGATCTTCGATCTCAACTCCTACTGCTTCCGTCGCGAGCCCTCGAAAGAGCCGACGCGGCAGCAGATGTTCCGGATGCGCGAATACGTGCGGATCGGAACGCCGGAACAAGTCGTCGCCTTCAGAAAGAAATGGCTGGAGCGCGGACAGGCCATGATCGAAAAGCTCGGTCTGCCGTTCAATGTCGACGTCGCCAACGATCCGTTCTTCGGCCGCGCGGGCCGTGTGATGGCCTCCAGCCAACGCGACCTCGGGCTGAAGTTCGAACTGTTGGTCCCCGTCAACAGCGAGGAAAGCCCGACCGCTTGCCTCAGCTTCAACTATCACCAGGATCATTTCGGCTCGACCTGGGACATTCGAACGGCCGCGGGCGAGACCGCGCATACCGCCTGCGTCGGCTTCGGCATGGAACGCGTCGCAATTGCGCTGTTCCGTCATCACGGGCTCGAAATCGACCGGTGGCCGTCAGGGGTGCGCGATGCGCTCTCCCTCTGAGAGCGCCTTTGCGCCGGACGCGGACCCGGTCGCCTATTCAGCCCACGCGCTTCATGACGCGGCGCGCGACTGGCCGCAAACAAATTGCTACGTCGACCTCTGGATCGAGGCGATCCACGCACGGGGCCTGCCGCCAGAGGCCATGCTCGGCTTCACGGCGACGCTCGATTTTGAAGGCGATCAGTTCACTTTCTTCAAGCCGCGGCTCGAAGATATCGAGACGCTCTACGGTTTCGTCGTTCACGAACTGTCGCTCTATGACGACATTGCGGATCACATCTCCGAGCAATGCGAGCGCGGGCGGCTGGCGATGATCGAGACAGACGCATTCCACCTGCCCGATACGCGCGGCGTTTCCTATCGCCTGGAACACTCGAAGACGACCATCGGCGTCAATCGCATCGACCCCGTCGCGCGAAGCGTCGATTACTTCCACAACGAGGGCTATTTTCGCGCGGAGGGCGCGGACTTCGACGGTTTGATGGCGTTCGGCTCGCAAGAGGGCCGGCAGAAGCTGCCGCCCTATGCCGAAATCGTCAAAGCGTCCTTTGCGCCGCTCGACGACAAGGCCATGCGCGAATGCGCCCGCGCGCTGCTTGCGCGCCATTTGAGCCGCAGACCCGCTCAGAACCCGATCGACGCGTTCGCATCGCGCCTGCCGGAGCTGATCGAGCGCGTTGCGGCGCGCGAACCCGAATTCTTCCACAAGTTCGCCTTCAATTCGCTGCGCCAGCTCGGCGCCAATTTCGAACTGCTTGGCGCTGGCCTCGCGTGGCTCGGCGTCTCGGACGAATTCGCTTCGGAAATAGAAGCCTGCCGCGAAATTTCGGGAAGCGCCAAGTCCTTTCAGTTTCTGCTGGCGCGGGCCATTGTCCGACGCAAGACCGTCGGCCTCGAGGCGCCCCTTGCTACGCTCGGCGACGCCTATGCGCGCTTGTTCGACGGGCTGACGCGACGCGGCGGCGCGCTGCGCCTCGCCTCCTGACGGCCCGCCGCCATGCGGCTCGGTTCAGACTGGACCTTCGCAATCTGCCCTGCTGACGCGGCGACAACGCCCGCGCAAGCCGCTTCTCTCGATTTCGCTCCAGCCAGTGCGCCCGGCACGGCCGCGCAGTCGCTCATCGACGCTGGAGGCTGGTCGTGGGACGACCCTGTCCCACTCGATGAGCGCGACGTCTGGTATCGCACGCAGGTTTCAGGCCGCGGGCGCCACATGCTGATCTTCGAGGGTCTCGCGACCTTCGCTGAAGTCTGGCTCGACGATGCGCTGATCCTGGCGAGCGACGATGCATTTCTGACCCATCGCGTCGAAATTGCGTTGACCGGCGAACATGGCGTGGCCATTCGCTTTCGAGCGATGAAACGCGCGCTCGACGGGCGCAAGGGGCGCGCGCGCTGGCGGCCGCGGATGATCCAGCCCCCGGAAATGCGCTTTGCGCGAACAAGCGCGCTGGGTCATATGCCGGGCTTCGCCCCGCCTGCGCCAATTGTCGGCCCGTGGCGGCCAATTCGTCTCGTCTCCTGCGACAGGCCGCAAATCATTGCAGCGCGACTGTCCGCAAGACCGGAGCGCGATAGCGGCGTCATTGACGTCGAAGTGGAGCTTTCGAGCGCGCCCGGTTCGCCGGTCATGGTCTCGTGCGAGAGCGACATTTGCGCGCTGACGCCTGTCGGCGGCATGCGCCACGCCGCAACCCTTCGCCTTCCGTCGGTTGAACGCTGGTTTCCGCACACCCACGGCGCTCCGCGTCTGTACGAGGTCGCCATTGTTGCGGATGGCGTGACGACATCGCTCGGATGCGTTGGGTTCCGCAGCGTCGAGATCGACCGCGGGACCGACGGACAAGGCTTCGGGCTGCGGGTCAACGGCGCGCCCGTTTTCTGTCGCGGCGCAGTGTGGACGCCGCTCGAACCGATTTCGCTCCAGAACGATCCGGCTACGCTCGGGCGCGCCATCGATCTGGCGCGCGAGGCTGGTGTCAACATGCTGCGTGTTGGCGCCACCGGCGTCTACGAGACGGACGATTTCTATCGCGCGTGCGATGCGGCCGGCATCATGGTCTGGCAAGATTTCATGTTTTCCAATTTCGACTATCCCGTCGCGGACGCCGGCTTTGCCATTTCCACCGAGGAGGAGGCGCGCCAGTTTCTCGAGCGCACGCGCGGGTCGCCGTCCATCGTTGTTCTGTGCGGCGGCAACGAGGTCTATCAGCAGGCGGCGATGATGGGCGTTCCGGAGGCCGGCTGGCGCTCGCCGCTGTTCGACGGGATTTTGCCGCGCGTATGCGCGCAAGCGCGCCCGGATGCGGCGTACCTCGTCAATTCGCCGTCCGGCGGCGCCCTGCCCTTCCACGCCGACGCCGGCGTTTCGCATTATTACGGCGTCGGCGCCTACAGACGCCCGCTCGAGGATGCGCGCCGCGCCAATGTGCGTTTTGCGTCCGAATGCCTCGGCTTCGCCAATGTTCCCGAGACTCGCGCGCTCGAACGCGATTTCGGTTCGGCGCCGCTCGCCTCGCCGCTCTGGCGTCCGCGCATTCCGCGCGACCAGGGCGCGATGCAGGATTTCGAGGACGTGCGGGATCACTACGTCGGATTGCTCTACAGCGTCGATCCGGAGCGGCTGAAGACGGAGGATCCCGCCCGCTACCTCGATCTTTCGCGCGCGACGGTCGCCGAGACGGTCGAGGCGACGATCGGCGAATGGCGCCGGCCGGGATCGACCTGCGCCGGAGCGCTTGTGTGGTTCTGGAAGGACTTGTGGGCGTCGAGCGGCTGGGGCGTCCTCGACTGGACCGGCGCGCCGAAATCGCCTTGGTGGGCGATGCGCCGCGCGTTTCGCACACGTCAGGTCATTGTCAGCGACGAAGGCGTCAACGGGCTGCACATTCATTGCGTGAACGAAAGCGCCACATCTTTCGCGGGACGGATTTCGCTTCGCTGCTATCGCGACGGCGCGACCCTGGTCATGAGCGCGGAGCGCGACGTCGAAATTGCGCCGCGCAGCTCACTGTCGCTCCGCGACTGCGATCTCTGGGGCGCGTTCTTCGACACGGCCTACGCTTATCGCTTCGGTCCGCCATCGCATGAGGCGACGGTCGCCGCCCTATTCGACGACGCGGGAGCGACGGTCGCGGAATGCTGGCATTTCCCGCTCGGCCGGCCCGCCGCCATGTTTGCGCCCAAGCTTTCCATCGAGGCGTTTCGCGACGACGACGGCTTCGGCTTGCGTCTCGAAGCGGACCGCATTGCGCAATCCGTCAAGATCGAGGACGAGCGCCTGACGCCGCTCGAAAACTGGTTCCATCTGGCGCCGGGCGCGCCAAAGATCCTGCGCTTTTTCGAGAAGGACATCGCGCCGCACGGCACGGTTGCCGCGCTCGGTTCGCCCGCCCTATCCTACAGCGTGGATTGATCGCGCGAGGGGCGCATGACGGACTCAACACTGCCGAACCCGCTCTTTGCGTCGACGGTGCAGCCGGACTGGATCGACTACAACGGGCACATGAACGACGCCGCCTATGCGCGCGTGTTCAGCCTTGCCGTCGACCGGCTCATGTCGGCGATCGGCCTTGACCAGGAAGGGCGGAAGCGTACGAGCCTCACGATCTACACGCTGACGATGACGATCCATTATCTGCATGAGGCGCATCTCGGCGAGGCTCTCGACGTATCCGGCCGAATTCTCGAACACGACGAGAAGAGACTGCGCGTCTGGTTCGAAATGCGACGGGCAGATGGAGAGATCTCGGCGCTGAACGAGCAGGTTCTGCTCTGCGTGGATCAATCCGGCGACAAGCCTCGCGCAGCTCCCTTCACGCCCGACCAGTTCGCGCGCATCCGCAATTTTCATCGCGCGGACGCGCATCTCGCTCTGCCGAAGCAGGCGGGTCGGGGCATCAGTCTTCGAAAGCCGGAATAGCAAATCCTGTCGCGGCGAGCCGCGCGAGATCGTCCGGCGTATCGACGTCCCAGATTTCCGCCGGCTCCTCCCACACTATGCCGGAACTCCGGAGACGTCGGCGCGTGATCGCCATCACGGCGTCAGTCCCCCACGGCATCTCGTCGAAGATTTCCGGAAACGGCCGCGAGAGGCCCACCAACCCATAGCCGCCATCGAGCGTCGGCAGGAAGACGGCTTCCGAACGCGCGAGCGTTTGGGCGCATGAGCGCAGCAATGTCGCGTCGATCGTCGGGCAGTCCGATCCCATCAAGAGCAAAGGGCCGTCAGCATCTTCGAAGATACAACGCATCCGGTCGCCGAGGTCGCCGCGGGTTTGATCCCTCAATGTCACGCCGAACCGGCAGGCGCATTCGTCGAAGAAGGAATGGTCCATGTCGGGATCGCACCACAGAACGGTCGTCAGTCCGCTGCGCGCGATCTCGCCGAGCGCGCGCAGCGTCAAGGCAGCGTGCAGGCGCGCGGCGCCGGTCCGTCCGAGGCGCGGGATGAGGCGCGTCTTCGCTCGGCCGGGCTCGGGCGCCCGCGCCATCAGCGCGACAGAGACGTCGTCACTCACGCGCATCCCCGTAAGCGCGCGCTAGGTTGCTGGGGTCAGCGCCCAAGAAGTAGGCAAGCCGCAGACGCCACATCAGCACGACCGTACGCCAGAAGCCGTTGCGGTCCCAGCGCCGGCCGGATGTCGACACTTTTGCCCTGAGGCACAGCGGCGGCGACATGCGCTTCAGCGCCTTCGACAAAGCGATGTCCTCCATCAGCGCAATCGCGGGAAAGCCGCCGACGCGCTGAAACGCCGCCCCGTCGACGAATATCGCCTGATCCCCCGTTGCGACGCCGGTCACGCGCGAGCGCAGGTTCATGAACGCGGCGACGACCGGCAGCAGCGGGTGGTCGCCGAGAATTCGAACGTCGAAACGGCCCCAAGGGCGGCCTGTCTTCATCCCGGCCGCAATCTGGGCGAGGGCGTCGGCCGGGAGGCCCGTATCAAGATGAAGAAAGAGCAGGACGTCTCCGGAGGCGACGGCGGCGCCGGCGTTCATCTGCGAGGCGCGTCCACGCGGCGCGACGACCAGGCGGTCGCAAAGCGCCTGCGCGCGTTCGCGAGTCTCGTCGGCGCTGCCGCCGTCCGCCAGGATCAGTTCGACGCCCTGCATACGCAGGGGCGCGAGCGCAGCGAGCCGGTCGCCGACGGTTCCGGCTTCATTGAGCGCCGGTATGACGATCGACAGGTTCACGATGCGCGCCTCGGGCGACATTGGCTTTCCGACGACCATCCATCGAGGCATGTTACCACAGCGGAAGCGCGACGTTCCTCCGACCTTCCCACGCCTGCTTTTTGCGCTGGGGATGCCGGCCAATCCGGACTTTGCGCGCTTGATTATCTGGCGGCTTAGGCTAGGTTGCGCGCAAAGACGGGCTGCCAAGGCCACGGGGAGGTTTGCGCGTGAGTGGGGAATATGTCCTCGAAACCGAGGGCTTGACGAAGGAGTTTGCCGGTTTCACGGCGGTCAAGGACGTGCACCTGCGCGTCAAGCGCGGCTCGATTCACGCGCTGATCGGCCCGAACGGCGCAGGCAAGACGACCTGCTTCAATCTCTTGACGAAATTCCTCGAGCCGACGCGCGGGAAGATCACCTACAACGGCCGCGACATCACGGCGACCAAGCCGGCGGACATCGCGCGCATGGGGCTCGTGCGGTCGTTCCAGATTTCCGCTGTCTTCCCGCATCTGACGGCGCTGGAGAACGTGCGCGTGGCGCTGCAGCGCGAGCGCGGAAATTCTTTCGACTTCTGGCGTCCGAAATCGGTGCTGAATGTCTATAACGAGCGCGCGCGCGCCCTGCTCGACGACGTCGGCCTGACCGAATACGCCGACACGATCGCCGTCGAAATGCCCTACGGCCGCAAGCGCGCGCTGGAAATCGCCACGACGCTGGCGCTAGAGCCCGACATGATGCTGCTGGACGAGCCCATGGCCGGCATGGGCCATGAGGACATCGACAAGATCGCCGCGCTGATCAAGCGCGTTTCGGCCAATCGCACGATCCTGATGGTCGAGCACAACCTCAACGTCGTCGCCAACCTCTCCGACACGATCACCGTTCTCACGCGAGGACAGGTGCTTGCGGAGGGGGATTACGCCACTGTCTCGAAGAACCCCGAGGTGCGGCAGGCCTATATGGGAGCGGGAGATGCTTGATACGACCAGCCGGCCGCTGCTCGAAATCGCCGGGCTGGAAGCGTGGTACGGCGAATCCCACATTCTGCATGGCGTCGACTTCAACGTGCGCCAGGGCGAGGTCGTCTGTCTGCTCGGCCGAAACGGCGCCGGCAAGACGACGACGCTGAAGTCCATTCAGGGCATGGTCGGCAAGCGAAAAGGCTCGGTCCGGTTCGAGGGAACCGAGACGATCGGCATGTCGTCCGACAGGATCGCGCGGCTCGGCATCGCGCTCTGCCCTGAGGAACGAGGCATCTTCGCTTCGCTCGACGTCAAGGAAAACCTGATGCTGCCGCCGCAGGTGAAGCCCGGCGGCCTGCCTGTCGAACAGATTTTCGACCTGTTCCCGAACCTGAAGGAGCGCCTCGCCAGCCAGGGCACGAAGCTCTCGGGCGGCGAGCAGCAGATGCTGGCGATCGGCCGCATCCTGCGCACCGGCGCGACGCTGCTGATGCTGGACGAGCCGACCGAGGGCCTTGCCCCGGTCATCATCCAGCAGATCGGCCACACGATCCGCAAGCTGAAGGCGCAGGGGTTCACGATCCTGCTGGTCGAGCAGAACTTCCGTTTCGCCTCGACGGTCGCGGACCGCTACTACGTGATGGAGCACGGCCAGATCATCCACAGTTTCGCCAACAGCGAATTGGCGGACAACATGGACAAGCTCCACGAACTTCTCGGCGTCTGAGGATAGCTCCGCCATGATGATCCCGCTTCTCAACATTCCCACGCAGGCTCTGTTCGGCCAGCTTCTGCTCGGCCTCATCAACGGCGCCTTCTATGCGCTGCTCAGCCTCGGGCTCGCCGTCATCTTCGGCATGCTGAACATCGTCAACTTCGCGCATGGCGCGCTGTACATGGTCGGCGCCTTCGTCGCGTACTTCCTGCTCAATCTGGCCGGCATGGGCTATTGGTGGGCGCTGCTGCTCGCCCCGATCCTGATCGGCGCCGTCGGCGTGATCATCGAGCGGACGATGCTGCAGCGACTGTCGGGGCTCGACCATCTCTACGGCCTGCTGCTGACCTTCGGCCTCGCGCTCATCATCCAGGGCCTGTTCCAGAACTATTTCGGCTCATCTGGCCTGCCCTACGAAATCCCGGACCTGCTCAAGGGCGGCCAGAACCTCGGCTTCATGTACCTGCCGAACTACCGCGCCTGGGTCGTCGTGTTCTCGCTCGTGATCTGCCTGGCCACCTGGTACATGATCGAAAAGACCAAGCTTGGCGCCTATCTGCGCGCCGCGACGGAAAACCCGACGCTGGTGCGCGCCTTCGGCGTCAACGTGCCGTTGATGATCACGCTGACCTACGGCTTCGGCGTCGGCCTGGCCGCGCTTGCCGGCGTGCTGTCGGCGCCGATCAACCAGGTGCGTCCGCTGATGGGCGCGGACTTCATCATCGTCGTCTTCGCCGTCGTCGTCATCGGCGGCATGGGCTCGATCATGGGCTCGATCGTCACCGGCTTCATGCTCGGCGTGGTCGAAGGCCTGACCAAGGTCTTCTATCCCGAGGCCTCCAACACCGTCGTCTTCGTCATCATGGCGATCGTGCTGCTGATTAAGCCCGCCGGCCTCTTCGGAAGGACTGCCTGACATGACCGCGCAAGCCCTCACCTCGACCAGCGCGGCGCTCGACGCATCAAAACGACGCGACGAGCAGATCGCCTTCCTGATCATGACCGCGCTGTTCGTCGTCGCGCCGGCAGTCATCTATCCCTTCTTCCTGATGCAGGCTTTGTGCTTCGCGTTGTTTGCCTGCGCCTTCAACCTGCTGATCGGCTATGTCGGCCTCCTGTCGTTTGGCCACGCCATGTTCCTGGGGCTCGCCGGCTATGTTTCGGCCCACATGGCCAAGCTCGGCACGATCTGGATCGGGCCGCTGCACCTGACTTTCGGGCCTGTCGACCCGATCGTCGCGATCCTCTTCGGCGTCGCCAGCTCGGCGATCCTCGGCGTCGTCACCGGCGCGCTGGCGATCCGCCGCCAGGGCATCTATTTCGCGATGATCACGCTCGCGCTGTCGCAGATGATCTACTTCTTCTGCCTGCAGGCGCCGTTTACACATGGCGAAGACGGCATCCAGGGGGTTCCGCAGGGCAAGGCCTTCGGCTTCATCGACCTGTCGAACCAGATGACGATGTATTATTTCGTCCTCGCCGTATTCCTCGCCGGCTTCCTTATCATCCACCGCATCATCAACTCGCCCTTCGGCGACGTCCTGAAGTCGATCCGCGAGAACGAGCCGCGCGCCATTTCGCTCGGCTACAAGGCCGACCATTACAAGCTCGCCGCTTTCGTCATGTCGGCGGCGCTCGTCGGCCTCGCCGGCGCCACCAAGTCGCTCGTCGCGCAGAACGCCTCGCTGACCGACGTGCATTTCTCGATGTCGGGCGAAGTCGTGCTGATGACGCTGGTCGGCGGCCTCGGCACGATCTTCGGGCCGGTGGTCGGCGCGATCATCATCGTCGCGATGCAGAACTATCTCGCGGGCTTCGGCCAGTGGGTGACGGTCATCCAGGGCGTCATCTTCGTCGCCTGCGTGCTTGCCTTCCGCCGCGGCATCGTCGGCGAGATAGCGCACCGCTTCGGCAAGTCGCTCTGAAGTCCCGGCGCGGCGCCGCTCAGTCGCGCGCGCCGGGCTTTCGCTCGTCGTCGCCGGGCAAGCGCGCAGCGTCTGCCTCTGACGTTTCGAGAAACTCGCGCTCGTAGCGCTCTTCCTGCCGGCGCATCACCCACCAGCCGGCAACCAGGCCGGCGATCGCGCAGGCAAGGCCGATCATGCCGATCGGACCGGCCACGCGATGCACGGCGTCCCCGAAAATATAGCCGGCGACGCCGAAAGCGGTCGCCCAGACTATGCCGCCGGCCGCGTTGTAGAAGAGAAACTGACGCCAGCCATAGTGATTCACGCCGGCGAGCAATGCAGCGAATATGCGCAGGATGGCCACGAAACGCCCGAAAAAGACGATCTTCGCCCCGTGGCGAGCAAACATGTGCTGGCCGAAGGCGAGGCGCCTGTCATCGAGACCAACCATGGCGCCGTAGCGTTTCACGAGCGGCAGGCCGTAGCGTCGTCCGACCATGAAGCCGATATTGTCGCCAATGATGGCGCCGGCGGCTGCGACTGCGATGACATGGACTATGTCGAGTTGTCCCGTCATGCCCGCGAATATTGCCGCCAGAACCAGCGCCGTCTCGCCTGGCAGCGGCAAGCCTGCGCTCTCCAGCATGACGATGGCAAAGACCGCGTACAGGCCGTATTGCGCGACGATCGGCTGAATCCAGACATGGAGCATGGGTTCAGGCGACTCCTCTTGCATTCATGATGCGCTCGGCCTCATCGAGAAGCCGTTCCTCGTGATGGCGATAAAACCGCCATCCAGCCACGAGCGCCACGATGGCCAGCGCCAGCATTGCCAATCCGAAGGGGCCTGCAATGCGGTGGAAGCTCGCGCCTAGCGCGTAGCCGCCAAGCCCGAATATTGTCGCCCAGGCGACCCCGCCCGTCGCGTTGAAGACAAAAAATCGCAGGGGTTCCAGCCGATTAACCCCGGCGAGCAAGGCCGCGAAGGCGCGCAAGAAGGCGACGAACCTTCCGAAAAAGACGATCGCGCCGCCGTAGCGTAGAAAAAGATATTGGCCGAGTTTGCGGCGCCGCGCGTCCAGGCCCACCATGTCGCCGAACCGCTCCAGGATCGGCGGCCCGGCTTCGCGGCCGATCCAGAAGCCAATGTTGTCGCCGACGATAGCGCCGGCCGCAGCGGCGCCGATCACGCCGGCGATGTTCATGTTATGGGTCGTGCCCGCATAAACGGCGGCGCTGACCAGCACGGTTTCGCCGGGAAGCGGAACGCCCGCGCTTTCCAGCGCCACGACGACCACCACGAGCCCATAGCCGTAGGCCGACAGCAGCGCTGAAATCTGGGCGGGATCGAAAATGTCCAATGGGCGCTCCGAGGGGCGTCGTCCGACTTATAGGGACGCCGCCGCCTCAGGCAAGTTTGCAGGCGCTCAGACGTCCAAACGGTCGCCGACGTCCACGAGCGCGGGCTCGACGATCAGCGCGAAGCCGCGCAGCAGCGGCAGGTCGTCGCCCGCGACCGCATTTTGCAGCGCCTCGAACTCCGTCGACCGCGCACTGCTGCGGAACCGCAGCACGGCAGAGGCGGCGAGAGCGCCGGGGCGAACCCCGCGGCGCCTGGCCGTTTCGCGCACACGCCGCGCAAATACGCCGCCGATCGAGGCGACCGCGGCCTCCGCGACCTTCTCGTTGGAACAAGAGTTCATGATGTCCTGAATCACCATCGGACTCTCCCCCTGAGCGCGCGTGTTGGTTTTGTCGGTTGAAATCCGCCGACGACCTACATTCGGTCGTCGCGGCCCCCGTCGCTGTGACGATCCACACAATAGAGGTCGATAAAGACAAGATCGTGACCGTGCGCAGGACGCGTTGCGACAAAATTCGAACCGCCCGTCACAAGCGTTAAGCCCCTTGAATCAGCAGGCTACCAGACCCCGGTATTGGGCATGGACGCCCAGGGCTCCGCTGGCGGCTTGGATTCGCCGGCCTGCAGGAGCTCGATGGAAATATTGTCGGGGGTGCGAATGAAGGCCATCCGGCCGTCTCTCGGCGGCCGGTTGATGACGACGCCCGCCTTCATGAGCCGGTCGCAGAGCGCGTAGATGTCGTCGACCCGATAGGCGAGATGGCCGAAATTGCGGCCGCCGGCATAGTCTTCGCGATCCCAGTTGTAGGTCAGCTCCACCAGCGGCGCGTTCCGGTCGGCGGCGAGCTGAAGATCCTGCGGCGCAGCGAGAAAGACGAGGGTGAATCGTCCAGCCTCGTTGCTGATGCGGCGCACTTCGACAAGCCCGAGCTTGTTGCAGAAAAAGTCCAGCGATTGCTCGAGATCGCTGACGCGGATCATGGTATGCAGATATTGCAAGGCTTGGGCCTCCCTCTCGGGCGGGCAGGATCGGTCAACCGACGCCCGAAGGAAAGCGGAAACTTGCCGCCCGAGCGTCTATGGCCTAGACGGGCCACGCCCTCCAGGTCCTGCAGAAAGCCATGTCCGATCTCCACGCCAGGAAAGAAAAAGCGGCGCTCGCCTCGATCGGGGCGAGCGCGGCGATTACCGTCGGCAAGCTCGTGGCGGGCCTTATGTCCGGCTCTCTCGCCCTCATGTCAGAGGCAGGCCACGCGGCGGTGGATACCGGCGCGACGATCTTGACCTGGCTCGCCGTGCGCGCGGCGCATAAGCCCGCCGACGAAGAGCATCACTACGGCCACGGCAAATACGAGTCGCTGGCGGCGCTGGTCGAGACTGGATTGCTCTTCGCGCTGACCGCCTTCGTCGTCATCGAAGCGACGCATCGCCTCATCTCGAATGTCGTCACGGTCGAGCCGAAGGCGATCGCCTTCATTGTCCTGATTGCGTCGATCGTCATCGACGCGGTCAGGTGGATTTCGCTCACCCGGATCGCCCGGGAAACGCGCAGCGACGCCCTTGCCGCCGATGCACTGCATTTTTCAAGCGACCTCGTCGCCTCCGTGCTCGTGCTGATCGGGCTGACCTTCGCCTATTTCGGATACCCGCAAGCCGACGCCTATGCGGCCTTCGGCGTCGCCGCTTTCGTGGCTATCGCCGGCTATCGACTGGGACGACGAACCGTCGACGCGCTGATCGACACGGCGCCGGAGGGCCTTGCCGAACGCGTCCGGTCGGCGGTCGACGCGGTGCCCGGCGTCGTGCACGTCGATTTCCTCCGCCTGCGCCCTGCCGGCGCGCAGGTGATCGGCGAGATCGGCATCGGCGTCGCCCGCACCCTGCCCCAGGAGCGCGTGGCGCGCATCACCGAAGCCGCGACCGCCGCGATCAAGCGCGAGGCGCCGGAGGTCGAGCTGACATTGACGACGACTCCGCTTGCGCTCGACGACGAAACGGCGCTCGAACGAGTCCTGCTAGTCGCCGCTCGGCAAAAGCGAGCCATTCATCATGTGACGGTGCAGGAGGTGGGGGGGCGTCGCTCGATCTCCCTGGACCTCGAGCTCGACGGCCGCATGCCGCATGGCGAGGCTCACGACGCCGCGACGCGCCTCGAAACCGCCGTGCGCGATGAACTCGGCGAGGACGTGGAGGTCGAGACTCATATCGAGCCGCTCGAGACGCGCGAACTCGAAGGCCATGACGTATCGCCGGAGCTGGCATCAGCGGTCGCCACGGACCTTGCCCAACACGCTGCGGCGGGCGGTCTCATATCGGACGTCCATAACGTTCGCGTGCGGCGCACCGACGCAGGTCTCGTGGTCAACTACCATTGCCGCGTCGATCCGACGCTTTCGGTGACGCGCGTGCATGACGCCGTCGACGATGTCGATCGGAGATTGAAGACCGCGCGCGACGACGTCTGCCGGGTAGTCGGCCACGCCGAGCCGATCCACGCTGCATAATTAACCAATTGTTCGCAGTCCGTTCGCGCGATTTCGCAGCGACTGGAAAAATCTGATTCATCTCCTGTTAATCCCTATGGACAAATCGCCGCCTCGGGATTCAGATGAATTCGATTCGGAGCGATGCGGCACATGGCTCCGGTCAACGGACTGAATCGAGGGGGCCATCCATGGCGCGTGCAGACGCAGCCAGCGTGCTTGCGCGTGGGCGTACACGCAGCCGGGGCGCGGTGACGGGGAAGTTTTTTCCCGAACCGGAAGCCCTGCATCGTGTCGAACCCTGGTTTCGACGCGGCGTCGTCGCGATGGCGATCCTGTTTCTCGTTTCGTTGACGGTCGCCGCCGCCTTCATCTCGTCGCGCGTGCGAGAAGATGCATTGAACGACGCCAATTCCGATCTCGAGATCGTCGCGTCCGCCATCGAACACAACATGCGCGGCGCCGCAATCTCCCTGCTCGGCAAGGAAGGCGGCGTCGCACTGACGGATGTCGCGCCAGGTCGCTCGCTGGCGCGCGGACGACGCATCTTCGTGACCGACCCGTCGGGCGCGATTCTCGACTATTTCCCAAAACAGACGAACGGGCCGAAAACGCTCGCCGACGTGCTGGGCCATGGCGAGCCCGTCGCAATTCTCGCCGAAAAGGCCGGCGTTATGCAGATTGCGCTGGCGAACGGCGTCCCCGCGTTCGCCACGGTCCGCAACCTGCATGCGCCGCTCGGCCAACTCGCCGTCGTCCACACCTTTGAAGATGCGGTAGCGGAAGCGCGCGCGAACATGATTCGCGCCGACATCCTGCTGGGATCGACGGGGCTTCTGCTCGCGCTGGTCGTCGCTGCGTACAACTGGCAAGCTGGCCGCACCCGCGACGCGGACGAAGTGAGCGAGCGTCTGCGCCGCCGCATGGACGCAGCGCTCAGCCGTGGACGTTGCGGGCTCTGGGATTGGGATATAGCGCGGGGCCGCATCTACTGGTCGCAATCCATGTACGAGATACTCGGCATGGAGCCGCAGGACCGGTTCATGTCCTTCGGGGAGCTGACGGCGCTGATGCATGCCGGCGACACGGACCTCGCCGCGATGGCTGAGTCGCTCGCCGCAAAGAAGGCGCAGGCGCTGGAAAGCGAATTCCGCATCCGCAATGCGCGCCATGAATGGATCTGGCTGCGCGCCCGCGCAGAACTCGTTGACGCGATGCCCGGCGAAGGCCCGCGATTGATCGGCATCGCCATCGACATCACCGAACAAAAGGCGCTCGCCGAACACACGGAACGTCACGATGCGCGCCTGCGCGACGCAATCGAAACCATTTCGGAAGCCTTTGTGCTCTGGGATTCCGACAATCGGCTCGTGATGAGCAATTCGAAGTTCCGTACGCTGCACGGTCTGTGCGACGCCACCGCCGCTACAGGAAAGCCCTATGCGCACGTGATGGCCGCCGGCTCGCCGCCGCTGATCCAGACCCAGATCGCGCTCGGCGAGCGCCCGGGCGCCGCCGCCCGGACCTACGAAGCGCGACTTGTCGACGGGCGCTGGCTACAGGTGAACGAGCGTCGCACGAGCGACGGCGGCTATGTCTCGATAGGCACCGACATTACGCAGCTCAAGAAGCATGAAGAGCAATTGCTCGATTCCGAGCGACGCCTGACCGCGACCGTGATCGACCTGCGCAAGTCGCGGCAGGCGCTCGAACGCCAGGCGCGCGAGCTGGCTGAACTGGCCGAAAAATACCTGGAAGAAAAAGCGAACGCCGAAAGCGCCAACCGCGCAAAGACCGAATTTCTCGCCAATATGAGCCATGAGTTGCGCACGCCGCTCAACGCGATCATCGGCTTTTCGGAAATGATGCAGGCTCAGGTGTTCGGTCCGCTCGGCTCGGACAAATACGCGGACTACAGCGGGCATATAAAGGAAAGCGGCGACTACCTGCTCGGCGTCATTTCCGACGTGCTGGACATGTCACGCCTCGACGCCGGTCAGATTTCCATTGAATCAAGACCGTTCGATCTCGCCGAAAGCGTGCGATCCGCTGCGCGGCGCGTCGAACACGCGGCTGCCGACAAGGCGATTTCGATCGAGGCGTACGGCCCGGAAAAGCTGGATTTCTTCGGCGACCGCGCGGCCATCGAGAAGTCGCTCGGCATCGTCCTTCGCAATGCGATCAAGTTTACGGACAGCAGAGGCGCCGTCTCGATCCGCCTGAGATATTCGCAGGCGGCCATCAACATATACGTCGCCGACAATGGGCCCGGCATGACGCGCGAATGCGTCCAGCGGATCGGCAAGCCGTTCGAGCAGTTTCATTCGAATGTCGACAATGGCATGCGCGGCTCCGGCCTTGGCCTCGCCATCGCGCATTCCCTGATCTCGCTCCATCAGGGGCGGCTAAAAGTGCGTTCGAAGCCTGGGCGCGGCACGGTCGTGCAGTTTCACCTCCCCGCCCTCGTCGAAGCGCCGGTCAGCCAGCAAGCAGTCGCTTGAATATCGCCGCGATGTTCTTCGCCCGGTCTGCGATTTCCGCATTGAGCTGCTTTTCGTCCGGCAGCCCGGCGCTGGTGGCGATCCGGCGACGCACGGCGGGCGGAGCCGCATCCGGCTTCATGTCGAGCGGCAGAAGGATTCGCTGCATCTGCACCACGTCCGTATAGAGCCGGTGCGCCGCCAGAAGGGTTTCGGCATCGCCCGGCGCCAGCAATCCGGCGGACGCCGCGCGACGCAGAATATCCGATGTCCCTGCGACCAGCAGATCGTTGTGATCGACGGCGTGGGCAAGAACAAGAAATTGCGCGATGAACTCCACATCGACGAGGCCGCCGCGGTAGAGCTTGAGATCGGCGCGATCCGCGTCGCCCTTCTCCCTGGCGATCAATTCGCGCATCTCCCGGATGTCGCGCGCCAGCATCCTGGCGTCGCGACGTTCAGACAACGATGTCGCGATCGCGGCCTGAAGATCGTCGAGCAATGTCGCGTCGCCGCAAATTGGCCGGGCGCGCGAAATCGCCATCTTTTCCCAAGTCTCCGCCTCTTCGCGCTGATATTGCACGAAGCTCGACAATTGCACGGCGACCGGCCCCTTTTTGCCCGACGGGCGCAGCCGCATGTCGACATCGTAGAGCGTCCCACGGCGCGTCGACACGGTCAGCGCGGAAATCAGACGTTGCGTCAGGCGCGTGTAATACTGGACCGCATGCAGCGAGCGGCGGCCGTCCGACTCCGGCTTGTCCTGGTCGAAGTCGTAAATGATCACGAGGTCGAGATCCGAGGTGGCGGTCGTCTCTCGCGAGCCGAGCTTGCCCAACGCCATGACCGCGACGCGACCTCTCGGCACGCGGCCGTATTCGGCCTCGAAAGCCCGCACGACGTGGTCCAGAGTCGCGCTCAGCAGGCAATCGGCCAACGCCGAGAACGCCGGGCCTGCATCGACAGGATCGATGGCGCCTGACAACGCCCGCACGCCGACGGAGAAAAGGTTTTCCTGCGCGATGAGCCGCGCCGCGTCGAGGAAGTCTTCGTATTGTTCGATGGTGTACAGGCGCCGCGCATGCTCGTCGAAATAGGCGCGATCGAGCGCTGAGCCGAAAAAGCGCGGATCGATGACTGCGTCGAGCACATGCGGCGACTTGGCGACGATGGCCGCCAGCCGTGGCGCCGCGCCCAGGACGTCGCCAAAGAGATCGCGCAGGCGCGCGTTCGAGCGCAGGATCGAAAACAATTCGATCGCCGCGGGCATATGGCCGAGCGCGGCGTCGAAGGCCGCGAGTGCGGCGTCCGGATCGCCGGAGCCCGCCAGCGATTCCAGGAGATCGGGAACGAGTTCCGTCAAGACCTCGCGGGCTCGCGCGGTCTGCACCGCCGCTCTGCGGCCGAAGTGCCAGCCGCGCACGGTTTCGGCTGCGAGGGGAGGATCCTTGAACCCCATGCGCGCGAGCGTTTCGAGCGTTTCGGGATCGTCGGCGACGCCGGTAAAGACAAGGCTGCCCTTTTCCGCATCGAGTCCCGGCTCGCGCTCGAACAGACGCGCATAGTGGAGCTCTACCTTACGGAAATGTCCGGTCAGCCAGGTTTCGAATTTCCTGTACGTCGAGCGGCCACAAAACTTGGCGAAGCGCGCAAGGTCCTTGTCGTCGGAGGGCAGGCGCTGGGTCTGCTCGTCGGCGATCATCTGCAGACGATGTTCCACCGTGCGCAGGACCGCATAGGATTCCGTCAGTTCATCGCGCGCTTGCGGCGACACCCAATTGTCGGCGGCAAGCGCGGCCAGCATGTCCACGGTGCGTCGGCCGCGCAGTTCTGGCCTGCGGCCGCCAAAGATCAACTGCTGGGTCTGGACGAAGAATTCGATCTCGCGAATGCCGCCACGGCCGAGCTTGACGTCATGGCCCGGCACCACGACTTCGGCATGGCCGCGCACCGCGTGAATCTGCCGCTTCATCGCGTGAATGTCCGATATCGCCGCATAGTCGAAATAGCGGCGCCAGATGAATGGCCGGAGTTCCTCGAGAAAGCGCGCGCCGAGCTCCACTTGTCCGGCAATGGGGCGCGCCTTGATCATGGCGGCGCGCTCCCAGTTCTGACCGAGCGTTTCGTAATAGGAAAGCGCGCCGGGCAACGAGACGGCCACGGCCGTCGAGCCAGGATCGGGACGCAGACGCAGGTCGACGCGCAGGACGTAGCCATCGCCCGTACGTTCCGAGAGAATGCGCGCGAGCGAGCGCGTCAGCCTGACGTAGAACGGACCGGGTTCTCCGCCGGAAAGGCGCTCGGCCGCAATGTCCGGATCGTAGAAGACGACGAGGTCGACATCGCTGGAATAGTTGAGTTCGCCCGCGCCGTGCTTGCCGAGGGCGAGCACGACGAGGCCGCAATCCGTTGCGGGACGCGCGCGGTCGGCCGGCTCGAACCGTCCGTCGGCGGCGGCGCGGCGCAACAGGAAATCGAGCGTCGCGGCGACATAGGCGTCGGCCGCCGCCGTCAGCGCGCCGGTAACCTGCGCGAGCGACCACAGACCGCCAAGATCTGCGAGCGCGATGTAAAGCGCGCCGAACTGACGCGCGCGACGCAGCCGCTTCATCAAAGCCGCCTCGTCGTCGATGCCGGCGCACTCCCTTGCGAGCGTCTCGAGCGCGGCGGCAAATGTCCTGTCCGGATCGCCCGTCAGCATTTCGCGGAGGCGCGCAGGATCGCCAGCCGCAAGGCGCCAGAGGAACGGCGAATGGTCGGCGAGCGCTCCCAACAGCGTTGCGACGCCGGGTTCGGACAGAAGCCGCGCGAGAAGTTCGTCGCCGTGCGCGGCCTCTATCAGGTCTTGCATCTTTGAGGCGGCGGATTTCTTGTCCGCGATGAGCGGCGAAGGCTTCAGCCGCCGCCAGAAAGCGCTTTCGCCCGCCTCAACCCGTTCCTGCACGCGTCATGCCTCCCTGCCGACCGACCTGCGGCGGCGCCAGCGTCGCGGGAATCTCTAGCACGGCGCGCAGGCCCGGCGCATTGTCTTCGAGCCGCAATGCGCCGCCGTGCAGATGCGCAATCGCCGCAGCCAGCGACAGGCCGAGGCCGGAGCCCGGCAGCGTGCGCGAGGCTT
>WBZM01000521.1_pt1 | contig 53026 bp, 51 predicted proteins | sample 5204271 | NCBI WGS metagenome assembly WBZM01 (sample SAMN12344346, study PRJNA552823) | activated sludge metagenome | biome: Activated sludge suspended growth; feature: Nitrification reactor; material: Wastewater; isolation source: activated sludge from nitrification reactor of wastewater... | reverse complement strand
ACTTCCAGTTGACGAAATAGTACAACACGAAGCAGACGAAGAGCAGCAACGCCAGCACGACCGTGCCGGGAACCCCAACGTGATCGTGACCGTGCGACACGGCGGAAGCCGCCTGCGTGTTCGCCGGCAACGGCGTCGGTTTGTCGGAGACCTTGCCGCCGTCGAGCTTCTTGCCGAAGAGCAGCGAGCCGACCACCAGCAGGATCCAGAGACCGCCGCCGATCACCGCGAGGACGCCGAAGATCCCGGTCAGGCCCATCATCAGGTATGCAGCACCCGGCCACTCATACTGGAACGGCGCGCCGGAGAAGGCCATGTCCCAGTGCCGGCGCGAGACGCCGAGCGTGCCGGCGCCCATCATCACCAGGCCGAGGATCGACATGCTGATGCCGAACAGGTAGGGCTGGATCTGGCACAGCTTCGGCAGGATCATCTCGCGCTTGAAGAGGACCGGCACCAGCAGGTAGGTGACGGCCATGAAGGCCAGCGTCGTGCCGGTGACGACCGTCGTGTGGAAGTGGCCGGGAACGTAGAAGGTGTTGTGCATCAGCATGTTGATCTGCTCGGTGCCGAGGACGACACCGGAGATGCCGCCGAGGAAGCCGAAGCTGACCAGCGAGATGAACATGCCGGAGAACACCGGGTTGCCCCACGGTGCCTTGCGCAGCCACTCGAAGAGGCCGTTGGTGTAGCCCTTGCGCCGCTGCGCCGCCTCGACCGCGCCGGGAACCGTGAAGCCGTGGATCATCGATGCCATTACCGCGAAGTACATGAAGTACGAGGTGTTGAGCACCTTCCACTCGGCGCTCATGCCGGGGTCGGAGAGCAGGTGGTGCGCACTGGCGAGTTGCAGGAAGAGGATGTAGAGCAGGAAGGCGAAGCGCGAGACCTTTTCCGACAGCGGCTTGGCGCCGAAGACGACGGCGGCGATCAGGTACCAGATGGAGACGTGCGCGGCGACGTTGATCTGCTGCGACGAGTGCCCCAGACCCCACCAGACCATGCGGTACAGTTGCGCGTCGATCTCCTTGATGATGCCGACCGACCAGAGGAGGGTGGGCAGCAGGATGCCGGCGCCGGCCAGGATCGTGAAGGTGGCGATGATCGCCGCCGTCAGCGCGCCGAAGGTGACGAGCGGGATCGATCCGCTGTAGGTCTTCTCACGCTTGGCGACGACCAGCGTGGCGAAGAAGATGCCACAACCCATCAGCGCACCGACCGCGAACAGGATGATGCCGAGGTAGAAATGCGGTGCTGCCTGCATCGGCACGTAGGAGGTGAACATCACGCTCGATTCACCCTGGAAGATGGCGACGTTGGTCATGATGCTGCCGACGACCATCAGCCAGAATGCGGCCCAGGCGACCTTCGGTGCCGCCAGTCGACAGCGCAGCAGCGTCGACGAGGCGAAGTAGAGCACTGCCATTTCGAAGAAGATGATCCACAGGATCAGCATGTCGACGCCGTGCGCCGTCAGGATCAGGTAGAACTGGTCGGCCGGCAGCAGCTTGATCGCGGGCCAGCGGGTGAGGATCACCAGCAGCGCGGTGATGCCGCCGGCAAGCAGTGCGAGGACGCCGGCGACGGCGTTCCAGCGCATCAGCTTTTCGGCCTGGTCCTCGAACTGCAGCCCGGAGACGGGGCAGGTACGGTAAGTCGTTGCCATCGGTTCGTTTCCCCCTTATTTGACGTAGATGCGACCGAGCATCGAGTGATGGCCGATGCCGCAGTATTCGTTGCAGACGATGGCGTAGGTGCCTTCCTTGGTCGGGGTCATCTTGACGACGTGCTCGTAGCCGGGGATCACCTGGATGTTGATGTTGACCGGTTGCAGCGAGAAGCCATGGTTGTAGTCGAGCGACGAGAGGTGGATCTTGTAGGTCTGACCCTTCTCGAGCTCGAGAATCGGATACCACGCCCACAGCCTGGCGATCAGGTAACCCGCGCCACCGGCGGGAACCTTGGCGACCGGGATGTCCTCCCCGTTCAGGCCTTTTTCGGTGCGGATGGTATTTTCGGCGATGAACTTCTCGGCCTTGGCCGCGAACATCTCGGGAGTGGTCTTGTAGGCTTCATTGGACAGGTTCTGCTTGCCGTAAATGTGCCAGTAAATCATCATCGCGAACATCACCATGCCCCACACGAAGGCGATCGCGATCCACGCCCACTCGACCTTGTCGATGGGCTGTTTCCACCAGAGCCGCTCGGACGGCGGCAGAATTGCACTCATATTGGATTCTCCCTGATGTGGCTGGATGACTTATCTGGCGAGCGGCGTGTTCATGATGTCGATGATGCCCCACAGGATGTAGAGCAGTCCCGGTGACGCCACACCGAGGAAGAGAAGCAGGAAATGGTTGTCCAGCAGCCTCTGCATGAACGGAATGTCGCCATCGTTGTTGTCGGCCATAGTCTTACCCTCCATCGCTGATTTGCGCTCGCGGCGCGGCCAGATTGCAGATAACGTCGAAAATCTTGGCCCTGCCGGGCACAATTGGCGGAAGAATACCCGTAGGCGGCGGTCGATTGATTTGATGCATGTCAAGAACCGCGGCGGCTTGCAACGGCGCTGCAGGCCAGCAAACATCGGCATCTTGCCCTCGCGACCGCGGCCGATGGTCGCACCCTGGGAGGCCTGCGGGTGGCTGCGCACGAGGCCTCCCGATGGGCATATAATTCGCGCCTTCTTCCCCATTCCGCCGCTTGCTTCCCCTGTCATGAATACAGTCGCTCGTCGACACGTCGCGATCTGGCTGCTGGTCTGCAGCGCCACGGTCTTTGCCATTCTGGTGGTCGGTGGCGTCACCCGGCTGACTCATTCCGGCCTGTCGATCGTCGAGTGGCAACCGATCATCGGTGTCGTCCCGCCTCTCGACCAGATGGAGTGGGAGGCGACTTTCGAGAAGTACAAGCAGACGCCGGAATACCGGCAGGTGAACCATCGGATGACGCTCGACGAGTTCAAGGGCATCTTCTTCTGGGAGTATGTGCACCGGGTGCTGGGACGACTGGTGGGCGTCGTCTTCTTCGTGCCTTTCCTCTACTTCTGGCTGCGCGGCAAGCTCGAGCCGGCGCTGGTGCCGAGGCTGCTCGGCATCTTCGTGTTGGGCGGATTGCAGGGCGCGATGGGCTGGTACATGGTGAAGAGCGGCCTGGTCGACGATCCGCGGGTCAGCCACTACCGACTGACCGCCCACCTGTCGCTCGCCTTCCTGATCTTCATCGCCATGTTCTGGGTCGCGCTGGATCTCCTTTCCCCGCGTCGTGGGACGACGCACGATGCGGTCGTGCGGAGTCTGCAGCGGGTCGGCTTCTGGCTGACGCTCCTCGTCGGTTACATGGTGGTCAGCGGTGGTTTCGTCGCCGGCATTCGCGCCGGCAGGGCGTACAACACCTTCCCGCTGATGAACGGGCACGTGTTGCCACCGGAGAGCTTCATCATCGACCCCTGGTATCTCAACTTCTTCAACAACATGGCACTGGTGCAGTTCGACCATCGCCTGGGGGCGTGGCTGCTGGCGTTTCTCGTCCCGTGGTTCTGGTGGAAGATTCGCCTGGCGGAGGTGTCGAACACCGCCCGTCTCGCCGTGACGCTGTTGCTGCTGGCGGTGTTCGCGCAGATCATCCTCGGCATTGCCACACTGTTGCTGATGGTGCCGGTGGCGCTGGGGGCGGCGCATCAGGGCGGGGCGATGGTCGTCCTCGCCCTGCTGCTCTGGCTCAACCACGAATTGCGCGTGCCGCAGTACGCTGCCGCCCGGTGAACCTCAGTCAGGGCCTTCGTCTGCGGCGAATCCGTTCGCTTGCGCGCCTGTTGACCGCGTTGTCCCTGCTGGTCGTTCTCGTCAGTGCCTACCTGCGGCTGGAAGGTGCCGGTCTTGGTTGCGCCGACTGGCCCGCCTGTTACGCACGGTTGCTGGCCCTGCCGCCGGCGGCAAGCGACTACGGAATCGCACGGCTGCTGCACCGCGCGGTTGCTTCACTGTCGCTGCTGCTCACCTGTGCTCTTGCCTGGCAGTGCTGGCGGCGACCGGCTCTGCGCCCGGTGGCCTTTCCGGCAACCCTGCTGCTCTTGCTGATGCTGGCACTGTCGGCACTCGGGATCTGGAGTTCGGATCCGCGGTTGACGCTGGTGAACCTGCTGAACCTTCTCGGCGGTCTCGGCTTGGTCAGCTTCTCCTGGCGGGTGGCCCTGGCCAGCGAGCCGCCGGCGATGACGTTGCAGCCGCACGCGGCGCCCACCGTTCTACTGCGTCTGGGGGCAGCCTGCCTGACGCTGACGGTCATCCTCGGGGCTCTGATCGGCGCCAGTTACATGGCGTCAGCGTGTACCACCTTCCCTGATTGTCAAGGCAGGTGGTGGCCCGTGGCGGCTGGCTGGCCGGCGCTGCCGACGCTTGCCGTGCTGCAGGCGGCACCCCAGCCCGCTGATCCGGCGGGTGTCAACCTGCACCTGCTGCACCGGTATGCGGCCGTGGCGACCCTCTTGCTGCTGGGTGCGGCGGGACTGCAGGCGCTGGCCAACCCCGAACGGCGGCTGGCGGCAGGGCTGCTCCTGTTCCTGCTCGTGACGACCGTCGTGATCGGCATCCTCACGGTGCTTTCCGGCTTCAGCCTTTGGCTGGCGGTCGCGCACGGGGCGTGTGCCGCGGCACTGCTGGCGACACTCGCCACGCTGCTGCAGCGGGGCTGACAAAGGCGCCGCCGCCACCGCGCCCGGCCATCGCCGCCGTATTGGGAAAATCTCCACCCTGTCCGGGCGGCGAAGAGGCTGTTCGCCAGCCCGCCGCCGACCATCCCACTCTAGACGGAGAACGACGAGCCGCAGCCGCAGGTGGAGGAAGCGTTCGGGTTCTTGATCACGAACTGCGAGCCCTCGAGCCCCTCGGTGTAGTCGATCTCGGCGCCGACCAGGTACTGGTAGCTCATCGGGTCGACCAGCAGGGTGACGCCGTTCTTCTGCAGGGCGGTGTCGTCGTCGTTCGCCACCTCGTCGAAGGTGAAGCCGTACTGGAAGCCGGAGCAGCCGCCGCCGGTGACGAAGACGCGCAACTTGAGATCCGGGTTGCCCTCTTCCTCGATCAGTTCCTTGACCTTGCCGGCTGCGCTGTCGGTAAACACGAAAGGCATGGGCATTTCTGTCGCTACATTCATCAATCTTTCTCCGAAATACGTTCACTGATTGTCTAACTGCCAGTGGACCGCAGTGGCCCTGGCGAGTTCAGCGCGCGACCGCATGTCGCCCGCGCAGCGTTGCCATGGGCGCCGGGCGGCTGGCTGGTACCGATAGTCACCTGATGCGGCTGCCACCAGTTGCCAGGCATCCGGTTCCAGCGGCATGAAGCGAGACCGGCGACCCGACCGGTCCCGGCCGAGTCCACCGAACGGAGGCGATTGCCAGTGGCCCCTGGTCTGCACGTGCTGCTGCGCCACCGGTCGCGCGGCACGCCGTCGGCGCGCTGGCGCCGAATCATAGCACCAATGTTGCGTCGCGTTTGGCCGCGACAGAATGCCGTCGTCCGTGCCGGCAGGTCGGCACACGATGCGCGGCCACAGCCAACCGCGAAGGCGGTCAGGGGAGCACGGCGATCTGCTGCAGGCCGACGGTCTCCGGCAGGCCGAACATGATGTTCAGGTTCTGTACCGCCTGTCCCGCGGCACCCTTGACGAGGTTGTCGATGACGGCAAGGACGACGAGGACTTCACCATCCTGCGGGCGGTGCACGGCGAGCCGGCAGGTGTTGGCGGCTCGCACCGAGCGGGTATCGGGGTGTGATCCTGCTGGCAGGACATCGACGAAAGGCTCGTCGCGGTAGCGCTCGGCGAACACCGCCTGGAAGTCGGCTTCGGCCCGGATGCGGGCGTAGAGCGTGGCATGGATGCCGCGGATCATCGGCGTCAGGTGCGGGACGAAGGTCAGTCCGACGGGCCTGCCGGCCATGGCCGACAGGCCCTGTCGGATCTCTGGCAGGTGCCGGTGTCCGGGTACGGCGTAGGCCTTGAAGTTGTCCGACGCTTCGGCGAAAAGGGTTGCCACCTCGGCCTTGCGGCCAGCGCCGGAAACTCCGGACTTGGCGTCCGCGACGAGGTGGTCGGGGTCGACCAGCCCGCGTTCGAGGAGCGGCATGAAGCCGAGCTGGACGGCGGTCGGATAGCAGCCGGGGTTGGCCACCAGGCGTGCATTGCGGATGGCCGCGCGGTTCATTTCCGGCAGTCCGTAGACGGCCTTGTCGACCCAGTCCGGGCTCGCATGTTGCATCCCGTACCAGCGGCTCCAGTCGGCGACGTCGCGGATGCGATAGTCGGCCGCGAGGTCGATGATCCGCACACCGGCATCGAGCAGCGCGGGTGCCTGTTCCATCGCCACACCGTTCGGGGTCGCGAAGAAGACGATGTCGCAACTCTGGAGGTTGGCCGTCGCCGGGTCCTCGAAACGAAGCCGCAATCGCCCGCGGAGGTTGGGAAACATCTGCGCGACATCGGTACCGGCATCACCGCGCGAGGTGATGCTGGTGATCTGGACTTCCGGGTGCCGCGCCAGCAGGCGCAGGAGCTCGACGCCGGTGTAACCGGTTCCGCCGACGATACCGACTCTGATCATGCGGGCCTCCGTGATCCCTGTGGATGGTCGCTTTGGCAGGTCTCAACACACGAAAGCCGCCCGCGGGCGGCTCTCGTTGCATTGCCGACAGGGCTCAGCGCTTCGAGAACTGCTTGCGGCGACGCGCCTTGTGGAAGCCGACCTTCTTGCGCTCGACTTCACGCGCGTCGCGGGCGACGAAGCCCGCCTTCGAAAGCGCGGGCTTCAGCGCGACGTCGTAGGCGATCAGCGCGCGCGTGATGCCGTGCCGCACGGCTCCCGCCTGACCCGATTCGCCGCCTCCCGAGACATTGACCAGAATGTCGAAATCGTTGGCCTGCTCGATCAGGTGCAGCGGCTGGCGGACGATCATGCGCCCGGTGACGCGCGAGAAGAAATCGTCCACCGGCTTGCCGTTGACCACGAACTTGCCGCTCCCGCGCTTCATGAAGACGCGCGCGACCGCGCTCTTCCGCCGCCCGGTGCCATAAAAATAGTTGTCTGCCATCATGAGCCCTTAGAGTTCGACGACCTTTGGCTGCTGAGCAGCGTGCGGGTGTGTTGCGCCTGCGTAGCACTTCAACTTCTTGAGCATTGCATAACCGAGCGGACCCTTCGGCAGCATGCCCTTCACGGCCTGCTGCAGGATTCGCTCCGGGAAGCGTTGCTGCATCTTCCTGAAGTTGCTTTCGTAAAGGCCTCCCGGGTAGCCCGAGTGCCGGTAGTACATCTTGTCTTCCGCCTTGTTGCCGGTGACGCGCAACTTCTCGACGTTGGTGACGACGATGTAGTCGCCGGTGTCGACGTGCGGAGTGAATTCGGGCTTGTGCTTGCCGCGCAGGCGGCGCGCGATCTCGGTGGCCAGGCGACCGAGCACCTTGTCGGTGGCGTCAACCAAGAGCCATTCGCGCGTGACTTCATGCGGCTTGGCGGAGAAAGTCTTCATCAAAAACGCCGTCCTTTTGCCTGATAACGGAAAGCCCGGCATCTTATTGCAAGTGCTGGAGCCATGTCAATTGCTCGTTCAGGGCTTTCGGGGTCGGGCACTGCCGCATGAGTGCCGATCACCCAGGCATCCGGCTCATGCAGTTTGCCGATCGCTCGGACGAGCATTCGACAACTCTATGGAACCACAGCTAGTGACGCATGCACGAACAGGGACAAGAAGTATCACGTGGTCTTCGTCGCGCAAGAAAACAACGTCAAATCACGCGCTTTTCGAACATCATGCAATGCAGGAGGGGATAGCATGAAAGCTGCTCTGCTGGCTGCCGTTGCGGCCATCGTCATCGTCGGCGGGGGCATTGGCCTGTCGCAACAGCGAAACCTGGGCAGCGCGAATGCGCAGGTTTCACCGGCCCCGGCAGTTGCAGGGTCGACGCCGACCCCGCCCGAGACCGCGGCAGTCGATCAGGATGCACCCTACCGCGAGGCCTGCGCCCGCGAGGGGCTCAACGAGTCTGAGTGCGTCGGACGGCTGATCTGGTTCAAGGCGACGGCGGGCAACGACCGCTTCCACACCTACACCTTCCAGCAGCGGATCGGCGTCCTTGTCGACTGGTTCCGCGTCCTCCGTGCCGACCAGCGCGACGATCGTTTCTGGGCGTGGGGAATCATCAACGACCCCGCCTGCTGCCGGCCGGGCGAAGCCGACTGCCCGGCGAAGTCGCTCGACGAGACCTACGGCTTCGACTGGTGCCCGGGGGATGACGTGCTGCTCAGGTACGTCGGCAAGAGTGGCTACGTCGACCCGGCCTGCGGCCTCAAGGACGCGGCGCTCGACGCCGAAGATCCGCACAGCCAGGGTGGCAAGCTCGACCAGCGGCATTCGGCCTGCGATCTGAAGTTCGGTACCTCGACCGGCGCCCTGGGAATTCGCAAGTTCCCCAATCCGCGCTTCGACGCCGCGCGCTGGCAGCAGCTCAACGGCAGCCTCGCCGACTGGAGCGGCTATTCGCGGCCGCTGGCGGCGAAGACCGGCATCGAATCGGACCAGCGGGTGAGCAAGCTGGCCGACGCGTCGATCGAACCACCGTTCCTGATCGGCACCTCGTGTGGCTCGTGCCACATCGCCTTCGATCCGCTCAACCCGCCCGCCGATCCGGCCAAACCGAAATGGGAGAACATCAAGGGGCTGGTCGGCAATCAGTACACGCGCATGTCGGAACTGCTCGGCTCGGGGATGCCGATCAGCAGTCTCGAATACCAGATGTTCGCGCATGCCCGCCCGGGGGTGACCGATACCTCGGCGATCTCGCACGACCAGATCAACAACCCGGGGACGATCAATGCGCTCGTCAATGTCGCCCAGCGGCCGGTATTTCCCGGCGAGGTGATCAGCAAGTGGCGCAAGGCCGCCTCCTGCGGCGCCGAGAAGGACGAGGACAAGTGCTGGTGCGAGCCAGGTCGCGAGGGCAAGTGCTGGCTGAAGAGCACGCGTGACGACGACACGACGCCGGTCAATCTCGGCGGCCAGAGAGTCGTGCTGCCGGGCGTACACCACATCCTGAAGGGCGGCGAGGACTCGATCGGTGCCCTGGAAGCGATCCAGCGTGTCTACTTCAACATTGGCTCGTGTTCCGAGCAGTGCTGGGTCAACCACTTCTCCGACATGCGCCAGGTCGACCCGGCGCAGCGCGGTTTCGCCCAGACGCCGTTCAACATCGGCCAGTGCCGGCGCGACTGCCCCGAATTCAGGGCGATCGAGGATCGCCTGCAGAACCTGCTCGATTTCTTCGCTTCCGCCGAGTCCGACCAGACCGATCTCGAGGTGGCGCGAGCACGCGCGCGCAAGGCGGTCAACCCCGCTGCCGTCTACTCGCGCACCGATTTCATCGCCGAGCTCGAGAAGGAGTTCGGCAAGGGTGCGATCAGTCGTGGCCAGCTCGTCTTTGCCGACAACTGCGCCCGTTGCCACTCGAGCATCCCCGAAAGCGTCGCTGGCCCGTTCCGCAACCGCGACTTCGCCGCGGCCAACGAAGCGCATCCACGCAAGGTCCGTGCCGACTTTCTCGGCAACGATCGGCCGGTTGCGGTGACCGAGGTCGGCACTTTCCGCTGCCGGGCGCTGCACTCGAATCACAAGGCGGGCCACCTGTACATGGAGTATGGCTCCGAGACGCTGCGCCGGCAGCCCCTGGTTGCCGACATCCCCGAGCGCGACGAGCTGAAGGATGGCGGCCGCGGCTTCTATCGCAACATCTCGCTCGTGAATGTCTGGGCGAGCGCGCCGTTCATGCACAACAACGCGATCGGTCCCGAGATCTGCGGCAAGCCGGCGAACAAGGCGAACGACTTCCATCGTGCGCGTTACGTCGACGCGGACGGCAAACTGCTGCCCGAGCAGCCGGACTGCCTGCGCTATGACCCGAGCGTCGAGGGGCGCTTCGCGCTCTACCGGCGCTCGATGCACGAACTCCTCAATCCGCAGGAGCGTGGCCGCAAGCGGACGCTGACCAACGCCGACCTGCTCATCGACGTCGGCGTGCGGCCGCTCGACGGCAAGAGCGAGACTCCCCTGCTCGGTTTCGGGCAGGTGAAGATCCCTGCCGGTACCAGCGCCGGCTTCCTCAACGGGCTGACGCACAAGCAACTGGTCGGCGACCTCTTCCTCGCCAGGCGTGATCCGGCCAGGCTCGAGGCCGCCGGCAAGAAGCAGCTCGTGCCGACGCTGCAGGCGATGGCGGACGACATCGTCAAGAACCCGGCGCGCTTCGTCGACATCCTGCGCGAGCAGCGCGACTTCATCAGCGCCAATTACCAAACGTGCACGCAGGAAATCGAGAACGAGGGGCATCGCTTCGGCGAGGATCTCTCGCCGGCCGACAAGATGGCGCTCACCGCCTTCCTCGCCACGCTCTAGCCAACGGGAGGGGCAGCAGATGAACACTCCGCACACCGCCACGGCCAGCCTCGGCCGCCTCACCATTGGCTGCCTCGTCCTGGCGCTCGCCGCCTGCGGCAAACCGGAGCCGCCGAAGATCGCTTTTGCCTCCTACGACCAGAGCCACCACTCCAAAATGGATCTGGCGCAGGTCGACCACAAGTTCCCGATCGCACCGGCAGAGCTGGCCCGGGTGACCCCGGAGTACCTGGCGACGCTCGACCAGGAACAGCTCGACCAGATCTACGCCCGCCTGCCGGCCGGACCGATTCCCGATGGTGCCTTCGATGGTCGCATCCTGCTGCCGCGTGGCGAGAGCGGCAAGTTCCGCCTGTCGGAGATCGTCGGTGGCTTTGCCGGCAGCGTGCTGCACCTGAAGGGGCTGGTCGTCGAAGATGTCGGCGAGACGCTGTGGCGCGGCAAGGTCTTCTACCGCGATGAACGGGTGCTGCGCAACCGCATCGAGGATCTCTCGCTGCTGAAGAAGGCCGGCCTGGTTGAGGGCGAACCGGCAAGGATGAGCTACGGTGGCAAGGAAACCTGGCTGCTCTTCCCCGCCAAGCTCTACTGTGGTCAGAGCCTGCTCGACGCCCGTCGCGAGTCGATCATCATCGACTACTTCTTCAGCGACGAGATTGCCGGTTACCAGGAGAAACCCGACTATCTCGCCGGCCGTCGCGGCCTGCGCGTGCGCGACGAGATCCGCATGATCCGTCCCGGTTTCTACCTCGGGCGGGCCTACCTCGACCGTGGCTTTGCGCTCAACTTCACCCTCTACGACAAAGCCACCGATGACCGGCTGCGCGACGAGTTCGTCCGCACCGGCAAGGTGCAGCAGGAGTGCTGGCCGGGGACGCAGGCGCGGAAGCCTGCTGCCGCCGCTTCCTGATCGCGGCCGGCATCGGCAGGCGAAAGTGAAGGTGCCCGATGAGCCCGCGGTACTCGCGGCGTATCTTGCCGGCAGTGGTGCTCGGGCTGGCCTGCGCGTTGACGACCGCATCCGGCAGCAGAGCGACTGAGCGTGGGGTGCCGGCCTGGGTGGTCGACCCCACCCGTCCGGGCGACAACCTGCCGCGCCATGGACGTTCGCTCTTCGACCGCCTGTTTGCCGTCAGCCGCGGCGGCCCAGCGGAGATCGAGCTGCCGGTGCCGTTCTCTGCCCTGCTGGCGCGCATCGAGGCGCAGCTGCAGCCGGCAGCCGACGGCTCACTGCCGGCGGTGAAGAGCGTCCTCATTCCGCTCGGTCGCTCGCTGCAGCGTACGGCGGCTGCTCCCGACTACTTCGCGTTCCCGCGTGTCGTCGCCGCCGTCGACCGACCACCGGCGAATGCTGCCGCGCTCCTGCTCAAGGACCGCTTGTACATCGGCTATCAGGAACGCTCGGCAGTTCTCGAGGTGATCAGCTACAACGAGGCGGAGGGGCGCTTCGAGTTCCAGCTCGTCAAGGACTACCGCGCGGGCGGCAGGCCGCGCGTCTTCTACGCCAACAGGATGTTGTGCTTCGCGTGTCATCAGAACGGCGCGCCGATCTTTGCCCGGGCGCTGTGGGATGAAACCAACGCCAATCCACGCGTCGCCAGCGAGTTGCTGGCCAGTGGCGGCAGCTTCCACGGCATCACCGCCAAGCGCGGCGTCGATCTCCCTTACACCATCGACAACGCCAGCGACCGCGCCAACGCTTTCGCGCTGACGCAGCTGCTCTGGCGCCAGGGCTGCGGCGACGCCGAGCCGGCAGCGCAGCGCTGTCGCGCGGGATTGTTCGCCGCCAGTCTGCGCTACGCGCTATCGGGCGGCCAGCTCTGGCCGGGCGACGCGACCTTTGCCGACGCAGTCGCCGCACCGCTCATTCGCGAAGCGCGTCGCCGCTGGCCGCAGGGCCTCGCGATCGGCAACGCCGACCTGCCGAATCGCGACCCGCTGGCCGGCGTCGCCGAGCTGCCGGCCAACCCGGCGCGGCGTGCCGGCCTGTCGCATGTCGCGGTTGCCTTCGACCCGCTGCTGCCGCGGGCAGCCGTCGACATCTGGCAACCGGAAGCACCCGATGCGCTGCGACGCGTCACCGCCGGTCTGGCTGAGTTCATCTCCGAAGCCGACCGGCAGCGGTTGGCGGCGATCCTCGCTGGCGCCGCGCCGGTCGCCGGCAGCGAGATCAGGCTGGCGTGCCGCTTCGAGGAAAATGCTGCCGGCAGTCAGCGCGCGTTCCGTTGCACCGGCCCGGGAAACGGCGTCGCCGAAGGCCAGGTGGAATTGCGCGGCGGGCGGCCTCGGGCTGGCTTGCTGACGCGCCTCACGCTGCCCGGGGGTACGGCGCTGACCGGCATCGAGCTGGTCACCAGCGGCAAGCCGACGACGACGCGGGCGACCCTGCGCCCGCGCGGTGCCGGCACCAACGCAGGCGGCAACGGGTTGCCGCGCACTGCCGCCGGCGATGCCATCGTCGGCCTCGACCTGACGCTTGCTGCAGACCGCGACAGCGGTGAGGTCGGCATCCGCCTGCGCCACGATTTCGCCGTCGCACAGCGGGCGATCGACCGCCTGCTCACCGGCCCGGCGGCTGCCACGCTCTTCGGCGCGGCGCCTTTCCCGCGGCAGCCGCTGTGGCAGGCCCTGTTTGCCGAACTCGGCGCACCACTGCCGGCTGCTTGCTGCCAGGCGGCAGCCCTGCTGCCACCGGCGCGCCTCGAGTTGGCCGCCGTCGCCCCGGGAGCGGCCGGCAGCGACGCGGCCAGCCGCGGTTTCCAGCCGTATTGCACCGCCTGCCACCAGAGCGCCGAGACCTTCCCGCCCAATTTCCTGCAAGGGAACACCGAGGAGGTGGCGGCCAGGCTGCGTCACTGCGCACCACGCCTTTACGTGCGCCTGGCGATGGCCGACGAGCCGCCGGCGCGGCGGCAGAAAACGCCGATGCCGCCGGAGAGCCTGCTGCCGGTCTTTGGCAGCGACAGCGACGGCTGGCGCAACAGTCCGGCGCGCAAGGCGCTGCTGGCGCAGGTCGGCGACTGGCTGCGCGCCGAGAACGGGCAGGAGCCGCGGCTCGAAGGCCTGCTCGCCGGCGGCTACGAAGCCTTGCGGCCGTGCCTGCCGGCACATTGAACGACACACTCGACGCTGCGGAGAGAGAAAGATGAACGACAGCCAGACCCCGCCGGTGGACAACCCCTGGAAGAGGCGCTTCATCATCCTCTTCGTCGTCACCGTGATCATCCCGGCGTTCGTCGCCCTGTGGCTGCTGCGCCGCTTCGGCGAGGACGTGCCGGTGGACCACGAGAGCGCCGTCGAGCATTTCAAGTACGGCTCGACCGGCGGCGAGCACGAGATGGGCTTTCCCTACTGGATCTGGCGCGCGTTGCCCGAGGTGTGTCCGCAGTACCTGCCCGGTCGCGGCTACCAGTCGCTCGGCATGGTCTTCGAGAGGAATGCCGACGGCAGCGAGCGCGACGTCCCGGTCGGCACTTCGCGCCGCCGCTACCAGGGAATCGACCGCGTCTTCGTCAACTGCGCCGTCTGCCACACGAGCACCGTGCGCGTTGCCGCCGATCAGCCGGCGCAGATCATTCTCGGCATGCCGGCGGCGACGTTCAACATGAAGGCTTTCGAGGAGTTCTTCTTCCGCTGCGCGGCGGATCCGAAGTTTTCCAAGGAGTACATCCTGCCCGAGATCGAGCGCCAGGGTGGCCAACTCGACCTGCTCGACCGCCTGCTCGTCTACCCGGTGGCGATCGCCATCATGCGCGACCGGGTGCTCGCGCTCGCCGGCCGTTTCGACTGGGTCTTCAGGCAGCACGAGTGGGGGCCGGGGCGTGTGGATACGTTCAACTCGGCCAAGGTCATCTTCAACTTCCCGATGGCGCACCTCGACCCGCGCGAGTTCGATGCGCCGGCCGACTTCCCGTCGATCTGGCAGCAGCGGCAGCGCAAGGAGCCGCGCGAGATGCAACTGCACTGGGACGGCAACAACACCACCGTCGAGGAGCGCAACAAGAGCGCGGCCTTCGGCACCGGCACGACACCGCCGACGATCGACCTGGCGCGCATCCGTCGCGTCGAGGACTGGCTCCTGGACGCCAGACCGCCCGCCTTCGACCGATTCTTCGCCATCGACCGGCAGCTCGCGGCGCGCGGCGCACCGCTCTACAAGCAGTACTGCGCCGCTTGCCACGGGGCTTCGGGCAGCGACTTCAGCGGCGAGTACGTTGGCCGGGTCGTGCCGCTGGTCGAGATCGGCACCGACCGCCGACGCCTCGATTCCTACACCTACACCCTCGCCGTCAACCAGGCGACGCTCTACGCCGGCTATCCGTGGCGCTTCACCCATTTCCAGAAAACGCACGGCTACGCCAACATGCCGCTCGACGGACTGTGGCTGCGGGCGCCGTACCTGCACAACGGATCGGTCCCGAGCCTCCGCGACCTGCTGGAGCCAGCGGCGCAGCGTCCGCCGGTCTTCCACCGCGGCAACGACCTCTACGATCCGGTACGGGTTGGCTTCGTCTCCGACCAGTCGCAGGTCGACGGGCGGCCGCTGTTCCGCTTCGACACCCGGCTGCCGGGCAACGCCAACAGCGGCCACGAAGGGCGGGCCTACGGCACCGAACTGCCCGCCGCCGACAAGGCGGCGCTGGTCGAATTCCTGAAAACCTTCTGAGGAAGCCGCGATGAGCATCGGCACCCGCAAGCCCTGGGTCAGGGCAATCGTCATCCTGGTCGGCGTCCTCGGCGTTCTCGCTGCCCTGATCGGCTACGATCGCGGCTTCCGCGAGCAGCCGCAACCCGACTGGGTCCGCACCACCCCGGAAATGCGCTTCAAGTACGGTTCGATCGGCGCCGAGCACGATGCCGGCGTGCCGTACTGGATCTTCTACGTTCTGCCGCGCATCTTCCCGGAGAAGCTGCGTCAGGACGGCCGGATCGTTCCCGGCGGCTACGCCGCGCTCGGTGTGCCTTGGGAACTGGGGCAGGAACTGCCGATCGGTTTCACGAAGAAGATCATCGGCTTTCCCCGCGTCGCCAACAACTGCGCGGTCTGCCACACGACCAGCATCCGCGCCACGGCCGATGCCAACCCGAGCTTCATCGTCGCCGGCCCGGCGCACACCACCAACGTCGAGGCATTCTTTCGCTATCTGATCGACTGCGCCAAGGATCCGCGGTTCAACGCCGACATCCTGATGGCCGAGATCAATCGCGTCACTGATCTGGATGTCATCGACAGGCTGCTCTACCGCTTCTTCATCATCCCGATCACCAAGAAGCGCCTGCTCGAACGCGAGGCGCAGTTCGCCTGGATCTACCGCCCGGACTTCCCGGAGTGGGGTCGCGGCCGTGACGACGCGATGAACCTGACGAAGTACTTCATGATCCGCGCGCCGATGGACGACACCTTCGGTCCGACCGACATGCCCTCAGTCTGGAACCTCGCCAAATACCGCTGGGACCAGGGCCATCGCATGAACTACGCCGGCGACAGCCACGACGCCTGGTCGGTGATCATGGACTCGGCGCTCGGCCTGCTCGGTGCCGCACCCGTCAACCGGGATGAATTCGTCGCGCAGGTGAAATGGCTGCACGGCTACCTGGGGCAACTGCCGCCGCCGACATACCCTTTCCCGATCGACCGTGCGAAGGCGACCGCGGGCAAGCCGCTGTTCGTCGCCCACTGTGCCCGTTGCCACGATAGCGAGCTGACCGGCCGGCCGCTGCCGCTGGCCGAGGTCGGCACCGACCGCGGCCGCATCGATTCGTGGAACATGGCGGCGGCGATCAAGGCCAACCAGGTCGTCAAGGAGATGGGCCTCGACCGTCGTGGCCTGGTCGAGGCCGACCCCGAAGGCTATGTCGCCGCCTTCCTCGACGGCATCTGGCTGAAGGCGCCGTACCTGCACAATGGCTCGGTACCGACGCTGCGCGACCTGCTCGAGCCGGCAGCCAGGCGACCGCAAGTCTTTTGGCGCGGCTACGACGTCTACGACGAGAACAAGGTCGGCTTCGTCAGCGATGGCGAGGCGGCGCAGCGGGTCGGTACGAGGCTCGACACGAAGAGCCGCGGCGGCGGCAACCAGGGGCACGAGTTCGGCACGCAGCTGTCGGCCAGCGAGAAGGAAGCGCTGCTGGAGTATCTGAAGACCCTGTGAGCCGGGTCGCCGGGAGCGTCGGGAGCAGGCGGAAAAGCTGCCTGTCGATGGCCCGGGGCGGTGCGCAAGTGGCGTCCGTTCGCGCTGGCCGGGCGCGATCCTTGCCGGTCCGTTGCGTGCTCCAGCGCGTGGCCGGCAGCTGTCCCTCCCCGCGCACGGTCCGGCGTCGCCCGGACCGGCGGTTGGTCGGGCACTGAAGATGTAGTACCCTACGGCCCCTTGCGGCCCCATTCGGCCCATTCCAGCCCATCAGGAGCAGGTACATCGCCATGTCGCAGGCCCTGTCACGGACAGATTTCAACGGTTCGGGACTGATCCGTCTTCTCGCCGGGCTGTCCCTCGTCGATTCCGCCGGGTCGAGGCCGTTTTCTGCGGAAGAACTGGGTCAATGGCTGGACGTCGCCGACGCCATCACGCTGCATGCTGCCCAGGGAGCTGGCGCGACCATCGTGCGCGCCGCCCGGCGCGGGCCACAGCCCGGCTCGGAGGCCGCAGCAGCAGGCGAGTTCGCGCGCGTCCGGGCCACGCTGGTCGAGCTGATCGTCGTGAGCTGTTCGCCAGACGGGAGCGGCAGGCGCATCGGGTTGCCACCGCCGAAAGCCGCCGTCGAGCCCGATGACGCTGTGGCCTATGGGCCGTATCGGCGCTTCCACCTGGCCTTGCAGAGAGAGATGGAAACGGCCATCCGGGCGCTGCGCGGCGGCATTCGACGAGCGCTCGCGGACAGCTCGGCACGTCTCGCGCGGCTTGCCGCGCTGGACGAGGCGATCGAGCGAATCCTCGCCGTCCGCGAGCGCCAGTTGCTGGCGACGACCCTGCCGGCGTTGCTCGAGAAGCGGTTCCAGCAACTGCTGGCGGTACACCGACAGGCACTCAGCGACAGAGGGCAGGGCGATGAGCCGGGCCTGTGGATGCAGCCGGGCGGCTGGCTGGCGGCCTTTCGCGACGAGTTGCGGGCGCTGCTGATCGCCGAACTCGATCTGCGCCTGCAGCCGACGCTCGGGCTTGTCGAGGCATGGCGGAACGAGGCGGGCAGGCAGCGATGAACCGGGGCCTTTGCGCGCTCGCCTTCGTATTGGGCGCCGCCGTCGTCGTCTGGGTCGGCGCCGGCTTCGTCGGCTCGAATCCGCTGGCGCTGGCGATGACGCTGATCATTGCCGCGGTCTATGTGCTCGGCGCGATGGAAATCCTCGACTTCTGGCGCGCGACCGCGTCGCTGGCGCACGCGCTGGCGGCGATTCCCGAGCCGCTGGCGCGCCTCGCTGACTGGCTCGACGGCGTGCATCCCTCGCTGCAGAATCCCGTTCGCCTGCGCATCGAGGGCGAGCGCAACGGCTTGCCGGGTCCGGCGCTGACGCCGTATCTCGTCGGTCTGCTGGTCATGCTCGGGATGCTCGGCACCTTTCTCGGCATGGTCGTCACGCTCGATGGTGCCGTCGCGGCGCTGCGCGGCACCACGGACCTGCAGGCCATGCGCGCCGAGTTGGCGGCGCCGATCCGCGGTCTCGGGCTGGCGTTCGGCACTTCGGTCGCGGGTGTCGCGGCTTCGGCGATGCTCGGCCTGATTTCGGCGCTGAGCCGCCGCGAAAGGGCGCTGGTGGTGCAACGGCTCGACGCGCGGATCGCGAGCAGTGCCCTGCGTGCCTTCTCGCTCGGCCAGCAACGCCAGGAAGCCTTGCAGGCCCTGCAGTTGCAGGCGCAGGCCATGCCCGCCGTGGTCGACAGGCTGCACGCACTGATCGGGCAGATGGAGCAGCGCGAAAGGCAATGCAACGAGCGCCTCGTCAGTGGCCAGGAACGCTTCCACGGCGATCTCCAGGCCGCTTTTGGCGGGCTCGCGCAAGCCGTCGCCGAATCGCTCGCCGGCAGCCTGCGCGACAGCGCCCGGGTTGCCGGCGAAATCATCCGGCCGGCGGTCGATGGCGCGATGGCGGCAATTGCCGGCGAAACGCGGCTGGCGCACGAAAGGGTGATCGCGGCCACGCAGACGCAGCTCGACGGCCTTGCGGCGCAGCTCGGCGAAACCGCCCGGCGGGTCGCGGAGACCTGGAGCGAGGTGCTGACGACGCAGGGCCGTACCGGCGATCAGCTGCTGGCTGGCATCGAGCGCTCGCTGGCGGCATTCGACGCGCGTTTCGAGCAGCGTTCGCAAGCGCTGCTGGCGGCCGTCGGCGAGACGCTCGCCACTTTTCTGGCCAACCAGGCGGCCGTCGAACGGCAACGGTTCGCGGAGTGGAGCGGATCGCTGGCAGAACTGGCGACGCAGCTGCAACGGCTCGGCGCCGGGCTCGAGGAGCCGCTGGCGCGCCTGATCGACACCGCGTCGGATGCGCGGCACGCCGCTGCCGAACTGCTCGCGCAATGGCGCCAGGAGATGAGCGTCAGCCTGGAGCGGGACAACCGGCTGCTCGATGAACGCGCCCGCACCATGCAGACGCTCGCTGCGCTGCTGGCAGCGATCGAACAGGCCTCGAGCGAACAGCGGGCGACGGTGGACTCTCTGGTGACTTCGTCCGCGACGCTGCTCGACACCGCCGGCAGCCGCTTCGCCGCTGGGGTCGATACCGGATCGGCGCGGCTGGCCGAAGTCGCGACGCAGCTTGCCGGCAGCGCCGTCGAGGTCGCGAGCCTGGGCGAAGCCTTTACCCTCGCCGTCGACTCCTTCGCCACCGGCAACGAAAAGCTGGTCACCAGCCTGCAGCGGATCGAGACGGCGCTCGAGCAGTCGACGGCGAGGAGCGACGAACAGCTCGCCTACTACGTCGCGCAGGCGCGCGAGCTCATCGATCTGTCGATCATGGCGCAGGAGAGGGTCGTCGCCGAGTTGCGCCAGCTCGGCGAGCAGCATCCGGCCAGCGGCGAGAAGCCGGACTGATGGACGACACGGACGCCGGCGTCGAGCAGGTCGCTCCCGTATGGACGGTCTTCGGCGACCTGATGTCCGGGTTGCTGGGCGCCTTCGTGCTGGTCCTGGTCGGCGTCCTCGGTGTCCAGCTCGAACTGGCGACCCACCTCGAAAACGAGGTGCACAAGCGCAAGCAGGAGGAACAGCGGCGCATCGCGCTGGAACAGGCGTTGGTGATCCCGATCACGGCCGGGCGGGTGAGCCTGCACGACGGCCGCATCGGCATCAGCGGCAGCGTCCTCTTTCTTTTCAACTCGGCGCAGTTGCAGCCCGAGGGCCGGCTGCTGCTGAAGAGTCTGGTCGCGCCGCTGCGCGTCTACCTCGGTGAGCGCAACGAGTTGCTGATGGTCAGCGGTTTCACCGACGATGTGCCGATCCATCAGGGCAGCACCCGCTTCGCCGACAACTGGGAGCTGTCGGCGCAGCGCGCGCTGACCGTCACCCGTGCACTGATCGACGAAGGGATGCCGTCGTCGCTGCTCTTCGCCGCGGCGTTCGGCGCCGAGCAGCCGACGGCTTCCAACGCCGACGACCGCGGGCGGGCGCGCAACCGGCGGGTCGAGATCGCGCCGGTACCACGCTCGGCGAATCCAGGGACGCCCGCCGGTGGGTGAGTCCGGCCAGGGCGCGATGCCGCAGTCGGCGCCGCTCGCGCGGGCAGGCGACCACGCCGCCGAGATCGCCGCCTTGCGCAGCGACGGTGCCGGGCAACTCGATGCGCTGCGCTTTCGTTTCATCGAGGTCCTGGCGCGGCGCTTGCACGAGGCCGAGGGAGCGCCCGGGCGCGTTCTCGAAGGCCGGCTGACCGCCGAGCTGGCGCTTTGCCGCCGGCGCGTCAAGCGGAAGCGCGACGAGGCCGGGCAGACGATCGAGCGGACTGTCCGGCGGCACCCCGAAGTGGCCGGGGAGCTGCAGCGGCTGTTTGCGGCGGCGGATTTCGCCGGCATCGATCGTTGCGTCGGCCGGCTCGAAGCGCGCGACCGCCGTTCGCCGCTGGCCGCGCTGGCCTGCTTCGGTGCGCGGCCGGTGGCGCCGGACGATGCCGTCTTGCCGAAGGGCGCCGACGGCGCGTACGGCGAGCTGCGAAGCCTGCGTCTTTTCCGCAACACCTGGGCGCAGCGCGCCGCCGTGAGGCAGGCGTCGCAGGCCATCGAACGGGCACCCGCGAACGCCGGGCCGCTCAACTCGCACCTGCTGGTGCTGCGCTCGCTTGCCGCGATGCGCGATCTGTCGCCCGACTACCTCAACCGCTTCGTGTCCCATGCCGACACGCTGCTGCGGCTCGATCAGGCCGACCGGAAGGGTAGGCGCGGGGCGAGAGGGCGGGCGCAGCCGACGAGTGGCGGGAGGACGTGAGCGATGCCGATGCGCGTGCGCGTGCCGGACGAGGCCTGCGCGCACGCTGTCGGACGGTCGCTCGCCCGGCCATTGTCGGTCGGCCAACCAAACGCACGCGCCGACGTGCCGCATGCGCCGGGCCAGCACGGATTGAGAAGCGACGATCGAGGGGCGACCATTCTGCTCGAACTCGGCCGCTCTGCCGCCTGCCAAGAGCGCAGGCGGAGGCAACAAAAAAACCCCGCCGCAGCGGGGTTTCGTTCAATGCGCCGGGGGCTGGCTCAGACAGCCTTGCGGCGGCTGAAACCAAGGCCGGCCAGCGCCAGGCCGAGCATGCCAAGCGTTGCCGGCTCGGGAACGTCCGCGGTGATGAACGCAGCACCGCCGGTCGTGCCTGCAGCATTCTCGGTGATGGCGAGGTCGATCGTATGGAGGCCGGGCAACAGGTAAATCAGTGCCCTGCTCAGTCTCGGGTCAGCCCAGGCGGCGTCGCCATCGAAGGCACCGGACTGGACACCGTCGTTGGCATCTACGTCGGTGGTGAACTGCAGTGCTCCGCCGTCGACCGAGTACGAGAACTCGTCGCCAATGACGTAGCCGTCAACGATCCTCACTTTCACATGCGTACCCGGAGCCACGTCAATCGTGTATGTATCGATGAACGACGGCGCCGTGCCAAATTGGAACGAGCCCCAAGAGCCAACTGGTACCACCGTGGCTGACGCCAGAGGCGCTGCGGCGGCCAAGGTGGCGGCAACGGCGAGTTTCTTCCATGTGCTGATCATCATGCTTCTCCTTTGGTTTTCGGTTGATGGTCGCCAAGTGCGGTCGGGGAACCTCAGTTAGCGGCTGGAATCGTTAAAGCAATGACCGTGCCAGACATAGTTGTATCATTATATCAGATGGTTGCAATAACCTTGTTTGGGGAACTGTAAAAAAAGGCGACAGCTCACTCCTCTGGACGAGTCACAGGGTTACACTGCGCCGTTCCTTCACATGCGTGTTGTCGGCTGGATGCGTGACGCGCGACCGGCGACCGCAACCACTGCAACCGTTCCTCCGGCAGCGGCGAGGGCAAGCAAGGCGGGAAAATGCATGGTGGCCAGATGATTCAGCGGATTCAACCCGATTCAACGGCCACCGGCGCAGGGAACTGCCACCGGTTTCCAGGAGGCCGGCTGGCCGCCGAGCTGGCGGTTTGCCGCCGGCGCGTCGAGCGGAAGCGCGATGAGGCCGGGCAGGCGATCGAGCGAACCGTCCGGCGGCACCCCGAAGTGGCCGGGGATCTGCAGCGGCTGTTTGCAGCGGCGGATTTCGCCGGCATCGATCGTTTCGTCGGCCGGCTCGAAGCGCGCGACCGTCGTGCGCCGCTGGCCGCGCTGGCCGGAGCCGGCGTATGGTCGGGGCCGCAGGCGACAAGCGGCGCGAGGACATGAGCCATGCCGATGACGCTCGAGCGGCCAGCGTGAACGGCCTCGCTACCGCCCGCGCGCGATGGCTGCTGGACCCGGCGGCGAAAGCGCGCGCGTTGGCCGAGTTGTCGACGCGCTTGCCGGCACTGATCAGTGACGCACGCTGGCTCGACAGTCTGCGCGAGTTCATCACCAGCGAGGCGTACCAGGTGGTGACCCTGCAGGCCGCCGACGGGCAGGTCGAGGCCCTGGGCCTGGTGACCGTCGGTGAGCAGCCCTTCGCCGAGTCGGCGCTGCTGCTGGTGGAAGCGTGGTGGGTCGGCGATGAAAGTCCTGCGGCGGCGTGTGCCTGGGCAGCCGCCGTCATGGCCAAGGCGGCCGCGATGGATGTCGAGGGCGTTGCCTGGCCGTCCGACGCGCCCGCCACGGCGGCGTTGCGGGATGCCGGTTCGCTGGCCGGTCACCCGGTGTTGGACGAACCCTTGCCCTTGCGCCACGCGGTGCCCGGGCTCTTCACGGCATTCGGCGCGGCACCCACGACGACCGCGCTGCTCACGCCGCGCTGCACCTACCTGTGCAACCGCAACCGGCTCGGCGCCCTGGCCGGCGTAGCGAACGATGACGCCGAAGCGTTCTACCGTGGCGAAGGCCGCCTGGCGGTGCCGCCCTGGTGGCAATGTGGCGACCTGCACGAACTGGCCGCGCACTTCCGGGCGCGCGGCTTCCCCACCCGCGCGGCGGGTGCGTTCGATGGTGGCGTGCAGGCGCAGCTGCTGCAGCAAGGCTACGTGAATCAGGGGACGGCGTCGATGTCTCGCTCTTTCGAGGTCGCGGCGCACTACGCCAGCAACGGCGGCAGGCAGCGCGGGGTGGTCTTTCGCATCGACGCGGCCGCGCTGCGCGCACGCGGGCCGGTCTTCGATGCCTGGCTGACGCTGCTGGCACACAGCGAAGCGATGATGGGGCGTGACGAGGTGCAGACCTTCGCGACCATCGTGCGTGCGCTCGGGCCGCTCGACGCCGGTCGCTGCCTGGCGCATTGGGACGCTGTTGCCCGGACGCTGGCCTGCCAGCGCGGCGGCATGCTGCGCGAAGGCGGTGAGTTCAGCAGCGGCGACTACCTCGACCCAGCACTCGCCGGCCGGCTGCGTACCGCCGGCGTAGACGCCGCCGCTGCGCAGCGCCTGCTGCGCGCACTGGAGCGCCACGCCATGCGCAGCGCCACGCCCTTTGCGATGGCACGGACGATCGAGGTCCTGGCGAACGGGAAGACGCGCGACGTTGCCCTGCGCCACGGCTACAAGGTCGCCTTCGGCTTGGCGCTGCCGGCGCTGCGGGCCGCGCTCGACGGCCAGCACGGCGACCACCGCCAGCCCGGGTGGGACCTCACGGCCTTCGGCTACATGGCCAAGACCTGCCGCGACCAGGAAGTCTTCAGTAGCGGCCCGATTCCCGGCCACGCGATCGTCGACGCGGTGGTGGTCAACGCGGACGGCTCGCCCGCCTGATCCGGGGCTGCAACACCGGCGGCGCGGCGGCCCAGCGCTGGCCTGTATCCGGCGGGCGCCCGTTTCAAGGCTTGATGATCGTCACCAGGATCTGGCACAGTGCCTTTCTTTACCCCTGACGCTCCCTTTGAGGAACGACATGAAACCCTTTCGCATGCTCCTGGCCGCAGTGGCTTCCCTGTTCTTGATGGCTTTCTCCCTTGCCCACGCGGACGAAATCGAAACCCGTGCGGTGCAGTTTGCACAAGGCAAGTCTTCCGCAACGATCAAGGGCTCGCTCAAGGGCGACCAGACGATCGACTACACCCTGCGCGCCCGGGCCGGCCAGACCATGAGCGTCAAGCTGGCGACGAAGAACGGTGCCAACCATTTCAATGTGCTGCCCCCGGGAAGCAATGACGAGGCCCTCTTCGTCGGCTCCAGCGGTGGCAACGAATGGTCGGGTGCTTTGCCGGTCGACGGCGAATACAAGGTGCGCGTCTATCTGATGCGCAGCGCGGCGCGCCGCAACGAGACGGCGAACTACACGCTGACGGTCGGCATCATTGGCGCCGCCAAGGGGGCCGATCTGGGCCAGGCTCCGGCCAGCGACGCCAAGGTCAAGGGCACCCACTACCACGCCACCGGCCCGCTGCCATGCCGCATGGGCAACGACAGGCCCAGCGAGTGCCAGTTTGGTGTCATCCGCGGCAAGCCGGGCAATGCCGAGGTGCACATCACCCCGCCGGGCGGCTTGAAGCGCGTGCTGACCTTCATGGGCGACAAGGTCACCACCAACCCCGGCGAGAAGGTCAAGGCCGTGAAGCAGGGCGATGACTGGTCGGTCGAGGTGAATGACTACGAGCACTACACGATCCCGGAAGCGGTGATTTCGGGCGGGTGAGATGGACCGGAGCTTGCTTCCAGGCGCGCGCCGACCATGCCCGGATTCCTGCCCGAAGGGTGATCTGTCGTTGCAGACACTGCCAGTGGCGGCGAGCCGGATTGCCTTGTGGCTTGCCGGAGGGGCGTCCGTGATTCTCGGCGCGATCATCGGCCATGACGGCCTGACGGGCAGTCTCGCCGCAAGGTTTCGTGTCGTGGCGTTCGTCGCTGCGCTGTTTTTCGTCCTCGCTGGTCTGGGTTTCCTTGTGCTCTAGCGCGGTCTTTCCACGATCAGGCGGTCTCCTGCCGGTCATCCGGGGGCGAGCGAGATGCCGCCCGAACTCGGCAGGGCCTGGCGGAAGGTCTTCGGTGTGCTGGCTCTGGCCGGCGGAGGATACTTCCTGGTTGTCTGTTCAGCGATCGTGGCGGTCATTTCCCGCTTGCGGAGCGGGGTCCATCTCTTCGGATGAGCGAAAGCCGGATCGAATTCCTGCCCGGGTGAACGCTTGCTCAGGGATTGACCCGGCTGTGCTTCGTTGCCGCTGCAGCATTGAACGGTGAGACGGGTGCGATGAAACGATTTTTCCCCCTGGCGGCATTTCTGGCTGCCGCCACGGCGCAGGCGGACGGCAATCCGCTCGTCGGCACCGCGTGGCAGCTGAATGCCATCCAGTCGATGGATGACGCCCAGGGCACCACGAGGGTGGCGGAGCCCGACCGCTTCACGCTGGAGTTCGGGCGCGACGGCCGTGCCGTGCTGCGCCTCGACTGCAACCGCGGCACTGCCCGCTGGAAGGCGATGCCGGCCGCCGAAGGGAACTCGGGCCAGATCGAATTCGGCCCGATCGCCGGTACGCGGGCGCTGTGCCCGCCGCCGCAACTCGACGAGCGCATCGTGCGCGACCTCGGCTACGTGCGCGGCTACCTGCTGCGCGACGGCAAGCTCCATCTCTCGCTGATGGCCGACGGCGGCATCTACGAATGGCACCCGCGCGCAGCCACCGTGCAAGAGAGGTGGTGCCGAGAATTCGGACAGCAGGATCAGTGATCGTCTTGCCCCATTGAACGGCTGCGGAAGCAGCCCCAACCGGAGCGAGAGCATGATGAGAAGGAGCAGGCCAACAGAGCCCGATCGACCGCTTCATGGGACTCCTGCTGGCCATCTCGATAGGCAGGCGTTATCCCATCCGTATTGCGAGTGTACGAACGAGGTGCCCTATGATGGTCAAAAAGCTCTCCGCGGTCGGCAACAGCCTGGGCCTCATCATGCACAGGCCTTCCTCGAAGTGAATGGCGTCACTCTCGAGCGCGACTCCGAAGCCTTCTTCACGCTGACGATTGGCGTCGCGGAAGGGCGCATCGACAAACCTGCTGTCGCAGCCGAGCTCGAGCGCATCGCGAACTCCCGGCCGGCCACGTAGCCACTCAGCCGGGGCGACGAATCGTCACGGGCGTGTCCCACTTCTCGTGCCGAGCCCGCGTTTGCTCATTTGCTCCACGCGATGCCCAAGCTGCCCCCCGTGCCGGTCCCGATCACCGCGGCATCTTCGTGGCCTTCGACGCCGACCCCCAACCTCACTGACATCTGCGAAAACGATTCCCGCTCGGTGCGCTGCGCTTTCCAGACGCGTCGGTCGGTCAAGCGACCAGGAGACGACCCCGCAGTCACCTCCTGCGCGCTCCGGAGGACGCTCTGCACAGAGTTCATTCCCAAGAAGACCTGGGAGTACTGGTACCCGATCGCCGAGCGGTTCGAAGACAAGGGCGGGCGCTGCAACTCGCGAGCGGCCGGGGCTCGCCAAGCTGCTGCGGCGCATCGAGGACGGCGACATCCATTGGGCCAGCGTCTACCGCGTGGATCGCCTCACTCGGAAGCTCTTGCATCTCGCACGCCTCGCCTCGCACTTCGACCGTCACCGCGTCGGCCGCACGATCGTGCACCGCAACATCGACGTTGACGCCAACTCGCCGGTGGGGTTGCAAGTGAACAGGCTCGCCATCTTCGCCAAGTGGGGGCGCGAGATCAGCCGCGAGCGCATTGCCGATAAGCGCGGCGCTATCAAGACACGCGGCGAGCGATTCGCCGGGCGCATGCCCCTTGGCTGCCGTACAGACCCCGCGACCAAGCGGCAGGTCATCGACGAAGGAGCGGCGACTGCGGTTCGGCGTTTCTTCAGTGAGGCCGCGAAAGCGACCACCACGAACGACCGCGTGAAGATGGCCAACAGGAAGAAGCTGGTCGGAAAGAACGGGTCCTCGCGTGCGGTGCTTCGCCTCCTGGAGAACCAGACCTACGCAGGCCACCGCCCGGACGGTGCGCCGGGCCGCCACGCTCCGCTCGTCTCGGCGGACCTGTTTTCGACGGTGGAGACGCTCATCGATGGCCGCCGCACGCGCGCACCGACGAAGCCAAGCGAACGCGACGCCGGCGAGCAGAAGGCGCTCGAGCCATTCGACCAGTTGCTGCCGCGTGGGCTCATCACGTGCGGCATCTGCGAGAAGACGATGTCACGGCGAAGCGATGAAGGGGCGTGACGAGGCGCAGACCTTGGCGACCATCGTGCGCGCGCTCGGGCCGCTCGACGCCGGCCGCTGCCTGGGGCATTGGGACGCGGTTGGCCTGCCAGCGCGGCGGCATGCCGCGCCAAGGCTGCGAGTTCAGCAGCGGCGACTGCCTCGACCCGGCACTCGCCGGCGGGCTGCGTGCCGCAGGTTTAGACGACACCACTGCGCAGCGCCTGCTGCGCACACCGGAGTGCCACGCCATGCGCAGTGCCACGCCTCCTGCGCTGGCACTGCCCCTGGAGCGTCGGCTGGCCCGCAGCGTCAGAGACCGACCTCGCCTTCCTCGAACTAGTCGGAGTCGATGCGTTTGACGATGTATGAGGCTGAAACCGAAACGCCCACGTCGAAGTCGATCATCAGGTTGGCAAGCAGCTGTCCGTCGATCAGCACGACGGTGGTGGCGATGCGGGATGCGTAGTCAACCGCCTCGGCGGTGTAGGCCGAGGTGGTGATGAACACCCCTTCCTTCGCCCGCTGACCCTGCAGTGCGCCGACGAACTTCTGGATCTCCGGGCGACCGACTGAACCCTGCCATTTCTTCGCCTGAATGTAGATGGTGTCGAGACCAAGACGGTCTTCCTTGATGATTCCGTCAATCCCCCCATCGCCACTTCGTCCGATGCGCTCACCCGCGTCGCGACGCGAGCCGCCGTACCCCATCTTGACCAGAAGCTCGACGACAAGGCGCTCGAAGAAGGTGGGAGAACACGAAAGGATGCGACTGAGAGTGTCTTGAGGCAGTCTGAGGCGCAGGCCCTGGTGGGCCAGTTCAAGGGTTTCTTCGGGTGTCTGCACCGCGCCGATGACGACGGGGTCCGTCGTTGCCGGTTCCCGATTGCTCCGCGATGCATCGCGGAACTCGATGAATTCGGCAAAGCGTTCAAGATACTTGACGTCGATTCTCGTCGGTTTTTCGTCAAGGGTCATTCTTCCGCGAGGGGTGATGCACAGCGATCCTCGGCGCGGCGACTCCAAGAGCCCCGCCTTCTTGAGGTAGGAATTGGCCCAGCCAACCCGGTTGTTGAAAACCGCCTGCTGGCCACTGGCCAGGAGTTCGCTTCGTTCGGCCGGAGTGAGCTGAAACTCGGTGGCGAGAACCTCGACGGCTTCACGTGTGGTGTGGGCGTTGCCGTCGGCAGCAAAGCGAAGCAGCGGCAGCATCAGCGTCTGGTAGTCAGGAATGGGCATGCGGTTCCCTTGGCTCGCGGCTCTCTGCCTGGGGATGGCAATCGGTGGTCGGACGAGGCACGCGGCCCGTCCGCGAAGCGCCCCACTGGCACCGATCGGGCCGTCGATGGCCGGGTTCCGGGCGCCTTGTGGCGGTCGCCGCGCGTTGCCGGACCACCGTCTCCAACCGGCAGTCGCCGACGGCCATGCCAGGGCAGAGGAAACCGGCACGGCGCGTCGGCAGCAGCGCCGCTCGCTGGCGGCATGCCAGAGGTGTCAGGCCTTCTTCAGCAGACGGTAGACGAACAGGATCAGCATGGCTCCGAGGATCGAGCCGATCCAGCCGACCGGCGCATGCAGTCCCAGTCCCTTGGCGACGAAGTTGCCGACGAAGGCGCCGGCGATGCCGAGGAGGGTGGTGACGATCACGCCGCCCGGGTCGCGTCCGGGCATCAGCAACTTGGCGATGGCGCCGACGATGAGGCCGACGATCAGGGTAACGATGAGGTCCATGGTCTTGTCCTGGGTGGGAGGGCAGGCCGTCCTGCGGCGGACGGGACGACGGTCGTCAAGGGGCCTGGTTCCTGGCCGAGAAGGAGAGGAAGCTGCACCGCCGTGCCGGAAGTATCTCCGCTGCTGCAAGCGATCGTCAACCGCGGAATTGCCCGAGTGCAGACGGCCTTTCGCTGGCTCGGGCAACAGGCCCGGCGATTGACGCCGTTTGCTGGCCGTCCATGCGCGCCCCGCCGGCGCCTGGATTTCGGGTTCGCGTGATCTCCGTACGGCTGCGTACAGCATGCGCGCATCCGGCTTGACCCCCGGCCGCTGCCGACGAGCGCCGGAGCGATGCGCGGCCGGCATTGCCGACGCCCCGATTGACCGCAGTTGGGCAGCTGCGTATCCTCGCCTGGTGCCAGCGAACTTCCTGTCCCGCGACGAAAGTCTGCTTCCCCGGTCACGCTTGCGTGTCATCGCGGGCATCATCCTGGGCTTGCTGGCGATCGTGCCGCTGCTCGGCGCGGGTATCTACTACCTGGAGTCCCCGCGACTGCAGCAGCAGGCGTTCGCCAATCTGAATGCGATCGCCAACCTGAAGGTGGGTCAGATCGAAGCCTGGCTGGACGAGAGAAGAGGGGACGCGCTGGTCCTCAGCGCCAGCCCCGGGCTCATCGACGATGCGCTACGGTTCGCACGGGATGCCGATGCCGGCGCACGACAGCGCATCGAGGAACGTCTCGCTACGCTGCGACGGGCGTATGCCTACGACGGTTTCGTTCTGGTGGACGACCAGGCTCGACCGATCGTGGTCACCGGCTCGCACGAAAGCAGCGCCGAAGTGCCCGTACGCAAGGCGCTGCAGACCGCCTTCGAGACTGGCAAGGTGGCGGCAACGGATCTCTATCGGAGCGCTGCGGGCCGTGTCCACCTGGACTGGATCGCGCCGCTGGTGAAGGAAGTGGATGGCCGGCAGGGCGTGGTCGGCGCCGTCATCCTCGACACTCCGGTCGAACGGGTCGTCTTTCCGTTGATCCAGAGCTGGCCGACGCCGAGTCCGACCGCCGAGACCTTGCTGGTGCGCCGACACGCAGACCGGGTCCTCTATCTGAACGAGTTGCGGCATCGCTCGGAAACCGCGCTGCTCTTCAGTCAGGCCCTCGATGATGCGCAACTGCCGGCAGCCCGCGCCGTCCTGGCGGGCAGCGCGCAGATCATGGAGGGGACGGATTACCGCGGGGTCAGAGTCCTCGCAGCGACGAGACCGGTCCGCGGTACGCCGTGGCATCTGGTGGCGAAGATCGATCGCGATGAGGTCCTGTCGCCGCTGCGCAGGCTGGTTTTCTGGGTCAGCCTCGTGGCAACCCTGGCCGTTCTCGCCGTCACGCTCCTGATCCTGCTGCTGTTGCGCCAGCAAAGGCGAATGCACGAGCTCGAACTGGCTGCGCAGGGCATGGAGAAGGACCGCCTGCTCCGCTTCTTCTTTGATCTTCCACTCGTCGGCATGACGATCCTTGCGGCCGACAGCATGCGCTGGCTGCATTTCAACGACCGCCTGTGCGAGATCCTCGGTTATTCGCGCGACGAGATGCTCGAGTTGAACTGGCCGCGGCTCACCTACCCCGACGATCTCGCTGCCGACGGCATGCACTTCGACCGTCTGCGGCGTGGCGAGAGCGACGGCTTCCGGGCCGACAAGCGCTTCGTTCGCAAGGATGGCAGGGTGATCAACGTGACGACGGACGTGCAGACGGTTCGCCATGAGGACGGCCGCGTGGACTTCTTTGTCGCAATGGTGCAGGACATCACGGCACGCCTGCAGGCCGAGGGTTTCGCGCAGGAGATCCTGGACCATGTCGAGCAGGGCTTTGTCGTCTATGACCGGACGCTTCGGGTGGTCGTCTGGAACCGCTTCCTCGAGCGGACGATCGGTTTGCCGCGCGAGGCAGCAATCGGCAGGCATCTGCTCGAGCTGTTCCCGGAGGCGCACCGCTACGGCATCGATACGCTTGTGGCCCGCGCGCTGGCGGGTGAAGTCGGCGTGGCTGACGATTTCCTGCCGCGCCTGCGTGGTACGACGAAGCTCGTGACGCCGGACGAGGCAGCGGCTCTGCGCGACGATCCGCGCCTTTTCTGGACCCTGTCGACGTACGCGCCACATCGGGACATCAATGGTGAAATCGATGGTGTCCTGGTCAACGTGGTCGACATGACGACGCTGAAGAACAGCCAGGACTCCCTGCTGGTGTCCAACGACCAACTGCGACAACTGTCCCAGTATCTGGAGCGGGTTCGCGAGGACGAGCGGGTGCGCATCGCGCGCGAACTGCACGATGATCTAGGCAGCACGCTGACGGGCGTCAAATGGGCCATCGCGACCGCCATCGAGCGCGCGCAGCGCGCCGCTTTGCCAGCCGACGCGCAGCTTGCCAACGCGTCACAGCTGCTTGATTCGGCGGTGGATACGATGCGTCGCATCATCAGTGACCTGCGACCGAGCGTCCTCGACCACCTTGGGGTGTGGACGGCGATCGAGTGGTATGCCGGACAGATCGAAGAACGGACGGGCCTGCAGTGCCGGGTTGCCCTTGCCGACGAGGTGGCGGCAATCGAGGTCGATCCGGAGCGCGCAACCGCGATGTTTCGCATCGTCCAGGAGGCGCTGAACAACTGCGTTCGCCATGCCCGCGCCTCGCGCGCCGAAATCCGCATCCGCTGCGAAGCAGGTGCCGTTATGATTGCGGTCGAGGACGACGGCGTGGGCATCGGCGACGATGCCCTGGTCAGGACCGAATCCTGGGGCTTGCTGGGAATGCAGGAGCGTGCCGCCCGCTTTGGTGGCGACATCGCGCTGTCGCGCGGAGTCAAGGAGGGCACCATCCTTGTCTTGCACATGCCGGTTTGAGGAGCGATGAGCGGACGCAAGCTGCGCATCCTGCTGGTGGACGATCACGCCGTGGTCCGGGGCGGCTTGCGGCTTCTGTTGGCCGAGAGCGGTGAGATGGAGGTGGCAGGCGAGGCCGAAAGTGCCGAGCAAGCGATCAGCATGATCCGCCAGAACGACTTCGATGTCGCACTGGTCGATATCGGTCTGCCGGGCAAGGGCGGCCTCGATCTGTTGAAACAGCTTCGCTCGGAGCGGCCCGGACTGGCTGTGCTGATGCTGAGCATGTACGCCGAGGAGATCTATGCCGTGCGGGCGCTGAAAGCCGGTGCGGCGGGCTACCTGACCAAGAACAGCGCGCCGGCAACGCTCCTCGCGGCGATCCAGAAGGTGGCGCGCGGCGGCAAGCACGTCAGCCCGGCGCTCCTGGATCAGTTGGCCGTCGAGGTGGGACAGGGCAGGAAATCGGGGTCGGACGCCCTGTCTGACCGGGAGATCGAGGTGCTGCGGCGGATTGCCGCGGGCGAGAGCCTGACCCATATCGCCGCGGCGCTGCATCTCAGCCCGAAGACGGTGACCACCTACCGTGCCCGAATCGTCGAGAAGACCGGGCTGCAGAGCAACGCCGAGCTCGCACGGCATGCCCTCGAGAAGGGGTTGCTGTCATGAACGGACGTCACCTGCAGCAGTCGGCGGGATCGTCCACGGACGGTCGGTTCCGCACATGTGTCGCCTGGGCGCCACCGGTGCCGGCATCCAGAGTGCCGTCGCCGACCTCGTGTGGGGGATCCCCTACTGTCGCCGTATCGTCCATCGCCTACAGCGAGATGACACGCGATGCCGATAGCCGCTCGTTGAGGTCTGCGGGATGATGCGGTCTCGAAATCGACTTGCGCGACCGGGGGCCCTTTCCCGACGCGGATCGATGACTGGAGATCACCTTGAATGCCTGCGCATCGCCCGCTTCGCAGCAACGCTGCGCCCGTCTCCTGCTGGTCGATACAGAAGGCTTCTTTGTGGACGATGTTGGCGGAAGGCTGCGCGCGCATGAGGGATTCGTCGTCGTCGCCGTCACTCGTTCCATCGAAGATGCCTACGAATGTGCGGCCAGGGACACGCCCGATGTGATCGTGATTGGCTGGGGCGAGGGTTCGCGGGCTTTCGTCCATGCCATGTTGGCCGGACGTTCCACTGGCCTGCCCGACCCGCTGGTGGTGATCGTCCTGCGCCGCGGGATTACCAGCGTCCCCGGCTTGACCTCGCTCAGTCTCCTGCCCAACGTTGCCCTGTTGATGCAGGACCAGTTCGACAGACTGCTGCACCGACACGGTCCCGCGAAGCGGGCCGAGCGGGTGCACTGAGGCTGCTGGTGCGGCGGCATCCCGTGTGGCGACCATGGCGATCCAGCCCTGCGCGGGGGCCGCGCGTGCACGACGACTCGGGCTCGCATTTCGCCATGCCGCCGCTCACCTCTCTCCGTGACCGAACGTGATGTCAACAATCCTGATCGTCGATGATTCGACAGTGGCCCGACAGATGCTGCGCGAGATGCTCGCGGAGGTGGCAGGTGCCGAAGTGGTGGGCGAGTTCGCAAGCGCTGCTCCGGCGATCGAAAGCCTGCGCGGAAACCCGCCGGACATCGTCCTGCTCGATATCCAGCTCGTCGATGGCAGCGGGCTGGAGGTCCTGCGCGAAGTACGTGCGAACCATCAGCGAACGAAAGTCCTGATGTTCACGAATCACGCGGAGGAGGTGTACCGCAAGCGATGCCTCAGAGCTGGGGCCCATGGCTTCTATGACAAGAAGAGCGACCTGCAGGCACTTCGGCAAGACCTGCATCGCCTGGCTGAGCTTCGTCGCGAGAGCGGTAGCGAACCCACCGGCAGGGGCGCCTGAATTTGCGCCTGCTGTCATGCCGACGGATTCCCGGCCGAGCCCTGCTGGCGCACTGCCAGCCGATTCGCCCGCGGCCCCCGCTGCAGGTGCCGGGCATGCGCCCGCGGCAGGCTCCCGTCAGGCGTCTTCGGCAGCGAAGTTGAGTTCGACGCCGTTGCCTGCCGGATCCTTGATGAACAGCTGAACCTGCGTCGTTCCCGGCACGCGGGCCGTTGTGAAGGCGATTCCCGACTGCTCGAGCTTGCGCTCGAACTCGGCGCGACCGCAACAGCTGAACGCCGCGTGGTCGAAGGTCGATGCGCCGGCAGGCACAGGTGGATCGCCGGCCCGGGTCTCCGAAAGGTGCAGGACCGGCTGGTCGCCGGCATACAGCCAGTAGCCAAAACTGGCGAACGGCGGTCGCTCGCCGGGCATCAGGCCGACCACGTCGCAGTAGAAGCGGCGCAGTTGTTCCATGAGTGGGCGAGGAGCGCGCAGATTGTAGTGATTGAGGCCCAGGGTCAGCATGGCTGCCTCGCCGGTGTCGTGGGAATCACCTCGCTGACCGGCGAGGCCCGTTTGCGCCCAGCCCTGCGAGGACGCTTCCGGCACCCGCTCGCGCCCGGGAGACCGAGCGGGCGAAGCCCGGAGGAGCGAATCCGGTGCTGGCAGCGGATCGCGCGCACGACGAGGGGATCACACCCCTGCGTGCGCGACGAACGCGCGCGTTGCGGATGGTCAAGCGCCATGCGGGAAGTATCTCCGCTCCAGCAACCCGTGGTCAACCGGGAACCTGAGCGGAATCGTTCCCGGCGTCCGGCAACATTGGCTGTCGGAGCCGCGTGCGGGCGCGACGCTGCCGGTCATCCAGCGGGGACCCCCGGTCATTCGGTTCCTCCACTTGCCTGCGGCAGCGAGTCCGTCATCACGAGGCCACCCACGACGCCGCTGCACCTCGCCGCGACCAACCCCGACCGGTCTGCGCTCAAGGCCGGCGGCCGCCGGAGGTGGAAAGAAAACCCATTCTTGGGCATACTTGCCGCGCCCGGCGATCGGCTTGCCGGGCCGGATCGTCACCCCAACCCCCATCAAGGACAACCCATCATGCTGAAAAGAACCCTGTTGCTTGCCGGCGTTGCCGCGAGTCTTGCTCTTGCCGCGCCGGTCAGCGCGTCGGAATCGACCATCAACCGGATCAAGCAGAGCGGCACGCTGAAGCTCGGCTACCGCGAGAACTCGGTTCCCTTCTCGTTCACCGGCGACGACAGGCAGCCGCGTGGCTACACCGTCGACCTCTGCCGGATCGTCGCCGACGACATCGGCAAGCAGTTGAACCTGCCGAAACTCGATGTCCGCTGGGTGCCGGTAACCGCCCAGAGCCGCTTCGCGGCGCTGAAAAGCGGCGAGATCGACCTCGAATGCGGCAACACGACGCAGACCATCTCGCGTCGGGCCGACTTCGATTTCAGCCTGATGACCTTTGTCGACGGCGCCGGGCTGCTCTTCCGCGAGGGCGAGGTGCCGACCACGGTCGAGTCGCTGAAGGGCCAGCGGGTGGCGGTGGTCGCCGGCACGACGACCGAGACGACGCTGGACCAGATGATCAAGGCGGGCAAGCTCGGCATGCTGCTGATCCGGGTGCCGGATCACGACGCGGCGATCAAGGCGCTGACCGACAAGACGGCGACGGCCTACGCCGCCGATCGCACCGTCCTCGTCACCACGGCGTTGATTCGCGGCAAGGGACAGCCGTTCGCGCTGGCCGAGATGCAGTTCAGCTATGAGCCCTACGGGCTGATGATGCGCCGCGATGACGATCTCCGTCTGGCGGTGGACCGGACGTTGGCGCGCCTCTATCGCTCGGGCGAGATCGGTCCGATCGTCAAGCGCTGGTTCGAGCCCTTCGGCAAGCCGGGTGATGCCCTGCAGGCCATGTTCCTGCTCAACGGCCTGCCCGAATAGCCGACTCGCACCTGGGTGGTCGCGTGTTGCGCGCGGCGGTCGCCGAAATGCCGGCGCGCCGGGCGGCGATCACTCAGCCGCGCGCCGCGTCGCCGATCGCTCCGGGGTAGAGCCGTTGCAGCACCTCGCGAGCAGCATCCGCGAGCAGCCGGCGCAGGTTTGCGGCGAGCATTTCCTCGCTGGCGCTGGTCACGTCGCCGGCTGGTGGCCGCTGTGCCCAGAGTGCGGCGAGAGCCGGTCGGCGGGTTGCAAGGACCTCCTCGACGAGTTCGCGCCAGAACGGCGGGTACTCGCTTTCGGCCCATTCGCCGCGACCGCGGCCGAAGTGTGCGACGGCGAGATAGCGCAGCAGGGCCGAGACGACGAGGCTGTCGAGCAGTTCGTCGTCCCAGCCGAGCCGCGTCTCGCTGTGGCCGCGCAGCTTGTTGACGCCGCGCGCCACGCCGGCGCCGCCGGCGGCGCCGGCGAGTGCGCCGAGCAGGGTGCCGGCGCCGAGACTCAGTCCACCGGCAGCCAGGTCGGCTGCCAGCCCGGAGAGTGCCCCGGAAACGACGCCGGTGACGGCCGCTGCCTTGCCGGTGTGCAGCGGCGCCTGCGTGCGCAGGTGCGCGTCGATGCGTGCGCGCACTGCGTCGGCGGCGTGGCCGCTGAGGTCGTGGAGAGCGATCAGGCGCTCGGTGCTCGTGCGCAGCCGTCCGTCGAGACGGCTGGCCAGCGCTTTCGCGGCACGCTGCCGGTCGACGTTCACCTGTTCGCCGGCGACGACCGAGCGCAGCGCCGTGCGCAGCTGGTCGCGCAGGCGAGGGGTGGCGAGCGCTTCGCTGTCGCAGGCGGCGCCGGCGATCGCCGTCGCCAGCGCCGCCATCGCCTCGGCGAATTGCCGCTCGCGCCGGCTCGTCCAGGCAGCGACCAAGCGTTGGCAGGCAGCCGCCTTGTCGGCAACGATCGACGCGGCCAGCGTCCGCAGGAGGACGATCTCCTGTACCCAGCAGCGTGCGAAGGCATCCAGCGTCAGCACGTCGCGGACGAATGCTCGTTCGCCGAGCGCCATGCGCCAGCGTTGCACGTCCGCCTGTTCCGCCGCGAGTGGCCGCGGCGTTCCAGTCTGATTGAGCAGGACGACTACCGGCCGGCCGATCCACGCCAGCACGTCGAGTTCGGGCGCGAGATAGCCGGCGTCGGCAGGCGCCTCGGCAGCGTTCACCAGGTAAAGCACGACATCGGCCTCGTCACGGACGTTGCGCACCGCTTGCTGCGAAAGGTAGAAGGGCTGGTCGCGAAAGCGGTCCCAGATCTGCGACAGGAACCAGCCGATCGGATTTCCCTGCTGCGCCAGCCGTCGCGCCAGGCGGGCGCTGTCGCCAAAGCCGGGCGTGTCCCAGAGCAGCAGGGTGTCGCCCTCGGCCGTGTCGATCAGCGGGTAGGGCGTCGCTTCGGTCGTGACGTGCGCGGCGTCGCGCACCTCGCCGACGTCGCGCCCGAGCAGGGTGCGCGCCAGGGTCGTCTTGCCGGCGTTGGTGTGCGAGATCAGCGACAGGGCGATGGCACGCACGTCGGTGCTCATCACCCGCGCTCCGCCAAGTTGCCGGCGAGCGCGCTGGCGGCTGCGTCGAGGCTGCCGTCGCCGGTGCGGCCGGCGCTGGCGACCGCCGCGAGGTCGGCGAAGACGCAGCCGACGCGCAGCGTCGCGCACAGTTCGCGCCAGGCGGTGCGGCGTCCCTCGATTCGCCCCGTGTCGCGGCCACGGGCGAGAAAGCTGCTCTCATCGACCAGCGCGACGAGCCGCCGGGCGCCGCCGCCGGGACTGCCGAGCGCGCGCAGGAAAGCACCATGCACCTCGCGTTCCGGCGTCGCCGTCGCGTTGAACAGTGCGATGATCCGGCCGCCACCATCTTCCGCGCCAGCGTGGGGCGGCGCATCCTCTTCACCGTAGCGCACCGCCGGGCCGACAGTCAGCAGCGTGTTGCCGCCGAGCGCGTGGGTGACCAGTCGCTCGAGGCCGCTGGTTGCCTCGGGCGGCAGCGTGTAGCTGTAGGGGATCACGGTGAGCCGCAGCGGGCCGCCGCGAAAGTCGCGCAGCAGGCGATCGAAGTAGGGTTCGGCGAAGTCGATCGGCAGGCTCCTGGAGCGACGGCGCTCGGCCAGCCAGGCGAGCAGGGCGAGCACGAGACGCGGCACGATGACGACGGCGGCGACGGTCGCCGCCAGCAGGTGCAGCCATTGCGCCGCATTTTCGCCGGCGGGTGCGCGGATGGCTGCGATCTCTTCCGCCGTCGGCAGGGGAATCCCGCTCAGCGCCGTTCCCGGTGCGAGCGCGATGGCGAGCAGCCGATGCACGTCGCTGGCAGCGAGAAAGGTGCTCTCCCAAGTCGCCTCATAGGCGAAGGCGAGGCCGCGCAGATAGAAGCCGGTGAGCACGCCGGTCGCCAGCAGCGCTGCCGCGAGGTGCAGGATGCGCGCCGCGCGGGCGCCATGCAGCGGCGCCGAGAGGCGGCTCCAGTCGCTTGCCAGATGGGCGATCGCGGCCCCGAGTTCGCCTCCTGGCCGAGGGTGCAGCCCGGTCGCGAGGCGGCCCATGGCTCGTCGCCAGGGCTGCGGCAGCGTATTCCCCGGGCGGCGCAGGCAGAACCTCGCCGCCAGCAGCAGGTAGACGGCGATATTCCAGGCGATCAGTGCCAGCACCGGCGGCATCAGGATGTTGATTCGCTGGCCACCGCCGATCCGGTCGACCAGCAGGCCACCGATGCAGGCGGCGACGGCGATCGCACCCGCCAGCCAGGGACGCCAGGACAGCGCGCGAACCGCGCGGGGGATGACCGGGAAGCGTTCTCCGAACCGACCGAGCGCCAGTCGCGCGCGCTCCGCCACGAAGTCAGCGTCCGCTGCTCCTTCGCCGACGACCTCGGCGGCGGCCCGGCTGGCCCAGGCCCGGTCGCCATCGGACCACAGCGCGTGCGCGCGGTCCGCCGTCTCGAAAGCCCGCACAGCGATGATCTCCAGCGCCATCAATTCGGTGACAGTATATTCAATCGAGCGCGTGTCATGGGGTGAGCGGCTTGATGGACGTGGGCTCCATCGCGAGGCGGGGCGGTCGAGGTGTCCAGTCGACGAAGCGAGTTTGCCGTCACCGAATTCCTGGGGCATCAGGGCATCTTCCCGCGTGCCGGCGGTTGCCGACGATGATTGACCGGCGCAGAGGCAATCCCCGACAATGGCGCGCTCGCGGACGTCTTCAAGCAAGGACGGGAGCTCGCATGTATCACGGTGAGAAACTCAACGCATGGACGCATCTGGTCGGGGCGGTTCTGGCGCTGATTGGGGCGGTCGTCCTGGTCGTTCTCGCGGCGCGGACAGGCGACCCGTGGAAGATCGTCAGCGTCTCGATCTACGGCGCAACCCTCGTTCTTCTCTACAGCTTCTCGACGCTCTACCACAGCTTCCGTGGCCGCGCCAAGGAGATCTTCCAGAAGCTCGACCACCTCAGCATCTACCTGCTGATTGCCGGCAGTTACACGCCTTTCTGCCTGGTCACCCTGCGCGGCCCCTGGGGGTGGTCGCTCTTTGCCGTCGTCTGGGGTCTGGCGGTGGTCGGCTCGCTGCAGGAGTTCTGGCTGAAGAGCGAAGCGCGCGTGCTGTCTGTGGTGATCTACGTCGTCATGGGCTGGGCGGTGCTGGGCGCACTGCCTCCATTGCTGCAGGCGCTCGGCATGGCTGGCTTCGTCTGGCTGGCGGCCGGCGGCGCTGCCTATACGCTCGGCATCGTCTTCTACGCTCTCGACTCGCGCCTGCGGCACGCGCACGGCATCTGGCACCTCTTCGTACTTGCCGGCAGCGCCGCCCAGTACGTCGCCATCGTGCTCCATGTGCTTTGAGCGACAGGCGCGGCTTCGCCGCCGGGCGCTCAGTGCCTGTGTTCGCCCGCCGGGGAAGCGGCGGTGAGGTCGCGCACTTCCGCCTTGACCTCGAGGGTTTCGATCTTGCGGTCCTTGCCCTCGATCTGCAGGGTCAGCGGCACCGATTCGCCCTTCAGCAGCGGCTGCTTGAGACGGATCAACATCACGTGGTAGCCGCTCGGACCGAGTTGCACCGTCTTGCCGGCGGGCAGCTCGAGGCGGGGAATGGCGCGCATGCGCATCACCTGTCCGTCCATCTTCATCTCGTGGATCTCGGTGACGGCGGCTGCCGGGCTGCTGGCGCCGATGAGCGTCGCGCCGGTCTTGCTGCTGATCTCCATGAAGGCGCCGGTGGCCTGCTGGCCGGTGACGGTACCACGCACCCAAGCGTTGTGCACCTCGACATCGGCGGCCAGCGCCGCGCCCGATCCCACCCCGAACAGCAGCAGCGACGCGGAAAACATCATCCTCTTGTTCAATGCAGCCTCCCTTCCTTGTCAGAAAAACGATCATGAACCGATACTTGCGGATCACTCCGCGGCACGGTGGCGCAGCCGGCGTTGGCCGGACCCAGCGGACCGGCCGCCATGCCGGATGGTGGCCAAGGAGATCAGCGCTTGATCGACCATTGGCCCTGCGCGTCCTCGATCCACCAGCCAGCGTGCCACTGTGCCTTCCAGCGCTGAACCTGTGCGGCACGCACCGCCGGCTCCCAGTACTGTCCGCCATGCCCTTCGGCGAGCGCGTAGATCAGCGAGTTGCGGTCGGGATTCTCGCTGTCGATCAGCTTCTCCGCGATCTGGCGCTGCGCCAGGTTGAGGCGGCTGGCATCGCGCAGCCTGACCATGCCATCGTAGCCGAGACCGATGATGCCCGCGTCGTAGAAACGGACGAGGCGCGAGGCGCGCTGCGCCAAGCCGTGTTTGACGATCACCACCGGTGGCGTGCCCAGATCAAGGTTGACCTGGTCGGGGCTCGGCGCCGCCGCAACCGGCAGGGCGAGACAGGCGAGCAGCAGCAGAAGGCGTTTCATTTCAGGACTCCAGGGTCATCACTTGCCGGCGAGCAGCAGCTTCAGGTCGGCAGCGACATGGTCGGGTGCCTCGCCGTGGCGGACGAGCAGCCGCAGGCGCCCCTGCGGATCGAAAGCGTAACTGCCGGTCGAGTGATCGATGCTGTAGCTGTCGGGGGTGTTGCCCGGTTGCCGGCCATAGAAGACCTTGAACTCCCTCGCCGCTGCTGCGGTCGCCGCCTCGTCGCCGCGCAGGCCGATGAACCCCGGGTTGAATGCGGTCACGTATTCGGCGAGCAGTTGTTGCGTGTCACGCGCCGGGTCGAGGGTGACGAAGAGAACCTGCACGCGTCCGGCGTCGCTGCCGAGGCGGGCGACGGTCTCGCGCATCGACAGCAGCGTCGTCGGGCAGACATCCGGACACTGCGTGTAACCGAAGAACACGATCACCGCCTTGCCCTTGAAGTCGGCCAGCCGGCGCGGCTGACCCAGGTGATCGGTGAGCGCCAGTTCCTTGCCCCAGTCGACACCCGTGATGTCGGTCGATTTGAAGGCCGGCGGTCCGGAACAGGCGACGAGCAGCAGGTTGAGGAGCAGGACCAGGCTGGCGAGGGAGGGAGTTGTCGTCATCGTCGTCGAGTTTCGGTGGCACGGGGCCGCTGCAGGAACTGGGGCGGCATCTACGGCCCGACATTGTCGTCCGCGAAGGCATTCTGGGCAAGGTCTGGCGTGCGGCAAGCCGCAGCTTGCCGGCCGACGGTCGATCGGGCGCCTGCCGCAAGCGGATCACCATCGCTATCGGCGGCCCGATGAGCCCGCACGGCTGCATCGTCGGGCTGTTTTCCTCATGGCGGCTTCTGTGCGAGGGGCATCGCGTGACGCTGGTCGAGGGCCGCGACGGCCGCGGACTGGCGACGACTTTCGCCAACGGCGCGCAGTGGCCGTACGGCTGCGTCGCACCGCTGGCCGAACCGGCGGCCCTCGGCAGCTTTGCCGGATACCTGCTCGACGCGCGTGCGTCGCTCGGCTTTCGGCCGTCGCTGTCGCCCTGTTTCTGATCCTGGTGCGGCCGCTTCGCCGCCCATTGCACGACTGCGCGCGCGGCGGACGAGGTGCCATTTGCTGGCGCTGGGCTTCCTGTCTCGTCGCTGGCTGCACGCGCTGCTCGATGAGCATCCCGATCCGGCGCTGCATTATCGGCGGAACGGCAAACTCGTCCGCTAGCGTGATGCCGACTCGTTTCGCGCCGCGCTGCGGCGGCTCAGGTTCCAGGCGCAGTTCGGCATGGGGCTGCGTGTGCCGCTGCTCGACCTCAAGGGCTACTCTCTGACCGTCGACTGCGCGCTCGGTGTGGTGCCTTCGCTGTCGGTCACCGACAGTCGGCACAGGACCGTCTTCGCCCGTCTCGGCGACCCCCTCCGGCCGGCCCCTGATCGACCGCGTTGGCCATGGCAACCTGTACGTGAACATCGGCTACGGCACCCTCGGCCTGACCCTGGCCGCGGGCAGTGCCGAACTGCTGGCCGACTTCCTGGCCGGGCGGCCATGCTGCATCGATGCCATTCCGTTGCTGCTCGCCAACGCCTGACCTGAACGGAAGATCGCGCCGGCGACTCCTGCAGCCTCCGCCACCTTGGACGTGGCGACGGAAGGCGGAACCAGGGTCGTGTGCATGGGGTTGACGGTCAGTGTGGTCCCGCCAGGAGATGGGCGCAAGCTCGAGTCGCCGGCCGGCGCCTGTCGCGGATTTGCACCAGCGGTGGCGAAAGACCGCCGTCAGCGGCCCATCCCGGTTGACATCAGGCCGGTTGGAGATGAAACAATATTCCACCGCTACAGTGATTTAGGCGATGTAGTTAAATCTGTTTGTGGCTACTTCTGCCGGCGAGCTCGCGCCCGCCCGCGTGGTCGTCCATTCACGCAAGCTTGTCAGGCGGCAGCTGACAGTGCGTGTTGCGGGCTGTCGCTGCAAGGTCCGCTTGCCTTGGTGGGAGCAGAGCATGGATATGCCAGATGACCTAGCCAAACGGTTTCTTCCCGGCCCTGCAGGCAGCGTGGTGGATGCCGATTCCCCGGAAATCGAGTTCCTGCAGACCCAGCTGGCGGTGATCGAGGACTATCTGCAGCACTTCCCTGATGACCAGAGAGAGTTCCGCACCCTGGCATGGATCGCAGCACATGCCTGTGCCTACCGCCAGCAGTGGCAGGTACAAGCAGCGAACAGGGGCGACTGTCAGCTGTCGGCGTGAGCGTGCAGCCCATGCCGGCGATGCCGGGAGGGTGTTCGCTGCCGCTGGCGATGTCTGCCGAATCGGCCACGCGCTGGGATCGGTCGTTGCCGGCAAGGCTGTTCGGTCCGTTTGCGCCCGTGCGTCCAGGCAGACGGTCGATGCAGGTCAGTCGCAGCGCATCGCGTCGTCGCTCATCCGGGTGGGGGGGCGATCCGAAATTTAGTATACTGTCACCGAAAAAGAAAAAAGGTCATCGCCCATCGAAGGCCATCCAGCGGTATTGGCGGGCTTGGCGGACGCCGCCGACGATTTCCTGGAAGTCTCCAGCGAAAGTCAGGCCGTCGGTACGGCGGCCCGTCCACTCCTGCGCGTAGTTGGGATCCGCGGAGCGACGGGTGAGGTGCAGGCGCTGCGCGGCTTGCTCCCAGCGTCCGTTTACCGCGTCACCGTACATCTCGCCGGCAACGCTGCCATCGCCGTCGATGCGGTGCAGGCGCAGTTCCGTCTGCCAGCCGTTGCCGTCGACGAGCAGGCGGGGTACGGCCCGCCAGTCGTAGGAGGACTGTCCGGTTGCGCCGTCGTGAATCTCCTGGAAGGACCCCGTCATGCGGCCCGTCAGGCTGCGTGTCGCCGGGTCGAGTTCGAGGACGCCCGTGTACCGCTGCTCGTAGCCGGGGCCGAGAAAACGGGTGAAGTGGATGGCGCGCGTACCGGGATTCCACTCACCTTCCATTGGCTGGCCATAGAGGGTGCCGTTGAACCGGTTGCCGAATACGCGCTCGATCCGCAGCAGACCCAGCCAGCCATTGCCGACAATGATGTTGTTCGCCCCTTCGGCGAGTGCGTTGGGAAACGGAAAGTCGACCCACGGCGGAATCTGGTTCGCCGCCGGGGGTTGCCGCTGCTGGTAGCGGTGGGAGAAGAAGCTGTAGATCCGGCCGTCGCCGCCGGGAGGGACACTGTACGAGAAGAGCGGCGGCGTCGCGCCGGTGTCGAAATCCAGCGTGATGTCATCGCGAGCGGGGTGGTTCGGGTCGTATATTCGCAAGCACAGCCGTCGTCCGTTGCGCTCGAGGCCGTAGACCAGCACCTGGTGGTTGTTCCCCACTTTCAGCGGATCGTCGGTATTCACCTGCACCAGGCCGATCGGCGATGGGGCGCCGTTGCGAAGGTCGCTCTCGATGCCGGGCAGCGCGCTGAAATACGCGGTCCTGGCCCGCTCGCCGGCGCTGCACCCCGGGCTCATCAAACGCAGGTATTCGGTCCATCCCAGGCCATCGAAACTGTCGTAAAGGCGAGCGACGAGGTAGTCATACAGTACACCCGAGACCGGTCCCGCCTTGTGCGATGGGATCGCCATGCCGGCGTGGAAATAGTCACGCACCGCGTACACCATGCCGCCGCACAGCCCGTTCGCGGCGTCGCCGATCGCCATGTCGACGTTGCCGACGCGTACGCTGACGTGCGCCGTGTTGGCGGGGAACTGGTTGGCAAAGCGGAACCCGTGCGTGCTCGGCAGGAAACCGGGCACGTCGACGCGCTCCTGGGTCGTCAGGCGCAGTTCGGATCCACCCATGTACTCGAGCATGTCGCTCGCGCGATGGAGTTCGCCGACGATTCCCGGTGGGCCGGCAGGCACGAGAACGCGGCTCGGCGGAATCAGCGACAGCGGCTGCCGATCACGAATCTCGAGCTGAAAGCGGGAGGCGCTGTAGCCGATGCCGGCCTGAGCGCCAGCGACGAGCGTTCCTTCATAGGCCGGGGCGATCCCGAACGCGCGCGTCCGGTCATCGGGACTGAAGATCCGCCAGTAGATCGGGCTCGAACTACGATTGATCAGGGGCATGTGCTGTCTCCTCGAAGGTGGTTGTTACCCGGGCCGGGAAGGCAAGACCGAAATCCTGCTCACCGCTGGTGATCGCTTGATCGTCGTCGGCGGCGGCAGCCATGCAGCATCGAATCACGACCGCCCGCGGCGAACGCGGCGATGAGCCAGAGCACGCCAGCGGATGGGCAGCGCAGGTTACGGCGCCTGGCGAGCCGGGGAGCGGCTCCGGCCGGCGTGCAACGGGGTGTCCGCAGCATTGGCTGGTCGTCGGGTTTGCGGCGTCAGGGAGCATTCGCTTTCATGGTTTCGAGATTGCGCACACATGCGGCCTTGCTTGCGTAAACCAGGTACTCGCTCTTCTCGTTCCTGCGACAGGCGAATGCGGGGTCGCGCAAGCCGAATGTACCATCCGCGTGATATTCGCATGAGCGAAAGCCTTTCAGGGCTGTCTCGCTGATCACGCTACATCTGGCGGTGCCCGGCCTCAGCCAGTCGAAACCGAATGAACCGGCTGGCGGTGCTGCGGGGGTCGCGATACAGGGGGTGAGTGCGCTGCTGGCAAGGAGGAGAACGGAGCGTCTGAGCATGTTGGATGCCTGCTGATTGGCAGGACGGCTGATCGAGCTGTGGCTAACCCGTCTTGTGGGTGCGATGAAGAAGCGGTCCGCTGCGATGCCAAGCCGGACGCAGCCGCCGAAGGCAGTCAAGGGCGACGCGCCCATATCGCCATGGGGCCTCGTCGCAAACGATGAACTCTCCCCCGACGAAACCGGCGGTCATCTTACGCCCGGCTCGCCATCGGAAGCAACGCTGGCGTGGCGCAAGCCTCGTCGCCGGCAGCAGCGGCGTGTTCGACTACCCGGGACGGGAGCCGGGGTGGGAGATGCAAAAAAAAGCGCGACTCGTGGGAGTCGCGCTAAATCCACACCAAAGGAGGACGGTGGAGGAGACAAGCCGAGTGGGAGGAAGATCCCGCTGCAAGTGTTACGTTGAGTGCATTATGGCTGCTCCGAGAGCAAAGGTCAACTATTTTTTGTGCGTTGCGGAATCTTTTTTTTCCGGGTTCGAGGGCGATCGCCGTGAATTGCAAAAGCCTTTTAATATTCATTATATTGACTCTCGTATCGGAGATGCCTTTCACTATGTGCAACGCTGCTCGTTTGCACGGCTGGCCTTTTTTTCACTGATCATGTTGCGCCGCAGCATGATGCGCCGGTGTGCGTGCAAACACTTGCGGCTACAATCGGCAACCTGATCGAAGCGTTCTGCAGCCAAGGAGGAGCAAATGGAATGTACGGTGAAGTGGACCGGCAGCGGGATGTCCTTTCTCGCCGAGACGGGTAGCAATCATGCGTTGGTGATGGACGGTGCTCCCGAAGCGGGCGGGCGCAATCTGGCTCCGCGGCCGATGGAACTGCTGCTGGCCGGCACCGGCGGCTGTACGGCCTATGATGTGGTACTGATCCTGAAGAAGGGTCGCCAAGCCGTCTCCGGGTGCGAAGTCAGCTTGCGGGCGGAGCGGGCCGAGACCGAGCCACGCGTGTTCACGAGCATCCATTTCCACTTCCGCGTCCGTGGCAAGCAACTCAAGCCGGATGTCGTCGCGCGGGCGATCGAGCTGTCAAAGGAGAAATACTGCTCGGCGTCGATCATGCTTGGCAAGACGGCTGCCATCAGCCACGACTTCGAGATCATCGAAACCTAGACGTAGTAGGCGGTCCGCGTCATCGCCTTTGCCACGAGCCGCATCGCCGCGATCGCCGGTGGCGGAAGCTCGCGAGCCCCGAGGCGCATTGCCGTTTCGGCATGCGCGATCTCGTCGCTTCGCATCTGGGCGACGATCGCTCGCGACCGCGTGTCCTGCTCGGGCAGTTCGCTGAGGTGGTGGTCCAGGTGCGCCTCGACCTGGCGCTCGGTTTCGGCGAGGAAGCCAAGACTCCAGTCATCTCCCAGCTTGCCGGCGGCGACGCCGATCGCCAGTGCACCCAGGTACCAGAGCGGGTTGAGCAGGCTCGTGCGGCTCCCCAGTTCAGCCAGGCGGCGTTCGGTCCACGCCAGATGCTCGGTCTCTTCGCGCGCGGCCTCCTCGAGTGCCCGGCGAACGCCGTCCTCGCGCGACGTCAGTGCCTGACCCTGATACAGCGCCTGCGCACAGATTTCACCAACGTGGTTCACGCGCATCAGCGCTGCGGCATGGGCTTTCTCGGCTTCCGACATGACGGGCTCGGCCTCGCTGTTGCCCGGGACTTCCCGTACCGTCGAGGCCGGTGCGCACAGCGTGCGCAACGCCCTGTCGAACTCGATGATGAAGCGATCGCTGATCATTGTTGCCTCGGACGTGCCGTTGCCTTCGAGGGTCGCGCCACCCGCTGCCGACGAGTGCCTCGCCCGCTGGCGGCAGCAGCGGGAAGTGGGCGAGAAGGCGCTGCCTGCAGCCGTGGTGCTGCGTGCTTCCGGCGGTCGATCATGGCCTGACGCGCAGCGTCGCGTGCCCGCCGCGCCGCAAGGTATCGAGCATCTGTTCGGGTGTCTGCTGCACGACCGTGATCGGACAGAAATACTCGGAGAAGAGAGCAGCATGATGCCGGTTGAGTGTGCTGTTGGTGATCCGCACCCAGCGATCGTTCCGTGCCCGGGCCCACGTCTCGTCGCTGCGGCCGAGCGCGTACAGGCGACGTTCGCCGGTCGCGCACTTCATTCCTTCGTAACTGACGTTGCGCGCCCCCGAGGGGCTGATGATGACCAGCGCGTAGCGGATGACGCCATCGCTGCCGACGCTGAGCGAGGCGCTGTCGATCAGGAACTGGTTGTTCGTCGTCGCGCTGACGGTGAAGGGCACCAGGTTTTCGCTTCGCGGAAAGGCCGGCAACTCGACTTCCGCTTCCGGAGCAGGCCTCTGCTCGCCATCGGGGTCGTAGCTTTCCGTCCGTCCCGCCGACGGCCAGGCCAGGACGACGGCCAGCAGCCAGCACGCGCGGGTGGCGACGAGGCGCAGCCGGATGGCGGCGCTACGGGCGCGAGCGGTCGTCGGCACCCTCATTCCTTGGCGGGCAGCCCGGTCGGCGGCGGCGAGCGGAACTGCACCGCGGCGCGCTGGGCGCGGCGTGCATCGGCATTGAGGAAGCGGGCGAGCTCGTTGAGGGCCTGCTCGTAGACCCGGCGCTTGAACTCGATCACTGCGTCGAGCGAGACCCAGTAGCTGTTCCAGCGCCAGGCGTCGAACTCGGGGTGGTCGCAGGCACGCAGCGATACGTCGCAGTCGCGACCGACCAGGCGCAGCAGGAACCAGATCTGTTTCTGTCCGCGGTAACTGCCGCGCCACTCCCTCCTGACCCAGTGGGTGGGTACGTCGTAGCGCAACCAGTCCTTGGTCCGGCCGAGAACGAGTACGTGCTCCGGCAGCAGGCCGATCTCTTCATGGAGTTCCCGATACATGGCCTGCTCGGGCGTCTCACCCCGCTTGATGCCGCCCTGCGGGAACTGCCATGAATGTTCTCGTATCCGCTTGCCCCAGAAGACCTCGTTCCTGGCATTGCAAAGAATGATGCCGACGTTCGGGCGATAGCCTTCACGGTCAAGCATGTCCGACACCTGCCAATCAAATCGTTGAGAGCATTCTTCCACAATTCCCGTGGCTTGCAAAGCATCGCGGGAAGCGAAGGGAGTCTGCGGCCGTGTTCGCCGCGGTCGGCCCGCTGCGGCTTGTGTGCGCTGCGCGCCAACCGGCCTGGTCGTTGCCCGCGGCGGGCAGCCAGCGCAACCATTTTGGCCATCGGTCCAGTAGAATCGCGGTTTTATTTCGTCTGCCGCCAATCCCGATGCGCACTTCACGGTTCTTTCTGTCAACGCTCAAGGAGGCGCCCGCTGACGCCGAGGTGGTGAGCCACAAGCTGATGCTGCGCGCCGGCATGATCAAACGGCTGGCGGGGGGCATCTACACCTGGATGCCGCTCGGCTTGCGCGTCGTGCGCAAGGTCGAGGCGATCGTCCGCGAAGAGATGGATCGCGCCGGTGCCATCGAGCTGTCGATGCCGGCCGTTCAACCGGGTGAGTTGTGGCAGGAGTCCGGGCGCTGGGAGAAGTACGGTCCCGAGCTTCTGCGCTGCAAGGATCGACACCAGCGGGATTTCGTCATCGGTCCGACGCACGAGGAGGTGATCACCGACGTCGTGCGTCGCGAGGTGAAGAGCTACCGACAACTGCCTCTCCACTTCTACCAGATTCAGGTCAAGTTCCGCGACGAGATCCGGCCCCGCTTCGGGGTCATGCGCGGGCGCGAGTTCCTGATGAAGGACGGTTACTCGTTTCACGCCAGCTTCGAGGACCTGCAGCGCGAGTACCGCAACATGTTCGCGACCTACACGCGCATCTTCGATCGCCTGGGTCTGAAGTTCCGCGCCGTCGCCGCCGACACCGGCTCGATTGGCGGTACCGGTTCGCACGAGTTCCACGTGCTTGCCGAATCGGGCGAGGACGCGCTGGCCTATTGTCCGCAATCCGATTACGCGGCCAACGTCGAACTGGCGGAGGCGCTGGCCCCGGCGGGCGACCGCCCGCCTGCCGGCCATCCGCTGCAGAAGGTGGCGACACCCGGTCGCACCCGCTGCGAGGACGTGGCCGATCTGCTGGGGGTCGCGCTGCACACGACGGTGAAGGCGATCGCAGTCGTCCTCGCCGGGAGCGAGACTGTCGCCGGTGGTTTCGCAATGATCCTGCTGCGCGGCGACCACAACCTGAACGAGCTGAAGGCGCAGAAGCTGCTCGGCGAATTCCGTTTCGCGCGCGACGACGAGATTCTGGCTGCGCTTGGCTGTCAACCCGGGTACATCGGTCCCGTCGGCATCAGCGGCATCGCCGTCCATGCCGACCGCAGCGTGGCAGGGATGGCTGACTTCGTCTGCGGCGCCAACGAGGTGGGGTATCATCTGACCGGAGTCAACTTCGGTCGCGACGTGCCGGAGCCGACGCGGGTCGGCGACCTGCGCAACGTTGTGGCCGGTGATCCGTCACCCGATGGCAAGGGTCGGCTGGAATTGTGTCGCGGCATCGAGGTCGGCCACATCTTCCAGTTGCGCAGAAAGTATGCCGAGGCGCTCAAGTGCAGCTTCCTCGACGAAGGGGGGCAGAGCCGCATCATGGAAATGGGTTGCTATGGCATTGGCGTCACGCGCATCGTCGGAGCCGCCATCGAGCAGGGGCACGACGAGCGTGGCATCGTCTTCCCGGCAGCGATCGCTCCCTTCGCCGTGTGCATCATCCCGATGGGCTACGGCAAGAGCGCTGCCGTCAGGGCGGCTGCCGATGCGCTCTACGCCGAACTGGTCGCTGGCGGTGTCGACGTGCTGCTCGATGACCGCAACGAAAGGCCGGGGGTGATGTTCGCCGAAATGGAACTGATCGGCGTTCCGCATCGTGTCGTCGTCGGCGAGCGCGGTCTCGCCGAGGGCCGCTTCGAGTACAAGGGACGCCTCGACAGCGAGCCGCGGATGGTCGCCATGGCCGAGATCGGCAGCTTCCTGCAGGACCGCCTGTGCGCTGCCTGATCGCTCTCGTCGCCCTGCTGCTGCCGCTGGCGGTGCACGCCGGCGCGCAGAAGTATGAGCCGCTGTCGGCGAGCGTGCGGGCAGCGCTCTCGCGCACGGTGTCCGATCGTGCGCCGCCACGCAGTTCATTCACCGATTCGACCGAGGCCATCGGCTGGCTGAGCGAGATGTCGCAGCGGCTCGAGAAACGGATTCCGGATCGCGATGCACGCCTGGACTTCCTGCGCGCCGTGCATTACGAGGCGACGCGCGCCGGGCTCGACCCGCAACTGGTGCTCGGCCTGATCCAGGTCGAGAGCGGTTTCAAGAAGTATGCCGTGTCGACTGCCGGCGCTCGCGGCTTCATGCAGGTGATGCCGTTCTGGGTCAAGCTCGTTGGTGGCAGCGAGGACAACCTCTTCCACCTGCGTACCAACCTGCGTTACGGTTGCACGATTCTGCGTCACTACCTCGACATCGAACGGGGTGACCTCTACCGGGCGCTCGGCCGCTACAACGGCAGCCTCGGCCAGCCACAGTACCCGAACATGGTGCGCGCCGCCTGGCAGACGCACTGGTCGTACAACAAGCGCAACCTGGCGATGCGCTGACCCGGCATCCTGAGCGCACGTTCGCCGTCAGCGCATTCCCGGCAGCATGCCCTTGAGGCCACGCATCAGTTGCGCCATACCGCCGCGCGAGAACTGCTTCATCATCTTCTGCGTCTGCTCGAACTGCTTCAGCAGACGGTTGAGCTCCTGCACCTGTACCCCGGCGCCGAGTGCGACGCGCCGCTTGCGCGAGGCCTTGAGCAACTCGGGGTGGCTGCGCTCGGCCGGCGTCATCGAGTTGATGATCCCCTCGATGCGTGCCACCGCCTTCTCCTCGCCACCGGCGGGCAACTGACCGGCTGCCTGTGAGAACTGCGCCGGCAGTTTCTCGAGCATCGACGACAGCCCGCCCATCTTGCGCATCTGGCTGATCTGGTCTTTGAAATCGTTGAGATCGAAGGTCTTGCCCGACTTCAGCTTGCGCGCGAACTCGATCGCCTTCTCTTCGTCGATACCCTTCTTGGCGTCCTCGATCAGCGACAGGACGTCGCCCATGCCGAGAATGCGCGAGGCCATGCGCTCGGGGTGGAAGGCCTCGATGCCGGTCAGCTTCTCGCCGACACCGGCGTACTTGATCGGCCGCCCGGTGACGTGGCGGACCGACAGCGCGGCGCCGCCACGCGCATCACCGTCGAGCTTGGTGAGGATGACCCCGGTCAGCGGCAAGGCTTCGTTGAAGGCGCGCGCGGTATTGATCGCATCCTGGCCCTGCATCGCGTCGACGACGAAGAGCGTCTCGATCGGCCGCATCGCCGCGTGCAGCTCGGCGATCTCGCGCATCATCGCCTCGTCGATCGACAGCCGGCCGGCGGTGTCGACCAGCAGCACGTCGTGGTAGTGGCGCCGCGCCCAGTCGACCGCGTTGCGCGCGATGTCGACCGGCTTCTCGCTGGCCGTCGAGGGAAAGAAATCCGCCCCGGCCTGGCCGGCAACGGTCTTCAACTGCTCGATCGCGGCGGGCCGATAGACGTCGCAGGAGACGACCAGGACCTTCTTCTTCTGCGTCTCGCGCAGCAGCTTGGCCAGCTTGCCGACGGTGGTCGTCTTGCCCGATCCCTGCAGGCCGGCCATGAGGATGATCGCCGGTGGCTGCGTCGCCAGGTTGAGACCGGCGTGCGCTTCGCCCATCAACTGTGTCAACTCGCGGTGCACGACGCCGACGAGCGCCTGCCCGGGGCTCAGCGAGCCGATGACTTCCTCGCCGACGGCCTTCTCCTTCACCGCGGCGATCAGGTGCCTGACCGCCGGCAGCGCGACATCGGCTTCGAGCAGGGCGAGGCGCACCTCACGCAAGGCGTCGGCGATGTTGGACTCGGTCAGGCGTGCTTCACCGCGCAGCGTCTTCATGACGCGGGAAAGGCGTTGGGTCAGGTTGTCGAGCATCTGGATTCCGGCTTGGTGTAAACTCAAAAAATGCCCGACATTCTACTGCACCTGCTGCCGCACGTCGTTTCGTCGCTGCTCTACGCCGCTCTCGGGATCCATTTCTGGAACACGCGCTGGCGCGAGACCGAGCGCTCGCTGGTGACGCTGCCGATGCAGCCGTGGGAGCGGGCAGCGATCGTCGTCGCGCTGCTGATCCAGGGTTTCGGTCTCTATCAGGGGGTCTTCGCTGGCGGCGGCATGCGCTTCTCGTTCAGCTACGCGCTGTCGTTGATGCTCTGGCTGGCGGTGCTGATCTACTGGCTGGAGAGCTTCCGTTCGCGCATGGACGGCCTGCAGCCGATGGTCCTGCCGCTCGCCGCCGCCGGTGCGGCAGCACCGGCGATCTTCCCGCAGTTGCGGGTCATCGGCCATGCCGGCGGTGTCGGCTTCCTCGTCCACTTCCTGGCAGCGATGCTCGCCTACAGCCTGTTCACGCTGTCGGCGCTGCACGCCGTCTTCATGGGTTTTGCCGAACGCAAGCTGCACCAGCGCTCGATGACCCGCAGCCTCGGCAGCCTGCCGCCGATCCTGACCATGGAGGCGCTGCTCTTCCGCATGATCACCGTCGCCTTCTGCCTGCTGACCGTCGCCCTGGTCAGCGGCGTGTGGTTCTCGGAGGAGATTTTCGGCAAGGCGGCGGCACTCGACCACAAGACGCTCTTTGCCTTCGCCTCGTGGGCTATCTTCGCCGCGCTGCTGGTCGGGCGTCGCGTCTATGGCTGGCGTGGGCGCATCGCGATGCGCTGGACCCTGGCCGGCTTCATGGTCCTGTTGCTGGCCTACATCGGCAGCCGCTTCGTCGTCGAAGTCGTGCTCGGTCGCATCTGAGAGGTTGTGAAGAAATCGTCTCCAGCAGGCCGAGATGCAGGGAATCGGCGGTTGAGCGATGCCGCACGGCGATCGCGCGGTCGATTCAACCCCCGCTGCTGAGTGCG
>WBZM01000520.1_pt1 | contig 53031 bp, 47 predicted proteins | sample 5204271 | NCBI WGS metagenome assembly WBZM01 (sample SAMN12344346, study PRJNA552823) | activated sludge metagenome | biome: Activated sludge suspended growth; feature: Nitrification reactor; material: Wastewater; isolation source: activated sludge from nitrification reactor of wastewater... | reverse complement strand
GCCGCTTCCTTCGACTGGTCGAGCAGGCCGCCTTCGGCCATCCATAGATCCGAGGCAGTAGGACCGGGGCAGATCGCGTTGACCATCACGCCCTCGGCCGCGTGGCGCTCGGCGAACTGGCGCGAAAGCGAGAGCATCGCCGCCTTGCCCACCGAGTAGTCGGGCATCATCGAGGAGGGACGCTTGCCGGCGGTCGAGGAAACGTTGACGACCCGGCCCCAGCCGCGCTCGGCCATCTCCGGGATTGCTGCCCGCATCAGGTTCAGCGGCGCGATAACGCTCATCTCGAACTGGAATCGAAAGTCTTCCTCTGAGGCTTCCTCGAGCGGCTTCCACTCGGCTACCCCGGCGTTGTTGACCAGGCAATCGACCTTGCCGAAGGCCTGCCTGGCGGCGGCGATGATGTGCTGCCCGGCGCAGTCGGTGGTGATGTCCTTGACCACCACCTCGACTTCACCGCCCTCGGCCCGGACCACTTCCCGCATCGCCGCGAGCTGTTCGGGATCACGCGAAACCATCAGTACCTTCGCGCCCTCGTCGCAGAGCTGCCGGGTCACTTCGAGGCCGATCCCGCCACTGGCCCCGGTCACCACGCAGACCCGGTCCCTCAGTCCCAGGTCCACCTTGCTACTCCTCGTCTTCGCCCGACTTGCGGCGGCCCTCGAAGAGGTCCGGGAAGTCGACGTCGGCATACCGCGCCATCGAGAAGACAAGGTCCGAGGCCCGGTTCAGGAAGCGGAGAATTTCGGTCGAGGCAAGCTCGTCGGCAAGCTGGATCCGGACCACGGCCCGCTCGGCCCGGCGCACGATGGTGCGGGCGACGTCGAGCTGGGCTGAAAGCCGGTTACCGCCGGGAATCACAAACTTGGGCGGCAGATTCACGTGGGCCATGTACTTGTCGATCTCGGGATCGAGCGCATCGACCATCCCGGCGGTGATCCGGCTTATTCCGTCTTCGAGACGCCCGGCCGCCTCCGGTGCGGTCGCCAGCTCCGCGCCGGCCACGAAGAGCTCGTTCTGAAGGGCGAGGATGTCTGCCGCCAGTTCCTCCTGGCTGTCGTCGCACATCGCCCGCGCCACGCCCAATGCAGAGCAGGCCTCGTCAAGCGTTCCGTAGGCGTCGGTCCTCAGCCCCGACTTCTCGACCCGGCCCCCGTACCAGAGTCCGGTCGTCCCGTCATCGCCCTTCTTCGTGTAGATCTTGACCACACCCTGATCCTAGAGGAGCAGGGGTCAGTCGTTCGTTTGAAGGTGGGTGCATTGGGGGTGGTCGTTGAGCTGCCTGACCGTCGCCCGCAGCGGTGACGATTCGGTGACCACGTTGTTGACCGTGACGACAAGAGACGCCTCGTAGTCACGCACGACGCCAGCACAAAAGACGATCGGGAGTTTGCAGGTGGCGTCGACGGCGATCGAGAACCCTTCACAGGTGTTCTCGCGGTTCGAGTCGACCGCGAAGAACTGGGCATCGGGACCGGAGACGCTTACGCTCGGTGTCGCAGGGGAATCTCCGACGTTCGTGAGGGTTGCATCACCTCGCTGCTTGAACCCCTGGTTGGCGGTAAGCGAGGCGGGAGAGAGACCGCCTGTGATGTAGGCACGGCTCTGGTAGGCGGCGGAGACCGGGACCGAAGCCAGGACGGTGGTCGTGTTCCATAGCCGGATCTCGACGACCCCCGTCATGTCGGTGGTGCTGCGGTTGCGGGGAGCCCAGGAAACGTGGATCGAGCACTGGGCTCCCACCGCGAGCGATTGACCCTCGAAGCAGCCGTTCAAACCTCCGTGGGATTCACCGATGGCCATCAGGTCGGCGTACTGGCCGCCATGCATGCCCAATGACCAGATCGAGATCGGCTGGGAAGCGCCTGGTCCCAGGTTGGTCAGGGTCAGGTACCTGATCGCATCGAAGGATTCTTCGTTGGTGAACGAGTAGCTGAGCGAGCCCAGAATCAAGGGGCTGGGGGAGAGGGCCAAGCCGGTTGTCGGACCGGTGGGTCCGGTTGGTCCCGTGGGGCCCGTGGGAGAGGTCGGTCCGGTGGGGCCAGTCGGAGAGGTCGGTCCGGTCGGACCCGTCGGGCCGGTAGGCCCGGTCCCTCCCGGCATCACCTGGATCGCGTTCGCGAGGGTGCGACAGTTGTTGCTCTCTTTCGATTCCCTGATCATGCGGTCGCCATCCGCGCAAAGAATCACGCGCCGGGAACCGGCGGGCTGGCCGGAGGGGATGGTCAACTTTCCGCCGCTCACGACAGCCTTGTTCCGGGCCAGCTTCCTGATCTTGACCAGGCCGAGTTTCGTGTCGGTCACGTCGCGTTTTGCGTCGCGGCTGAGCAGAACCAGCGCCCGGGAGACGGGCGCCGGCTTCCTGCCGCGGTTCCTGACCTTCACTTTGATTGAGACCTGCCGTCCGGCGGTGGCCGAGGCCGGAGCTGTTCCGGACTCGACCACCAGATCCGGAAGCGGAGGGGGCGCGGCTACGGCGGGGGAGGGAAGTGCCGCCAGAAGCGCGACCAGTGCGGACAACCCCAGACAGATTGCTGCCAGGCCCAAACGCCCCCGATGCGTCCATGACACGATTCAAGCGGCACGGCCGGTCCGCGAAAACCTCCCAAGGGATGGAGTCGGCAAGCCCTGCGAGAATCGGGTCGTGGCGATTGGTCCCTACGAGTTGACCGCGACCGAACTGAGCGCCTCGATCAGCGCCGACCGTCTCGGGCTGCCGTATCTCCTGTTTCGCGGAGATGACGGCGAGCTCGTGATCCGCACGCTGGAGGATCAGGTTCTGGTGGTCGGACGCTCGCCCGACGCCGACCTGCCTCTCGTCTGGGACGGCGAGGTGTCAAGGGTTCACGCACAGCTCGAGCGGATCGCCGGCCGCTGGACGGTCAGCGACGACGGGCTTTCCCGCAACGGAACCTTCATCGGTCCCGATCGGGTGAACGGCCGCCGGGTGCTGGCGCATGGTGACGTGATCCGCGCCGGCCAGACCTCGCTCGTTTACCGCGCTCCGTCCGAGGGTCTCGACGAAACCGAAGCAGCCTCCTCCGGGGCCAGCGCAGCCCGGCTGACCCCGGGAGAGCGGCGGGTTCTGGTCGCGCTCTGCGAGCCACTGCTCAGAGACCCGGGCAGTGGAATCGCCGCCTCCAACAACGAGATCGCCGAACGCCTGAGTCTCTCCGTGGCGGGAGTGAAGACCCAGATCAGAGCCCTGTTCGCCCGCCTCGAGGTCGACGACCTGCCACAGAACCGCAAACGGGCGGAACTTGCCCGCCGGGCGGTGGCCGCCGGTCTGGTCACCGAACGCGACCTGGCCTAGGTCGCGGCTCGCGCCACCTCAGGAGTAGAACTCGAGCGCGCTGCCGGAGAGGCCGAAGTAATGCTCGATCGGCCGTTCCATTCCCGGGTTGATCCAGCCGACGTTGAGCTGGCTCGGTGAACCGGGCGCTTCGAAAGCCTTGAACTCGACCACCTCGCCACCGGCCTGAAGATCGGGGACCTCGATTCGTGACTGGCGGACCGCCCCCAGGTAGAGATCAACCCAGACCCGGTCCTCGAACTCGGTCAGGTGTACCTCGACCTTGCGCCCGTCGGGCAGGGACGTGTCCGAGGAGGCGACGACCTTTCCGTCCGCCAGTCCGGCGGCCTCGGCCCCGAAGATCTGCTCTGGCGGTTCCGGCACTCCTCCCGGTTCGTACTCGACCCGCAGCAGGACCTCGCTGTCGAATCCGGTGCCGGGTCCGAGATCCGGCCTCGTTTCCGGTCCGATCGGACCGAAGAACCGGTCCGTTCTGGCGCCGGGCACATCGGGGATGACGCCGATGTCGGTGTCGGGAGAAACGGCCAGCGCGACCATGTCGCCGGCCTCGACCGCGAGCTCGACCGGAAAAGTGTGGACGTTGTGGTCGGGGACCAGGGTCACCTGCGAGCGGAACAGCTGGAAATACTGGCCGTCGCGTCGCCTGATTACCTGAAGTGCCAACTCGCCGGCGGCGCCGCGGACGCTCCAGGCGTGAACCGCCCCTTTGCTCGGTACCAGCAGCCGCGACCCCGGCAGGGCGGTCTGGAGGACCGAGCAGGAAGGTGAGTTCGGCCCCGCTTCCCGGCCGCGGCAATCGACGCTCTCCACCCCTTCGGACGGAAGATCGCTGCCAAGCGCGACCAGGCCATCGGAAACCGGCGGAGCGGCCTCCGAGGTCGAGCCGGAGTCACCGTTTCGCAGGATCGCGAAGACGAGCAGGCCCGCCAGCAGGATCGCACCGAATCCGGCCAGGACGCCGGCCGCTCGCGGCCGGCGACCGCGGTCTCCGGGACCGTCGCCGCTTCTGGCCTCCGGTTCAAGGGTCCTGTCGTCGGTCGCCGGAAGCCGGGAAGACTCGAGCGCCGGAGCCGAGTCGATGTCGGGCCCGAAGGCAGAGCGGACCTGAACCAGGAGCTCCGAGCAGGTGGCGGGGCGCTGGCCCGGGTCCTTGGAGAGACCCCTCTCGAAGATCCCGTCCAGTCCGGCGGGAAGGGAATCGCGCCGCGCGGAAACGCTGGGCGGGGGAAGCTGGGCGTGGGCGTAGAGCACGGCCGCGTCGCTGGACCTGGGGAAGACGCTCTGCCCGGTCAACCCTTCGACCAGGATCGCCGCGAATCCGTACCGGTCCGAGGCGGCGGTTGCCGAATTGCCTTGAACCACCTCGGGGGAGACACAGGCGAGCGTTCCAACCACGGTTCCGGCGAGGGTCTGACTCTGGTCGCCTTCGCCGCGGGCCAGGCCGAAATCGGCGAGGGAACCCCTTCCATCCGGGTCGATCAGCACGTTCGAAGGCTTCACGTCCCGGTGGACCACGCCGTCTTGATGGGCCCGGTCGAGGCCTTCGGCTACAGGTTCGAGGATTTCGACGAGTCCGGCGGGAGTCAGGCCTCCTTCGCGAATCCGGTCGGCAAGGTTGCCTCCCGCAAAGAGCGGCATGGTCAGCCAGGGGCCCCGTTCCGGGTCATCGCCCGCGTCGAGCACCGGGACTACTCCGGACCCGGCCACTTCGCGCTGCGCCCGGATGCCTCGCTCGAACCGTTCCCGGGTCGCCGGGTCTGCCGCCAGTCCGGCAGCCAGCAATTTCATCGCCAGCGGATCGTCCGAGCCGGCACTGACCTCGAGAATCAGGCCGGTGGTACCGCGGCCGATCTCCCCGACCACCGAGTAACCCCCTACATGCTCGCCTGCCTCCGGCATCGGCCGGATGCTAGACGACCAGGCCTTGCTCACCGCCGGCTTCTCGCCTTCCGGCCAACCGTCACCCGGACCCTCGCTCCTTCATTAAGGGTCAGCCCGGCCCGCGGTGACTGACGCAGCACTCGCCCGGCTTTCCGTTTCGCCGCCACTTTCTTCCTGGTGACCCGCCCGAGCGCGCAGTTGGAGTTCCGCAACCTGTTTCTGACCTGCGGCATCTTCAGTCCTCGCAGCCGCGGCACCACGCAGCGGCGGGGCGGGGCCGGCTTCTGGAATTCGTAGGCGCCGGGATCGGGGTCGGTGGCATCCCGCGGGTTTCCTTCGAGATCAACCGAAGGGATCGGGTAACTGAAGTTCTTCACGGCATCGATCAGGGGTGAACCCGCGGCGAGATGGAAGTCGGAGACCGGATCGATGAAGCCGGGCAGTTCCCGGATCGGGTTGTCTTCCGCGATCCCGCAGATATTCGGCCGCAGGCTGAGCGCGGATGTGTGTCGGGCCGAGATGCAGGCTTCGTTGTCATCGGAGTCGAATCCGCCATCGAGGTCGTATCCCTTCTCGGCCCGGGCGATCGAGAGGAAGACGTTGAGCCGGCTGAAGCCGGTTCCGCCGCCGGTAATGCCGCTGTTCGAAGCGGTGATTCCGGCTCCGCCGTTGCCCACCGAAACTCCGGTCGAACCCATGACCATCGCTGATTCTTCATTCCGGGTCGCGGCCAGCTCGATGCCTTTGGACCCGAATCCGTCGGCAACGCAAAGCGAGTTGGTGAGCTGGCCTCCGGTCTCCATCCCTTCGTTGCCGAAGCGGCAGGCAGTGCTGCCGTCGATGCTCGTCCTGACATCGATTCTTTCGGCGCGGGCCGAACCGTAGATGCCGACCCCGACCTCATCGAAGCTGATGATCCTGGTCCCGTAGCCGAGGAACTTCTGGCCGGAGTAGATGGTCACCGAGGCGGTGCTGGACGAGGCATCGACGAACAACCGAACATCGTTTCGGCCGACATAGTTGGCGTTCGGCGCGAATGTGTAGATCCGGTCGTCGATCGGGTCTACGGCGGATCCGTAATCGCCAGGAGCCAGGATGATCGCCGAGTCCGCGTCGGCTTCATTCCCGCCGGTGAGGATCGAGCAGGGCGACGCCTGGGTGCAGGCGTTGCCGGAGCCGTTCGGCGCAACATAGGTGTCGGCCGCTCCGGCCGCTCCGGGGAGCAGGGCGAGGGCGAGGAGCAGGGCAATCGGGACGAGCGCTTTGGTCTTCATCGAGTTCAGCATCCGGCCGAAGCCGGGACCTGGCTACGACCCAAGGGCTGAAACCGGCCATCCCGGCCGCTTGGCTTCCCCTGTGTACGGATTAACCCCGCTATACGGGGTTAATCCGTACACAGCCGGGAATCCGGTCAGCTCAGGGGGTTGAAAACGATCCCGGTCGGGATCTTGGGGAAGAAGTAGGTCGACTTCGGTGGCATCGTTTCGCCGGCGTCGGCCACGGCCCGGACCTGCTCGATCGGCGTGGCCCGCAGGATGAAGGCAGCCTGGGCTTCGCCCGATTCGACCGCGGCCGTCGCCTCTTCCACAGTCCGGGCGTAAGACAGGCCTCGCTTCGCTTCGACATCCGACTCGCTCATGCCAAGCGTCTCGCTGAAAACCACCTTTTCGAGGATGGCCGCGTCGAGTTCGCGGTAGGCGGGCGATCGATCGGAAAAGAGGGCATCGAGGGAGGAAGGGTCGAGGAGCCTCAGCAGCTGCCGGGTTCCGTCGGCCAGGAGCAGACCAAAGCATCCAACTCCTTCAAGTCCGGCCGGGTCAAGTTCTCCTTCGGCGACTGTTTCAAACGCCCCCTCGATGCCTCTTTTCAGGCGATCGACCAGGTCGGGGTCCTTCAGGCCGGTGAGCACCCGGTGGGTCGGGAACACTGCGAGCCCGGGATCTTCGAGGCCGGTCAGGGCCATCAGCGAGTAGCAATGCGCGCCCTCGCCACCGACCTCGTCCCGGTAGGCGCGGGCGGTCTCGTACCGGTGATGGCCATCGGCGATCAGCAGTTCGGCCTGATCGAGTTCCTGGCTGACCGCACGGTGGATCTCCGGGTCTTCGATCTTCCAGACCCGGTTCAGGGTGCCGTCCTCGCCGAGTACCTCGGCCCAGGCTTCCTCGCCCTCGATCGCCGGGGCGACCACCGGCCAGGCGTCACGGGTGGTCAGCGAGAAGATCGGCGAGAGGTTGAACCGGGTGGCCCGGGTCAGGTCGAGCCGGTCCTGCTTCGGGCCGGGCTGGGTCCGCTCGTGGGGCCGGATCCGGCCGGGCCCGTAATCCTCGACCCGCACCCGGGCGAGGATCGCGTTGCGGATCTTCATCGAACCGTCGGGCCCGGTGAACTCCTGCGTCAGGGCCCAGATCGAGGGTTCACGATCCTGTTTGAGGATGCCGCTGAGGATCCACTCTTCAAGGGTTCCGGATGCGTGTTCGTAGGGGTCGCCACCGGTCGACTCCGGCAGGTCGATCTCGACCACGTTGAAAGGTGAAGTGTCGAGCATCCAGGACCGTTCCGGGCCGCTGATCACGTCATACGGGGGCGCCGTGACTTCGCCGAGCGACCCGATCGCGCGAAGGTCGTAATGGAGTGCGTGAAGGGGTCGGATGTCTGCCATGGGCAAACGGTAGCGGTCTCGACTGTTGGTGCCTGGTCACCGGTGCCATAGGATTCGCGATCGTGGCGCCTGAGGGGGATTCACAAGAGAAACTGCCGTGGGCATTGGTCGGGGCCGGCCCGACCGGACTTTCGGCAGCGCGAAACCTCTCCCGGCGCGGAATCCCCTTCGTCGGATTCGAGATCCATTCGGACGTCGGCGGGCTCTGGGACATCACTTCGGAGAAGTCGACGATGTACGAGTCAGCTCACCTGATCTCCTCGAAGACGACCACCGCCTACGACGAGTTTCCGATGCGCGAGGAGGTCGCCGACTTCCCCAGTCACTGGGAGATGAACACCTACTTCAAGGACTACGCGGACACCTTTGACCTGCGCCGGAACTTCCGGTTCAACACCGAGGTCATCGCGGCCGAACCGGAGGATCCCGACTCGGCCGACTCGACCTGGAAGGTGACCGTCCGTGACACTGACGGCAAAGAGGAGATGGGGCGTTACGCCGGGGTGATCATCGCCAACGGCATTCTCTCCGAGCCGAGCGTGCCGACCTTCGAGGGCCAGGACGAGTTCCAGGGCGAGGTCATGCACACGGCCTCGTACAAGCGGCCCGACATCTTTCGCGACAGGAAAGTGCTGATCGTCGGCTGCGGGAATTCCGGCTGCGACATCGCGGTCGACGCGGTTCACTACGCCAGTTCGATCGAGATGAGCCTCAGGTCCGGCTACTGGTTTTTCCCGAAGTACATCTTCGGACGGCCCTCCGACACGCTGAACGAGGGCAAAGCCCTGCCGGCCTACCTGAAGACGAGGATCGACGGCAAGATCATCAAGTTCCTGACCGGCGATCCCGCGAGGCTCGGCTTCCCCGAGCCCGAGGGAAGGATCTACGAAACCCACCCGGTGATGAACACCCAGGTGCTCTACCACGCGGGTCACGGTGACATTCACGTCCGCAAGAACATCCGCCGGTTTACCCCGACCGGCGTCGAGTTCGAGGATGGATCCACTGGCCAGTACGACCTGGTCATGCTGGCCACGGGATACAAACTGCATTACCCGTTCATCGATCCCGGCCACCTGAACTGGAAGGGCAACAGCCCCGACCTTTACCTGAACATCTTCACCCCGAAGTTCCGCAACGTCTTCGTGCTCGGGATGGTCGAGGCCACTGGTCTTGGCTGGCAGGGCCGCTACAACCAGGCACATCTCGTTTCCGAGTTCATCGAGGCGGGGGAGCGGAACCCGGCCAGCTCAGAAGAGATGTGGCGCCGCATCCAGGGCCCGAAACCCGACCTTTTCGCCGGCTACAACTATCGCCAGCTTGACCGCCTTCCGTTCTACGTGAACAAGGACGCTTACCGGGCTGAAATCCACGAGCACCTGAAGATCTTCGAATGAGCATCCTCGGGCTGCTCGGCCTTCCCTTCGGGGCTTCTGACATCGACAGCGTTTCGCTCAACACGAGCGACGGCACCCTGATCCTGCTGAGCGTCGTCATCGCGGTGATCATGTTCGGCATTGCCCTCGAGATGAAGGTGGACGATTTCCGCGCCGTCGCCCACATGCCCAAGGCGATGGCGGTCGGTGTGGCCGCCCAGTTCATCTGCCTGCCGGCGATCACCTACCTGCTGACGATCGCGCTGAACTTCCGGCCGTCGATTGCTCTCGGGATGATCCTGGTCGCCTGTTGTCCGCCGGGCAACATCTCGAACATCCTTGTATACCGGGCACGGGGGAACGTGGCGCTTTCGTTGTCAATGACCGCGCTCTCGAACTTCCTGGCGATCTTCCTGATGCCGATCAACATCGCTTTCTGGGGCGGCCTTCACCCCGAGGCTTCAACGATCCTCAAGGATGTTGACGTCAACGCACTGGAACTGCTGGCGGACATCGTTCTGCTGATCGGCGTTCCTCTGACCCTCGGACTGCTGATCTCGAGTCACCGGCCCGAGTTCGCCAAGAAGGTCCAGCCTCTGGTCAAGAAGTTCAGCATGATCTTCCTGGTCCTTTTCATCATCGGGGCGCTTGCGACCAATATCGGCGTCTTCATCGATTACATCGCCCTGGTCGCTCTCGCGGTCTTCCTGCACGACACCCTGGCGCTCCTGCTCGGCTATGGAATCGCGGCCTCATTCAAGGTTTCGGAGCCGAACAGGCGGGCCATTACGTTCGAGGTAGGTGTGCGCAATGCAGCGCTCGGCCTTGGCATTGCACTTAGCGTCTTTGACGGCCTCGGCGGGGTCGCGATCGTCGCTGCCTGGTGGGGGGTCTGGGATCTGATCGCGGGGCTGGCCCTTTCGAGCTGGTGGGCGAAGAAGCCGACCGGTGATCCATCTGAGAGCACGATGGAGGCAAGAGCGTGAAGAGGGTTTTCGTTACCGGCGGCAATGGTTTTCTGGGTCACTCGGTTGTTCGGGGCCTTGCCGAAGCAAGCGACGAGGTGGAGCTGGTGATCTCCGGAGATCTTCGCCATCCCACCGATGACCGGCGGGTTGAAGGGGTCGATTACGTCATTGCCGATGTGACCGATCCTTCTTCGGTCTCGGGCCCGATCGGTGAACACAAGATCGACACGGTGGTCCACCTGGCGTCGATCGTCAATCCGGGCAAGGACACGACGACCGAACAGGAGTTCGAGGTCGATGTGAACGGATCGAAGAACGTCTTCGATGCCTGCCTCGCCCACGGCGTGAAGCGGGTCGTCGTTTCCTCAAGTGGAGCCGCCTATGGCTACCACGCAGACAGCCCCGCCTGGCTGACCGAAGACGATCCCGTCCGGGGCAACGACACTTTTCCGTACAGCCTCCACAAGCGCCTGGTCGAGGAACAGCTGGCGGTGCTTCGGGAGTCCAATCCTGAACTCGAGCAGGTCGTGCTCAGGATCGGAACGATCCTCGGCGAAACGGTAGACAACCAGATCACCGCCCTTTTCAAGGCGAACCGGCCGCTGAAGATCCGCGGCTCAGAGTCTCCATTCGTCTTCATCTGGGACCAGGATGTCGTCGGAGTGATCCGGCAGGCGGTGCTGGGCGATAAGACCGGGATCTTCAACGTGGCGGGTGATGGCGCGATGACGATCGACGAGATCGCTGCCGAACTTGGCAAGAAGACGCGCACTGTTCCGGTCGGGGTGATCAAGGCCGGACTCGGTATCGGCCACTTCTTCAACCTCACTGCGCACGGGCCGGCCCAGACAGATTTCCTCGCCTACCGGCCGGTCCTGGACAACCGCCGCCTGAAAGAAGAATTCGGCTACACCCCGAAGTACACGACCCGCGAGGCCTTCCACGCCTGGCGCCTGTCCCAGGGTCTCTGAACCTTCCCCGCCGCTCAGCAACGACTCCGCAAAGCCTTTGCAAAAAACCCGTTGCAAACGGCTTGATCAAGCCCAAAAAAGGGCTCCTCACGACCGCCTTGGTCTGGACCATGAACCAATGGCATATCCGGAGTACATCAGGCAGAAGGCGATCCAGCTCAGGGTCGAGAAGAAGCTCACGATCGACGAAATAGCCGAGCGGCTGAGCATCGCAAAAACCACGATCTATTACTGGGTTGGTGACATCGAGATACCGGAGACCGAGCGGCAGAGTGCTCGCCGGCTAAAGGCATCGAAAGCAAACAGTGACCGGGCGAAAGCGAAGCGCGACGCTGCCTATCAGGCGGGAATCGAGGAATTCGAAGAGTTGATGAAAGAGCCGACCTTTCGGGACTTCGTTTGCACGTACATAGGTGAGGGATCTAAACGTAACCGCAACGGAGTCGCTATCTGCAACTCAGATCCAGCAGTTGTGAAGTTGGCTCAGAAGTGGATCACGCGACTGAGTAGAAATCCGACCCGCTATTGGCTCCAGCATCATGTCGATCAAAACGTTCAGGAAGTCTGTCGATTCTGGGCCATCTATCTCGACATCTCCCCGCACGACATCTCACTTCAGCGAAAGTCCAACAGTGGTCAACTTGGCGGACGGTCGTGGCGATCTCGCTACGGAGTCCTCACTGTCAGGTCCAGCGACACGTATCTGCGTGCAAGAGTCGAAGCATGGATGGGCCTTGTTAAGGCCGAGTGGGAATAGAATCCTCGACTTCGGGGTGTAGCGAAGCCTGGTATCGCGTTCGCTTTGGGGGCGAAAGATCCCCGGTTCGAATCCGGGCACCCCGACTCTACGGTTCGATACAGGTCTATCTTGAATTGGCCGGCTTGGGCGGGTCGCAGGCCGTTCTGGTCAGGCCCGGGCAGTCGGGTGGGAAAGCGCATGAAGGGAGGCGAGGAATTCGCGCTCGACCCTTCGCACCGTGTGGGTTGCCCATGAGGGTGAGACCGCAGCGGGAAGGGACCTGAGGCAGACGTCCAGCCGGCTCCTGGGCCCCCGCCAGGCCGGGTTACCGGTGCGAACGGCACAGCCCCGGTAGTGAAGCTCGGTGAACAGAAGCATCAGGACCGCCGCTGCCCTGACCGGTGCACTCCCACCCAGCTTCATGCCTTCGAACAGGCGCCGGTAGGCGGGAACCCGGGCGAAGGCCATGGCCATGTAAGCCTCACGAGCTTCCCGAACGGCACCTTGCGCCTTTGCTCCTTCGGGGCGTTGGCCCAGGTACGGCTTCAGGTCCGGGTGGTAGCCGACCCCGCGCTCGAGGTCCCGCTCGATGTCACGGGTGACGTTTGCCAGCTGGATCATCTCGCTGACCAGCAGCGCGTCCTCGCGGGCGGGCTCCGGCAACTCCAGGTCCGAAACCTGGGCGAGGGTGAACAGGGCAGGGAAGCCGATCACGTTCCGGCAGTAGGAAGCCAGCTGATCCTCGTCAACCAGGACCCCGCCCTGGCGGGCGAAGGCATCCCGCGACCAGATCATCCCGCTGGCCATGTCCTCAACCAGGTCGGCAATCTGTACGCGCGCTTCCGGGGAGAGCGACGCGAAGACTTCGTCGACCAGATCGCAGCGCCTGATCAGCAGCAGGTAGACCCGATCACGGTCATTTCCAGCCACCGCGTCCGGGAGTTCCGGGGCGGAGGGCAGAGGCAGATGGCTTCGGAACCTTTCGGCGAAGGCGGTCATCGCCTCGATCGAACTGGCGGTATCCGGAAGCAGGTCTTCGTAGGTATCGAGCATGCGGCAGTAGAGGTAGGCAACCGCGGCAGCCCGGGCCTGATCCTCCGGCAGCACCACGATGCTGGCGGCGAAACTGCGGGCCGCATGGGGGAGGACCTTCCAGACGAAGCGGTCGGGGTCGGTTTCGGCCTCGAGCGAAGCAAGGTCGGGCCGGCCACGATTGACCGCCAGCCCCTTGATCAGCCTTGCACTTCCCATTGGCACCCCTGCTCGCCTCACCGAAGGCAAGTTAGCAAGCGGGTTCGACCTGCTCAATAGCTTCAGTGTGAGACAGCGACCTCCAGACCTCAACGGCCCTTCGCCTTTGACCGGACAATCAGGTCCCGGGCGGCCTTGACTCTGCGCAGATTCTCGTTTCGCCTGGAAAGGAGAGAAATCACCATCGTCGCGTCGCCAGAGACTTCTACTGCCGAAAGCGCGCTACTTAGAGCTTTGGCCTGGGTCGCAGCGATCAAGCCAACGTTTCCACCCTCGGCGATTCGGGCCCAGACCTGGCTGCCGCCGCCGGATTCGTCGAGACGCGGCTCGAAACCGGCGTTCTGGCACGCCGCGACGACTGAATCGAAATAGCCCGGTGACATTTCTCTTGGCCAGATCTGAAACGTCTCTTCAGAGAGGTCGCCGATTCGGGTGCCGTTCGCTCCCGCCAGACGATGGTCCTTGGACACCACCAACACAAGTGGCTCTTCCCCGATGACTTGCGACTCGAGGTCAGGATGCTCAAATGCCCCGGGGACTACCGCCAGGTCAACCTTCATGCTGAGCAGAGCCTCCGGAATGTCTGATGCAAACATCTCCCGCGGGGCGAACCCGATCTCGGGTTCTACCCTTTCGCAATCCCGGAGCAGTCGGGGGATGATCTCGTTCGCTGTAGTCAGCGTGTAAGCAAGGGAGACCGGACGCTCTCGCTGGGCCGCAAGGCCCGTGAGTGTCACTGCCCTCTCCAACGCCAGTACGACCTTTGGAACTTCATCGAGGAGTGCTGCTCCAGCCTCGGTTACGGTCACCTCCCGAGTGGTTCGCTCGAGGAGGCTGACGCCAAGAAGACTCTCCAGCTTCTTGATCTGCTCACTCAGGGCCTGTTGCGAAATGTGTAGTTCCCCCGCTGCCCGTGAGAAGGAACTGTGTCTGGCGACTGCCTCGAAGTATCGGAGCTGGCGTATGTCGGGGAGTGAAGCCACATGCCGGATTCTAGGCTTCACAAGCCTGGCTTGTGAATCACGGAAAAGTCCTGTTTCAGTTTTCGCGAATGCCGCCCTACGCTCGCAGTCCAACTAGCGAAAGGTCAGCATGACAGCGAATATCGACGTGATCCGGCCAGAGCGACGCCGCAACATACTGCTGGTGGCATCCAATCCGGCCGTCTCTGAAACCACCGGCTGGCCAGTCGGCTTCTGGTGGTCGGAGCTGGTCCATCCGTGGTGGGAGTTCACCGAGGCAGGCTACGAAGTCACGATTGCATCTCCTGAAGGCGGGGCCCTTCAGGCCGACAGTTGGAGCGACCCACGGGATGATTCCGGGTACTCGGCGAGCGACATCCTTTCGCTCGGATTCATCAACTCGCCCGAACACGCCGGACTGGTGGAAGACACTCCGGCACTTGGTTCCCTTGATCCGGATCAGTTCGACGCGGTGATGCTGATCGGTGGCCAGGCGCCGATGTACACGTTTCGAAACAACAGCCAGATCGAGGAGTTGATTGTCAGCTTCGACCAGCCGGGAAAGGTTGCGGCTGCGATCTGTCACGCGACCTGCGTACTTCTTGGCGCAACGAAACCCGATGGCTCCCTGCTCGTTGAGGGCCGAACCTGGACCGGCTTCGCAAACACCGAGGAGGACTTTGCCGACGAATACGTAGGACAGGTCATCCAGCCATTCCGCATCGAGGATGAGGCTGCAGCGATCGAGGGAACGAACATGATCGTGGCCTCACGGTTCAAATCCCATGCCATCAGGGACGGAAACCTCGTCACCGGACAGCAGCAGTACTCGGGCGCAGCTGCCGCACGGCTGATCATCGACGCACTCGGCCGCTAGTCAGTCAACTGGAAGATGACCAAAGGAGCGCTACTTGGAGGAGTCGAAAGAGCCCGGGCTGCGACACCGCTCGAGCTCTTCTTCGACCTCTGTTTCGTTGTCGCAATCTCCCGGGTGGCGAGCGTCCTCCACTCGGACCCCACCTGGAAGGGAGCGGCGATCGCGCTGGGTCTTTTCATTCCAATCTGGTGGGCCTGGATGGCTTACACCTGGAGGGCGACCGCTTACGACCGTGACGATCCGGTCGAGCGGATTGCGACCCTGGCGGGGATGCTCGGGATCCTTGCGCTGGCTGTCGGCGTGACCGACGCCGCCGACGGCCACGGCGAGTTGTTCGCACTCGCATCGGCAGGATTGCGCATTCCACTCCTCGTGCTGTGGGTAAGGGCCTGGCTGAATGCAAGTGCTTCCGAAAAGCCGTTCAGCTTCCGGTACATCCTCGGAACCAGCTGGGCGATCGTTCTGTGGGGCGTTTCAGCATTCGTCGAACCGGACCTTCAGTACCTCCTCTGGGCCCTGGCCGTGGCCGGGGAAATCCTGGCTCCATATGCCGCCGTCAAGGCAATCGGGAGGCCGGCGTATCACCCTGAGCACATCGTCGAGAGGTACGGGCTGTTCACGATCATCGTCCTGGGGGAGTCGATCCTTGCGGTTGTGATCGGTACCGCCCAGGTCGATCTTGATCTGGAGGCCGCCGTGACCGCGACCTTCGCGTTCATGGCCGCCGGTTCGTTTTGGTGGATCTACTTCGAGAGAGTCGGACCAGGTGGTCTTGGACGCTCACGCCGGTCAGGGTTCATCTGGGGCTATGGCCATCTGCTGGTGTGGTCAGGCATTGCTGCTTTCGGTGTCGGCACCCAGATTGCGATCGAGAAGGCAGGTGGGGGAGTGGCGTCAGCACTTGCCGCAGGAGGCGGATCCAGCGAGGCCGTAAATCTGAGCCTTGTAGTCATGCCAGCCGGGATGGCGCTGGCGATGTTCGCTCTTGCGCTGATCGGATTGTTCTCGTCGAACGCCCGCTCCGCGGTATCGGCACGGTTGATTGCGGGCCTGGTCCTGGTTGCGATCTCGATAATCGCCAACGAGACAAGTCCGTCTGCAACGGCGGCTGCCATAGCAGGGGCAATGGTGATCCTGGCCACCCTGGAGTTGAGAGCTTCAGCGGATAATGGAACCGGGGGATCCGGGCCGGTAGATTCGGTTTGACACCGACCAGTCAAGGAGATTCAAGATGGCAGAACTCGAAGGCCGATCGCTCGAGATCGTGAGAGACGGAAAGAACTACGCAGTCGTTTCGATTCCGACCGAGGACGGTTCGGTGCAGGCCGTTGTCGTCTGGGCACATGTCGACGACAACGGCAACGTGACCCTGAACAGCGCCGAAGGTCGCGCCTGGCCCGCCAACCTCCGCAAGGCCGGCAAGGCGACGATCACCATGATGGCCGACGGCAATCCCTACGAGTGGACCTCGATCCGGGCGCGGCTCGTAGAAGACACCCACGACGGGGCCGACGAAGACATCAACATGCTCGCCAAAAAGTACATCGACGAGGACGTCTACCCCTGGAAGGGTCCCGACGAGATCCGGGTCAAGTTCACCCTCGAACCCGAAAAGGTCACCTACATCAAGCAGGGCTAGCGGAAGGCGAAGGGCATCTTCAGCACCGCGCCGGGCAAATCCCGGCGGGCACGGTCCATCGCTTCGTGAAGGGCTACGGTCGCCTGGTCACCGTTGATCGGGGCGCCGTGGCCCATCAGCAGGTGCTGCGGGTTGTAGGTGCCAAGCTGGCTGCGAGGTGGGGTGGCGCGCAATCCGATGTGAACGCCGGCTCCTGCTGGTGAGGGGTTGAACATCTTGCTGGCCCCGATCGCCTCGGCGACGACAAGGGTCCTCGTCTTCTTCCACCAGAGGCCCCGCTCCTTCCAGATGCGGTTGTCGACCACCTCGATCGCCTCAAACGGCGTACCCCGCAACTCGAGCGGCAGGGCCACAAGGTCGATACCGAGCCGGTCCGCGACTTCCTGACAGTCCCGGTTGTGGCGGTCGAGGAGCTGAAAGACGACGGCGGGCTCGCCGAGTGAAAGAGCCCGTTCGATCGCTGTCTCTTCATCGACCGGGTCGACGAACCAGACCTTCTTGCCGTCGGTCAGGGCGTGGGAGGTGCGGGCCATCGGCTCGTCTTCTCGCAGCCAGCTGATGCCGATCTCTCCGTTTTCGATGATCCTGACGCTCACGTCCGGAAGTCTATTCCTGTCGCCGCTCTTACCCGCTCGATCGCGGGTTAGTGTTTGTGCAATGCGGGCGTCAGGAGAGAGACAGGGCTTCACCGCGGCGGTCGTCATCGGACTGGTGTCGCTACTCATGCTGGCGGGCTTCTTGTTCGCACAGAACGCGTCGGCGAAGCCGAGGCTGAGCGCTCCGGTCGAGCTGGCCGGGAGTGACGGCAGATGGAGACTGCTCATCCCGATGAGTCTGCCGCTCGAAGTGGCGGGCCACAGGGTGAACGGCAAGGTCAGGATTTCGCGCCCCAGCCAGGGATGGTCGACCAACTTCTGGACCTATCCGCATTCCGGCGATCTCCGTCTGGCCGACCAGCGGAAAAGGTTTACCTACGTGCTCGGGGTACACGTGCCGCGCCGAATCGCTCTTCCGTTTGCGAGAGACGATAGTCGCAAGAGAGTCGTTCTGAACCTGAACTACAAGCTGCCCGGTACCGAGCGCAGGGAGAAACTGAAACGGATCCAGAAGAGCCTCCGGCGTGCGAGCCGCGGGACCTGCGAGACGTTGCCCAGGATCATCATCCGTCAACCGGCGAAGGGCTACCGCAAGTTTGCGGCGCCGGTATGTGGAGACACCATCGCCTGGCGGGTTGGCGAGCCGCCCCCCGGTGGAAGCCAGCAGGCCGTCAACTCCTCGACCTTCGGCTACCGCCCCCGGGAAGGAGCCAGCGGTGCGGACCGGATGCTTTTGAACGGCTACTTCAAGGGCAGGCTTGTCACGACCCAGCCGGTTCACTTCCGGGTCGGACAGGTGGCGCCCTCAACTGTCTCGGTGGCCGCGATGGGTGACTCGGTCACCGCGGGCTTCGGCTACTTCGGGTCCACCGGAAAGCAGATGAGCCTCTCCCAGTTGATCAACTGCCGGCCCGGAGCGACCGTTTTCAACGATGCCTGCTCATCGAACTCCACCAACCGGAACAGTTCGGTCGGATCCAAACCCAACTACCTGCAGGACTACGGGCTTTCGCGAAACATCTCCTGGGCGGCCCAATGGGCCAATGACTACGGGATCACGAACTACCGCAACTACGCGGTGACCGGTTCCGCGCCAACCGACTGGCTGCCCGGAGGCCAGTTCGATTCGACGAGGCAGACGATCGAGCAACTGAACCCGGATTACATCCTGATGACGATGGGAGCCAACCCGCTGCTCTCGGATGTCCTTTTCGGAATCGACAACATGGGATGCGCACTCGAGTCGGACCTTTTCGGGGACTTCCGGGATTGCGTGCTGGAGGCATTCGAGGCCGTCAACCTGGATCAGAACCTGAACGACCTCTACACGACTCTCGTCAACAACACGACCTCGAAGCTGGTCGTCATGCAGTACCACCTGGCCATCCCCTCGACGGCGCTCGCCTACAGCTCCGCCCAGCTCGAGGCGATGACCGAACTGCTCAACGAGATCATCAGCGACGAGGCGGCCCAGGTTTCAGCCGATCGCATCACGGTGATTTCGCCGCCGCGCTTTGACGTCGGCATCGACATGGAGCCCCTCTACCCATCTGACTTCAGTTGCTCTTTCCTCGGCTACGAGGTTGACGGGCCGAGTGTCCAGTCGACCCTGACCCAGGACGAACTCGAGATCGATCATCCGCTCTCCTTCTGCGCCGGTCCGGCAATCGGCCCACCTTGGATCATCAGCGGTGACACCGGGATCCATCCCAGCGCAGCCGGCTACCTTCAGATGTCCAGTCAGGTGCCTGCCCCCGGGACCTGATCCGCGAGGCCCGCGAGTCGTCCGGAGTACCATCGGTACATGTTCTTCGGTCGCGACAAGACAACGATGCCGGCTCCGGAAGACGCGCTTCCCGGACGATCTGATTACGACTTCCCGATCCCGGAAAGACACACCGTTCTGGGGTCACCGATCCAGGAGCCCTTCCCGGAGGGGATCGAAGTTGCCTACTTCGCACTCGGATGTTTCTGGGGGGCGGAGCGGCTCTTCTGGAATCTCGATGGCGTCTACACCACTGCGGTCGGCTACCAGAACGGCTTCACCCCGTTTCCGACCTACGAAGAGGTCTGCTCCGGCAAGACAGGTCACGCCGAAGCGGTCCTCGTGGCCTTCGATCCTGAAAAGGTTCCCTACGAGAAGCTGCTGGAAGTCTTCTTCACCGAGCATGACCCGACCCAGGGGATGCGCCAGGGCAACGATGTAGGCACCCAGTACCGCTCGGCCATCTTCACGGTAGGTGAACGCCAGAAGGAAGTCGCAGAGATGGCACGCGACACCTACCAGCGGGCGCTGAGTGAAAGAGGGCTGGGGGAGATCACGACCGAGATCGAGCCAGCCGGTCCCTTCTATTACGCCGAAGGACCGCATCAGCAGTACCTCGACAAGGTCCCCAACGGCTATTGCGGCCTCGCCGGGACCGGTGTTGCCTGCCAGGTTCCGCTGGCCGGCGGACCGGCCTGACCAAGCCTGATCGACCCGGCAACATCCGGGGATTCTCGTTCCGATCGGCGGGAGCCGGTCTTCCCGCACGGTCATAAATTAGGATTCCCGCGGTGCCAACCCTGTCTACAGGACGGCTTTGACCCCGTCCCTTGCCTCATACATCGCCGGAGTTCTCCAGATCGCCGCTATCTGCGGTGCCACCTGGTACGGATCCTGGTGGCTTCGGCGTTGGATCGTGCCCGAATTCTCGGGTGCGCTGGCCCGACTCTCCGAGCTGACGATCGCCTTCGCTCTGGTCACGATCTCCCTGGAGCTAGTCGGCTCGGTCGGCCTGCTCAAGGAAGTCTGGATTACGGCAGCCTGCATCGTCGTCCCCCTGATCGGGGCCGGTCTGGCCTACCGGTACGCACCCCGTAACGTCGAACAGATTGCCGCTCCCGCAGTGCCGACCTGGGCATTCCTGGTCGGTGTCGCGGTCGCGTCCTGGTGCGTGGCCGAGTGGGCCTTCCCGACCCAGCTCAGCCTGGATCAAGGCATGTTCGGTGGCGACACCACCTGGTACCACATGCCTGCCTCGGCCAGGTTCATCCAGGACGCCTCAACCATTCCTCTTCATTTCACGGACGCCCTGAGGCTCGCGGTCTGGTTCTACCCGCAGAACTCCGAGCTCATGCACGGTGCCCTGATGGGCCTGATGGAGAGCGACTGGCTCTCACCTGTCTTCAACATGCTCCCGCTTGGCGTGGCGCTCCTTGCCTGCTGGTGCGTCGGCCGCCCCTACGGAGTCGGTCCGGCCACTCTCGTCGGCGGCGCGATTCTCCTCTCGGCCGGGGTGATGATCGAGACCCAGCCCGGCGAAGGCCGTAACGACATCGTCGCCTTCGCCTTCCTGATCGCCTTCGTCGCCTTCCTGATCAACGGCCACCAGCGCCACGCACCGAAGTCAGGCGCGGTCGATGAGAAGCCCGACCCGAACGCACCCCTGCTCGACAAGGGCCCGCTGATCCTCGCCGGCATTGCCGCCGGACTCGCGATCTCGATGAAGGTCTCGATGCTCGCTCCGGTCGGTGTGATTCTGATCGGAATGATCCTTATCAGCGGCCGGGCGCGGGCACTGACCACGACGCTTTGCCTCGGTATTCCGATGCTGATCGTCGGCGGCTACTGGTACGTGAGGGCGATGTTCTACACCGGTGGCAACCCGGTGCCGGCGATCGGCTGGGGTCCGCTCAAGCTTCCCCAGCCCGACCAGATGCCGCTCGATCCGCGGCCACGGTTCTCTGTCGCCCACTACATAACGGAACCGAGCATCTACCGATGGTGGTTTTTCCCGCGGCTTGACGATGCGTTCGGGATCCTGTTCCCGCTGATCCTGATCATGCTCGCGGCGGCCGCCCTCTGGCTGGTCATCAAGTCCCGAAACAAGATCGTCAGGGTGATCGCTGCAGCCGCCCTGATCACCGCGGTCGTCTACGTGTTCACGCCGCTCACAGCAGCTGGCCAGGAATTCCAGCCCCGCGGCTTCTTCACCAACACGCGCTACCTGCTGCCCGGTCTGCTGCTCGCCGCCGTGCTGCTGCCCCTGATCAGACAGTTGAGGGAGCCGGAGCAAAGGGCGAAAAAGGTCCTGATCTTCCTGACCGTGGTCTACGCGATCACCGTTCTCACATCACCCAAGTGGTATCCGAGCTTCCTGCCGGGAGCAATCTTCCTGACCCTGGCGATTGTCTGGGCCCCGGTCGGACTCAGCTGGCTGAACGACAACACGAAGGTTCCTCGGGGAGTGATCATCGGCTGCGTCGCGGCGATCGCCCTGGTGGCGGCCATCTGGGGCAGGGGAGAAGAGGTCGGCTACGCCGAGAAGCACTACACCCGAACAACGCTCTTCCTGCAGGAGGGCGGTCCGCAGGAGGCCTTCGAGTTCACCCGGGACATGAGGGACAAACGCATCGCATTGGCCGGCTCGGGGCAGATGTTCTTCGGCCAGTACGGCTTCTACGGGATCGACCGCTCCAACCATGTCCAGTACATCGGCCAGGAGGGACCGAACGGTACCTATCGTCTGATCGATAACTGTCGCGAATTCGTCGAAAAGATCAACGAGGGTGATTACGACTACATCATCACCAGCGAATACACACAGGACTCGCCCGATGCCGACTACTGGTATCCGGTACGGGCCTGGATTGACGGGGACCCGGCGGTCGATCTGGTGGTTGCCGAGGAAGACATCACCCCGCAACCGGATTACGTGTACAAGGTCAATGGCAAGCTCGATCCGGACCGCTGCGAGAAGCTTGACCGGAGCGAGATCTACGAAGTCCGGAAGGAAGCACTTCGCGAGAAGGCCGAAGCTGAAGCGGAAGCCGAGGCCGAAGCTGCGGCAGAAGAGGCTGCCGCCGAAGCCGAGTCACAGTAGTGGCGTCAGGAATTTCCGGCGACTTCCTCACTAACCTGAAGTTTCTCGCCCCCGTAGCTCAGCTGGATAGAGCGCCTGCCTTCTAAGCAGGATGTCGCAGGTTCGAATCCTGCCGGGGGTGCTTTCCGCCTGCCGCGAAGAACGCGATCACCGTCATGACGAGGATCACCGCCCCGTAAACCATCGCGGTGGCGTCCAGGCCGAATTGATCCGACGCGAATCCGCCGATCACCGCGGGGACACTGAAGGCGATATAGCTGACGACGTAAGCAAAGGCAAACAGCTCTCCCCGCTCCTCCGGGCGCGGCAGGTCAACCAGAACGCCGAAAGAGCCGAGAGCCGCGGCACCGAAACCGATCCCGGACACAACCGTGCCCGTGAGGGCGAGGGGACCAAAATCAAGCTGCATCCCCACGAGGTTGATCGCGATGCCGACCGAAAGCCACGCGGCCGCGAGTCTGATCACAGAGCGAGGCTCACGTTCCCGCAATAGGTAGACCGTCAGCGCACCGGTCCCGCAAAGAGCGGTCACCACGATGGCTCCGGTCAGGTAGGGGTCACGGTCGATGAAAGACGCGGCGATTGAGGGTCCGAGGGACAGGTACAGGCCGGCAAGGGCCCATCCGGCAACGATGATCGGCAGGAGCGAAATGAAGTCCGCCCGCAGGTGAGCGGGGAGGCCGACCTTCGGCTTCAGCGAGTTTCGGGCCCCGGGCCGGAGAGCCGACGTTTCCGGAGCCTTCCACACGGCCAGCGCTGAAAAGGCGAGGGCGACCAGCAGGATGATGAAGATCAGCGAGGTGGGCCAGGGGGCGAACTGGACCAGTACCCCGCAGCCGAGCGCCCCCAGGGCCAGGCCGGCCAGAGGGGCAACACCGTTCACGACCCCGCTTCGCTTGGGCGCATCGAGGGGCTGCAGGTCGACGATCACGGCACTGAGGGTTGCCAGCGCCGCGCCGGTCGCTAGCCCTTGGATGACTCTGGCAAAGGCGAGCATTGCCACCCCGCCCGAGAGCAGGAAGAGAATCATGGAAAGGGCTTCCATCGCGATGGCTCCGAGCAGGACCGGCCGACGGCCGACGTGGTCGGAAAGGCCTCCGAAGACGAGCAGCGAGAACAGCAGGGCCACCACGTAGATCGCGAACACCTCGGTCAGGACTGCGTCGGAAAATCCCCACATGTCCTGGTAGAGCGAGTAGAGGGGTGAAGGCACCGCGGATATCGCCGGGAAAGTGACCGCGATGGCGGCCATGGCCCAGAAGGCCCGGCCGGGTTCGATCGGCCGGGAAGAGAGAGGGAGGTTGGGAGAGCTCATGGACGGGACGAGTCACGGTAGCAACGCGATACCTTCGTCACGCCCTGTCCTGACCGGTTTGTGAACTCAGGGCAAGTTCAAAATATTGAACAAGAATCAATATTGACTTAGGTAATTAGTTAAGGAATATCCAATGTGGATATAGTCAATTAAGGCCGGAGGCATGAGGTTGTCTGGCAACACATGACAAACGCATCCAGCAGGAGACAACATGTCAAGCATTGAAGACGCAATCCAGCAACTTGAAACCTCGGCCTCGAAACTCCGTGAGCTTTCAGTTGAGGAAAGTCGTGCCATTCGCGACGCCGTGAAGGAAGCCACCAAGGAAGCCACTACAAGGGTCAAGTCCGAATACAAGGAAAAGAAGTCCCAGGCGCGCAAGGAAGCAAAGGAAGCCGAGAAAGCGATCAAGGACGCCCAGGCCCGGATCCAGAAGGCTCTCGGTTCAGAGAAGACCGCCGGTACCGGAGCCAAGCGCGCAAAGCGGGGCGAGCGGGAAGCCCAGTTCGTTGCTTACGTCAAGGACCATCCGGGTTCGAAGCTTGCCGACATCGCCCGCGGCATCGGGGTCCAGAACAGCGCCGCAAACGGGCTCGCCAAGAAGGCTGTTGCATCCGGAAAGGTCAAGAAGAGCGCCGACAAGAAGTACACGGCCGCCTGATCACTCCGAATGAAACTTCAAGGGCCCGCTCCGGCGGGCCCTTTTTGTTTTCAGTCGAAGATCACTACCTGACGCACAGCTTCACCCCGGGCCAGCCGGTCGAATCCTTCGTTGATCTCTGCGGGGCTCAGTCGGTGGCTCAGAAGTTTCTCTACTGGCAGCTGGCCTTCCCTGTACATGCGAATCAACTGGGGTATGTCACGACGGGGTACACAGGATCCAAGGTAGGAACCCTTGAGCGACCTCTCCTCAGCGACCAGCGATATCGCCGGTATCTCCAGTTTGCGACTGGGATGGGGGAGGCCGGCAGTCACGGTCGTGCCGCCGCGGCCGGTAGCCGCGTATGCCTCGGCCAGGACGTTCTCGTTGCCGACCGTCTCGACAGCAAGGTCGACTCCGCCGGTCGCTTCCCGGATGCTTTCCACCGCATTGGGTCCGGCATGTATGACCAGGTCGGCCCCCAGGTCCCGCGCCAGTTCAAGTTTGGACTCGACCGTGTCGACTGCGACCAGGGTCTCGGGGTCCTGTGACTTCGCAGCAAGCAGGGCGGCAAGCCCTACCCCGCCAAGGCCGAAGACGGCGATCGAGTTCGCCGGCAGGGCGTCGGCACCGGTATTGAGCACGGCTCCGGCGCCGGTTAGTACCGCGCAGCCGAAAAGAGCTGCGATGTCGAAAGGCAGATCGTCCGGAATCTTCACCGCTGAACAAGCCGAGACCACCGCGTGATCGGAGAGGGCGGAGACACCGAGATGGTGATGAACTTCGGTTCCTCCCTCCTCGAAGAGCCTGATGTGACCACCAAGAAGAGTGCCTTCGACGTTGGCCTGGCCGCCCGGCTCGCAGAGCGCGGGCCTCTCGGCCGCGCAGAAACGGCAGGCACCGCAGGCGGGTACGAATGCCAGAACGACGTGATCGCCCGCGACGAATCCGTGGTCACCCGGGCCTGCCTCAAGAACCTCTCCTGCCGCCTCATGGCCGAGCGCCATCGGCATGACCCGGGGCCGCTGACCGGTGATGACCGACAGGTCCGAGTGGCAGAGTCCGGCAGCCCGGATCCGGATCAGCAGTTCGTTCTGTCCTGGTGCCTCGAGGTCGAGTTCGATCTGCTCGAGAGGTTCGGTTTCCGCAAACGGGCCGGGTGTCCCCATTTCGCGGAGTACCGTCGCCGTGGTCTTCATTGACTAACCTCGAGTTCGGTGAGGGCCTTGCGCAGGGTCTCGGGCATCAGGGTGGGGCGTCGCTGGTCCCGGTCCACGAAAACGTGAACGAACCATCCCTCGGCAAGGGCTTCGCCTTCAGTGTTGAAGAGCCCGATTTCGTACTTCACGGACGAATTGCCGAGGTGGCCTACCCGCAGTCCGGCTTCGACCGTGTCGGGGAACGCGATCGCTGCCAGAAAACGGCAATGCGATTCAGCGCAGACCCCGATCGTGTCGCCGGTGTGGATGTCGAGGCCGCCCCTGATGATCAGGTACTGGTTGATGACCGTGTCGAAGTACGAGTAGTACTCGACGTTGTTGACATGCCCATAGATGTCGTTGTCCTTCCAGCGGGTGGGGATCGTCAGGAAGTGCGGATACCCGTCCCGGGCAGGAAGCTGTTCGGTCATGAGCTGATTATCGCCGAGGGACACGGACTTTTCGAGGCTCGCCGCGCATTGCGCTCACGACGGTGATTCACTGCTCTGATGTCCTCGGAGGGCCCAGAGAACCCGAAGGATCCGGCAAGGCCCGGATCTCATGCTTCGCCGGCCGTGGCGATGGTGCTTGGTGCGATCCTCTCGATCCAGGTCGGTGCAGCGCTTGCGACTGACCTTTTCGACGAGATCGGTGCCGCCGGCGCAGTGTTCCTGAGGGTCGTGGTTTCGGCCATTCTGCTGGTGATCATCTGGCGGCCGAGCTTCCGGATGGACCGTCCCCGCTTGAAGCTGGCGCTTCTCTTCGGAGTCGCCTTGGCGGGCATGAACATCTGCTTTTACGAGTCGATCGACCGGATCCCGCTTGGCACTGCGGTCACGTTCGAGTTCATCGGCCCGCTCGGTGTCGCGGTGCTGACCTCTCGCCGACGTCAGGATTTCGCCTGGGCTGGCCTGGCCGGAATCGGGATCCTGCTGCTCTCTGGAGGCGTCGGCCATGACGGTCTGGACCCCTGGGGGATCGTTCTGGCGCTGGTCGCGGGCTTTTTCTGGGGGTCATACATTCTGCTCGGCAAGAAGGTGGGAGAGGAGTGGTCGGGAGGGAAGGGCCTCGCGATCTCGATGGTGGTGGCCGCCTTCATCTGCGCGCCGGGCGGAGTTGCGGCAGGCGGCACACAACTCCTGGATCCGTCAGTCCTTCTGATTGGCGCGGCCGTGGCGGTGCTCAGCACGACGCTTCCGTTGTCACTGGAGATCGAAGCGATGCGCCGGCTTCCATCAAACGTGTTCGGGGTGATGATGAGCCTCGAGCCGGCGATCGCCGCGTCGGTCGGTTTCCTGCTGCTTTCCCAGGGCCTGGCGGCCGCCCAGATACTTGCCATCGCCCTCGTAATGGCGGCATCAGCCGGCGCACTCTGGTCCAGTCGGGCTCCCGCGCCGATCGAACCCTGAACGTCCGCTATTCGTCGTCCGGGTGTGGTCCGTTGCCGTTCAGTGAAGGGTCCGCCGCCTTGTCGGCTTCGGGCTTCAGGAGCAGGGCTCCAGCGAAGAAGCAGATTGCGCCGACGAATGTGCCCAAGTTGACCCAGTCGGTGTTCAGGGACTGACCGGTTGACGGGTCCACCCAGGCGAAAATGGCCGAGATCATGAAGGCCACGGAACCGGCCATGTTGAGCCAGGTGTTCCACCAGTTCCTCGCTTCGGGATCCCAGAGTGACTGGCGGTGTGTGGTGGCCTTGACCGCCAGAACGGAGGCGACCATGAAGCAGATCGAGCCGACGAAATCGGGGCGCCATCCGTTCGAGCTGAAGGTGCCGGGGTCGGCCACGCTGAGGAGCGCGGCCAGGGTTGAGACGTTGAAGGCAAGGGTCCCGATGAACTGGATCGCCGCTGCCCACCAGTCGTCCCAGGCGTCCTTCGACGACCAGCCGCCCTTCTGCCAGCGTCCGGTCAGGCGAAGCTGGGTGAAGCCGGCGATCGTGAAGAAGATCGAGCCAAGGAAGTAGGTGAGGTTGTCGGCAGTAATCCCGACCAGTCCGAGGTAGCCGGGCGCGGCACCGAGCGCAAAGAGCAGCGATCCGATCGCGAAGCCACGCATCTCGCGACGCACTGTCACTGCGCTTCCCCCTTATTCAACTGCTCTAACACCGGCGCAGCGTACACAACCTACGACCGGTAGATTTCCTCGTCGCGCGGTGGGCGTAGCTCAGTTGGTAGAGCTCCTGGTTGTGGTCCAGGCGGTCGCGGGTTCGATCCCCGTCGCTCACCCCTCTTCCTCCGGGTGGTGACGGTGCGAGAGCGGCCGGGAGTCTTCAGCCGGAACCTGAGAGAGTTCCGGGCATGCTTGATGTCACCACCACTGCCTGGCTTGTCACCTGCGGCGTAGTTCTCGCCCTGTTTGCGATCGATCTGGGCTATGCGGTTGCCCGGCCTCATGCGGTCGGATTTCGTGAGGCGGCGCTGGCATCGACCTTCTACATCGCGATTGCGGTGGCCTTTGGCATCGTCTTCGGAACGATCGCTGGCTGGGAGTTCGGCGGCGAGTACTTCGCCGGCTACATCCTGGAGAAGAGCCTCTCGGTCGACAACCTCTTTGTCTTCGTGGTGATCATGACCACCTTCGCGGTGCCCCAGGAGCACCAGCAAAAGGTGCTCCTGATCGGCATCTTTGCCGCGTTGCTGCTCCGGGTCGTGTTCATCATGCTGGGCGCGACCCTGCTCGAGACCTTCTCGATCATGTTCCTTCTCTTCGGCCTTCTGCTGATCTTCACGGCGATTCAGCTCTTCCGCCATCGTGAGGAAGACCCGTCAGTCGAGGACAACGTGGTGGTGAGCGTGGCCCGCAAACACCTGCCGGTCACCGACGAATACCACGAGGGCAAGCTGACGACCAGGATCGACGGCAAGCGCTTCTTCACGCCGCTTTTCCTGGTGCTGCTGGCGATCGGCAGCGTCGACATCCTCTTCGCGCTCGACTCGATACCCGCGATCTTCGGAATAACCGACGAGGTCTTCATCGTCTTCGCGGCCAACGCCTTCGCCCTCCTCGGGCTGCGGGCACTCTTCTTCCTGGTCACCGGACTGCTCGACAGGCTGGTCTACCTCTCGACAGGGCTGGCGATCGTGCTCGCCTTCATCGGTCTCAAGCTGGGGCTCCACTGGGGTCACCTGCAGAACGATGCGGTGCCGGAGATCTCGACCACCTTCTCGCTGGCGGTGATCGGCGTAGTCCTGACGATCACGACCATCGCCAGCCTGATCAAGTCGAAGCGCGATCCTTCCGTCAAGGCTCACGCCGGCTCGCTCAGAGGCCACCCGCCAAAGGATTCCTCGGAGGGCTAGGCGGGCAGGGTAGCGCCAAGCAGCACCGCGGCGGTACCGGCCACGGCACCGCCGACGATGACCAGAATCACGGAGCGGTGCCAGAGCAGCAGGGCGATGGCCCCCGCCGCGAGCACGAAAAACTGCCAGGTCTCGGAAAGAGCCATGGTCAGAGGTATGGCGGCACCCAGGATGGCCCCGATGGCTGCCGGTCCGGCACCTTCGAGAAAGGCGAGAGGAGACGGATTGGTCCTGAGCTTCTCGAAGCGGTCGGCCCCCAGGGCGATGAACCAGAAGGAGGGGGCGAAGGCTACGACGGCCGCGATGATCGCGCCTGTGAGTCCGTCGGCTCCGTAACCGACGACGGCCACTGTCTGGACGACAGGCCCCGGCGTTGCCTGACCCAGCGCCACGGCGTTCAGGAACTCCCCGGCCGTGAGCCAGTGGTAACGGTCCACGGCATCGGCCTCCATCATCGGAATGATCACGAAGCCTCCGCCGTAGGAGAGGGCGCCGACCTTGAAGGCGGTCCAGCAGAGTGCCGCGAGCCCACCAGTGCCTGCCGCGGCCAGAAGCAAGGGCCACGGAGAAAGAGCCGAGGCACCATTACGGTCGCCCGGCTTGAGCCAGCCGGGGAGCTTCTTCTGGGAAGCCATTTCGATGAAGCCGCAGGCGAGGAGAACAAGTACGAGCCAGGCACCCAGAAGGACGGTGGAAACGATCCCCGCCGTTACGTAGCCAAACCAGCGCCATTTAGCCCTGCCTTCGGCCCGCTTCCAGCTCGCCGGGATCAGTCCCAGCGCCGCCTGTACCGCCACCGCTGGCACGACGGCGCCCGCGCCGGCGCCCAGGCCGATCACCCAGTCCGGAGGCGAGCCGAGGAATAGCGCGGCCAGGGCGATGATCAGGATCAGTCCCGGAAGGATGAAGGCGAGACCGCCGACCATGGCGCCGGCCAGACCCCTCAGCCGCCAGGCGCAATAGATCGCGAGCTGGGTGGAGGCCGGTCCGGGCAGGAGGTTGGTGACCGAGATCGCGTGCTCGAATTCGCGTTCATCGATCCAGCGTTCCCTGACCACACACATTTCCCGCAGCATCGCGATGTGGGCTGGAGGGCCACCAAATCCGAGGCAGCCAATCCGTCCCCAACCGCGAAGGATCCTGCCCAGCGCCAGGTGTCCCGACGGCTCGACGGGGCTTTCGACCGACTGGGGACTGGGCGGACCGGTGCTGATAAGTGGGCAAGATACCCGGGTCTCGGAGCCGGGATGATCACTCACTGTGAACCTCGTCCGGCACCCACTGAAGCTGGATCCGGCTTACCCCCGTTCTCGCCGGGATCGACAAACGCGAGGTACGCCTGTATACCTCCTCTGTCGGACCCTGAGCCCTCAACGAAAGGACCGGGTGTCAATCAACTTGTCGCGAACAGACCTGATCCGCCGAGTACGCCGCAGGTATCTGGTGAGGGTGCTGACCCTTCTTCGATTCACGCCGGACCGCAGCGGGGCACCGGAAGTTCCCCCACCCTGGAAGCCCTTCAGCCGGGAAGTACCCGAGGAGCTTCTGACCTGTCCGGGCGAACCCCGGGACCGGGAAGAAGAGGAGAGGGTTGCCCGGGAGGAACCCCTCCACGAGTTCTTCAGCGTGCATCCGGAAGCGAGCGAGTTCATCGTCGAACACGGTCGCGGCTTCCTCAAGCCAACCTTCTCGAAACTTGCCGGCGCGATCCACCAGATCCGGCAGGCAACCAGGTCGCGACCCCGGCCCGGAAGGGCGACCTACAGCCCTGAGGAACTCACGGAACTCCTGAGGAAAGAAGCGGTACGGATCGGGCTAAGCCGTATCGGCATCGCTCCCAACGATCCGAAGTACACCTTTCCCGAATCAGACGCCGAGCAATTGCCCAACGTCGTCGTATGCCTGGTGGAACAGGACTGGGAGCTGACCCAGATGATCCCCAGCGACGAAGCAGAGATGGCGGCGATGTACGGCTACGCGGAAGGAATGACGAGGACGGCCGCGCTCACCGAGTTCCTGAAGCGGCTGGGATTCGATGCGGCACCTCAGGGGTTCCCGGGGGATGCGATTGCGATCCACTATGGGGTCGCGGCAGGCCTGGGCCAGCTGGGCATAAACGGTCAGATGCTCACTCCCGAGGCAGGTTCACGTTGCCGGATCCTCATGTTGACCACTGACGCGCCGCTGGTTCACGATCAACCTGTCGATTACGGACTTCACAAGATTTGCGACGAATGCAAGGCATGCGTTCGTAACTGTCCGGTCGGGGCGATCCCCCAGACTCGCAAGCCTTACCGGGGCGTCATGAAGTCGAAGCTGAACACGGCCCGCTGTCTGCCCGTCGTGGCACAGGCCAGCGGTTGCGCGGTCTGCATGAAGGTCTGCCCGGTGCAGCGATACGGCCTCGATGCGATCCTCGAGCACCGCGAGAAGACCGGCGAGATACTCGGGGTGGGCACCGACGAGCTCGAAGGGTACGACTGGCCTCTCGATGGCAGGCACTACGGGCCCGGTCAGACACCGAAGGTTGGCGACGAAGTGCTGAAGAACCAGGATCTCGTTTTCGACTATTCGCGTCGGGAGCCGCCACCGGGTGTCGAGCCGATCAGGTTCGTCGGATAGCCGGGCATGTCGCTTCCGCCCTCGTTGATCCGGCGTTGGAGACTCGTATGCTTTGGCCGTGCCTGCGCGACCTCTCGAGGAGATAATCGATCCGGGATGGGCGGAGGCGCTTGAGCCGGTTTCCGGGCAGATTTCGGAGATGGGGGAGTTTCTTCGAGCGGAAGCAGCTTCGGGCAGGGGGTACCTGCCAAGCGGTGAGAACATCCTTCGGGCTTTCACGTTGCCTCTCGAGAGAGTCCGGGTCCTGATCGTCGGGCAGGATCCCTATCCGACGCCGGGCCACGCGGTCGGTCTCTGCTTTTCGGTAGCGCCAGACGTGAGGCCTCTGCCACCGAGCCTCGTCAACATCTTCAGGGAGTACTCCGACGACCTGGGCTATCCGACGCCCGCGAACGGAGACCTCTCGCCCTGGTTCGATCGGGGCGTTCTGCTGCTGAACCGTTCACTTTCGGTACAGCCTGGAAGGCCGAACGCTCACCAGGGCAAGGGGTGGGAAGCGGTCACGGAACGGGCCATCACCGTCCTCGCCGAGCGAGGGGGTCCGATGGTCGCGATCCTCTGGGGACGCAACGCCCGCAATCTCAAGCCGATGCTCGGGCCCGTCCCTTGCATCGAGTCGGCTCATCCCAGCCCGATGGCCGCACACAACGGCTTCTTCGGGTCCCGGCCCTTCAGCCGGGCCAACCAGTTGCTCGCCGACCAGGGCGCGGAGCCAATCGACTGGCGCCTGCCGTCTGGCTAGGCTTTCGCGGATGCGCTTGATCGTTGCCCGATGCGAGGCCCGCTACACAGGGCGCCTGGACACCTACCTGCCGGAAGCCCTGCGGCTGGTGATGATCAAGTCGGACGGCTCTGTGATGATCCACGCCGACACCGGGGGATACAAGCCGCAGAACTGGATGACGCCGCCGACCACCATCGATGAGGTTCCGGAAGCGGACGACGAGCCCGCGATGATCGTGGTCACGAAACGTGCGGGTGCGACCGAGGACCGGGTCGAGATCCGGATTACCGAGGTGCTCTCCGACGTCACCCATGACATGGGAGAGGCTGCGGCCCTCGAGCGTGACGGGGTGGAGGCCCACCTTCAGGAGCTTCTTGCCGACCAGCCAACCTGGTGTGGCGAGGGCCTCCGGCTGGTCCGCCGGGAGTGGGCAACCGACATCGGCCCGGTCGACCTGATGTGCAAGGACACCGATGACCGCTGGGTCGCGGTCGAGATCAAACGCGTGGGGACTATCGAAGCGGTCGAACAGATCACCCGCTACCTGGAGAGAATTCACCGGGAGCCGTCGATGGCTGATTGCCGCGGGGTTCTGGCCGCACAGTCGATCAAGCCGCAGGCCCGGACGCTGGCCGAGGGCCGGGACATCGAATGCGTCGAGGTCGACCTGGCGGTACTCAGGGGCGAGCGGGAACCGGACCTGACACTGTTCGGCTGAAGCCGGGGCGGGTCAACCCGGTTCAGGGGCGGGGGCCGTTCGTGTTGATGAACAGGACCGGGCCCGAGCCGAGCTCGCCGCGGCGGCCGGTTGCGAGGAGAGCCGCCATTGCCTTCGAGGTGTAGACAGGGTCGAGCTCAAGGCCGGCGGGGCGGGCCTCAAGCGCGGCTTGCCCGGACGCGGGAGTGGGCACGCCATAAGTCTCGCCGAGCCAGTCGGCGGTCATCTCCAGGTTCAGTGTCGGGTCCTCGAACTCGGCCCCCCGCTTTCGGAGGAGATCCGCGCTCTTGCGCGCGAGCCTGCTGATCGCGGTCTCGTCCAGCCTCAGGTGCTCGGTCACGATGACCCCCAGGACCCGGGTCCGGAGCCCGGCCAGGGCGAGGCCCAGGGCGAGCCCGGCCGCGGTGCCTCCGGACCCGGTCGGCACGATGACCCAGCCGGGTTCCGGCAGATCGCCCTCATCTACCTGGGCCGCGATCTCGAACGCCGTCTCCACGTACCCGAGCGCGCCAAGCGGTGAGGAGCCACCGGATGGCAGGACGTACGGCGGTCTGAAACCGCTGCTGTGCCTGGCGATCAGCCATGGTGCCAGGGCGATCGTCCGGTTCTTCGTCCGGGTCCTGTGGATCGTCGCGCCAGAAGCCTCGAGCCGGGCCAACTGGGCCCGGACATGGTCATCTTCCGGCTGGTCGATCAGGGCGAGAGCGGTGCTTGTGCCCTGTTCCCGGGCGTAAAGGGCGGTGGCCAGACCCCAGTTGGTCCCGATGCCGCCGAAGGTAAGGATGGTTTTCCGGTTCCGCTTCCTGACGTCGGGAAGGAGCCACTCCAGCTTGCGCACCTTGTTGCCACCCCAGCCTCCGTCGCCGAACCCACTCTCGTCTTTCAGCCAGACTTCGACCGGTCCGGCGTTGAGTTCATCCAGCTGGCGAACAGGGGTCGGGGTCTGGCCCAGCTCGAGATGGGGAAGGCTCTTCGCGAGGGCGGGCCACCTCTGGTGCAGGTACGGCATTCAGCGATTCTGACCCATGGTCCCGTATGTAGTAGAGATAGGCCCATGAAGAAGCTGCTCGTGCTCCTCTCTGTGCTTGCCACCTTGCTGGTTCCATCCTCGGCCCTGGCGCTGGATGAAGCGCCGGTGGACCCCGCCATCGAGGACGGCAGCGCCGCCCGTGAGTTCAAACAGGCAAGGGCGATCTGGCTGGAGCAGGGGATCAGGGATTACCGGATGACCGTCCAGCGGGGCTGCTTCTGCGTCGGACCGTTTCAGACCACGATCACAGTCAGGGCAGGGAAGCCGGTGAAGCTCTCTGAAAGGCCCTGGTACGGACCCCGTACGGTGCCGGGAATGTTCAAGGTCGTGGCCGACGCGATCAAGCGACGGGTCGCCATTCTCGACGTGACCTACAACGGCCGGCTCGGATTCCCCGCCAGAGTTTCGATCGACTACATCGCGCTGGCCGTTGACGACGAGATCAGCTACGCGGTGAAGGGAGTCCGCAAGCTGAGGCCCCTTCAATCGGCCGGTCGCTGAGCCTGATCGGGGCCGGAGCACCGCCACTTTCGGGGAGGGCTCGGGTTTAGACTCCCAGCGACCCGGTTAACTCATTTCCGGCCGGGCGATGAGACTTCCGAGAAGGGGCCTGGCGGTATGAAAATCAGTGGGTGGGGTGCGAAGGCGATTGTCGCAGGCCTGGCCGCGTTGACCGCTGCCCTGGGGCTCGTGGCCGGAGCCAGCGGAGGTCCGGTCCGGGGTGAGACTGATGGCGATGTCGCACAGACCTGGTTCCTGAAGCTCGACGAGGCCTCGACTGCTTCAGCCTTCCGGAGGAACCGCGACGAAGGCCTTGGGACGGCGAGGTCTGCGGCGCGCCAGCAAAAGAGCGAAGTCTCCGAAACGCAGTCAGACGTAGTCGCCTCCCTTCCGGCGGGCGCCGAGCCGGTCTACCGGACCCACGCGGTCCTGGCCGGCATCGGGGTAAGGGCGGAAGCCTCGGAGAAGGACCAGCTCGAAGCGATCAACGGGGTTGCTGCGGTCTACCCGGTCGCTCCGAAGCGTCCCGACAACAGCTACGCGGTCCCGTTCCAGGCAGGCGCGGTGGCCTGGCAGAGCACGGGGTTCCTTGGCCAGGGGCAGACGATCGCGGTAATTGACACAGGAATCGATTACACCCATTCCGACTTTGGCGGTCCCGGCACAGTGCTCGCCTACGAGCAGGCCCACGCCGATGAAGCATCGGCGCCCGACCCCCTTGTTTTCCCCAACGCGAAAGTGATTGGCGGGGTTGACCTCGTCGGAGACAACTACAACACCGACCCCGATGATCCCGGTTACCAGCCGGACGCAAACCCCGACCCCAACCCTCTGGACTGCGGCGGGCACGGTTCACACGTCGCCGGCTCTGCGGCCGGTTACGGCGTAGCTGCCGACGGCTCAACCTACGCCGGTCCATACGACGAATCGACCGACTTTGCGGGACTGAAGATCGGTCCCGGAATGGCTCCCGCGGCAGCCATCTATGCGATCAAGGTCTTCGGTTGTGATGGCAGCACGGATGTCGTCACAGAGGCGATTGACCACGCGGTCGATCCGAACGGCGACGGCGACCCCTCGGACCGGGTCGACGTGATCAACCTCTCGCTTGGCTCCACCTTCGGATCGGTCCAGGATGCCGACTCGCTGGCAGCAAACTCGGCGGCCGCGATGGGTGTCAGCGTCGTGGCGGCGGCCGGAAACTCCGGTGACGTGACAGACATCTCGGGTTCCCCCGGGGACGCATCGCGGGTACTGAGCGTCGCCAGCTCGGTCGACGCGGAGTCGAAGGTGGACGGGGCCGAGGTGACGATCGACGGGACTCAGGACATCTTCGGGGTAATCCGTTCCGCCCGCTACAGCTGGGATACCTCACCTGACCTGAGCGGCCCCGTCGTGGCTGCCCCGCCCGAGAACGACACGGCCTGCACCCCCTATGACGGAACCCCGTTTACCGGGAAGGTGGTGCTGGTCAAGTGGAACGACGCGTCGCCCGAGTGTGCTTCAGCGACGAGGGGAGACAATCTCGCCGCGGCCGGCGCGACCGGCTTCATCTTTGGCAGCAACGCCGAGGCCTTCTCCGCCGGCATCAACGGGGATGACGTGATCCCGGGTGTTCTGATGGTGGCCTCCGGTGCCGATGCGATCCGGGATGCCCTTGCGGCTGATCTGGCGGTCATGGTTGACGGAACCGAGGTGAACGGGGTCACCCAGACATTCACCGACGACAACGACAAGGTTTCCTCGTTCAGCTCCCGTGGCATCCATGCCACCGGCAATGTGAAGCCGGACGTATCTGCGGTCGGCAGCTCCGTCTTCTCGGTCGATGTCGGTGCGGGCAGCGGCGGCACCGGCCTTTCGGGAACCTCGATGGCCTCACCAATGGTCGCGGGGCTCGCGGCCCTCGTGAGGCAGGCAAACCCTTCGTGGACTCCGCTTCAGGTCAAGGCAGCGATCATGAACACCGCCACCCATGACCTCTTCGTCGAAGGCTCGGTTGATCCGGCCAGCGGACAGTACGGCCCACCCCGGGTAGGAGCCGGACGGATAGATGCGGCCCTCGCCTCTACCGGCAAGGTCCTCGCCTACGACCCCCTGAACGGTGCCGTGAGTGCTTCCTTCGGCCCGGTGGAAGTGACTGCTCCGGTGAACCTGAGCCGTGAAGTGACGGTCGAGAACAAGTCGGCCTCTCCGGTCACCTTTGATGTCAGCTACGACCCGATCAACGAGGTTCCCGGCGCCGAGTTCAGCACGAGCCCCGCCCAGGTCTCGGTGGATCCCGGAGAGGCGGCAACGGTCACCGTGAGTCTCGAGGTTGCGGATCCATCGGAGCTCACCAAGGCGGTGGACCCGACCCTCGGGCATGTCGCCGCCTCGGGTAACCCAAGGGAAACTCTCGCCGAGGCCTTCGGTCGGATCCTGCTCGATGACAACGGTGCCGGACCCACCCTGCGGGTTCCCGTCTACGCGTCGCCGAGACCTGCTTCGGAGATGTCACAGGCCGAGACTCTCAAGATCCACCGCACGGTAGCGACATCAACCGCCCCGGAACAGGTCACGACTTTCGAACTGACCGGAACCGGCGTCGGCAGCGAAGATGGCGACAACGGGGTCGGTGATGCAGACCCGCTGAACAACGTCGAGTCGATCGCTGCCGGGTTCGAACTCCAGGCCGTCAGTGGCCAGACACCTGCCTGTGGCGGCGCAGTCCAGACCTCATGCTGGCGGCTGCCCGAAGAGCGTTACGCAGACCTCAAGATGATCGGCTACACCTCCAACGCCGGCTTCGTCAGCGATCCGACCAAGCGGCGTGCCTACTTTGCCGCCGCAGTCCATCAGCCTGCGGCGATTCCCGCCAGCAAGTCGGTGATCCAGTTTGATCTGGACCTGAACGGTGACGCCAAGCCCGACCTGCTGCTCTACAACGACAGGCTGGGCGAGGAGGACGTCTACATCAGCGAGCTTTACGACCCGTCGAAGCCTGCCGGGCAGCGGGTAGTCAGCCAGATCGCATTGAACGGTCGCCTGGGCAACGTCGACACGGCCCTCTACGACAGCGACGTGATGATGCTGCCGGTCTCCCTCGAGGTCTTGGCCGACTACGGAGTTGACCCCGGGAACCCGAGGATCGAGTACGGGGTGGAGGGCTACTCGTACTTCACAGATGAGCCGATCGACGTTGTTTCAGTCGACCCGGAATCCGGCGACCTTGTCGACCCGTTGAGCGCCAATCTCTACGAACCAGGAATCGAGGTGACCAGCCAGGGCGGATCGGGCCCTCTCGTCTCCGATCAGCCGGGAGATTCACTCACGCTGACAAGGAACATCGCCTCATGGGAGGCCGATTCCGGGCTTGGTGTGATGATGGTGCATTTCCACAACAAGGTCGGTGACAAGGCACAGCGCATCGACCTCGAAGGCGCTGACAGTTCAACCGACCTTTACCTGGGGCCGGGGTCCCTGACCGCCCGGGTGAATGCAGTCGGGAGCGGCCTCCCGCCTGTGTCGGGCGAAGTCAGCTTCTCGGTGGACGGCCAGGAGGTCGGCACGGTCCAGCTCGAGGACGGAGTAGCGACGCTCGAGCACGAAGTTGCCCATGGTGAGACCAGGGAAGTCGTCGCCACGTACCTCGGCAATGCCGACTTCGAACCTTCCTCGGATTCGGCCACCAGAACCGATCCCGTGCTGACCGCGAAGGTGAGCAGCCCAGGGGGAAAGAACCGCTTCGGCTGGTACCGCAAACCGGTGACAGTCAGCTTCAAGTGCACGCTCGGCACCGACGACCTCACCGAAGACTGCCCCTATCCGCGCAGGCTCGCAGGTGACGGTCGTGGCCAGAAGCTCAGCCGGACAATCGTCGCCTTCGACGGCGGCAAGGCAAGTGTCACCGTGAAGGGAATCAACATCGACCGCACACCGCCCGTAGTCAGGCTGAAGGGCCTCCGGCGCGGTGGCAGTTACCCGCGCGTCAGGCAACCGGTCTGCGTTGCTCGCGACCGCACTTCCGGAGTGCTTCGCTGCGTGACCGGCTGGCTCCGGCGAGGCCGATTCGTGACCTACTCGGCCAGGGCCACCGACCGGGCGGGTAACACCCGGGTCCTGCGTTTCCGCACCCGGATCTCAGGCTGAGTTGTCAGAGTCCGGGAGGGTCGGGACCGGGACACCCTGGTCGGCATCGATCATCGAAGCGCGCTTGATCACTCCGTCTCCGAACCTGGACCGGACGACGTCGACGGCCTGATCGAGAGCCGCCTGGTCGCGACCACCGCGCTCTTCCTGCTCACCGATCGGTAGCTCCATCTGGACGGTGTCCGCCCGGGCGAGGTTGCCCAGCGAGACACCGATAAGGGTCAGCTCTTTCTCCTCGATACGGGGCCGCGACTGATCAATCAGATCCCGGACTGCCGCCAGAATCGACTCGGTGCTGTCGGTCGGGAAAGGCAGAGAATGGGCCCTGGTCGATCTCGAGAAATCGCCGAAGCGCATGCTGATCGTCACGGTCCGGCAAGCCCGCCCGGCCTCCCTCAACCTTTTCGAAGTCCGGTCGACCAGAGCTGCCGCCAGGGAATCGATCTGGTCACCACTCCTTGAACCGCGGGGGAACGCGCTCTGGGCCCCGATCGACTTGCGACGCTCACGCGGCTTCACCCGCCGCGGGTCGCGGCCGTTGGCGAGGTCAAGCAGGTGGTCGGCCGAGGACTCACCGACCGCCGAAGCCAGGATCACGCGGCTCGTGGAAGCGAGATCCCCGACTTTCCTGATCCCCATCTCGTTGAGCTTTCGGGTGGTCACCTTGCCGACACCCCAGAGGGCCTGGATCGGAAGAGGATGCAGGAAGTCGACCTCGGCGTCGGGCTCGACAACGAGCAGGCCATCCGGCTTTGCGGCGCCACTCGCAACCTTGGCCAGGAACTTGGTCCTCGCCACCCCGACGGAGATCGGCAGCTTCGCCTCCTCGAGGACCCGTCGTCGAAGGCCGGCAGCGATCTCGGCCGGCGACCCGGCGATGTGTTCCATGCCTGTCACGTCAAGGAAGGCCTCGTCGATCGAGATTCCTTCGACCACGGGAGCAGTGTCGTTGAAGATTTCGTAGACCGCCTTGCTCGACTCGGAGTACGCCTCCATTCTCGGCGAGACAAAGACCGCCTCCGGGCAGATCCTGCGGGCGTCGCGGCCACTCATGGTCGTGTAGATGCCGACCGCACGCGCTTCGTAGCTGGAAGCCAGAACCACACCTGAGCCAACGATCACCGGGCGGCCCCGCAGTTTCGGGTTGTCCCGCTGCTCGACCGACGCGTAGAAGGCGTCAAGGTCTGCGTGCAGGATGGAGGCAGCGGTCACGAACTCATGTTCGCATGGCCATCAGTCGTCACCGCATTCAGTTTCAATGGGAGAATCTCGCCGGGTCGGACCGGAGCCAAGTCTGGTCGCCGGTGTTGAGAGGGATGGGTTGAAGTTGTTCGCTGAAAATGACAACGAGGATGAGGGGATCGAATGAACGCACGTGCGGTCGTGGCTTCTTCATTTGCTTTTTCCTTGCTGTTACTGGCCGTATGGGTCTCGCCGGCATCGGCCATCCCCTGGGATGTCGGCGGTCGGGTGCCACCTTCAGAAACTCCGGCACCAACCCTGCCGGACCCGCTTTGCCTCGAGAGTTACGCCAACGACGCGCCTGACGGCGGCCCGAGAATCCACTTCGGTATCGGCCCGAGGCTCGCGGGCGAGATCGGAACCGGCCAAAGCACGCCGCTGGTGCCCGAAGACTGGCGCAAGCGTGACCGGGCACTGAAACGGCTGGCGGGCGACCGTGACTTCAGCGTCAGGCTCAATCGCCTGTTCATGTCTGACGGCGAGGCGGGCATCCGGAAGTTCCAGAAAATGGCTCGACACTACGGCCGTCTCGGCCTCGGGGTCGAGCTTCAGGTCCGATACCACCCGGGACCCGAACTGGATGGAGACATCCCGGCCTGGCTTGAATATGTGAGGAAGGTGGTCAGGGCTTTCGGTCCGATCCGGTCCGTCCGGGCCCTGCAGATCACCAACGAAGTCAACATCGCCTTTTCGCCGAATACCTCTGACGGAGCCTGGAAGAACTCGAAGCAGTCGCTGGTCTCGGGAGTAAAGACAGCGAAGCGATACTCCGACCGGCTCGGCTACGGTCGGCTGGAGATCGGGTTCAACTTCGCCTGGAGGTTTGGTACCCAGGCAGATGCCGACTTCTGGAACGACCTTCGCGAGATGGGAGGCAAGGAACTCCGCCAGGCGACGGAGTGGGTCGGACTCGACCTGTACCCGGGCACCTACCTGCCTCCGGCGGCCGCAATCGAGAATTACGCGGACACCTATCTGGAAGCCATCGCCCAGATGCGTGAGTGCTACATGCCGAAGGCCGGTTTCGGCCCGCGTTTCCCGATCCGGATCGAAGAAACCGGATGGCCGACCGGTCCCGGGCGAACCGAAGCCGAACAGAAGGAGATCCTCCGCCAGTTCGTCAACACGGCTCATCGCTACCGCGGCACTTACAACGTGACCGACTTCCGCTGGTTCGGCCTCAGGGACAACAACAGCGACGGCCCGGACTATCAGTCCTACTTCGGCCTGCTGCGGGACAACTATTCGCCGAAACCGGGGTTTTATGAATACTTGACGCGCGTCAGTAAACTTGGCGCGAGGAAATCCGCGACTGGCAAGGGCCAGCAGCGCGGCTGAGCCCAACGGGCAGGAGGACAGGCATGAAGGCAGTGAAAAAGACTCTTCTGGCAGGCATCGCGGCAACCATGGGGTTGCTGGCGATAAGTCCTGCGGCCAGCGCCGAACTGGTGCCCGACGGCTACAACCCGGACGGCCTGCCGACCGCAGGCTGCTTCTGGACCGGCCCCTTCACCGCCGACAACGAGAAGACCAACACTGCATACCCCGGCACCGAGATCACCTACTGGGGCGCTAAGTTCCGGACGCCCGAAGGCGCCGTGCTTAGGCTGCGTGGCCAGTACCCGCACGCCCGCTACTCCTCGCTGAACGCGTACGAGTCGAGTGGCGGCACTCCCACCGGTTCGATTCCGGACCGTCAGATCCGGCCCGACAAGGGTTCGGTAAACACCAGCCTTCCTGGCAAGGACCGCAAGGCGAAGAAGCGTTCCTGGACGGTCGGCATCGTGGGAACTGCCGCTCCCGAGAAACCGGCCCGCAACACCCTGTACGCCGCTCCCTCAAGCGAGTCGTATCAGGACATCCTCTACCGCGTATACGTCCCGGACAAGGGACGCAGCCGCTCCGGCGGAGTGCCAATCCCCACCCCCGAGTTGCTCCTTCCCGGCGGCAACATCCTCAAGGGCAAGGCACTTTGCGCGGCGCTCAACTCGAACCACTACTACAAGGCGAACAACGTGCCGCTCGGTCTCTACAACTCCCTGGTCAACTGGCCGGGCAAGGACCCGCTGACCAACCCGGCCGAGCCGAAGTTCAGTTTCGTCAAGTTCTTCAGCCTGCCGCTTTCTCTGGCCAGGTACCGCACCGCGGCTGAATTTGATGCCGCCTGGGAGGCCAACCCGAACGAGGTCGGAACTCTCTACGCAAACAACGACGCCCGCTACATGACCGGGTCGTTCAGTACGCGGTTCGGCAAGGTCCTCGTTCTCAAGGGAAGCATGCCGACGACCCCGAAGACGTGGAACGGAAACCGTCGCGCCAAGGCCGCCCAGCTGGTCGAGTGGGACATGTGCACCGTCGAGTCTCCGGCCACCACCCGCACGCATCGCTGCCTGTTTGACGAGCAGGTGCCATTGAAGGGCAAACAGCGCCGCTACACGATCGTCGTTTCCAAGGCCGAAGACCGGCCCTGGAACGCGAAGCGCAAGTGCGGGGTCGCCTGGCTGCCGGCCGATCCGGATGGCGACGGAGTGGGTCGGACCGACTCCGGGCTGCTGCTGACGAGGAACGTGATTCCGGCTGCCAGCTTCAAGCAGGCGATCCAGAACGTCACCTCCCCCTACAACGCCGCCGAGGTGATGGGCCGCTACTACCCGCGTGGCACCTACAGCAGCAAGTCCGGATTCCAGAAGCTCGGTTGTCCGAAAGCCGGTATCTGAGCGTGGCCAAGAAAAAGAAGGGGGAAAGTGTGGCAAAGCCACCGAACCTGCTGCTGATCATCACGGACCAGCAGCGCTACCCGATGCACTGGCCTGAGGATCAGGAGTGGCTGGACAACCTGATGCCGGCCGACGCCGAACTGGCCCGCACCGGAGTGACCTTCGAGGAGACCTGCATTGCCTCATGCATGTGCTCACCCAGCCGCGCTTCGCTCTTTACCGGCCGGTGGCCGGCCGAGCACGGGGTGGACCTGACCCTGACCAGGGGCGGCGCGAAGATCGACCCTGCCCACAGCAAACACGCCCTTCGCAAGGGCATCGATTCCGTGCGTTCGGGAGAGATGGGGCCGGTCGAGATGCTCACCAACTCGCTCAAGGGAGCGCTGCGCCGGCCGAACGGTGGCACCGACGAACGGGAACTGGATCCCGAAATGGAGAACCTGCCGAGCGTCCTGAAGAGGGCCGGCTACAAGACCGTCCTAAAGGGCAAGTGGCACCTTACGCAGCCGGTCGGGGAAGACTGGTCACACGCCGATGCGGAGAGGCTCGCCTCCGAGTACGGCTTCGAGGGCTGGGTTCCGCCGGACGCCGGCGAGAACATCGAGCCGAGCCACTTCGGCGGCGGCCACGGTGCCGGCAAGAGCAAGGAAGGCTACGACGAGGACTTCACCCGTCAGGCCGAGGAGTTTCTCGCCAACCCGCCGGAGGAGCCGTGGGCTCTCATCTTTTCGCTGGTCAACCCTCACGACGTGCTCGGTTACCCGTCCTCATACAAGGAGGGTGGATACTCGGATGACGAGTGGTCCGACCTCGATGCCGTCCAGCTCCCCCCGACTGTCGACGAGACCCTGGTCAACAAACCGCGCGCCCATTCGCTGCTGAAGATGGGCCAGCTTGGTTTCCTCGGACCCGTCGAGGGCGAGCAGCGTCTCGAGTATTGCCGCTTCTACGCCCATCTTCACCGGCTTGCCGATTCCAAGATCGGGCGCGTTCTCGAAGCCCTCGGCGACCCCGAAGATCCAGAGTCCCTGCGGTCGAAGACCGTGATCTTCCGGACCTCGGACCACGGCGACATGGGAATGTCCCACGGTGGCCTCAGGCAGAAGATGTTCAACGCCTACGAGGAGACCGTGAACGTGCCGCTGATCGTCTCCAATCCACAGATGTTTCCCGAGCCTCGCCGCACGACGGCGCCGGCATCGCTCTGTGACGTGCTGCCGACCATGGCCGAGATGGCCGGGGTGGACACCGACGGGCTCGAGCTCCGGGGTCGCAGCCTGCTCCCGGTCCTTCGGGAAGAAGCAGACTCGGTTCAGGAAGGAACTCTGTTCACCTTCGATGACCATCAGTCGGGAACGGCATACCGCGATGTCACTCCAGGAGCCAACAGGATCCGTGCATGGCGGACTCCCGAGGCAACCTACGCGGTATACCTGAACCCGCATGGCGGCCCGCCCGAGTTCGAGCTCTACGACCGGACCCGAGATCCCGACCAGGTCAGGAACCTCGTGGACCGTGACACCGGCCGCGCCCTCAGCCCGGCAGACCGGGAACTCCTCCTGAAGATGAGGGAGGGCCTGAAGGCCGAGATGCGGCGCTGCCGCGTTCCAGCGCTGCCGGCCAACATCGAGCGGATGCCTGCCTAGGCACCAAAAACCAGCGGTAGGGTTTCGGCATGGCAGATAGCAGGGGGCATTACGAACGCTTCGTCGCGATCGGGGACAGCCAGACGGAGGGTGTCGGTGATCCGACCGGCCCGGACGGAACCGAACGTGGCTGGGCCGACCGGTTCGCCGAGAGACTGGCGCTGACCCAGGCAGCCGAGGGTGGGGGCGAACTCCTCTACGCCAACCTTGCAGTGCGGGGAAAGCTGCTCGCCCAGATCGACGAAGACCAGATGGATCGGGCGATCTCGATGAACCCTGATCTGGTCAGTTTGATCGGCGGACTCAATGACGTTCTGCGGCCAGGCTGTGACATCGACCTGATCCTGGCCCGCATGGACACAATGCAGGAGCGCCTGAGCCGGAACGGGGCCACGGTAATGACCATTACTTATCCCGACCCGGCCCTGATGATGCCTCTGGGCAAGCTTCTCTCGGACACGATGGCGGAGTTCAACCGCGGCCTCCGACGGATTGCGGAGCGGCATGGAACGCTGATTCTCGATGTTGCGCAGTCTGAAGAGGTAGCCGATCCCGATCACTGGTGTGATGACCGGCTCCACCTCAACTCGGCCGGCCATCAGGTCATGGCGAACGGCATGTTCTCCCTGGTCGAGCCTCTTCCGGAGGGCCAGACGTGGCTCGGCGACCTTACCCCGGCGGCATTCCGGGGGTTTCCCGAGCGTGCGATGGCGGAAGTCCGCTGGGCCGGGGCCTTTCTCGCTCCATGGATCTACAGGAGGCTCGCCGGCAAGTCGTCAGGCGACGGAAGAATGCCGAAGCGACCCGAGCTTTCGCCGGTCGAGGTCTGAGCGGATCCCCGGGAGCCCCGGCTTTCAGTCGGGCAGCGAAAAGACCCGACGGGAGTTCCCGGACAGGAAAAGCTCCCGGGTTTCATCGTCGAGACCGAGCTGTTCGACCCCTTCCAGGGCGGCCGACGGTCCGATCATCGGATAGTTCGAACCCCAGAGCACCTTGCGGCGACCGGAGCGGGACTTCATGTACTCGACGAGCTCTGACGGATAGCGCTTCGGGGTGTAGGCGGAAGTGTCGATGTAGACGTTCTCGTGCTTCCGGCAGACGGCGACCATCTCTTCAGTCCACGGGTAGCCGATGTGTCCTCCGACGATGACCAGCTCGGGAAAGTCGATGGCGATCTGATCGATGTAAGGGATCGGGCGACCAACATCCGAAGGCATAAGCGGGCCGGTATGACCAACCTGGGTGCAGAACGGAACGCCGAGTTCCACGCAGGCGGCGTACAGGGGGTAGAAGCGCCGGTCCGTCGGCGGGGTCTCCCAGAGCCATGGAAGGAGGCGAAGGCCCTTGAAGCCGTCCTCTTCGACGCGCCTTCGAAGCTCCCTGACAGCTTCCATGGGGCGGGCCAGGTCAACCGAAGCCAGACCGAAGAACCGGTCCGGGTGGGCGGAAACCCACTCAGCTACTTCGTCGTTCCCGATCATCGGCCCGGACGGGGCATGCCAGGCGCTGAGTATCCCGGCCTTGACACCGGCGGCGTCCATCGCTGCTACCGAGGCCTCGATCGGAATCGGGTCCTTCGGCGGTTCCTGCCCGGTCCAGCGCATCAGTGATTCGAACGCCCGGTGGGAAAGGAAGCCCGGGGTGGGATGCTGCATCCAGGCATCGATCGTCATTTCTCTTCTCCTGCCGCAAGGATGCCCGCCCAGGCTGCGGCACCCATACGCTCCGCGTATTCAGTCGGATTCTTTTTCAGTCTTCCCCCGAGCCAGTGTTTCGCGAGTTCCTGGGTCGGAGCGAAGACAAGTGCGTGAAGGACGTTGAACGACACGGACGGCATTTCTCCGCTTGACCTGGCAGCTTCCATCCATTCCTTTGACTGCTGGAAGTAGGCCGCATTCGACGTCGAGAGCCGTTCCCGGCCCGGACCCGCCATGACTTCACCCCTGTACCGGGAGACCATTCTCGCCCGGTCCGGGTCTTCCTCGGTCCAGTAAAGGTGAAGCCGGACCAGCGCCTTGATGCATTGCTCCGGGTCATCCGCGTGCTGCTGGTAGATGGAGATCGTGCGCTGCTGGTAATCCTCCAGCGCTTCGATCACCTCGTCGACCGGCAGCTCTTCACTCATGGCACGAGTATGCCGGACGCGGTACCACCTCAGGCAGCAGCAGCGCTGTCTTCCTGCTGCCTTCGGAGCAACATTCGGCGGATGTGATCCTGGTCGAGGTTCGCCTCTTCGGTGGTGGCGATGAAGTCCTCCACGAGGCTGATGAAACGGTCCGGGTCGTCGTTGAAGGGGAAATGGCCGGCGCCAGGGAAGATCTCCAGGCGACTGCCCGGCATCAACTCGTGGGCGAGGTCGGCATGGGCAACCGGGATGATCCGGTCGCGGTCACCCCAGATGATCATCGAGGGGATGTCAGCCGTCAGGTACAGGCGATCGGCGGCCGATACCCGCTGGCCGGTCGGATCGATAACCGAACGGACCGTGTTGACGAAGGCGCGGCGGGCGTCGGCCTCGGTCAGCGAGGCAAAGCCTTCGGCGACTCCTTCCACGTCGGCGCTGCCGTGAAGGCCGATCCCGGCAAGGAGATTCCGGACCTTGAGCCCGGCATCATGAAGGGTCGGGCTGAAGAGGAAGGGCAGCACCAGCTCGGCACCCGGCAACGCAGCAGCCCTCAGCGCCGGGTTGACCTCGCGCCCGATTCCCCCGGTGTCCACCAGGATCAGCCGGGAGATCCGGTCAGGGAACTGGTAGCCGAACTGCATGGCGATACCGCCGCCGAGCGAGTGGCCAACCACGGTTGCCTTGGGAACATCGAGCGCGACAAGCAGGTCGCGCATGCCGCTGGCGTAGGCGCCCAGCGAGTAGTCGCCCTGCGGTTTGGCGGAGCGACCGTGACCCAGCAGGTCCGGGGCGATGACCGTGTGCTTCTCGGCGAGCCGCGGCATCACGGATTTCCAGGTCCGCGAACTCGAGGTGATCCCGTGAACCAGAAGTACCGGTGGACCTTCACCCATCTTGTGGTAGGTCACCGGCTGACCATGGATTTCGATCGTCTGCCGCACGGCCATGATCCCAGTATCCCCGCTTTGGCCAGCTCTAACGGGTGAGTTTGCGCACAGAGGACGGCTTTCGCTTGACGCTGGCCGCCTTGAACAGTCGGTCACCGGGGTAGCTCGCTGTAACCAGAACCGGTTTCAGCCCGCGGGGAATGCGGAATCTGGTTGTTGCCACACCAGACATCACACGAATTTCGCGGATCATCTTGCGACTCGTGGTGCGCGGCGGAATCTTCGAGCGGCGGTCTCTGGAGAGGCGGACGTTGACTCGAAGCCTGGTCGAAACCTGCCGGTTGATTTTCACCTCGATGCCCAGAATCCGCCCGTTCCACCAGGCGCTTCGGAACGAGATACCCGGGTTGACCGGTCTCGGTGGCTCGGGAAGGGTGTCCGGAAGGCTGGCCAGATGGTCGTGGAAAGCCGTCCCGACCGGCGGCAGCGGCGTGCCATCGACGAGGTCCGAAACCAGGGCGAAGTTGGTGCAGCCCAGTTTTGGCAGGTCCCACCAGGCCCATACCAGGTAACCGATCCTTCGCTCATCGGCCCAGTTCATGAAGCGGTTCAGGTGGTCGGGACGTCCGCAGTCGTTCTGGCCGATCTCGGCCGTGAGCACCGGAACCTTCCGGCTCAGAGGTTCGATTTCCTCATCCCAGCATCTGACAGTGCGGCACCGCTGGACCAGGTAGTTGTGGAAGCCGGCGATCAGCTGATCGTCCTTCGGCGCGCTGGCCAGCCAGCCCCTGAGATCGTTCGCGTAATCGGTGCCCGAAAGAAGGATCGGCTGCGTGGCACCGGCCGCCCTGACCACATTCAGAAGCGTCTTCAGCCCGACGGTTCTGTATCGGGGCAGCAGGCCGCTGAAGTCGACGGTGTCGGGCTCGGAAGGGGCCAGGCACCCTCCGTTCGCCCAGCAATCCCAGCTCAGGCCAAAGACCTTGACGTCATCAATGTTCCAGCGGGAATGAGGTTCGTTGAAGAGGTCGAAGATCACCGACCGGTTTTCCTTGAACCGGCTGGCTACCGAGTTCCAGAACGCGGGGGTGCGGTCGTCGGGCATCGGCCGCAGGCCGCTGGCCACGACCCCGTTCGGGCCGGACCAGTGAAGATCCAGAATGGCGACTATCCCGAAGGTTCCGAGCATGTTCACGAAGTCCTCGACCGAGTTCCGGTAGCCGTTCACGGTCAGTCCGCCCGCGGGTAGGCCGTCATCGCCCAGCCAGCAATCCTGGTTCAGGGGCAGTCGAACGGTGTTGATCTTCCAGTCGGCCATTGCCGCCACCGTCGAAGCCATTTCGCCAGGTTCGGTTCCATCCTCGCCGTAGCCATGGCCCTGCTGGCAGGTGTATTCATACCCGGGGAAGTTCACTCCATGAGGAACAAAGACCTTTCCGGTTACGGAGTCAATGATCGAGTCGCCCTCGACTACCGGCTGCGGCGCAGCAGCAGAGGCACTGGCGGTGACCAGCAGGAAGGCCGCGACGAGCGTCGGGACGAGACGTGTGAGCACGGATCTCACCCACGAAGGGTATCCGCCGGTCCTTAAGGAAACGTCAGCGCCCGGCCGTCTGACCGGGACGGATATATTCCTGACGAATGACCCTTCGCAGGAACCTGGATGGACGACGACCCCGGCTCTAGTCTCAGGCGCACCTTGATGCGTTCCGGAGCCGTTCCGGGCCGCTATCGGGGGGCGCTGCCTCAATGATCGAGCTTCTGCTCGTCCTCATCTCTGTGGTCATGATCGTGGGCTGCGGCCTTTTCGTTGCAGCCGAATTCGCCTTCGTCACGGTTGATCGCTCCAGTGTCGACCGCGACGCAGAGGCTGGCGACCGTCGCGCGCGAGGCGTACGCGCTGCCCTCAAGAGCCTCTCCACCCAGCTTTCCGCTGCGCAGGTCGGCATCACCGTCACCAACCTGATCATCGGTTTCCTCGCGGAACCGTCGATATCGAAGCTGATCGACGGTCCCCTGGAGTCGATCGGTGTCTCGTCCGGAGCGGTCACGGGTGTATCGGTGCTGATTGCCTTCATCCTCGCGAACGGGCTGACCATGATCTTCGGCGAGCTGGTTCCGAAGAATCTCGCGATCGCCCGGCCCCTCCCGACCGCAAAGGCGGTCCAGGGGTTCCAACGCGGCTTCACGACGGTGATCCATCCCCTGGTAAGGCTGACCAACGGGGCGGCCAACGGCATTCTCCGGATGCTCGGAATCGAGCCGCAGGAAGAGCTGGCCTCCGCCCGCTCGCCTGAGGAACTCACTTCCCTGGTCCGGCGCTCGGCAGCGAAGGGAACCCTCGAGGAAGAGACCGCTGAGCTTCTGGAGAAGTCACTTGAGTTCGGTGAACTCCGCGCTGACGACGTGATGACTCCGCGGGTAAAGGTGAAGACCCTCTCGCCGGAGCAGCCCGTCAGTGCTGTCGTTGAAGCCGCCCGGGCCGGAGGCTTCTCCCGCTTTCCCGTGGTCAGCGAAGGGTCGGAGATAGTGGAGGGCATCGTTCACATCAAGCATGCGGTGGCCGTCCCGAGAGAAGAGAGGGACGCGGTGCCGATTCGCGAGGTAATGGCCGCGCCGGTTCTCGTCCCTTCGACGATCGAGCTTGACCCGCTGCTGGCGGAGCTTCGAAAAGTGGGTCTGCAGATCGCGGTCGTCGTCGACGAGTTCGGCAGCTTCGACGGGATCGTGACCCTGGAGGACCTGATCGAGGAGATCGTGGGCGAGGTCCGTGACGAGCACGACCGGGACGAAGCTCCAATCCGTGGAATCGCCCAGGGCATCTGGGCTGTGTCGGGCCTGCTCCGCCCCGATGAGATCGAAGACCAGATCGGCATTTCGCTACCGGAAGACGAGGATTACGAAACGATCGCCGGTCTGATCGGCTTCGAGCTTGGCCGGGTGCCGGGCCGGGGCGACTCCGTTCAGATCGAAGCCAGAAACGAAGACAGGGAGCCGGTCAACGTCGATCTGAACGTCCTTAGGATGGACGGACTTCGCGTCGATCGGGTTCGACTTTCGGTGTCAAAGCCGGAAGCCCCACAGGGTGACGGTGAGAACCGGTGAACACTGAACTCGCCATTCTCGTGTCGATCTTCTTGCTGTTCGCCAACGCGTTCTTCGTCGGGGCCGAGTTTGCGCTCATCTCCGCCAGGAGATCGGTCATAGAGCCGCGGGCCGAGGATGGAGGATGGCCGGCACGGGTGACCCTCGGAGCAATGGAGCAGGTCTCTTTGATGATGGCCGGCGCTCAACTCGGAATCACCCTCTGCACACTCGGTCTCGGAGCCCTGGCCAAACCCGCAATCGCCCACGCGGTCGAAGTGCCTTTCGAGAACTGGGGTATCCCGACATCACTTGTTTACCCACTGTCCGTGGCAGTTGCGCTCGTGATCGTTGGCGGCCTACACGTCGTGCTTGGAGAGATGGTGCCGAAGAACATCGCTCTCGCGCGCCCGGACCGCTCTGCTCTCACCCTTGGTCCGCTGATGGTTGCGGTGGTGACATTAATCAAGCCGGTTATCTGGTTGTTGAACATCACAGCGAACCGAATTCTCAGAATGATCGGGGTGACACCCTCAGACGAGGTGACGAGCGCCTTCACCCGGGATGAGGTGGCTGGCCTGGTCGAGGAGTCACGTCGTGAAGGGATGCTCGACGCGGATGAGACTCGGTTGCTCACCGGGGCCCTCGCCTTCCACGAGCGGGATGCCAGCTCGGTGCTGCTGCCGCTCGAGACGATCGTCTCGCTTCCGATCACGGTGACGCCCGCCGAGGTCGAGGAGACGGCCGGGCGTACCGGCTACTCGCGCTTCCCGGTCACCCGGGACGGCGAGATGATCGGTTACCTCCACATGAAGGATGCGCTGGAGGTAAAGGACAAGCACCGCAACCGGCCGATCGCCGAATCGTGGGTGCGTCCGTTGCCCACGGTCAGGCTGAGCGATCCGCTGCGCGAGGTCCTCGAGGCGATGCAGAGCTCGGGCGCCCACCTCGCGAGGGTCGTGGTCCGCAGCGGTCGCGGCCGTGGCAAGACGGTCGGAGTCGTGGCCCTCGAGGACGTGCTCGAGGAACTTATCGGCGAAGTACGGGATGCCGCGCAGCAGATCGAATCGGCGGGATAGGATCGGAACATGAGTTCGAACGACGATGTGATCGTCCGTTTCTACGAAGCCTTCGCCGCTGGCGATCTGGACACGATGGCCTCCTGCTACCACGAGCAGATCCACTTTCATGACCCCGTCTTTCAGGATCTCGACGGACCGGACGTGATGCGAATGTGGCGGCTGCTCCTCGGCAGGTCGGACGACCTGAAGATCTCGCTCGGCAATCATCAGGCCGACGGGGACACCGGTTCAGCACATTGGTCGGCCGTCTACACCTTCAGCCAGACCGGGCGGGTCGTGCACAACGAGATCGACGCTTCATTCAAGTTCGAGGATGGCCTGATCATCGACCACCGGGACAGCTTCGACTTCTGGAAGTGGACGAGGATGGCGCTCGGTGCCCCGGGAGTGCTGCTCGGCTGGAGCCCGATCGTCCAGGGCAAGATCAGGAAGCAGTCGGCGCTGCTGCTGGCCGGGGCCGGCTAAGGCCGGCTTGGTCGGTTCGAAAGAGGCAGTAACCGAACGCCTGCTCTGCCTCCAGCCGGGGGTCGGAACGGCATCCGACTACGAGAACCTGTTCACCGACCCGGCGGTGGAGAGATGGCTGCGGCCCGAGCCGATGAGGCCTTTCAGCCGGCATGACCTGGAGAAGATGGCGAGGAGGGATCGGGCCCACTGGGACCAGCATGGTTTCGGCCCGTGGGCGGTCCGCGAGCGGGACGGGGGAGCCTTTGTCGGAAGGGGAGGTCTCGCCTGGGCAACCGTCGCCGGTGAGCGGGAGGTCGAACTTCCCTGGGCCGTCATGCCCGGCCTCCAGGGACGGGGTTATGCGACAGAAATGGCCCTGGCGGCAATCGAAGTGGCCCGCGAGGTGGGCCTCGAGAGGGTCGTTTCGCTGACCTTGCCAACGAACCATGCTTCCCGCCGGGTCATGGAGAAGATCGGTCTCAGTGAAGTTGGCGAGATCTCACACGCGGGTCTTCCGCATGTGCTGAGCGAACTTCGACTGAAGCCCCCGGGTTAGCGGCGCACATTCCCGGGTACTTGAATCGCATGCCACTCGCACTGCTACTCATAGTCATTGGAATTGTTCTCGCCGTACTCGTCCACTGGGGGCTGGGACTCGCCTGCATCCTCATCGGACTGGTCTTGCTTGTCTGGCCGGCGATCTCCGGAAGGTCTTCCGGGAACAGAGTCTGATCAGGCAGCGGGTCGGGAGCCGAAAATCGCGCTTCCGACCCGCACTATCGTCGACCCTTCCTCGATCGCAACCTCGAGGTCGCCGGTCATCCCCATGGACAGCTCGTCCATGCAGACGCCTTCCAGGTTCTGCTCACGGATCCGGTCGGCTATCTCCCTCAGGCTGGCCAGGGAGGGACGCGCGGTTTCGGGGTCGGCATTCAGGCCGATGGTCATCAGCCCTCGGATCTTCAGCGCGTCGAAGGAACTGATCGTCCTGATGAAAGGCTCTACCTCGTCAGGATCGAGTCCGGCCTTGGTCTCCTCTCCCGAAGTATTGACCTGGATCAGCACCTCGAGCTGTTCGCCTTCACGTTCGAGGCGGTTCTGGAGCTTTCGGGCCAGCGAGAGTCGATCAAGCGTCTGAAGGCAGCTCACATAAGGCACCAGGGCATTCACCTTGTTCGACTGCAGATGCCCGATGAAGTGCCGTTCATAGTTGAGGTCGCTCAACACCTCGAACTTCGGTCGGACCTCCTGAACCCGGTTCTCGGCGACCAGGGTCTCGCCCGCCTCGATCGCGATCCTGATCCTCTCGGGCTCAACTGTCTTGGTGGCCAGAAGTAGTCGAACCGACCCCGGGTCCCTTCCCGATCTCTCGCAGGCGTCTGCCATCCGCGATCTGACCTTCGCGATATTCGACCGGATCTGATCGGCTTCGCTCATTCCTGATCCATCAGTTCGGAGAAGACCCCGGTCGGAGTCCACGGGTCGGTTTCGGCCCGTCGCTCGTCCGCAATCACATGGGAGACAGCAT